>Ga0097621_100002287_pt1 | contig 13126 bp, 9 predicted proteins | sample KBSMisM72_FD_73165 | JGI IMG/M metagenome (GOLD analysis project Ga0097621, IMG submission 73165) | Miscanthus rhizosphere microbial communities from Kellogg Biological Station, Michigan, USA - KBS Miscanthus M7-2 (version 2) (version 2) | ecosystem: Host-associated > Plants > Roots >... | reverse complement strand
CCGTACAGAACTTCCACTCCCTTTGCAGTCGCAGCATCTCCTGCGTGACGCACCGCGACTGCCGTGCTGTTGAGCCGTATGCGAACCGCCGAACCACTCTTGTCCAGGCGACTGTAGTCCATCGTCGCGGTCACAATGTCCTCAGGTGTCTTGCCGGCGGCAGAACCGGGAACCAGCGAACGCACCAGCATGCGTGCGATGGATGCGTTCCCATCGGGAAAATGGAAGAAATACTTATCTTGAGGAGTGACTGCGCCCAGCGCCGTAAAGGTCAGGCCTTTGGACGGGACCCGGTCAAGCCCCATCCCCTGAAATCCGGGGAAGCCAAGGGCCCAGCAATCCAGTGCTGGAACGCCATCAATGCCGATCCCGTACAGACTGTGCGTGTAGGTTTGATAAAAAGGAAGAACATCGGCGTGGACCTTCACTACATTGAGCAGGAAATCCTTGTAGCTCATGCGCGAGAGCCGGGCCTTCTTCTCGTCCTGCGCGACCCCGGCCATGTAATCGTCTTTGCCTTCCTGTAGGCGGACAATGCCCTCCTGGGCCTGCGCTGAGAGAGGGGTCTTTGCAAGAAAGTCCGCCCATTTTCCCCTGGATTCCTGCTGCCGGCTGAAGGCGCCGCTGGGCGGTCCCGCCACCAGTCGCTCGCTTCCGAAAGTTTCTTTGTCAAAGAAATAACCGGACCCCAGACCGTGAGTTTCCGGACTGAGATATTTCTTCTCCATGGCCGGAGGATCGATGCCAAGTTCAGTCAGCAACCCCGCCGCCACCTGGCTATAGGGAAACGGAGACTCGATGGATACGGTTCCACCATTAGTCAGCAACAGCCGCCTACCTGGACGAAATTCATTACGTTTCGCATGTCCGCCGAAATCGTCGTGATTGTCGAGGATAAGAATGCGGGCCGACGGCCCAGCCTGTTTGCGATAGAAGTATGCGGCTGCCAGACCACTGATACCGCCCCCCACAACTACAAGGTCATACGTCTCGCCCGACTCGACTGGCTTGCCCGCTTTCTTCCAGAAATTTCCATCTCGCACGCTATGAGCAGTTTCAAATGCTCCGGGATGACTGCCCCGCATCCCCGTCCGCGTGGGAGGGTAATAGCCAGGAGCATCCTGAGCGGAAGTAACAGAGGCATCCTCCGCCAGCACGAACCCCGGCATCCAAGTGCCTGCAATCGCGCCACCCACGCCGACGGCCACACCATTCAGAAAGTCTCTACGGGTTATGCCGCGATGCATGCCCAACTGCCGATCTCGAACTGGGTTGGATTCCCCCTGGGTGGGCTTCGTGTCTTTCGGGTCAGTCATAATAATCAGGCTCTTGAGTCATTCTCGAACCGCTCGATAGGCTTGGTCAATGCCAGGTCGAGTAAGCGCTTGCGGTCTTCCTAGTAAGGTACACGGAATAGAAGGCTGGCATCCGAAGACCTGATTGTTGAGAGACTGGGGCCATGGGAAGGCGGGACCGGTGACCGCTACGATCCCGCAGCGGGGAGAACTCAAGGCCGGCGTGTCTTCAATAGAAAGTGAAACAGCGGAAAATTGCGTTGTATCGGAAACACTCCGTGAATAAGGTCACGGGTGAGTTTCAAACATTTACCGGCAGTATGGATTCATCAGTTGGAATCGGAGGTCGAGTGACCGTGTACAAGTTCCGCTTCCGCCTCCAGCCAGTCGTCGAGGGCGTGACCCGGACTCCTGCCGCGTGCGACGTATAGCTCATACGCCCGTTGGCGAATCGCCTGTTCCAGCATCGGCTCTGGCTGTCTTGTCGGCACCTTCACCTTTACAGATTTCGGCATGTCGCCTCGCCAGGCGTCTTATCTAGTTAATCGCACGCGACACCGGATAAATTAACGATTCGGCCTGCGGGATCAGGTGTGTATCCGCTTGGTCTTTGGGAACCACGGCGTGGATCCCCTTCTCTCGCAATAGCCTGTGTATTTGAGGGAATTCGTGGGCTGTCAAAAGGATGATCCAGACATTCGGCAGTACTTTGATCAGGAGGGGTGCAGCCTCTAAGCCGTTCATCACCGGCATCGACAAGTCGAGGACAATCAGGTCCGGCCGGAGACTTGGAGCCTTCTCAATCGCATCCCGCCCGTGCTCGGCTTCCCCGACAACTTCAAACCGGGGATGAACGTGGAACAGACGTCTTACGGTTTTACGGATATCCGCATTGTCGTCTACGAGGAAAACCCTGGCCTTAGCCACGAAGCCTCCAATCTTCGAAACTTCGATGCGAAAGATTGCAGGCGGTTTGCTGGGTTTTTAATTCAGATGGCTAACGCTGTTTCAATTTCCAGGCGGCAACATCTTTCCGTATGCCCTCTAATGCCATCAGGGCCTTGGAGATCGCCATGTTTTCTTCAGGAGTTCCGCCGTGGTTCAGCGAGAATTCGTGGAGCCTCTGTTTTATGGCAGAATCTGCAGCTTGAATATGGTCTTCGATTCGAGACCAGTCAGTCTCAAGAATCGCCGCTTGGTACAGATTTTCCCAACCGTATTCCAATGTCATTTTCCGGCCTCCTGCCACTCCCACGGCGGATTACACCCTAAAATTATTCCGAAAAAAAGGGTGGCGGGTCAAGACCAAAATTGAGGGGCCAGTCCCGCCCAAGGACCAGTCGCGCGAGGATAGAAGGGTGAAGGATAAAGGATAGAAGGATAAGAGAGGTGTGGACTAACGTTTCAGCGTGGTCACCTGCCACGCTTTGAGTTCTTTCCGTAAAACTGTAAGACAGCTTAATGCAGATTCTTCCACTCCGGGTTGGAAATCGACGGGGTCGGAAAAGTATTCGTTATCGGGCCTCCTGAACGTTACCGTTCGTCGATGGCACAAGAGGCCGACGCCTAAGGGCGCGGAGAAGGTATGTGTAACGAATTATCAAACGTTGTCAGTTGTCGTGAAAATGTATGTCTCTTGGCGTACACTGCCACTGTCTACGGAGACGCAGCCGTTGTAACCGGTCGGCTGCAACGAAACTCGAAACTCAACGGACAGCAGGTTTCGGACGACTGGCGGTTCACGGAGGTTTATACCCGCCATGCAGAAACGTGACGAGTAGTTTCATTCCACGCCTCCGAAGTGCCCAACGGAACTAGGCCTCGCATTTCTATGCTTGATGCTTGAGAGGAGTTCAGGATGTTTCAAAACGCCGGTTCCGGTGAACTCAACGACGACAGACTCAAGTCACTAGAAGAGTTAGCGGAAAGCGAGCATAGATTTCGGAAGCTAGTCGAGGACTTACCCGATGCCATAGTTGTGCATACTGAAGGTAGGATCGTTTTCGTAAATCCATACGCCGTACGTCTCCATAAAGCGACAACACCTGAACAGCTCCTTGGGCATCAAATCGACGAGTTCATCCAGCCCGAACTCAGATCCCCCTTAAAGAACAGAATCGCAGAGTGCCAACGCACTGGGGAGGCCTCCGTGCCCATAGACGTCTCTCTGATCGCTTGTGACGGTTCAACGGTGGATACCGAGGCCGTTACGATTCCGATATCGTGGCGCGGCGTTCCCGCCATCGAGGTGGTATTTCGGGATCTTAGAGGACACAACCGGGCGGAACAGGCAGATCACAACTGGCAAAAACGATTAGAACTCGCTCAGAAAGCGGGTCTGCGAATCGGTTTGTGGGACTGGGACGTAGCCGCGAATACCGTCACGTGGTCGGATGAGACCTACCGGCAATTTGGAGTAACCCGAGACACCTTTTCCGGCCGGGTTGAGGACGCGGTAGAGCGTATACATCCTGACGATAGAAGTAGGGTCCGGGGAATTATTCAAACAGTGTTGGACGGAAAATCAAACGAGTACTCCGCGCAATATCGGCTGTTAGGTCCTGATCAAACTACCTGTTGGATCGACGCGCACGGTGTTATGTTGCGCAATGTTTCCCAGCACATGCTTGGCATCGGCGTTGACATTACCGATCTGAAAAATAGTGAGCAGTCTCTTAAAGACAGCGAGGAAAAATACCTTCTGCTGCTCAATTCCACCGCAGAAGCAATTTATGGACTCGATCTGAACGGAAATTGCACATTTTGCAATCCCGCATGTGTCCGCCTTCTTGGTCATCAGCGTCAAGAGGATTTGCTTGGAAAGAACATGCATGCGTTGATGCATCACACTCAGGCCGACGGAACGCCGTACCCGGAACAGGACTGCGAGATCTACGCCGCCGTTCATGAAGGTAGGCCCAGTCACGTCAGCAATGAGGTGCTTTGGCGTGTCGATGCGACCAGTTTTGCAGCTGAATATTGGTCCTATCCAATGTTCAAGGCTGGCGAAATGGTTGGGGCCGTAGTCACGTTCTTAAATATATCTGATCGCAAACGAGCAGAAGAAGAACTACGTCAATCGGAACAAAAATACCGGCAGCTTTTTGAAAACGCGACCTACGGGATGTTTTGGTCAAAACCAGACGGCTCACTGCTGGATGTAAATCCGGCCATGGTCGCCATGCTGGGTTACAGTTCACGCCAGGAATTGCTGAAACGAAACCTGAATACCGACATATATGAAGACGAATATACCCGCGGAGCGATTCTCGAAATTTGTGGGCCGAGCGAACGAATCGAAGGAGGTGAGGTTAACTGGCAGCGCAAAAATGGCACAACGATTGCCGTTCGGATCAGCGGAAATCTCGTCCGCGAAAAGAATGGAGATATCGACCATTATGAAGTTATCGCAGAGGATATTACCGAACGACGCAGCTTGGAAGAGCAACTTCGGCAGTCGCAAAAGATGGAGGCAGTTGGCCTGCTCGCGGGAGGAATTTCGCATGACTTCAACAACCTTCTCGGAGTGATTCAGGGAAATTCCGAATTGCTTCTCGAAACCGAACAATCCCCGAAACAGATGCGTTACGCGGAACAGATCAAGAAAGCGAGTGGCCTTGCGACTCAACTGACGAGGCAGTTGCTTGCCTTTAGCCGTAAACAGGTTTTGTATCCTACCGTTCTCGACCTGAATACCGTGGTCGCAGATATGGGTAAACTCCTGCAACGTCTAATCGGTGAAGACATTCAGATTCTGATCGGGTCCCAGGCTGGCTTGGGATCTATACGTGCCGATCGCGGGCAGGTTGAGCAGATTCTCATGAATTTGGCAACGAACTCAAGGGATGCTATGCCGAGCGGCGGCACGCTGAACATCCGTACGGAAAACGCTCAACTTGGCGACGAGGAGGCCGCACACTATCCTTATGTGAAGCCCGGCAATTATGTCCATATGGCGGTAAGTGATACGGGCACCGGGATGACGGAAGAAGTGCGCTCGCGGGCGTTCGAGCCTTTCTTTACCACGAAAGAAAAGGGACGTGGTACAGGGTTGGGCTTGGCAACCGTTTATGGCATCGTTAAACAAAGCGGGGGCTTCATTTGGGTTTCGAGCACACCAAGAGTTGGAACAACCGTCCATATCTGTCTGCCACAGGTAGATGAAAAACCAATCACAGCGATTCCGACCCTTGACGCGTGGCCTGAGTATCCCACAGGCACGGAAACGATCCTTGTGCTCGAAGACGATGACTCACTGCGGCAAGTGACCTGTGAGTTTCTCGAAGCGAGCGGTTATAACGTCATACAAGCTAGCCGTGGCGTGTTGGCTCTTGACCTGGCGGCCCAGTACAAGGGTCGGATTCCCTTGGTCATCAGTGACGTTGTCATGCCCGAAATGAGCGGCCCTCTAGCCGTATCAAAGGTCCGCATTTCTCACCCCTAAATACAAGCCTTGTATGTCTCTGGATATGCGGCAACCCCAATAGTGCAGCAACTGATTGCAGAAGGAGCGCTTTTACTACAGAAGCCGCTCTCGCGATTGACCCTGCTGACAAAAGTCGACGAACTGCTCCATTCAAGAGCAAGTAGTTAAACGACACTCTCAAGTCAAGGCACAAGTCCCGAAAACATCGTTCCCCAGAAGTCGGGAGAATCGCTCCTAAAGAACATTTTCCAATATGAGTGGTGAGCGCGGAAGGAATCGAACCTTCAACCTACTGATTAAGAGTCAGTTGCTCTGCCAATTGAGCTACGCGCCCGCTTCTGGATTGAGTTTCAGCCCTGGGACCCGCCGATCGGCTCGCGGGTGATGGCTTCATGCCGCAGCCGGGAAGCTGCTTGCCGGAACCACAAATCACTGCAAATACGTCATCGAATATAACACAGGCGATTGCGGAGGCACCAACGCCGGGGACAGAAGCGAACGGGTGGAATTACGGGTTTTCTTTCCGCGGCGCCGGCGTCATGCCGCGCTTGCACACCAGATTTTTGGTGGGTTCATCCTGGGGATAATTGTCCCGAATCGGTTGAATTACGACCGGCGCTCTACGTGCGACAAGTCAGTGGCGAACGGTGACACTGCATCCGTCACGCGCCCGTTCGGACGCTTCGCCTCGGTGATCGGGGGACGGCGTTCCAGAGTTCCAAGAATGGGAGCGTCTCCTCCATCTGCGTTCATGTGCGAAACGAATCGCGGCTCCATGCACAGTGCGTCGATGATCCGGCGCTGCCGGCTGGTCAGCACTTGCAGAGGCAGAATATGGAAGTGGCGAAAAACCCAAAGCAGATAAATTCGTTGAGGCAAAGCAGGCTTGATATAGCGTGGCCCCAACGGGGTGAGCACACGCAAGACGCCGCCAAACAATTTTTCGAGCATACTACGCCACCTGAATTCTTGAGATCGTGGATCCAGATCTGAAAAACTGCCTGCAGCGGCAGTCCTATAATCTGTATCGACTCAATCAGGATTTCCTCGAACCAGAGCTATTCGAAGGCCCGCATTATTGCACCAGAATTGATGCAAATGCCATTAAAAACTTCTCGTTTTACTGGGTTTTTTCATTTCCGCGGTGAGTGGTGCCCTGGTAGTTGCAGAATTTCGACTGCACCTTCAATAGTGCAAGTCTCACCAGGTCAGTTACTTAACTCGGGATTTCAGGAAGAACTTCAATGCTGCGGATGTTCGCGGCTACGCCAAAATTTCCCGCGCTCTCGCCATCTTCAACTCTGACTACCGACGCCTGGCAGCACACCCACTGCTTGACGCCGTGTGTGAGTTCAGGCGGAAGGATCAGTACCATCTCCAACTCACTCCCCGCAACGATGCGTGAATCGGTGTAGAGAAAAATTCCGCCCGTGTTCAGATCGCGAGTGAAACCTGTAGTTTCGACAGCACCTGACTGGCCCTTGATCGCTACCGGCACTCTCGCTTTCACGCGCTTGCCGGATCGCCGTTCAGATTTGATGTCAGTCATGAGAACTGGAGCCTAACACACATGTGTGGGGCGGACACTCTTGTCCGCATCGCACATAAATCTCCTACAGGCCGTCCGGCCTTCGCGCCCGCGCCGCCGGCACCACCAGAGCCTGCTCCATGGTTGGCGCATTGCTGGCACGCAATTTCACTTCAACTTCGTGCCGCTTATCGCTCGCCCCGGTGGTCGCATAAGCTCGCGACAGCAATTCCAGTGAATAAGGATTATCTTCATCCTCTTCAAGATGTCCGATCGCCTCAGGAACGTTTTGCTTGTTCATCAGCAACGCGCCCGCGGCTCCGTGATACGAACTCTGCACCACCGTACTGCGCGTGCTTCCGGCCATGGCTTCCAGTTGCTTCAGAGTGTTGGTTGCCAGTTCCTGATTGCCTGCATGGTCGGCGCGGACCGCGCGGTAGCGCAAGATCCTGGCCCGCTCATCTTCACGGTCGGCCTTCGACATATTGCTGGTGGGATGGTTGATGGCTTCTTCGGCCGACGCCAGATGCTTCAGGGCCTCCGCATCGTCGGTCTGGTACATGCTCATCATGCGATGTGCCTGCGCTTCCATCAGATCAAAGCCCGTTGCGTGGGCCTTTTCCGCGACGGCCGCAAACGCCTTGTCCGCTTCCGCGAAATTATTTTCGCGCGCCCAGGTGGTGGCACTCTGCAGCCCGTAAGAAAGCCGGTCGGCATCCGTGTGCGCCATCTGGATTGCCTTGTCGTACTCCACTCGCGCCTGCGACTCGTTCCCCATCAGCGCATACGTATCTCCCAGGCCGAGCTGAGAATAATCGAACTCAGGATCGATTTTCAGCGCCGCCCGGTAGTGCTCAAGCGCAGCATCGAAGTTGCCCGACAAACGCAAAATCTCCGCATACGAATCCTGCGGATTTGGCAGCGTGGGGAGCACAGCGACATAGCGCTCCATCGCTTCAAACGCTTTGGGATATTCGCGGTCATATGCGTAGCAATATGCAAGATCGTTCAGCGCCGGCGGATAATTCTTATCGATGGCCAGCGCCTTCAACAGGTTTGTACGCGCCTGCTCATAGCTGTTCTGTGCCATCAGCCAGCCGCCTGCCAGGTAGGCCAGGCGCTTGTCCTTGGGAAACATCTCCAGCATGTCGTTCATGGCAGAGATGCCGGCAATAAAATTATTTTCCTTCACGCCCGTGAGCCACTGGATCAGCAATCGTTCACCCGGCGTAGTCTTGACCGCCAACAGCTTCGCCTTTTCCCTCGCCGCATTTGCTTCCGCCGGATCGGTGCTGTTGTACGCGATAAAAACATAGGCCAGCGCGAAATTAGGATCAGCCTGGGCCGCCGCCCGCCATCCGATGTTCGCCCGCTCGAGATAAAGATTCTCGTAGTCAGTCAGCGCACGATTGAACAGCTCCCGCGCTTTCGGCGAAGACGTCGTGACCGGCATCTCCTTCGTCGCACCCTGCTTGATGTGATGAGCAAGCGACGGCACGACCAGGCAGAGACAGATCAGAAGGCAGACGTAGTAAGAACGGCGCATCACGGTTGTGTGAGAAAAAGCTATCACCGTGACAGGACGCCAAGAAAGTCCCTGAGCAGGTTCAACTCTGAGGAAGGTGTGTAGGGCGGACACTCTTGTCCGCCCTACAAATACACGAACTAGCTAGAACGTAATCTTGGCCGCGAACTGGATGCCACGCGGTCCGCCTCCACCCAGAAACGGATTGCCAATACCCACATCGCCGGTCGCGGTGATCTGATAGAAACCAGTCTGCCGTCCCGTGGCCGCGTCCGGCGTCCCGATGTCAGCGATAAAGTTCGGCATCGACGGATTGGAGAAGTTCGGATGGTTGAAGAGGTTGAAGAACTCGGCGCGAAGCTGTAACACGACCCGCTCGCTGATCGCCGTGTTCTTAAAGATTGAAAAGTTAAATTCCTTGAAGCTGGGACCGACCAGAGAATTCCGCCCGAGGTCTCCGAAATGCCGCGTGCCCGGAGTGCAGTTGGCTTCGCTGCCACCCGGATCAGGCGGAACCGGCAACCATGTACACGGCGCGGCAAACGAGGTCAGGTCAAGATACTGCGACGGATTGCCGGGATTGTAGTGCATCTGCCCGATCACATCCGGACGGTCAAAGCCTTCGCCCGACCCCGAGTAATCTCCCTGGAACTCGTAGTTCAACTGCCAGGGCTGTCCGTCTTGAAGGTTCAGGACACCATCCACTCCCCATCCATTCTTCAGCTTTGAAAGGTTTCCACCGAACTTGGGGAGGTCATACGTAAAGTTCCAGGTGAAGCGTTTGCGGATGTCGAAGCTCGAGTTGCCACGATCGCCGGCCGGATTGGTGCTGTTCTGCGGCTGCGCCTGGTTGGGGAGAAAGTCTTCCAGATCGCTGGCGGTATCGATCGAATGCGACCACACGAAATTCGCCTGCGAAGTGAGACCGTGCCAGTTACTCACGCGCAAACTGGTTTGCAGCGCATGGTAGATCGAGTTGGCCGACGATTTCTCTTCGTTCAAGTATTCGGGGAAATTCGCGAATACCCGCGGAACGCTCAGGTAGCCGACGCCATTGGGTCCCAGATCTGAAGCCGTAATCTGCGCCTGGCTGGGCTGGTTGATGTCCAGGAACTGGAACAGCTTGGTTCCCTTGGTGCCAACGTATCCCAGTTGCAACACCGCTTTGGAGCCAACCTGCTGCTGGAAATTGAGATTGAAATTCTGCACATAGGGCGTCCGCATGTGCGGATCAGCCACGAAGAAGTCCGGGTTCGGACCAAATCCCGAATAGACCGGTTGAGCAGGATCGAGCGGTCCAGCACTCGCGCTGCCGAATGCCAGCCCGGCAGGACCGCTTCCGACATATGCGGGGCCGGGACAGAAGACGCAGTTCCACGGAAGATGCCCGAGGAAGATATCCTGCGAGAAAGCATCGTAGAACATGCCCCATCCGCCTCGGATGACCGACTTCCCCTTGCCGAATACGTCCCAGGCGAAGGCCAACCGCGGGGCGAAGTTGTTATAGTCCGGATCGTAGAGGCCCTTCGAACCGCTGGTCGCCGTGAGTGTGCCTCCACTGGCGGGATCGAAGCGATAGAGCAGATTATTTTTCTCGCCCACCACTCCGAAATAATCCCAACGCAATCCGTAATTCAAAGTCAGCCGAGGGGTGAGACGAAAGCTGTCCTGAATGTAGAATCCGTGACTGTTTTCAAAAGTGTGCCGCAGGGTATTGCCGGTGATTTGTCCGCCGCCGGAGGGCGTGCCTTCCAGGAAAGTCGTGAGGTCATCGAAAGACAAAGTGCCCCGGAAGTTGTGGTCTATCACGTGCTTGATGGTTGTGCGCCGGAATTCGTAACCGAGCTTTATGTCGTGACGTCCGGCCTTCCAGGAATAGTTATCGATGAAATGCCAGTTCGAGTCCACGCGATTACGCGGCACCGAAGTGGTCGCGCCGATCTGAGAGAAGCCGCCCACGCCGATGGCAGGAAGACCCGAATCATAGCCTCCCGCTCCCGTATTCAATCCGATGGAAGAGGGTTGAAAACTTTTGTCCTCGGGGAAAAATCCTTCGGCGAAACGGTTCCATCCAAGGCGGGCTTCATTCACCTGGTTGGAATTCACAACCTTGACGTAGGAGAGTGAAACCAACTGGACCCGCGTCGGAGTGAGGGTGTTGTAGCCGGGAAGAAGCCCACCGGCCAACTGGGCGAAGGGGAAGCTCTGCGAGCTGTCTCCAAAATAGTAACGCCCGGTCAGCATGTTGTTGGCGTTGAAGTTCTGATCAATCTTGGCGATCATGCTGTCCACCCGGTTGAAGAACCTGGTGGAAGTGGAAACGTTATTGGTGGAGCAGCCCGTCGTGTCGCTGGTAGCGCCCGAAATGTTTGGAGTAGGCCAAGGATTCAGGGCCAGCAGCGCGGTACTCACAGGGTTCACCGTGCCTCCGCCCGAAACAATGCTCGCCTCCGTAGCCGCTATCACCGCGGGGTCGGGAACGCAGGTGGTGCCTGCCTGGGCGCCGTTTTCCCGCTGTCCTTCATAATTGGCGTAGAAGAATGTCTTGTTTTTCACGATGGGCCCGCCCAGCGAACCTCCGAACTGGTTGTTGTTGAACGGACTCTTGGGATCCGGAGCGAAGTTGAAGTAATTCCGCGCGCCCTGCTTACCGCTGCGGAAATATTCCAGTGCCGACCCGTGCCATGTGTTGGTGCCGCTCTTGGTCACGATGTTCACCACCGCTCCGCTGTTGCGTCCGTATTCAGCTTCGTAGTTCGACAACGTGCGCAGTTCAGCGACAGCGTCGATCGGCAGAATGGTCGCAGGATCACCGAACACGCCGGCTTCGTTGATGGCCGGATCGTTGCGGTAGCCGTCATTCATATCTGTGCCATCGAGCAGGAAATTGTTCGACCGGCCGCGCGAGCCATTCATGGAAAAAGTTCCGTACGAGCCAGGAGAATCGCTGATCTGATCGGGAGAACCGGCCACACCGGGATTCAGATAGATGAGCTTGGTGTAGTCGCGTCCATTCACCGGCAGGTTCTCGATCGTATGAGCGGTCAGCGTGCCACCCAGCTCGGCCGTGGTGGTTTCAGTCTGGGCGAGGGCCTCGCCGGAAACTTCCACGGTCTGCTCCACCTGTCCGGTCTTGAGTTCGGCGTCCACGCGGCGTTCGCCGGCCACGTCCACTGCGACTCCGCTGGTGACGGAACTCTGGAATCCGCTCTGCGTGACCGTGACGGAGTAGCTCCCAATCGGCAATTCCGAAACCGAATAGCTGCCGTCCGCGCTGGTCTGGGTAGTCCGCTCCAGACCGGTAGCCACATTACGCACGACAACCTTGGCGCCGGGAACCACTGCTCCCGAGGGGTCAGTCACTGTTCCCAGGATTGTGCCGCGGAAGGTTTGAGCCATTAACGAAGTGGCCGCCAAAACGAAAAAAGCGAGGATGATCCTCACTCTCATGGGAGTTCTCCTTTTTACTGCCAATGGTTCACGCCCAAGCAAGAGGTCGGTGGCAGTACGACACAACATCTGTTAAACCTGTCTTCCCCGGAAATTGCGCCGATTATAACCCGCTGCCATGTCATTTGTCTTACGGATGAGGTGAATGCGGATCTTCAATCGCAACTCACTTAATATCTTCATCCCGACCGGAGTGAGATCATCCGCGCAGCGGATGATCTGCGGAGTGGAGGGACCTTGCGTTCCCCGATCTACAGAAAAGACCCCGCGGACTTTGATCTTGTTGGGCTGAAGACTGAAGACCGACGACCGACGACTGCTTTACGGCTTGACCGCGATTAAATCCGGATTGCAGGTGAAGGGCACGCCATTGCACAGGCCGGCCTGGAAAGTTGTGGGATCGGTGGGGAACGAAATCTGCAGAATGTCGCCACCGTTCTGGGTGTCCAGAATGTGCACCTGGCCATCGGCGGCGGCAATGTAAAGCCGGCGGCCGTCGGGCGTAAGCGAAGCCTGGATCGGGATAGCATCGCCGGAGAGGGGAATGGCGGACGAAGTCTGGTTGTCGATATTGAACACCAGTACACTGCCGCGATCGCTGGCAAGCACATAGGCGCGGGCCGCGTCCTGAGACACGATCAACTGGATGGGCACGAAGCTGCCCTGGCCCAGATTGAATGGTGTTGCTGTCCCGCTGCTTGCGGTTGAGCTGCAGCCGGTGGGCGCGCGGGCCACACGGAAGAGGTCGATGCCAGGCGAATCCACCGCCAAAACGCTGGTGATCGTGGTGGCGCTCCCGGCCGTCGGCGGGTCCGCCAGATTGATAGCGTCCCGGGGAAGAGCCTCGAGGAATAACGGGACGGCGGGCAGCACAACGTTGTTGGTCAGCGCGGAACTCAGGC
>Ga0097621_100002282_pt1 | contig 13139 bp, 9 predicted proteins | sample KBSMisM72_FD_73165 | JGI IMG/M metagenome (GOLD analysis project Ga0097621, IMG submission 73165) | Miscanthus rhizosphere microbial communities from Kellogg Biological Station, Michigan, USA - KBS Miscanthus M7-2 (version 2) (version 2) | ecosystem: Host-associated > Plants > Roots >... | reverse complement strand
TCCTTAAAGATTTTTTTGCAGATATTACCTACCCCATACTTGATAACAAAGGTTTTATTTATCAGTATGTGGGCGATGAAGTGGTGATAGCATGGAACTATGAGGACGGTATAGAAAACATGCACTGCGTAAAGTGTTTCTTTGATATGAAAGCGGCCATACATAATGCAACTGAAAAATATGTTCGCCGTTATGGTGTTGTGCCATCCTTCAAAGCAGGCATTCATAGCGGAAATGTAATTGGAGGCGAAGTCGGATTATTGAAAAGAGAGATAACCTATTCCGGGAATGTACTCAATACTACTTCCAGGATTTTAAGTAAGGCCGGTGAGTTAAAAGAAGAATTATTAGCCTCTGCAGAGCTCATTGCTGAAATAGCTGTGATAAAAAAATATATTTCCCGGCATTTGGGTGCCATAAAACTGAAAGGCAAATCCGGTGAAATGGGATTAAGTGCTATCATGTTGGCTTAAATTGTTCCCATGAAATATGGCTTTAAAACACCGCGGGGATGGCGCAGGAATGAGGTGTGGAATTGTGTGTCATAGCAGGCCAAGTTGTCCCGCATACAATAAGATCGGGTTACCCAATAAAACTATATGAATCTCTGCGGGAACACTTGCGCCAGTTCGTGGGTTGTATAGCTGCCAATGCCAGCAAACTAACGGATTTGTATACTTCCACCCAATAATCCCCCAAACCCTACCCTCACCCCTACCTGCCCGGTTTTGCCATTCAGGTAAGAAGCCACTACATCAACCCTTAATAACTTAAAAATATTTTCCAACCCGGCAAATGCTTCTACATAATTATTATTGGTGTTTACATAAAATGCATTGGAACCGGCTACCAGGTGCCAGTTTAATTTTCTGAAAAAAGGAATTTTATTGGTCAGTAGCCCGTTAAAATGATGCTCTATGTTGGCCACCGCATAAAAAGCCGAAATTGTGCTGTTGGCATAATAAGGCGCCAGCTGGAAACTGTTTACATAAGGACTTGCCAGAAAAACCTGGTTGCCATTAAAATGCTGATAGTCCTGGATAAATACTTTTTTACTATTCAGAAAACCGCCGATACTGATATTGTATTTTAGTGATCCCAGTAATTTAAGATTCTTTTCATCCCACACCGCAAACTTCCATTTGTCGAAGTTTACATCGCTGCCCAGCACATTTTCTATGCCTTTGTAATAGCTGAGTGACAGTGTTGGATATTTTGACCCTACCGGCATTTTGCCACGTGGAAATTGTACATATTTCTGACCCGGTTTAAACTGCAGGGCAATACCTGCAATCAGGGCCTGGTGTCTTTCAAACTGTGTACTTATTTTTTCAAACGGGTAATTGGGTGTAAAAGCACGGTCGTCTTTTTTAAAAATTGAATAGTCTGTTGTATTATCCAATGGCAGTCGGTCTTCATATAAAAGTTCTGCCACTATGCGCAGGTCATTATCAAACCGCTTATTCCAGCGAACATTGCCAAAATAATTTTCATAGAGCTTCATATAATTACGTTTATACAGCAACGTATAAATTTCATTAAACAAAGGTGTTATAGGGTTTTCTTTGTTAAACTGGCTAATGCGTTTACCACCGGCAAACGTCCAGGTGCTCCGGCTGGAGACACCGCCCATACCATCTGCGTCCGGATTGAATACCCGTTTGCTGAATGCCAGCTCACCCCATGCGTTCAGGTGTGTATTGCTGAATCCATATCGTATATGCGGTGTAAAACTGATTTGCTGTTTCAGTGCCGGGAACGATTTTCGGAAAGTAGCTTCTGCATTGACCGCTATTCCCTCCACCGTATTATACTGAACATTTTTCAGCAGGGGTTCCCAGCTATAGGAAAACGGATGATCCGGATTAAAATCAGACCTTGTATACCCGTTCCATAAAATTTTCATTGGCGTAACATGTCCCTGCTTTTTACGCATGGAATCAATGGTATGCTTCGACCTGGCAGAATCATGCTGCGCCTGAAAAGCGCTGTCTTTTACACGGTAGTTCTTCGCTTCTTCCACTTCCAGTTGCACAGGCCTTACAGAGTCCCAGTATTGCCGGGTCTTTTTATTGGCTGCTGTATCAAAAGCCATTACTACATTATTGAAATACTTTTTTTTGAACTGCGGGCTGGCATCGTATTTATTGTACACATTCAGGAAATTGCCAATGGCATCAAAACCCAAAATATTAAACGTAAAATAGATGTTCTGGTCTTTTGTTTGCCATATATTATTGCCAATGGGCACCTGGATTTGTTTTATGATAAGTGTATCCAGAATTTGCAGCTGCGATTCTTTCAGCAGCATCAGATCCAGGCTGTGAATGCGCCAGTCGCCTTCCGTAATATTTATAGTGCCCGAAAACAATGGCTCGTATTTCCTGCGGGGAATTACTTTTATCTGGTTGATTTCCTTTCCATCTTCAAAAAAAGAGCCCAGGTATTTATAACGGTAATAATTAAGCGCGCCATCTGCAATGGGCGAAATAAAACCACGCGGGCTCAGCTGCTGCATGGCAAATACATTCACATTATTGTTGTAAAAATTGGTAAACGTAGGAAAACTGAAACCCAGTCCATTCGACCCGCTTTCCCTTGTTGAAAGCACTTCCAGTTTTACTTTATCAGGCTTTTTGGAAGAAATTTTGGTAAGCGATTCAGACAGATAAATAATACCCCTGCCGGAAGAATCTACCCCCATGTCTTTTCTGTCTGATTCTTCAATCTTTTTTCCCAATATTTTTTTGGGCACTTTGCGCGTAGTGATAAGCGTCTTAATATAGGCTTCACACGTAAATGAATCCAGCGGCGCTACATAGTCTTTCTTCTTTTTTATTGCGTTGCGTATAATTTCATAAGCAGGGTCTTCCGCGCCTGCCCTTACAATCACTTCCTTCATGGTAGTTTGCTGCAACAACAATTGAAAATTGAGCTCGTTGCCGCCATTGCTGATGGTAATGGGCTTTTCCTGTCTTGTATAACCTACGTGCTGGCAGGTGATGGTATAGCTACCCGGATCCAAATCCAGAAAATAACGGCCCTGGTTATTGGCAGTAGTGCCCAGTGTAGTGCCTTTTATAAAAACGGATGCATAAGGAAGCGGATTCCCTTTTTCATCCGTTACCAGACCACTCACACGCCCTGCGCTGGCTGTAGTGTATAAAAAGACAGTAAGACAAAAAAATAGTAATTGCTTTCTCATAAGCCGGTTCTGTACAACGAAAATAACGGGCAAAAGTTAAAGTTAGCGCCAGGGTGGTAAGATTGAGGGATTTTTTAACAGGGCTAAGAGAGCAAGGAGATAAAGAGATAAAAGAGAAAGTAGACAAAGAAATAACGGAGTATTCGCTGAGATTGAAAAACATTAAGGTGTTTGTATGACGGGAAGCCGGCTCGTTGTTCTCTTTTTCTCCTTGTACTCTTTGCACAGTAAGAATTTTCCCTTATAAATTATGATGTTATTATGCCGGTTTGTAGTATCTGCGCTACGCTTGTTTTTTAAATTTAATGACTGCAAATACACATCTTGCTCTATTTTATACCCACGGTAAACGTTGTTTCTTTGTTTTATCAATAAAGAAAAAATGTACCTCTTTAGAATAAAAATTGAAATCTGGATGTTAGTATCCAAGTACCTGCTACCGGGTTTCAAAACCGTCATTTTTGCTGCTGAACCCACCATTGCTAACCGTACCTGTGAAAACCTACCCGTCACTCCTTTTTGAAAACAAGACTTCTTGGTTAAGTTTTTGAACGAAGGGCCCTTTTAAAGGGCCTTTTTTATTTGCAGTGATTTATTTTTTCTCTCTTGCATAACTGGCCGCCAGCGCAGCACAGCCACCCACCAGGCCACCAATAATAGCAGTAACAAATACCATTAAAAAAGAAGAACCGCCAAAAGGCAATACGAGCGACAACCTATGAGAGAGCACATGTTCATTCTTAATATCTATCCACCACGACAAACCTCCCCAAAGCAGCAGTAGTGCAATAAAACCTGTTAAAAAAGATTTTAACGGCGTCTGGTGAATACAAATGGCCACTACAAAAGCTGCAATTGCTATTGACCACCAGTCCATGTATAAACAAATAACAAAACTCATTAAGATTGTCAGTAAAACAGAAGCGATAAATTTCATTGGTGTAGTTTATAAATTTTCAGCATCTCCGGTGGCAATGCTGTTTACTGGTTAAAATTCATTTTAAATTTTACTCTTTTATCAGCCGTTTCATTTTGCTTCATCACCCACAACGGATAATATTTACCATTGGTCCAGGAGTCGATGAAACTATCATAGTATTTACTGCCGGGATTGCCATTTTGTCCACCCGGATATACTCCGTATGCCTGGGTTTCGGGTGTTAATGATACTACCATACGCCAGCTTGGCCCATGATCTTCTTTGGTGGCATTAATAATATGTGTACCACCGCCAATAGCCAGGTGCAAGCGACTAAGTGCCGGTAATTTGGTTAAGTGAGTTATATGCGTATCCTTGAATGCAGCCCACGAGCCCCTGCCTGCAGCCTCTGCCTTTTTTAGAGCCGGAACAATCTTTTTAAACGCCGCTTGCACGTCATCAGATAAGGTTTCTTTTTGCGGTGTATTGATATTATCCACAAATTTGAAAGCAGAATCCCTGAGTACACCTTCCAGCAAACTACTCTGGTAAGGCACAAATCCACCTTTTATACGCGCTATTTCATCGCTCCATACTTCTTTTTCAAGGCCTTCCCATAAAAGCGCAAATACAATGGGCCCTGTTTCTCCGGTATCGCTGCGCAGGTTCCATTCTTTGAAGATATCCCAATATTTTTTTTCATCTGCATTCAGTACTGCTTCATTCATATGTTGTAATAAAACTGGTCTCGCCATTTCCGCAAATACATTGTAATTATCTGTTTGCAGATCCATCATGTCCTGCGGCGTTATATCCGCCATCTTGCTTAGTCGTTTGTTGATTATCCATCCCCTGTAATTGGGAAAACTGCCACCAAAATAATAAGGGTAGGAAGTATCTGTTGGCAACTGGTTGGCGCTGCTTACAAAACCTCTTTCAGGGTTTAGCATATGCGGGTTTTCGGCCTGTGGTATCATCCCCTGCCACATATAACTGCTATCCGTACCCGGCATTATAAAATCACCCTGTCGTTTCCATTTTGCAGGAAATTCACCCTGGCACCACATGGCTATATCACCGTTTTTGGCCGCAAAAACACAATTTTGCCCGGGCGTATGCAGGTTTTTTATTGCTTCCAGGTAATCGTTGTAATTTTTTGCCCTGTCCAGTTGGTAGAACATTTTCATTTCATTGCTGGCATCATGCGCCTTCCATCTTACCGCATAACTTTTGCCGGCGCTGCTACGGCCTGTATAGGCAGTGTCAAAAATAACCGGGCCAAAAACAGTATATGCCACCGTGTCAATAAAATCGGGTTTGTCCTTTATTTTTATATGCTCTATCCTGAAATCGGTTGGCCGCCATTCGCCATTGTACAAATAAGCACTGCGGGAAGCGTCTTTGAATTGGATGGTATAATAGTCCCTTACATCTCTTTCTGCATTGGTAACGCCAAACGCACAACTATCATTAAAGCCGATGATAATACCCGGTGCCGCCGGAAAAGAAACCCCATAAGCATTGTAATGGGGTGTATGTATTTGCATTTCGTACCAGAGCGATGGAAGGTTAAGACCAAGATGCGGATCATTGCATAAAATGGGATAACCGCTTCTTGTTTTTTTACCATTTACCGCCCAGTTATTACTGCCATTGTCCTTGTTTGGCTTTATTGGTTCAACAGGCAACACAACATTGTCTTTTCTAAAGTTGAAATACAAAGAATCGGCGCTGGCCGGCGCTGTTACAGCAACACCTGGTTTATCAAATAAGGTGCCTGCCGGAATGATAGGATCCAAAGAATCTGGTCTTAGCGGAACGATGGCCTCAAAATCAATCTTTGACAATATATTTTTTGCGGCCGTAAATTCAAAATCGTTTTCACCGCCCGCAAGATCAAATGCCATGTATTTTATAAACAAAGCAGTTTTTAAATTCGTCCATGCTTCGGGTTTATAACCAAGCAATTTGTATTCCAGTGGCAACTGGCTATAGTTTAAAGAAGCTATATAGGCATTTACACCGGCTGTATAGGAATCGCACATCATTTTGGTAGCTGTATCGGCTTCCATCATCTGCAAAGATTTCTCTGCCGCATAACCCATGCCCAGCCTCCTGAAATACCGATCCACTTTATTCAGTACATCGGTAGTGCCCATTTTATCGCCCAGTATTTCACTCAGCCGACCTGCTGCTGCATGTGTTTCAAATTCCATTTGCCATAATCTGAATTTTGCATGCAGATAGCCCTGTATAAAAAAGGCGTCTTCGTCATTGTCTGCAAATACATGCGGCACCAGGCGTTCGTCGAAATACACATCGGCTTTTCCTTTTAGCCGGGGAAAAGACAATTCTGCACTATAATTAATAGTTGCCGGTTCGGCATTTTGCCATACGCCGTGTTGCGGACTTAACAATTCGGCCAGTGGCGCCGGCAAAACCAGCTTTGTACCCAGCAAAATAATCAGGGCGATGGTTGCAAACAGGCTAATTGAAAAATGAATGATTCTCATACGTTAAATAATCATTAAAGCGATACCCGAAAATAAACGTTTTTATTCTTGTAACCGTACTATAATAAAACATCCTTTCTATCGGTCATCCACCATCCTTACCATTCACACACGCTATAAGCCGTTGCTATAGCGCGCCACCCTATTGAAATACCGCATAGTGCTAACACAAAAAGGTAATACCACAAGATTGTATTGTTTTTGGATGTAACCCAAACGAACTTTGGATAGTCATATTAGTAAACCTTTAATAAAATCCGGCATCATTTTTAAACCGTATGTTAAACAATAAGTCATAATTACGAAGCATTTTTTATGAAACAGAACAGTACATATAAAGACAGGTCGCTAAAGATAATATTAGGCATGTTATTCATTGGCCTTTTTATTATCAGCCTTATCTAAGCTGACCGGCAAGGTAAAAATACGATAGTGGAAACAGTATTTATGTAATGAATGTGCGGCATATTCCACAAACAGGTAATACCACTTAATTGTATTGTTTCTGTGATAATCATTTAGCAATTTTACATCATAAAATACTGGACATATTTTATTCGAAATAGCAGTTTTTAGAGGTTGTTAATCCGGTCAATACCTTAGCCGGCTCTTTTCTGAAGAGCCGGCTTTTTATTGCATCAGGCCTGCAGCATACGGATAAGGCCATTTAACTCTTCCAGCGTGTTAAAAGAATGCAATACCACGCGAAGCCGCTCACTTTCTTTTGGCACCGTGGGATATAAAATTGCGCGCACGTCAAAATTATGCTGCTGGCATAAATCAGCGGCCGCTTTTACCTCTTCGTTACCCGGAATAATAACTGATTGAATAGGCGTAAGGCTGTGCATTTTTGTGAACCTGATATTGGCCGACTGAAAAGCATTAATCAGTGTTTGTAAATGCAGCCTTTCGTGGTGCATCAATGGAAACAGCCTGTAGGCGGCTGCAATAGTGGCCACTGCTGCCGGTGGCAACGCCGTTGTATAAATAAAGGCGCGGCAAAAATTAACCAGGTAATCGCGCAGCAAATGACTGCCCAGCACCACCGCACCGTGACAGCCCAATGCTTTGCCAAAAGTGTGAACGCGGGCAAAACACTGTTGCTGTAATCCAAGTTGTTGCACCAGCCCCTCTCCTGCGCTCCCCGTTACACCAGTAGCATGGGCCTCATCAACTATTAAATACGCGTTGTATTGCAGGCACAAGGCCGCTATTTCTTTTAACGGCGCCATATCACCGTCCATTGAAAATACAGACTCCGTAACCACAAAAACATTGCCCTTTGCAAGCGCCAGTTTTTTTGCCAGATCAGGTAAATCATTGTGCAAAAACGAAAAAGATTGTGCAAGCCCCAGCCTCAGTCCGTCTCTGATAGAAGCGTGCGACAGGTAATCGTATAAAACGGTATCGCCCCGCTGTGGCACGCAGCTCAGCAAACCTGTATTGGCATCATACCCCGAATTGAAAATCAAAGCGGCGGAAACATCATGAAATGCCGCAATGGCTGTTTCTGTTTCTTCTACCAGTTCATAATTGCCCGCCAGCAACCTTGATCCAGTGCTGCCCGTTTGGTATTGCCTCCCCGGTGTATGCAGCAAATTATTTTTTACGATGCCCAGGTAATCATTTGAACAAAAATCAACTGCGCTTGTGCGCGGGCGTAACTGCCGCCATGCATTTTGTTCTCTACGGGCCGTAATTTTTTTATGCAGAAAATCTTCATTCATATCTTTGAATATAAAGGTAAAGGGTTTAGGGTTAAAGGCGTAGGGCAAACCTAAAGCGGGTTAAAGGTGTAGGGTTACAGTCGTAAGGCAAACCTAAAGCGGGTAAAGGGTTTAGGGTTGAAGGCCTAAGGCAAACCTAAAGCTGCCACCTATAAAGCAAGATTGTACTTTAAACACCCCATACCTTCAGCCCTAAATCTTAAACCTTCAACTTTTTATGCTAAGTGCAGATGTAAAAAATATATTGGGTCTTCAATTGCCAACAGATCCGCGCTGGGTTGATCTGGCGGGCATATCGCTGGAAGAAATTCTTACTGACCATGCATACTGCGAACAGAAAGCGGCGCTCACCTGCATATCGCTCATACAAAAATATTCAGACAAAGAAGTATTGGTAAAAGAACTGGCGCCCATTGTTACAGAAGAATGGGGCCATTTCCGCCTGGTACTGGCCGAGCTGCATAAACGGGGTTTGAAACTGGGCTTGCAGCGAAAAGATATCTATGTAAATAAGTTACTGGTGTTTCAGCGAAAGGGCGGACGTACAGAAGAACGTTTTCTTGATCAGTTGCTTACCATGGCATTGATAGAAGCAAGAAGCTGTGAAAGATTTAAACGCCTGAGTGAAGGACTGAACGACGAATACATGCGCAATTTTTACCGGCGCTTTATGGAAAGTGAAGCCGGTCATTATACTTTGTTTATTGAACTGGCAGAGACTTATATTGATAAAGAAAAAGTGCGTAACCGGTGGAATGACTGGTTACATTACGAAGCTTCGGTGATGCAGGATAGCGAAGTACGGGGAGACAGAATACATTGACCTCACCCCCGGCCCCTCTCCACTTCGTGGCGAGGGGTGCGCCTCCGTAAGATTTTTTGCTGATCATAATCTTCGTTTTATTAAAGGCTTTAGTTAGTAGCCGGTGGCGACACCGGCCACGGATTCTCCCTGGCGGGTGTCCTCACCCGCCGGAATTAACATCTTAACTTAGCGACATTGGATTATAATCTTCGTTTTATTAAAAGCTTTATAACGGTACCCTTTAAATACCTTTTTAAAATCCTATTTTTCCATACCGCCACAGTTACAATTTATGATGCCCTTTACGGGGCGGGATGAGGGGGAAATGCGGGCGCAAACGTTTGCACCAAATAAGCCGCTTTATAAAACGGATTGATTAAATCGTTTATCTTTCGCTTCTAATTTATCATTTATGAAAAGAAGAACATTTGTTCAGCATTCAATGATGGCGGCAGCGGCAGTCAGTATCATTCCTTCTTCCAAACCCAAACCAACTGCTGATAAAAAAGCAAGGCTTGCTTTTATTGGCGTTGGCCTGCGCGGACAGAACCACCTGGATAATGCACTGCGGAGAAATGATGTGGAAGTAGTGGCCATTTGTGATATCAATGAAAACATGCTGACAATGGCGGGCAACGTGGTAAAAAAATCCGGCAAAACCATGCCGCAAATTTTTAAAGGCGATCCCTATGCCTACCGCAAGTTGCTGGAATTAAAAAATATTGACGGCGTTATTATTGCCACGCCCTGGGAATGGCATTGCCCCATGATAATAGACAGTTTGCAGGCCGGCATTAAATATGTTGGCACTGAAGTAATACTGGGTATTACAATGGATGATCACTGGAAAGTAGTACATGAAGCCGAGAAACAAAAAGCACATGTAAGCATGCTGGAAAATGTTTGCTACCGCAGAGATGTAATGGCCGTAATGAATATGGTTCGCAAAGGCATTTTTGGAGAGCTGATTCACCTGCAGGGTGGCTACCAGCACGACTTGCGGAATATAAAATTCAATGACGGTACATCCGCCGTGGGTGCTGAATTTGGTGACAAAGCTTTTTCGGAAGCAAAGTGGCGGACCAACCATTCGGTTCATCGCAACGGTGACCTGTATCCCACACATGGTATTGGACCAGTAGCGCAAATGCTGGATATCAACCGCGGTAACAGGTTTTTATCACTTAGTTCTTTTTCTACAAAATCCAGAGGCCTTCATGAGTACGTGGTAAGCAAGGGCGGCGAAAACCACCCCAATGCCAAAGTAGAATTTAAACTGGGCGATATTGTAACCACTCATATCAAATGTGTAAACGGAGAAACTATTTTACTGGAACATGATACCAATTTGCCACGCCCCTATTCGCTTGGTTTTAGGGTGCAGGGTACAAAGGGTTTGTGGATGGACCTCAATCATTCAATTTACATAGAAGGATTGGCCGCAAAGCCCCACGAGTGGGATGATGCCAAATCATGGCTGGATAAATACGATCATCCGTTATGGGCCAGGTGGAGCAAGGAAACAGAAAATGCCGGTCACGGAGGCATGGATTTCTTTGTATTGCATGGTTTTGTGGAAGCCATCAAACGCCAGGTGGCCACGCCGCTGGATGTGTATGACGCAGCCGCATGGAGCGCCATTACACCATTAAGTGAAAAAAGCATTGAGCTGGGTAACGCGACTGTAGATTTCCCTGATTTTACCAGCGGACAGTGGATGTACAGAAAAAATGATTTTGCACAAACCGATGAATTTTAGAATAGCTGATAGTTATTGCACGCTGCCCCCTGGCAGCGCTGCTATTGTTCAATAAAATTTTTCGCCTCCGGCGGATAAAAGATATGAATCAGGCAATAGTTGAAAAGGCGGCCGTGCAGTTTGGTAAGGGTAATCCTGCCATTACACTACTCGGTGAAGGCTTAATCAACCGGACTTATAAAGTGGATTTTACGGAGAGTCCTTCGATTGTTTTACAATGTATCAATCAAAGCACTTTTCCGCAGCCGGAAAACATCATCAATAATTACCAGCTTATCCAGGATTATTTAAAAAAAACGGGCGGCGCCAATATACCTGAGTTATTAAAAACAAAAACCAACAAATACTACTGGACAGATCCAGAAGATAATTTTTGGAGGGCAACCACATTTATCAGCAACTCTTATGCGGTATCAATACCACAAAATACCGATGAGGTGTTTACAGCAGCCAGATCTTTTGCCTCTTTTACAAAATCTTTAGAGGGATTAGATCCTTATACACTTGTTATTATTATTCCCAATTTTCATAATCCTGGTTTTAGGTACCGGCAGTTTGAAGAGGCGGTAAAAAATGCCCATATCAGCCGGTTACTAAAATCAACCCATGTTATTTCAGAGATACGCGACAGAACCGCGCTGGTTGATTTTTATACAGCGGTAGAAAACAATGAAACAGATTATCCTACCAGGGTTATGCACCACGACTGCAAAATCAGCAATATATTGTTTGATACTGCTACCAATGCTGTTATCTGTCCGGTTGATCTGGACACCGTAATGCCCGGTAAATATTTTTCCGATATTGGCGATATGATCCGCACCATGGCCTGTACCGAAGATGAAAATAGTACTGCCTGGGAATTAATTGATGTGAAACCGTCTTATTACAAAGCCATTATTGAAGGTTATATGAAAGACATGGGTGAGCACCTGACTGCCACCGAGAAAGAAAATATACATAAAGCCGGCCTGCTGCTTACCTATATGCAATGCCTGCGTTTTGTTACCGATTTCCTCAATAACGATGTTTATTATAAAACTACTTATCCTGAACAAAATCTCAACAGGGCTTTAAATCAATTGATCTTACTGGAGAAGCTGGAAGAATTTATTCATAAACTATAGTAGTCTTTAAAGACTACTGTAGTTTAGTTTATTGCAGGCCAAAATATTTCAACTCTTCACCAAAATCTAAAAACGGGTATCGCTTCTGCATGTCTTTGGTTTTTTCAAGATGCGCCAGCAGGAATTGCCTGTGAGCATTGGTAGTCGGCTGAAAAGCTTTATGCCTGGCAGCTATCACTATCTTTTTTATTTCTTCCATCATCTGGCGGGATGGTTCATCAATACAATGCCGGATAAATTTTTCCAGTACAAACTCCGTTGCAGGATAGTTGGGATGCACCATGTCTACATCATAAAAACGGTAATCCCGCAATACGTCAATAACCAGTTCATAGGCAGGGAAATAATATAAACGATCAAATTTATTTACCAGGTTGTGTACTACTTCAATCAGCCTGGCTTTGCTGCGGTTATTTTCCGTTACTCCGTCGCGGATATGCCGTACAGGACTAACCGTAAATATAATTTTTAAACGTGAATTAAACTGCATTAACTGATGAATACAATTGTCGAGCACTGCATTTGTTTCTTCTATACCCATCAGGTGTTTCGTAAACCATTGGGCCGGCGCACGGTGGCAATTGGCTACCCCCGCAGCCACCTTGCTTCCAACAGCCGTAGTGGCCTCTTCCGTTAGCCTGTACGAAAAAGAAGAACCCAGGGTGATTATAAGATACCCGGCAGTTTTTAAAAAATCATGCGCCCTGCCCTGGCTTTCATTAATCTTTGCCAGACAGACTGCTTTGTCTGTGTTCGAAAATATACTGTGGTGCTGCCAGCTTTGCCAAAGCTCATTAAAATAAAACAGATCGGTTTCTGTGTATTGTTTGTTCTGAATATAAGACACCAGGCTGGTAGCCACGCTTCGTGGATCAAATAAAATACCGTTTGGGTTTTGCAGCACGTCAAATTTCAATTCCTGCAGTTTATTGCCTATATGTTCTGTAAAACAGGAACCAGTCAATAATATTTTATCCGGGTAGCCAATCGGCTCGGGCAATTCATTTATTCTTATTGGTAATTGAAACTCCATAAATTATTTATGCTATCATATTTTGTGATGTAAACCCGGCTAAATCCATCG
>Ga0097621_100002278_pt1 | contig 13143 bp, 9 predicted proteins | sample KBSMisM72_FD_73165 | JGI IMG/M metagenome (GOLD analysis project Ga0097621, IMG submission 73165) | Miscanthus rhizosphere microbial communities from Kellogg Biological Station, Michigan, USA - KBS Miscanthus M7-2 (version 2) (version 2) | ecosystem: Host-associated > Plants > Roots >... | reverse complement strand
GCACTCCGAGCGCTTCGGGCTTGCCCAGCTTCACCAACTGCGCGGCCGCATCGGTCGAGGAACTGGCGCCTCGACCTGTTTGCTTCTTTACAAGACGCCGCTCGGAGAAATCGCAAAGGCGCGTCTCGCCATTCTGCGCGAAACGGAAGACGGTTTCCGAATCGCCGAAGAAGATCTGCGACTTCGCGGTGAAGGTGACGTGTTGGGAACGCGGCAAAGCGGCTACCCAGGCTTCCGGATTGCACGGCCCGAGTTGCACGGACAGTATCTTGGCGCGGCGCGTGACGATGCGGCGCTCGTGCTGGGCCGCGACCCAACTCTCGCGACTCCACGCGGCGAAGCCTTACGGCAATTGCTTTATCTCTTCGGGAAAGACGAGGCGATCAAACTGATCCGTGCCGGCTAGTCACTGAACCGTTTCGGTCTTGCGAGCCGCTTGGGCTGCCTTTGCAGTGGCAGCAAGCGAAGCGAGTTTTTTCTGTGCCTCGCTGTCCGGCTGAACCATGCCGGCGGAGATCAGCAACGTCATCGCATTTTCAACCGTAATATCGAGTTCGATCAAGTCGCTTCGCTTCACGTAGAAAAAGAATCCGGTCGTCGGGTTGGGTGTGCAAGGCATAAACGCCGACACGTGCTCGCCCTGCGGCAATTTTTTCACCACATCGCCACCGGGCGGCTGGGAAAGAAACACCAGGGACCACATTCCCGGCGCCGGAAATTCAACGAGCGCCACCTTGCGAAAGCTCGACCCGGACTTGGAGAAAAGCGATTCGAAAATCTGCTTCATCGTTTTATAGATCGGCCGCACGATTGGCATTCGACTGAGCAGGCTTTCACCTAGTTCAACCAATGTTCTCCCGACCAGGTTGGCGGTCAGAAACCCGAGTAGCGTGAGAGCTACAAATGCAATGATCAATCCCGTTCCCGGAATTGGCCACGGCATATAGCTTTCCGGGCGATAGGTCGGCGGGATCATTGGCCGAACGAAATCGTCGACCCAGGTGATGATTGACCAGACGAGCCACACGGTGATCGCCAAAGGTCCGGCGACCACTAGGCCAGTCAGGAAATAATTACGAATGCGAGCGGCAAAACTTGTTTGCGAGGCGGCCACTTTCGCCACATCCGCGGCCATTGCGTCGCCCGGCTTTTCGATCTCGCTCATAAACCAAGCTTATTCCACCGTGACCGATTTCGCGAGATTGCGCGGCTGGTCAACGTCTGTGCCGATGGCGGTTGCGGTATGGTATGCAATCAGTTGCACGGGAATGGCATACACCAACGGCGTTACCGTCGACGCCATGTCCGGCAGCGACAGCGTCTCAATCGAATCAACCGTCGCCTCCCTCGCGCCTTGCGGATCGGTGACCAGGATGATCCTGCCGCCCCTGGCCGCGACCTCTTGCATGTTCGAGACAGTCTTCTCGAATACTCGGTCATGCGGCGCAATCACGATCACCGGCATGGTCTCGTCGATGAGCGCGATCGGCCCATGTTTGAGTTCGCCGGCGGCGTAGCCCTCGGCATGGATGTAGGAAATTTCCTTGAGTTTGAGTGCACCTTCGAGCGCAATCGGAAAACTTGTGCCGCGACCGAGGTAAAGAACATCGCGCGCCTTGGCCAGATTTTGCGCAAGCTTTTCGATTTGCGGCTCGAGCGTAAGCGCGGCAGCCATCAAACGCGGCACTTCGATCAGGGCGCGCACAACGTTCTGTTCGTCCGCCTCGGACATATGCCCACGCGCGCGACCAGCGGCTATCGCAAGACAGGCGAGCGCGCTCAATTGGCACGTGAAGGCCTTCGTCGATGCCACGCCGATCTCTGGGCCTGCAAGCGTCGGCATCACCACGTCGCTTTCTCTCGCGATCGTTGAAGTCGGCACGTTGACGACGGAGAGAATGTGCTGCTTGTTTTCCCGCGCATAGCGCAAGGTCGCCAATGTGTCCGCGGTCTCGCCGGACTGCGAGATGAAAAGCGCGAGATCACCCGCCTCGAGCGGCGCACCGCGGTAGCGGAATTCCGAGGCAATATCGATCTCCACCGGCAGTTTCGCAAAACGTTCGAACCAATATTTTGCAACAAGTCCTGCGTAGAAAGCCGTCCCGCACGCGGAAATCGACAGTCGCTTGAGTTTTGTCCAGTCGAACGGAAGCTTGCCGGGCAATGCGACCCGCTCGTTCACCATGTCGATGTAGTGGGCAAGCGTATGGCCGACGACCTCCGGCTGTTCATGGATCTCTTTGGCCATGAAGTGCTTGTGGTTGCCTTTGTCGACGAGCTGCGCCGAGGCCGTCGATTTGACGATTGTCCGTTCGACTTTGGCTCCGCTCTCTTCATGAATCTCGGCACCCTTGCGGGTGAGCACGACCCAGTCGCCGTCTTCCAGATAGGCGATGGTGTCCGTAAACGGCGCGAGCGCAATTGCATCCGACCCGAGATACATCTCGCCCTTGCCGTATCCGACAGCCAGCGGCGATCCTTTGCGCGCTCCGATCAGAAGATCGTCTTTGCCAGTGAACAGGAAAGCCAATGCGAAAGCGCCGCGTAACTGCTTGAGCGCGGAGGCAACCGCGTCCGCTGGCGATTTGCCATCCTTCATCTCCTGGGAGACCAGATGCGCGACGGCCTCGGTGTCAGTTTCACTGACGAACTTGCATCCCTTTTTGGTCAGCCGTTCCCGTAGTTCGCGAAAATTCTCGATGATGCCGTTATGGACGACCGCAACGAGATCCGTGGCGTGCGGATGAGCATTGTCTTCGGTCGGCCGGCCGTGTGTCGCCCACCGGGTATGACCAATACCGATATTGCCCCCAAGCGGCTCGCGATCGAGCCGCGTTTCGAGCGCGCGCAACTTGCCTTCCGCCCGACGTCGGCCGAGCACGCCGTGGTCAAGCGTGGCAACGCCGGCCGAGTCATAGCCTCGGTACTCAAGGCGCTTGAGGGCGTCGACCAGCTGCTCTGCAACCGGTTTGCTTCCCAAGATTCCGACTATGCCGCACATCCGTCCGGATGGCCCCTTTTGCCCATTACCTATCGTTTAGCGGCCGATGGCCGTCTAACGGAAATCACAACGCATTTCGACGTGTGACGTTACCGCGCAAACTCAGGATTTTTTGCGTTTCTTTCCAGCCAAGTTCTTGCCCAAGGCTTTGACCTGCCGCAAGCGCTTTGCCCAGCCTTCCTTAACCGCCTGTTTGGCACGGGCAATCGCCAGAGCGCCGGCGGGAACATCCCGTGTCAACACCGTCCCGGTGCCCACATAAGCGCCATCGCCTACCTTGATCGGCGCAACCAGGGCGGAATTCGATCCGATAAATGCCCCCTTGCCGATATCGGTCCGGTGCTTGGCAACGCCGTCATAATTGCACGTGATGGTGCCGGCACCGATATTGGCGCCCTCGCCGATCCGTGCATCGCCGATATAGGTGAGATGGTTGGCCTTTGCCCCGGCTTCGATCGTCGCCTCTTTCACTTCGACAAAGTTGCCGATGTGCACATCCCTGCCGAGGTCAGTGCCGGGACGCAATCGAGCGAATGGACCGACGCGCGCGCCCTTGCCGACATGCGCACCCTCAAGATGAGAGAACGAACGGATCGTCGCCCCATCATCCACCGAAACGCCCGGGCCGAACACGACGTTCGGTTCGATCGTGACGTCTTTTCCAAATTTGGTGTCGGCCGACAAATGCACCGTTTGGGGCGCGACCATGGTTACGCCAGCTTCGAGCGCCGCCATGCGCAGGCGCTGCTGCAGAACAGCTTCGGCTTCGGCCAGTTGCATCTTCGTGTTGATGCCGCGCACGTCATCCTCCGAGGTTTCGATTGCCATGGCTGTCAGGCCCATATCGCGGGCAATGGCCACGGCATCGGTGAGATAGTATTCGCTTTTGGCATTTGCATTGCCGATGCGATCGAGAATCGCGAGTGCTTGTTTTCCATCCAGCGCCATCAGGCCGCCATTGCAGAAACCGATTTTGCGCTCTTCTGCGGTCGCGTCGCGTTCCTCGCGAATGGCGAGAAGTTCATGTCCGCGCATCAATAGCCGCCCGTAGCCTGTCGGATCGGCAGGCTTGAATCCGAGCACCGCCACAGCCGCGCCATCGGCCACCGCACCGCGTAGCCTCGACAGGGTCTCCGCCTGCACCAATGGCGTATCGCCAAACATGACCACAACGTCGTCGACACCGCGGGCGATAGCCTCGCGTGCAGCCAGGACGGCGTGGGCGGTCCCGCGCCGCTCGCGCTGTTCAAAGATCCGTGCCTTTGGCGCGTACTTGTGCACGTCTGCCCTGACCGCTTCGTGGTCAGGCCCAACGACGATCGCCAGATTATCGCTTCCCGCGGCACGCGATGCGACGATCACATGGCCAAGTAGCGAGCGGCCGCCGAGAGCATGTAACACCTTTGGCACCTGCGAACGCATGCGGGTGCCTTCGCCGGCCGCGAGGATGATCGCAAGGCATGTTCGAGGTGACATTCGCAGCTGCTCGGGCGGTCCTGATGTCCGGCGCATCCCATAGCCCAGCCGGACCATAGGCAAAAGGCCGCGGGTACGCCCCTGATAAAGCACGGTGAAGGGCACCGGCTGTGGGATTCTGCTAATGTTTTCAATGATTCGGCTACCGAGGGGGCTATGGCGACGGAGCAGATGCCGCCGGAACTCGCTTCACGCGACGCCCGCAGGCGTCGGCGCGAGTTCAATTCGCTTATGTGGCTTTGCGGTTGGGGCGGCGTGACGGCGATTGCCCTGTTTGCTTTCGCCATTGCCAGCCAGACTGACACCGCCGGTGAACGGCTGCGGCGCGTCTTCGCCGCCGGTGATACGACCGCGATTGCCGGAATGCCCCCACGCGTAGCTCAACTCGAGTCCGCGACGCAACTTTTGTCCGCGCAAGTGCGCGCACTGATTACTGAGCGCGATCGGTTGTCGGGCCGCATTGCTCTGCTTGAAAGCAGCATCGACGATATGTCCGGCGCAATCAAAAGACAGGCTGCCGCGACGGCGGCCGTGCTTGCGGCAAAAGACAATCCGCCGACGCCGAGCCCGAAGGCACAGGCGGTCAGCCCGCAGGGGGTGGGCACGGACAGGGAGACAACCGCAACGATCCCGCCGAATCCTTTTCCGAAGCCGGACATCGCCTCGTCATCTGTACCCATGCCTCCCGCGCGCATCGCCAACGCGTCTTTGCTTGAGAATGATCAGGCGGCCCCAAAGCAGGCGGAGTTTGGGCTCGACCTGGGTGGCGCCGCCACCGTTGATGGTTTGCGTCTGCGCTGGCTCACGGTCAAAGCGAATTTCGGGCCTCTGTTGAGCGGATTGCGGCCGCTGGCGGCGCGGGATCATCGCGCAGGCGCGACAGGCTATCGGCTGGTGGCCGGCCCATTGCCTAACAGCACCGCCGCGACCGGTCTTTGCACACATTTTGTTGCGGCACGCACCGCGTGCCGAGCGGTGAAATTTGAGGGTGAGCAGATTGCCCAGCAATGATTGTCGATGCAGCGGCGCGACGGCATACTGATTGAATGAAGTTGTTTCTGCCAAACGCGCGCGCGACCAATTGGCTTTTGATCATCGGCTTCTGTTCGATCGGCTATGCTCTCTACATGCGCTACCTCGCGGTGGAACAATCGACAGTCGGCCTCGCATGCCAGGCTGGACTGAATACCTGGCTCTGTTTCACGCGCCAGATCACTATCGCCCTGTTTACGTACTCGGTTTTTGGATGGGTCGCGCTGATCGCTGCCGCGCTTAACCTGTTGCGGCCGTCGCTTGTACTTTTTGCGCTGGCGCTCGCGGCAGCGAGCTGCGGGGTCGTTCTCTATAATGTAGGTCTTTCTTCGCTCGCGGTCGGGCTATTGGTCCTCAGCCTGGCACGTCGCGCACCCGAGCCAGACTGAAGGAAAGTGCGGCCAGCATCACGCACACCCAGAGCGACTGCCAATTGGCAAAGCCCTCGTTGAACAGAATGTAAATCACCGAAAGCGCGAGCACGCTGGCCCCGGCTGTTTCGGCCGCCGGACGCTTTCCTTTTGGCAACGCGACCGCCAGGCGATGCACGAGAAATGGCACAACCGCGGCGGTGAGTGGCGCAAACGGAAAATCGCGGTAGCGCGGATCGAACACCAATGCGAGCGCCACCACGAAGGCAAGCAGCATCGTGAGTATCAGAATGAGCCCGGCCGACACCGCAAGCCGGTTTTGCATCCGCTCTTTCTTCGGACCCAGAATCCGAAAATAAGCTGGCACAGGGGCCCCGCACATCGTTGCAACGCTGAGGACGATTGGCGCCACTATCGCCACAGCCGCGAGTGCGAGCGAGCGGGACCAGCCCCCCACCCCAAGACTTTCGATTGGAATGTTCTCAACCGTCCACCCGATCAGGACGCCGCCGACGAACGCGTTCGCGCTCACGGCGAGCCAAAGCCAAGGTGGCGTATCCTTTGTCCGAACCCTCATTGCTGCGACGAAAACAATGACCGCGAAAATGATTCCACCGGCGCCTTGCCAGATCCAGAGTGGATGATTGGAAACAGCCCGCGCGCCCGCGAACTTCGGCGCGCGTGTTGCGGCGTCGAAGAGCCCCCAGTGTCCTCCAACCGTTCCTTCGAGAGCACGCTTCCAGGGCTGGTCGAACGCCTCGATGATATTCACGTTGAATTTCTCGCGCTTGCTCAGCGCCAGGACATCCTGAACGACACGGGCCTGGTTGACCGGGGATGGCAGTGCACCCTCACGCATGCGCCCTGCGCTGGGCCAGCCGACTTCGCCGATCAGGACCTCCTTGCCAGGAAAGGCGGCGACGACCTGACGACGAATGGATTCGACATGCGCCACAGAAGCGCTGGCGGCGATCGGGAAGTCCTCCCAATAAGGGAGGATGTGAATTGTTATGAAGTCTACGGCGTTTGCGACGTCTCGGTTGCGCAGCCAGAATTCCCAGACATCGGCGTAGGTCACCGGGACCTGCACCCGGGCCTTGATTGCTCGGATGGTGTTGGTGAGATCGGTTGCCGTCATGTCGCCGCGGAGCAGGACCTCGTTACCAACGACGATCGACCGGATGGTGCCGGGGTATTTGTTGGCTAACGCGACCGCCGTCTCGATCTGGTAGTGGCTCTTTTCCGGGCTGCTGGACAGCCACAGTCCTTGCATAACCTTGAGACCGTGTCTGGCGGCTATCCCCGCTATCTGATCGAGGCCGAAATCGACTGAATAGGTCCGGATGCAATCCGTTACTGCGCTCAGGCGCGTCAAATCGTCCTCGATCTGGGCCGCCGGAATCATCGTGGCCGGGTCCAAAGGCGTCTGGCCGCCCCGGAAGGGCGTATAGGATACGCAATAGAGCTTTTCGCCCCGGCTGATCTGGGACGGCATCAGCAGCGTCGGACTACCAAGCCAAATCCAGACGCCGGCAATGGCAGCCGCCGTAACGACCAGACAGGCTAGTGCATGGCGCATGGGAAACCCGGTTTGATGCGTCAATTGGCCGGCGTCCGGCTTATCGTGCACCGATGCCCCTGCCAAGTTAGCGGCCTTAAGCAAGGAACGCGGTTAGACTGGACAAAATTCGCAGGTTGAGGCCAAGTCTTACGTTCAAGAAATACGGTTAAGCGACAGGACGGGCTGGCGAGATACCGCCGTATTAGTGTCCCAATCCAGTCGCACACCTTAGGACGAGCGCACGCTCCAAGAGCAAACATCCGACGGGGACAATGCGGTTTTCTCTCACGTTGCGTCAATTTTCTGCCGTGCTGTGTTTTGTAGCCGGCCTAGGCCTCACCGTTTCGGCCGCCTACGCTCAGAGCGGCAATGGCAAACCGCCCGAGCCACAAAAGCCGGCCGCCGACGCCGTTAAGGAAACCCAGAAAAAGATCGATGAGATTGCCGAAGCAACCCGGGTCCTGAACGGGCCGGCTGGCAATCCGGAGTGCGTCTGGCTTGGCCGCCGCGTGGTTAACCTACTGTGGCGCGACGACCTCGATACGGCCTTCCGTCACCTCGATCTGTACGACCGGTTTGGCTGCCCGAGCGCCCACATACAGGCCACTTTCCGTTGTCTGGTCAGGCAGGGAAACATCGATCCGAAGGCCCAAGAAACGCTTAACGGACGCGTGCACGCCTGCTGGCTTAACCCTGGGCTTGAGCCGGCTCCAGCCGAGGCAGCGGTACAGCCTCCGGCGTCAACTTCGGGCGGAACAACTCAACGTTAATCTGCGTTTCCATTACGGAAATTTCATTCGGGCGCCATGCGCGTGCCTAGGATTTGCCATGTCGCTTAGTTACTTGAATGACCACCTTACGCCGCGCTACGCTGCATCCTCGCAGACGGAGTTTCGGCTGAGCCCAGGGGACGGGTTCAAGGGTCTGCCATCCTGCCCCACTTGGTTTTGAGTACTATGCGCACCGTCGCTGCCGTGGTCGCCCTTGTGGCGTGCGTGCATGTCGGGTTCTGGGCATTGCTTCGCGATGATGCGCGCGCGCCCAACTTTGGCGGTCAGCTGGCAAGCGTTTCCTATGCGCCCTTCGAAGGTTCAGCGCATCCGGACTCGGGCACTTTTGCGCGCGCTGCCCAGATTCGGACCGACCTCAAGCTCCTCGCTCCGCTGACCCGCGCGATCCGCACCTACTCCGCAACTGGTGGCGTTGAGCTCGTGCCGGGCATCGCAACCGAATTCGGACTGCGAGTCACCGCCGGCGCGTGGATCGACAAAAACAAGGATCGCAACGAGCGCGAAATCCGCTCGGTGATCGACCTCTCGAAGCGCCACAGCAACATCAACAGCATCATTGTCGGCAACGAGACAATCTTCCGCGACGAGCAGAAGGTCGGCGACCTAATCCAGATGATTCAGCGCGTGAAGCGCTCGACCAACGTTCCGGTAACGACGGGCGAAATCTGGCACGTATGGATTGAACATCCTGAACTTGTTTCCGCGGTCGACTACATCGCCGCGCACATTCTTCCCTACTGGGAGGGCTTCCCCGAATCACAGGCCGTCGATCAGGCCGTCGTGATCTATGACAAGCTTCGCAAAGCTTATCCGGGCAAGCGCATTGTGATCGCCGAGTTCGGCTGGCCTAGCGCCGGCTACAATTACAAGAACGCAAATCCAGGCCGCATCGACCAAGCCGTGATATTGCGCGACTTCGCTTCGCGTGCTGAGGCCTACGGCATCGACTACAACATTGTCGAAGCGATCGATCAGCCGTGGAAGATATTCGAAGGTGGCGTCGGCCCTTACTGGGGAATTTTTGACGCCGCGCGTCATCCGAAATTCGAGTGGACAGGCCCGATCACGGACCCTGACCATTGGCGCCTGGCCGTGATCGCGATCCTCGTCAGCGTGCTCCTGTCGCTGCCATTGCTGGCAATGAGTGCGGTGACTGTCTGGCAAGCCGTGATGCTCGCTGCCTCCGCAAATTTCGTGGGCGCCTGGTTTGCTGCCGTGTTCGGTTACTGGAACGGCCATTACTTTGTCCCCGGCGCGGCGTTCGCGCTCGGACTAGGAATCATACTCCTCGTACCGTTGATCGTGATTGCACTCGCGCGTGTGGAAGAGATCGCCGCCATTGCTTTTGGGCGCAAACCGCTCCGGCTGGTAGCGGGACCGCCGCTTGTACCCGAAGCGACAGCGCCCAAAGTCTCCATCCACATTCCGGCTCACAACGAGCCGCCGGAGATGCTCAAGCAGACGCTCGACGCCATCGCGCGGCTCGATTATCAGAATTACGAATGTATCGTCGTGATCAACAACACGCTCGATCCGGGTCTCTGGCTGCCTATCGAAGAGCATTGCCGCACGCTTGGTGAGCGCTTCAAGTTTGTGCGTGTCGACAACCTCGCCGGGTTCAAGGCGGGCGCGTTGCGCCTTGCGCTGGTGCATACGGCAGCCGATGCCGAGGTGATCGGGGTTCTCGATGCGGACTACGTGGTGCATGAGAACTGGCTGAAGGATCTTGTGCCGTTGTTCCGCGATCCGACGGTTGGCCTAGTGCAGGCGCCCCAGGATCATCGCGACGGCGAACGCAGTGTCATGCACCACGCCATGAACGGCGAATATGCCGGCTTCTTCGATATCGGCATGGTGCAGCGGAACGAGGCCAACGCCATCATCGTGCACGGCACGATGTGCCTGATCCGGCGCGCGGCAATCGAGGCTGCCGGCGGATGGTCAAGCGATACAATTTGCGAAGACACCGATCTCGGCCTCACGATGCTCGAACTCGGCTGGCAGGCGCATTACACCAACACGCGCTACGGTCATGGCCTGCTGCCCGACAGCTTCGATGCTTACAAAAAGCAAAGGCACCGCTGGGCCTATGGTGGTTTCCAGATCCTGAAGAAGCACTGGCGTCGCTTCCTCCCCGGCGGCAGCCGGCTGACCCGTGAACAAAAACGTGAATTCGCTCTCGGCTGGCTCAACTGGCTTGGCGCAGAAAGCATTGGCGTCGCGGTGGCCATCCTGAATATTGTTTGGGTGCCTGTGGTGGCTTTCCTCGATATCGCCGTCCCTGATCGCATCCTGACCGCGCCGATCTTCGTCAGCTTCATTGTATCTGTCGCGCATTTCGTGACTCTTTATCGCCTGCGCGTGCGTCCGCGCGCGGGCCAGATGCTGGGCTCGGTGCTGGCAGCGATGTCAGTGCAGTGGACGGTCGCGCGGGCCGTGGGCTTCGGCGTCGTCAAAGATCACCTGCCCTTTGTTCGGACCTCGAAAGGCGGCATGCGGCATTCGACCGACTTCCATGCCTTCTGGGAAGCTGTGCTGGCGGGATTGCTTATCCTCGGCTCATTCATTCTGGTTTCGACGAACTACAAGGAAATTCGCGAGATCAATATCTTTGCGGTCGTACTTTTGATCCAGAGCGTGCCGTTTGTCGCCGCGGTTGGATTGGCCGTTGTCGAGCGCACGCGGCTCAACGACTTCGCCTATTGGCGCAGTCTCGAGGCGCAGGTTGCCGAATTGCTGCCGATCATGCGCCGAAACGCAACCGTTGCCGAAGCAACGAGCGTTACGCCCGCGCCGAAACCCGGTGAGTTGGTTCAGTAAAAACCGATCACCCGGTCAAGGCTGTCTCGACCAATCTCACCCAATATGAGGTCCCGAACGGGATCGCCTCGTCGTTGAAATTATATGACGGGTGGTGCAGCCCTGCACTGTCGCCATTGCCAATCCAGATGAATGCCCCGGGCCGCGCATTCAGCATGTAGGAGAAATCTTCGGCGCCCATCATTGGCGGCAATGACGTGTCGACCTTGTCCGGGCCGGCAATCTGGCTTGCGATCGAGGCCGCAAATTCCGTCTGGTCCTCGTGGTTCACCAGCACCGGGTAGCCGCGCTTGTAAGTGAGCTTGGCCTTGGCACCGTGCGCAGCGGCCGTGCTCTCGACAACGACGTGCAATCGTTTTTCGAGAAGGTCGCGCACATCGGCAGCAAGGCTTCGCGCCGTGCCCCGCAACTGAACGGTCTGCGGAATCACATTGTCGGCGTTTCCCGCGCGGAACATGCAAATCGACACGACAGCGGATTTCAAGGGATCGACATTGCGCGCGACAACCGACTGGATGGCATTGATGATCTGGGCTCCGACCAGAACAGTATCGACGCCGAGGTGTGGCCGCGCCGCGTGCGCACCGACGCCTTCAATATCGATTGTCAGCGCATCGGCTGCAGCCATCATGGGGCCGGGCCGGATGCCGAATGAGCCGACCGGCATGCCGGGATAATTGTGCATGCCATAAACCTCACGGATGCCGAATCGATCCATCAGTCCGTCATCGACCATTTCCCTGCCACCACCGCCGCCCTCTTCGGCCGGTTGAAAAATCACCACAGCGGTACCGGCAAAGTTGCGCGTTTCGGTGAGGTAGCGTGCCGCACCCAACAGCATGGCCGTGTGGCCGTCATGACCACAGGCGTGCATTTTTCCCGGCACGGTGGACTTGTACGGGAGGTTGTTCGCCTCCTCGATCGGCAGTGCGTCCATATCCGCTCGCAACCCGATCGTCTTGCCCGAGGAACTCTTGCGGCCGTGGATGACGCCGACAACGCCGGTGCGGCCCAGGCCCGTAACGACCTCGTCACATCCGAAAGCCTTGAGTTTCTCCGCCACCGTGCCGGCGGTCCTCTGAACGTCAAACAGGAGCTCTGGATGAGCATGCAGATCGCGTCTCCAGGCGGTGATGTCGCTGTGCAGGTCGGCGACGCGGTTAATAACTGGCATGGCATTCTCCACGCGGCACGGGGCCGTTTCATAGTCTAGCAAATCTCGCTGGCTCAGGCTCAAGAAGACCCCAGGCGCCTATTGACCGGATCGAGAAGCGCCCCTACACCGGCCCCGCGCATGCTCCTTCCGCCGGTTCAATCGAGAAACGGCATTCTTCCGACAGAAATCGTGCAGCGCTGGTCGCACGCGGGTCGTAGAAATTTTTGGAGTTTGGGCCGGTAGCTCAGTGGTAGAGCACTTGACTTTTAATCAAGTGGTCGATGGTTCGATCCCATCCCGGCTCACCAACAAAATCGGTCACTTATCGAAAGAGCTTTTTTGGCAATACCTCACTGGTCGCAAACTGGTCGCAGTCCAGGTGCTGTGCCGACCGCACTATGCGATCGGGCCCAACCGCTCGATTAATAGCCGCGTAGTGAGCTAGATTGTGGTCGATGCTGAACGAGCCGGCTCTGACCTTCAATGCGTACCACTTAGGCGGGCCAGGCCAGGCTCACGAGAGGAACTCGATGAACACAGTCAAAGACGCTCTGGCCGAGAAGAGTAGTGCGCTGATCCATGTTCGTTCCGGCGATATGGTCGTCGAAGCCTTGCGTCAGATGCGCGACAACCGGGTCCGGTCGGTGTTGGTCATCGACGACGACGTACTGGTCGGTATCGTGACCCAGGGTGACTGCGCCATAAAAGTGTTGCTGCCCGGGCTCGATGCGAAGCAGACTCCGGTGGGCCAAGTGATGACGGGCCACCCGGTGACGGTCAAGCCGGACGACCAACTGGAAGGCTGCATGGCAATGATGTCTGCGCGCGGCATTCGCCATCTACCAGTGCTGGACGCGGGCAAGGTCGTGGGCGTGATCTCGATCGGAGACGTCGTCAAGGACATCATCCGAAATTTGGAGCACAACGTGGGCGAC
>Ga0097621_100002275_pt1 | contig 13152 bp, 10 predicted proteins | sample KBSMisM72_FD_73165 | JGI IMG/M metagenome (GOLD analysis project Ga0097621, IMG submission 73165) | Miscanthus rhizosphere microbial communities from Kellogg Biological Station, Michigan, USA - KBS Miscanthus M7-2 (version 2) (version 2) | ecosystem: Host-associated > Plants > Roots >... | reverse complement strand
AGACCAGGCGCGCCTCAACGACTATCTCGACAACGTCCGCGAGATCGAAAGGCGCATTCAGAAGGCCGAGAAGAACGCGGCCACTGAAAAAACGGTGCCCGACGCGCCGATCGGCATCCCGGATTCGTTCGAAGAGCACGCGCTCCTGATGTACGACCTCGCCGCCGTGGCGTTCGAGGCGAACCTCACCCGAGTCGTGTCGTTCATGAAGTCACGAGACGCCAGCCAGCGCGTCTACCCGAACATCGGCGTCAACGAACCGCACCACGCGATGTCGCATCACGGGAACAACCCGGAGAAGATCGCGAACCTCGTGAAACTGAACACGTACTATGTGAGCCTGTTCGCCAAGTTCCTCGACAAGCTGAAGAGAACGCCGGACGGTGACGGCTCGCTGCTCGACCACTCGATGATCCTCTACGGCAGCGGCATGAGCGAAAGCGATCAGCACTCGCGCCTCAACATCCCGACGATGCTCGCGGGCGGCCTGTGCGGCACGATGGAAGGCAACCGCCACATCCAGGAAAAGAAAGAAACGCCGTTCTCCAACCTGCTGCTCTCGATCGCCAACAAGTACGACTGCGAGATGGACAAGTTCGGCCTCAGCACCGGCATGGTTGCGATCTAGTCATGCCGAATAGGGCTCAGGGCTCAGGGCTTAGGGCTTGGTTCTCGAGGCATAGCCTTCAGCCCTTAGCTCTCAGCCCTTTCTTGATCGGAGCCGCAGCGGCCGTCACACTCACAGCGGCCGGCACCGCGACGACCCTCATCGATGCCGTCAAGGCCGGCGACCGCGCAGCGGTGCGCACGCTCCTCACGCGCTCCACGGTCAACGCCGCCGAGGCGGACGGCATGACCGCTCTGCACTGGGCCGTCCGCGCCGACGATGCCGAGACGGCGCAGCTTCTGTTGCGTGCCGGCGCGAACGCGAGCGCCGTCAATCGGTACGGCATCACGCCGTTGTCGCTGGCGGCCACCAACGGCAACGCGCTGATCACTCGGGCGCTGCTCAAGTCGGGCGCCAACGCGAACGCGGTCACTGCCGACGGCGAAACAGTGCTGATGACCGCCGCGCGGGCCGGCAATGCCGACGTGGTCACCGCGCTCGCCGAAGGCGGCGCCAACGTGAACGCGACCGAGGCGTGGCAGGGACAGACGGCGTTGATGTGGGCGGCGTTCGAAAACCACGGCGCGGCCATCAAGGCGCTCGCCGCGCACGGCGCGGACTTGAACGTCCGCTCGAAGGAGCTCAACTTCCCCGAGTATCGCTACGAGACCAACGGCATGGCCGTCTTCCAGCTGCCGAAAGGCGGATGGACGGCGCTGATGTACGCCGCGCGCCAGAACGCGATGGAAGCGGCGGCGGCGCTGGCCGACGTGCACGCCGACCTCAACGCGACGACAAAGCAGGAAGGCACGACGGCGCTGCAGATCGCGGTCATCAACATCCACTACGACCTCGCGAATGTTCTGCTCGAGAAAGGCGCGGATCCGAACGTCGTGGACAGCAGCGGCATGACGGCGCTCTACGCGGCCGTCGACATGCGCGCGCCCGCGAACATGCTGACCCGGCCGGAGCCGAAGCTGCGCGACAAGCTCGACGCGCTCGGCATCATCACGTCGTTGCTCGCGCATGGCGCGAATCCGAACATTCAGCTGAAGAAGCCCATCATCGGCCGCCATCAGAATCTGGTCGGCGACGGCCAGTTGACGGAAGGCTCCACTGCCCTGGCGCGCGCAGCCAAAGCGAGCGATATGCCCGTCATGAAGGTGCTGCTCGACGGCGGGGCGGACGCGACGCTCACGCTCGCCAATCGCAGCACGACGGCGATTCTGGCAGCAGGCGGCCAGGCGCGCGAGCCGGAGGCGCTCCAAGCCGTGAAGCTGCTCGTCGACCACGGCGTCGACGTGAACGCGTTCAACACCAACGGCCAGACGCTCGTGCACATTGCCGCGCAGCGCGGACAGAATTCGATGATCGAGTACCTGGCGGGCCAGGGTGCGAAGCTCGATCGCCGCGACAAGCAGGGCCGGACCCCGCTCGACCTCGCGCTCGGCGCCAGCGGTCCCGCCCGGGCGCAGGGCCGCGCCGCGAGGCCGGCGCAAGTCAACGAGAAGACCGCGGCGCTCCTGCGCGAGCTGCTGGCCCAAAATCAAACCAAGCCATGAAGCGGCTCGCCGTCATCGCCGGAGCGATCGCCCTCGCCGCGTCGATCGCCATCTCGGTTTCGGCGCAGCAGCGACCGAAGAACGTCCGCGAAGGCGCCTTCACCGCCGATCAGGCCGAGCGCGGCAAGGCCGGCTTCGACGGCGTGTGCCAGCGCTGCCACGGCGCGGCGCTCAACGGCAGCGAAGGCAACGGCCCGCCGCTCAAAGGCGGGACCTTTCTCGCCCACTGGGATAAGGACACGCTCGGCAGCCTCTGGGTCAAGATCCGAGACACGATGCCGCTCGGCGTGCCGGGCACGCTCACCGACGAAGTGAAGCTGCAGATCCTCGCGTACGTCCTTCAGCAGAATGGCTTCCCCGCCGGTGCAGCGGAACTTCCAAGCGACGTCAACGCGCTCGAAGAGATCGGCATCCAGCAGCGCGGCGTGTGGGACGGCGTCTTCACCGCGGCGCAAGCCGATCGCGGCAAGCAGTCGGTGGCGCGCTGTCAAGGATGCCACGGTGCGGACCTCGCCGGCACCGACCGCGCGCCCGCGCTGAAGGGCAACGGCTTTCTGGCGAACTGGGAAGACGGCAGCCTCAACCGGCTGTTCGTGAAGATTCGCGACACGATGCCGCCGTCCAATGTCGATTCGATTTCTCCCGAGACCAAGCTCGACATCGTCTCGTATCTGCTGCGTGAGAACGGATTCCCGACGGGCGCGACCGCGCTGGCGCTCAACGCGGACGCGCTCGACGGCCTGCAGATCGTGAAGAAAGGCGCCGACGCCGGCGCCCCGAATTTCGCGCTCGTGCAAGTGGTCGGCTGCCTGTCGCGAGGCCAATCGAAGTGGACGCTGACCAATGCCAGCGATCCCGTGGTGACACGCGACAACATGCCGAGCGCGGCCGCGCTGAAGAACGCGGAAATCAAACCGCTCGGCCGGCAGACCTTCGGCCTCGTCAGCATCGACGCCTCGACCAAGAGCGGCGCGCTCGACGGCCACAAAGTCGAAGCGCGCGGACTTCTCTACCGTGACGGCTCGTACGCCGACATCAATCTGACCTCACTGAAAAACGTCGCCGCCAGCTGCGCGAAGTAAGCTAGAGCGGTTGAAAGTTCCTGGGTTTTCCGCCGTCCTGCTCGTACTGACGGCCACCGCGTGGGCACAAGCGCCGTCGCCGCCTCCCTATCGCGTCGACATCATCGAGACGACGCCGCTGCCTGGCGTCAACCTGCCGGTCGAAGCGATTCCGGCGCCGGTACAGATGGTGCTCGAGACCGATCTGCGGCAGAACGGCTCTGCCAGTCTGGCCGACGCGCTGAACCGCCGACTGACGAGCGTGTTCGTCAACGAAATTCAAGGCAATCCGTTTCAACCCGACGTGAGTTACCGCGGCTACACGGCGTCGCCGCTGCTTGGCACGCCGCAAGGCCTTTCGGTTTACATGGACGGCGTGCGCCTCAACCAGCCCTTCGGCGACGTCGTGTCGTGGGATCTGATTCCGCGCGTCGCGATCGGCTCGACGACATTGATGCCCGGAAGCAATCCTGTGTTCGGCTTGAACACTCTTGGCGGCGCGCTCGCCGTGCAGACGAAAGACGGACGCAGCCATCCGGGAACGTCGTTCGAAGTGATCGGAGGCGAGTTTGGCAGACGCGCCGTCGAATTCGAACACGGCGGCAAAATCTCGAGCGGCCTTGATTGGTACGTCGCGGCCAATCTGTTTCACGACAGCGGCTGGCGCGCGTTGTCTCCGTCGGACGTGAGGCAAGTGTTCGCGAAAACCGGCTGGCAGGACGCGCGGACGGAACTGCACGTCACCGGCTCGTACGCCGACAACGTCCTCACCGGCAACGGACTTCAGGAGCAGCGACTGCTCGCGGCCGACTACAACAGCGTCTACACGACGCCCGACACGATGCACAACCTGTCGACATTCGTGAACGTCACCGGGAGACGCAGTCTCACGCCTCAGATCGGGCTGTCGGCAAACGCCTACTTCCGCAACATCAGGACGAGCACGCTGAACGGCGACGTGAACGAAGATTCACTCGACCAGTCCCTCTACCAACTGAGTGGCGCCGACATTCGCGCCCTGACGACCGCCGGCTACTCGGGGTTTCCCACGTCGGACTCGACAGCCGCGAACACGCCGTTTCCGTTCTGGCGATGCGTCGCGCAAGTGCTGGAGCGCGATGAACCTGGCGAGAAATGCAACGGCCTGCTGAACCGGACCAATACAACGCAGCACAATTACGGCGCGTCTGGCCAGCTGACCGTTCGCTCGAACGCCAACCTCACCCGCAATCAGTTCACTGTTGGCGGAGCCTTCGATCGCAGCACGGCGGCGTTCGTGCAATCCAGCCAGCTCGGCTACCTGAATCCCGATCGCAGCGTCAATCCCGTCGCGGGCGCCGTGGAAGACGGTGTCGCGGCCGGCACCGTGGACGGCATCGCACTCGACAATCGCGTCGATCTCGACGGGGTCATACAGACCGCGAGCGGGTTCGCGACGAACACGACCTCCGTTGCCGGCAAGTGGCACGTCACGCTCTCGGGACGCTTCAACCATACGACGGTTTCAAACACCGATCGTCTCGCGCCTGCTGCCGGCCCGGGCTCGCTCACTGGCAGTAATACGTTCAGTCGGTTCAATCCGGCGGCGGGCGTGACGTTCAATCCGTCGCCGTCCGTCAATCTGTACGCCGGGTACAGCGAAGGGAGCCGCGCGCCGACGTCAATCGAGCTCGGGTGCGCGGATCCGTCAACGCCATGCAAGCTGCCGAACGCGCTCACCGGCGATCCGCCGCTCCATCAAGTCGTCACGCGAACGTGGGAGGGCGGCGTCCGTGGCGGGCGCAAGGGGCTCAACTGGAACGCCGGCGTCTTTCGAGGCGAGAACACGAACGATCTCCTCTTCGTCGCGTCGACGCAGACAGGTTTCGGCTACTTCAAGAACTTCGGCCGGACGCGGCGTCAGGGAATCGAGCTTGGCGCGAATGTGCGGGTCAATCGCGTGACGGTCGGCGGGGGCTACTCGTTGATCGATGCCACGTATCAAAGCGACGAAACACTCCTCGGTGAAAGCAACAGCTCGAACAACGACGGCGTCATTCAGATTCGCGCCGGCGATCGCATTCCGTTGATCCCGCGCCAGACGCTGAAGCTGTTCGCCGACGTCAGCGCGACGTCGAAGCTGTCGATCGACCTGGATGTGCTTGCCGCGTCCGGTTCGCTCGCCCGCGGCAACGAGAACGACGCGCATCAATCGGACGGGCTGTACTACCTCGGCCCAGGAGGCATTCCTGGGTACGCCGTGATGAATGCCGGACTTCGCTACACGCTGACGAAGGCGGTGCAGTTCGTCGTGCACGTCAACAACGTGTTCGACACGCGCTACTACAGCGCGGCGCAACTCGGCCCGGCAGCGTTCACTGGAGCAGGAACGTTCCTGGCCAGGCCGCTGCCGGCAGTCGACGGAGCATTTCCTGTCGTGCGTTCGACGTTCTACGCGCCGGGCGCGCCGGCGATGTGGTGGGTCGGTGTCCGCGTCGTGCTGTGATTTCGTCCTGACGGCAAAGAGGAAACGAGGCTTTTAAGGCTCCGTCTCCTCTTCGTCATCACCCCACGGCGACGGCTGCGGACCGGGGACGATGCCCGCGATGTCCGGGTCTTCGCCGCCAGGGCCGCGCGCAGGCTGCGACGTCTTACGCTCCAGCCGGCGCGCCGCTTTCTGCTGCTGCTTTTCCTGTTTCGCGCGCTCACGCGCTCGCTTGTTCTGCGTCGGTCTCGATTTCTGCAACGTGACTCCTGAGAAGCTTGCTACCAGCGCGGTTCACGACGCGGAGGACGTCCGCCGCCGGGACCACCAGGACCGCGTCCACCGCCGCCACCGCCGCTGGGCTTCGGCCGCGCTTCGTTGACAGCAATCTTGCGGCCGTCGAGATCGGTGTCATTCAGCCGCTGAATAGCCGTCTGCGCTCCTTCTTCCGTCTGCATTTCGACGAAAGCGAAGCCGCGCGCGCGGCCGGTCATTTGATCCCGGACGATGTTGACCGTGTCGACCGGTCCAATCGCGGCGAAAATTTCCTGCAGCCGCCGCTCGTCCGTGCTGAATGGCAGATTGCCGACAAAGAGTTTGCGTCCCATCTCTACTCCCGCCCCTTAGGGCTCACTCACAACTACCTAAACGATGCTGGCAGCGTCGAGGGAGGGATCGAGGTGGCTCGGTCAGCCCGCGGCAGAGCAGCAACAACGCTAACGAGCCCCTAGTATACAGAACCAAATTCGGGTCCGGCGAGGGTTTCAATCTGTCGCTGCAGTCCCGCTCTTGGCGTCCGTGTTCGCTCACGCTTTTAAATCTCGGACCTTCTCCCGGAACAGCGTGAGCGCGATGCGTCCTCGATTCGGCTCGCCGCGCGCGAGGGCCTCGGCAAGATGCAGCGCCTGCTTGACGCTGGTCCTCGCCGGAAGCGGCGGTTCGAACGGATCGACGACGGCTTCGCACAGCGCTGGACCGTCGGCGAGCATCATCGCCTCCAGCGCCGACTGCACGTCCTCGGGACGCTCGCAGCGGAAACCAATGCCGCCGCAGGCCTCCGCGAACCTGACGAAGTCGATCGGCTCGAGGGAAACGCCGTACTCCGGGTTGCCGAGGAACACCATCTGCTCCCATTTGATCATCCCGAGCGTGTTGTTCTTCAGCACGACGACCTTTACCGGCAGTCGATACTTCACCGCCGTCGCGAATTCTCCCATCAGCATCGTGAAGCCGCCGTCACCCACGAATGCAACGGACTGACGGTGCGGGTAGGCAATCTGCGCGGCAATCGCATACGGCAGGCCGTTCGCCATCGTCGACAGGTTTCCGGAAACGCCGAACATCTGGCCGCGCCTCATCTGGATGTAACGCGCGGCAAAGGACGTGACGGTTCCGCAGTCGGTCGAGACAATGGCGTCCGGCGCGAGCAGCGAATCCAGCGCCTCGGCGACGACTTGCGGCTTGAGCGGCATCTCCTGGCGTTGTGCGCGCTGATGAAGCCTTTCGCGCCACTCCTTCATCCCCGCCTGAGCTTTTTCGAGAAACGATCGATCCTCGCGGCGGTTCAAGACCGGGATGAGCGCCTGCAGCGTGCTCTTTGCGTCGCCGCACAGTCCGACCTCGACGGGAAAGCGCAAGCCGATGCGCGACGGATCGCGATCGATCTGAACGCCGCGGCAGCGATCGTGTTTCGGATAGAACTCCAGGTACGGAAAACTCGTGCCCACCATCAGGAGCGTGTCGCACTGCTCCATCGCCACTTCCGACGGTTCCGTACCGAGTAGTCCGATGCCGCCGGTCGTATACGGTGAGTCGTCTGGGACGGCAGCTTTTCCGAGAAGCGCTTTGACAATGGGCGCCGCGAGGACATCGGCGAGGCGCTCGAGCTCATCAACGGCGCCGAGCGCACCCTGGCCGGCGAGAATGACGGTTTTCTTACCGGCATTGATGACACCCGCTGCCGCATGGATGTCGTCGCCGCACGGCACGACGATCGGCGGTCGCCAGACGTCGGATGTGTGTCCTTCGACTTTTTTCCTGGACGGCTTGTCGTCACCCACTTCTTCTTCCTGGATGTCGATCGGGCATGTCAGGTGCGCGACACCTCGCAGCGACAGCGCCGCACGGCAGGCCTGATCGACAAGCGCGCGGACGTGGCTCGCGCCGAGCACCTGCTGGTTGAAGACGGCGACATCTTTGTACAGCGAGAGCAGATCGACTTCCTGCTGGTACCGCATGCCGATGAGGTCGTGGTACGTCTGGCCGGTCAGGGCGACGACGGGCGCGCCGTCCATCTTTGCGTCGTACAGGCCGTTCAAAAGATGAATCGCGCCAGGTCCCGACGTGGCGAGGCAGACGCCGAGCCGACCTGTGTATTTCGCATAGCCGCACGCCATGAACGCCGCAGCTTCTTCGTGACGCACTTGCACGAACGAGATGCGATCTTGTCGCGTGCGAAGCGCTTCCATGAGGCCATTGATGCCGTCGCCGGGGAGTCCGAACACAACCGTCGCTCCCCAGTCTGTCAGCCGATCGATCAGCAGGTCTGCAGTCGTTTTCGCCATCAGGGAATCCTCAAATGCGGTGAGGTGCAAACCGGAGTCCGCGGGCATGGCCTTTGATACGTCAACCGCAGAGGAACGGACATGGACAGCACGAACGCGTTAGTAAAGGTTGTGGATCAGCCGGTGCTCGACACGATTGCCGAGCCGCTGGGCGCCGCGATCCGCCAGGCGTACAGCCGAGCTGGAGAAGCAGGACAAGTCGTAAAGAACGCGATGCACGGTGTGTGGCTAGGCCATCCACTGCACCCGGTGTTCACCGACGTGCCGATTGGCGCGTGGACCACCAGTCTGGTGCTCGATGCCGTCGGCGCCATCCGGGAGGACGAAGGGCTCGAGCGCGCTTCCGACGTCGCGATGGCGGTTGGACTTGTCGGAGCCGTTGGCGCCGCTGTGACCGGGCTGACCGACTGGTCAGAGACACAAGGACGATCGCGGCGAACCGGGTTGCTGCATGGTCTCATGAACATCACGGCCACTGCGCTCTACGCGACGGCGTATGCGCTGCGAAAAAGCGGCTCGAGATCGGCCGGGACGTCGTGCGCCATCGCGGGTTACACGATCGCGCTCGGCGCGGCGTTCCTCGGCGGCGATCTCGTCTACGACCAGCGCATCGGCGTGACTCATGCCGACGTTCCTCAGCCAGAGCAATTCACGCCTGTAGCCGAGGCGTCGCAGCTCGGCGAAAACGCGATGATGCGTGCGAAGACTCTCGACGCCGACGCGTTGCTCGTGCGCCAGCACGGACGTCTCTGCGGGCTCGCTCACTCATGTACGCATCTTGGCGGCCCGCTGTCCGAGGGCACGCTGAAAGACGGATCGGTCGTCTGCCCCTGGCACGGCTCGGAATTTGCGCTCGGCGACGGCCACGTCATCAAAGGACCGGCGTCGATCAATCAGCCGTGCTTGGAAGTTCGCGAGCGTGGCGGCAAAATCGAGGTAAAGGCGCCCTGAGCCATGCCCACGATCGTCCTCATCCGTCACGGAGAAACCGAGTGGTCGCGAACGCATCGCCACACCGGCCGCACAGATCTGCCGCTGACCACGTATGGCGAAGCTCAGGGGCGCCAGCTTCGGCGACGTCTTGCGCCGCTCGGCATCCGCTTTTCGCAGGTCTGGAGCAGCCCGCTGCGCCGCGCCAGCGACACGTGCGCGCTCGCCGGGTTCGTCGACGTCTGCCGCGTCGAACCGGATTTACGCGAGTGGGACTGTGGCGACTACGAGGGGCTGACGCTCGAGGACGTCCGCGCGAAGCGACCGCACTGGAATCTGTATCGCGACGGCTGTCCCGGCGGCGAATCGCCGGATCAGATCCGGGAGCGGGCGGACGCGGTGATATCGGAGCTGCGGCGCGTCGAGGGTCCGGTCGCCGTGTTCTCGCACATGCACTTGCTCTGCGCGCTGACGGCGCGATGGATCGGACTCGACGTGACGGACGGCGCGAGGTTCCGGCTCGACGAGGTGGCCATCGGCATTCTCGGCGTGGAACACAACGCGCTGGACGAGCCCTCGATCGCGGCGTGGAACGTGGGCGAGCAGTTCAGCGGCACTCCGCAGGGGCAGGTCGCGACGGGTCGACGCCGGTCCGATCGCCTGCGTCTCGCTTCGTGAAGGGAGCCTTATGCCACTGCAGATTGGACAGCCGCTCGATCATGACTTCGACGAACCTCTCGGCCTGTTGACCGACTGTCATCGCCGGATCGAGTACTTCCTCGAGGTGCTCGTGCGCCTGACACAGACGGTGAAGCCACCGTTGACGCCCGAACAATGGAAGGAAATGGAGAGGGCGCTGAATTACTTTGCCTTCGCTGCGCCAAACCATACGGCCGATGAAGAGCAGAGTTTGTTCCCCCGGTTGCGGTCGACGCAGGATCCACGAGCCACGCAAGCGCTCGAATGTATGCTGGAACTCGAACAAGAGCACGAACTGGCGGCGGCGCACCAGCAGGCCGTCGACAGGTTCTGCCGGCGCTGGCTGGACGTCGGATTTCTGTCGGACGCGGACATGCGGAATCTTCAGGATCGGCTCGCGGAGCTTCAGTCGATTTATCGCGAGCACATCGCGGTCGAAGACGGATTCCTCTTTCCGGTCGCGGCGCAGCTTCTGTCGGAGGACGACCTGCGCGAGATCGGACGCGAGATGGCCGCGCGCCGCTAAGGCACTCGTGTCGTCGGCGGCTGTCCCTTCTGCAGAATCCTGAACAGCAGCACCTTCGTCGGCGTGACGATGTCTGATTCGGAGATCTCTCCAGGCTTCTCTTCCGTCATATCGCCGACGCGGAACGTCTCGGGCTTTTTCCCGTCGACGTAGCGCACCTGCGATCCCTCGATCATCCACGCGAACGAGTAGGCCGGATGAAAGTGCTTGAGACTACGACTTCCTTACCGTCACACCACGATCCGAGATCCACTCGTTTCAACTCTGTCAAACGACCCTGAGCGCGGACGAGGGGGACGAGAGTCGCGCATGCGAATCCCGCGACAAACGTGCTCACCGACAGGACCACCACTCGACACCGCGTCATACTCGCCTCCTCACGGATGAGCTTGTTTCGCCATCAACTTCACGGAAAGCCTTGCGGCGCTCAAGATGTGCGGAGCCGCCGACCCACAGTGACATAGAATTCCGCGTCTTCCTCAAACGGCGCTTCTATGGATTTCGCGTTCGTCCCAGGGACTACAGAATACGAGGATTTCCTGAAGCGCGTGATGAAGTCGCGTAAGAACACGACACTCATCGACGACGCCAAGGTCAAGACCGTTCACGACTTCTTTCAGAAGCTGAAAGACACCGCCCTCGTCGCCGACAACCTGCTGCTCGGCGCACACGCGAGCGACCAGACGTTCGCGATCCCCTTCGACGACAACACGTCGGCGACACCAGTCGATTCGAACGGGCGCGATTTTGAAAAGCTGCTCGTGTTGGACACCAACGGCCGCATCAGGATTCCTCTCTCGATCAGAAAGGACGATACCGACCTTCACCTCAAGGGCTGCAACGTCGGAGCCGATCGAACCAAGCCCTTCATCACGCTGTTGAAGCACGCGCTCGACAATCCGCGCCACGTGACCGCTCCGAAGTTCGTGCACTCTCTTCACGAGGATCCAGGGCGCGGGGTACTCGAGTATCTGAAATACGACTACGAAATCGTCAATGCCACGGCGTTCAAGACGCACGATGAGCTGATCGAGGCATTCAAGAAGGGCAATCTGATCGAAGGAACGTTCAAGCAAGGCGTTGAGGTCTCGGGCAGCCCGGTCGATGTGCCCGCCGCCAATTGGAAGGACTGGGTTCAGACGACGCTCGACCTCAAGCCAACGTCCGATCACGAAGTCGCCTTCGGGATCTCGACGAAAGTCGATCCGCCGGTCGGCAAGATAAAGGTGGTCGACAAGAAGAACGCGACGTGCAAATCGCGTGTGGAAACGTACACCGCGTTCAAGCAAGTGTCCGGTCCAATGCCTCCTGACGACGCGGGCAAGATGGCGTTTCTGAAAGACGCGATCCTCGATGATCGTCGAATGAAGCCCGGTCACCTTTTTCCGCTGAACGTGCGGTACGGCTACCCGACTCTCGACACGCTGATGAAAGGGATGACGTGGACGGTGACGGCGAAGGATACGCTGCTCACCTTCCTGGGATCCCACTACGTCTATTCGCTCTACATTCCGATTGTGAAGACGGGAACGAACAAGCTCATCTACAACTACTACCCGACCACTGGCACGCCGAAGATCAACTTCGCAGAAGACAACGCGACGTTCGTCATGTTCGGCATCGAATGATCGCGGAATGGCTGGCAAAGACACCCTTGCCGTCATCGCCCAGGAGCTCGGGCTCGCGCTGCAGCCGATCCGCCTGGCCGTCTCGGATCCCGACTCCTTCTCCACGTTCATGCTGGAGCTCGGGTGGGACGCCGACGCACCGATAGCGGCGATTCAGAATCTCGGCGCGATCGTCGAGGACGTTTCAAGACTGGCTCAAAACGGCGTCGATGCCTCCGAGGCGCCACGCGCCATCGCGCAGGTCGCGGCGTTCTTCACGGCCGTCTCGCAGCTGTCGTCCGCAAGCGGGCTCCCGCCGACGATCGATCCAGCGGAGTTCGCCGCCGACTTCGCCAAGCAGTTGGCGGACTACCTCGTCGCCGACTATCTGCTGACGAATCACCCTCGAGTCGGCGCGGCGCTGCTCGCTGCCGGCGTCATCCGTAGAACGCTGAAGCCTGCCGCGGGCAAGCGTCCGTCGTACGTCCGCCTCGACGTCGCGTGGAACGACCTGGGCAACGTGTTCAAGGATCCGTTCTCGGTTTTCACCAATGCATACGGGTGGGGTGGCGCAGGTTTCGATCAGACGCTCTTCCTGCGCAACATGGAGTCGCTCGGCCGAGCGCTCGGCGCCGTTGTTCATTCGGCCGCGGTCGGCGGAGCGATTGAGACGGCGCTCACGCAGGGGGCCACGGCAACGACGAGGTTGCAGGACTTCGCGCTGCGCTGGCAGGTCATCGACAACCCGACGAACGACGTCGACCTTCTCGCCGGCCTCGACCTCTACCCGCTTCCGCCGACGGCCGCTGCCGCTCCCGGCATCGCCATCCTGCCCTTTGTCAAAGGCGCGGCGGCACCAACGATTGCGCTCGGCGACACGCTGTCGTTGATTCTGAAAGCGGCCTTCGATCTCGCCGGCGGCGTCATTGTGAGCATCCGCCCGGGGCAATCCGTCACCCTCGCGACCGGAGTGTTGACCGGATCGCCGGGATCGGCGGCGGCCTTCTCCCTCGTGCTCGACAACCGGGATTCGAGCGGCGCGAAGCAGCTGTTGCTCGGCACTGAAGGAGCGAGCCGGTTCGAGTACGCGTCGCTCGCGGTCACCGTCGGCTTCCGCACCGATTCGCAGGCA
>Ga0097621_100002273_pt1 | contig 13155 bp, 19 predicted proteins | sample KBSMisM72_FD_73165 | JGI IMG/M metagenome (GOLD analysis project Ga0097621, IMG submission 73165) | Miscanthus rhizosphere microbial communities from Kellogg Biological Station, Michigan, USA - KBS Miscanthus M7-2 (version 2) (version 2) | ecosystem: Host-associated > Plants > Roots >... | reverse complement strand
GGAACAGGCGCTGAAGGTGCTTCAGGGGCTGGGCGGTTCGTAGATTGATCGAAACGTCGTTGCGGCGGCGGAGTTTGTCGGGTGAATTGGTGGCGAGGAGGGGCCGATGCTGTTTTCGCTGATCGCACTTGCCGCTGCCCAGGCTGCTGCTCCGCCGCCCGCACCACCCGCGTGCAGCGAGCCGGAATATCACCAGCTCGATTTCTGGGTTGGTCACTGGGATGTCTATCCCACGGGTGCAGATAAGCTCGTTGCCCACAGCTTGATCGAGAAGGTCTATGGGTGCGCCGTTCGCGAGAATTGGATGCCGCTCAGCAACCAGCCGGGCGGTTCGCTCAGCGTTTATGTCCCTGGCGACAAGCATTGGGAGCAGTTCTGGATCGATTCGAGCGGGACCCGGGCCTTCTTCACCGGCGGCTGGAATGGCAAGGCGATGGTCATCAGCGGCAAGTGGGGCGGCCCCCTGGTGCGGATGAGCTACAGCAAGAACGCGGACGGCTCGGTCCGGCAGTGGGGTGACCAATCGACCGACGAGGGCAAGACGTGGAAGCCCAACTTCGACTTCACCTACCGGCCAGCCAAGGCGCAGTAGCCTCACTCGCTTGAGCTAGCGGCGTCGTCTTTCTATGGGCGGCGCATGCAGAAAATCTATCCCAATGCCGAAGCGGCGCTGGAAGGCTTGCTTCACGACGGCATGACCATTGCCTCCGGCGGGTTCGGCCTGTGCGGCATTCCCGAGCGGTTGCTCGACGCGATCCAGGCGAGCGGGGTCAAGGATCTGACCTTCGCCTCCAACAATGCCGGGATCGACAACGAGGGCATCGGCAAGCTGCTCAGGACGCGGCAGGTGAAGAAGATGATTTCGTCCTACGTCGGCGAGAACAAGGAGTTCGAGCGGCAGTATCTGGCGGGCGAACTTGAGGTCGAATTCACGCCGCAGGGCACGCTCGCCGAGCGGATGCGCGCGGGCGGGGCGGGCATTCCCGGCTTCTATACGAAGACGGGCGTCGGGACGCAGGTTGCCGAGGGAAAAGAGGTCAAGCAATTCGGCGGCGAGGACTATGTCCTCGAGCTCGGCATCTTTGCTGACCTCAGCATCGTCAAGGGCTGGAAGGCGGACGAAAGCGGCAACCTCATGTTCCGCAAGACCGCGCGCAACTTCAACCAGCCGGCGGCGACTTGCGGGAAGGTGTGCGTGGTCGAGGTCGAGGAGATCGTCCCGACCGGGTCGCTCGATCCCGATTGCATCCATTTGCCGTCGATCTATGTGAACCGGCTGATCCTTGGCGCGCCCTACGACAAGAAGATCGAGCTTCGCACGGTGCGCGAGCGTCAGGCTGCGTAATGAGCAAGTTCAGGAATGAACGGCTCAAGGTCGTGTACGCCGACGGCACGCCGGAGTTTCACGCTACTGAAGACCGGCAGGCGCATGATGAGGAGCTCATCTGGAGTCTCTTCAAACCAATGCTCGCCCTGTTTCTATTGACCAAGCCGGTCGAGAGGACGGTTCCGCGCACGCCCGAAATCGACGACGCGTACAAGGCTGAGATGAAGAGTCTCATCGGCGAGAAGGCCATGCCGATGGTCGAGTTCTTCGCGCTCTCCGAGAAACTCGATTTTGAGCACCACCCGACCCGGCAGAAGACGAGCTTCCCGGTCAAGCTGATCGGGCTCGACAATATGCCGTTGGACGGACACGCCGGCCTCGCCTTCCTGACCGAGTGCTTGGCGGGCCGCGAGACGGTCACGGTGGCCGACGTCGAAGAGATCGCCGCCAAATATAAATCACGACCGAAGTGATCCGCGGAAGCGACTGGAGGAATGATGGCGACTCAAGTTGAAGCTAAAGGCTGGACCCGCGACCAGATGGCGGCGCGGGCGGCGAAAGAGCTGCGCGACGGCTATTATGTCAATCTCGGGATCGGCATTCCGACGCTCGTCGCCAACCACGTGCCGGCGGGGATGGAGGTCACGCTGCAGAGCGAGAACGGGATGCTTGGCATCGGCCCGTTCCCTTACGACGACGAGGTCGACCCCGACCTGATCAACGCCGGCAAGCAGACCATCAGCCAGCTGCCACAGTCGAGTTATTTCGATAGCGCGCAGAGCTTCGCGATGATCCGCGGCGGCCATATCGACCTTGCGGTGCTCGGCGGGATGGAAGTCTCGGAAAAGGGCGACCTCGCCAACTGGATGGTGCCGGGCAAGATGATCAAGGGCATGGGCGGAGCGATGGACCTCGTCGCCGGGGTCAAGAAGATCATCGTCGTGATGGAGCATGTGTCGAAGAACGGCGATGCCAAGTTCATCCCCGAATGCACGCTGCCGCTCACCGGCAAGAACGTCGTCGACATGATCATCACCGACCTCGCGGTCTTCCACCGGCCGGACCATGACAGCGCATTCAAGCTGATCGAACTGGCGCCTGGCGTCAGCGCGGAAGAAGTGCGCGCGAAGACGGCGGCGCATTACGTCGAGTGATGACCTGGCATCACACCAAGGAAGTCGCGCTCACCGCAACGCTGCTTGCGGTGCTGCTCCTGCTCTTCGCGCAGGTCGAATATTACGTCCGTCACCACCTCTGGTGAGCGAGACTAGTTCGCTCCGCTGATTTCTACCGCCGCCGTCCGCACTGCGCCGACAGCTGCGCCATGCGCCGTGACCGGCTGACGGGCGACGTGATCGAACCACGCCTTACACGCGGCGTCGACGAGCCTCTGCGGTTGCCGTGCGCTGTCGGGCAGTGGCGTGCAAGCCGACGGGTTGCCCTGAGCGTCGACGAAATACGCAAGCTTCACCGCCGGATCATTCGTACCCGCTGGCAATTGGTTCACGGTAATTGCGAGGTCCGGGCCGAGCCCCCGCTGGAGTGCAGCGCGATCCGGGCGCCGCCAGACGATCTGACTGCGATATTCGCCATAGGCCGGGCGACCATCCGCGCCACGCGCACTCGTGAACCGTGCGCGCTTGACGGCGATCCAGCAGGTTTGGCGATCGAGGACTGCATGGCCGCTCGACTTGTCGATCGTGCAGCTGACGGCACGCCCGTCGGGCGCGACCAGCACGGAAAAATTCGTCACGCCCTGCAGGTTATCGCCGAAAGCCTTGGTCGGATAATCATCGAGCGTGAACCACGGGAGCGGTGTGGCCGGCGCCGTCGCGATCACCGCGCCGGCGACGAGTGGAACGAGGATTGCCATGGCGACCTCCTTGACTTGACCGATGGAGCAATATGCCGTTGCGACGGCTCAGACCATAGGAAAGTGCGCGGATGAAGGCCTTGCTCTCCCACACCCCCGGCGGCCCCGAAACGCTGAGCCTTGACGATGTCGCCGATCCGGCGGCGGGCGCGGGCGAGTTGCTGGTCCGCGTGCGGGCCTGTTCGATCAACTTCCCCGACGTACTGATCATCGAGGACAAATATCAACTGAAGCCGCCACGCCCGTTCGCGCCGGGCAGCGAAATCTCCGGCGTGGTCGAGGCGGTCGGCGACGGAGTCGAAGGATGGAATGTCGGCGACCGCGTGATTGCCGCGACCGGTTTCGGCGGATTGGTCGAGAAGATCGTCATTGCCGCGAAAAGCGCGATTCCGCTGCCCGCGGAGCGATCGTTTGCCGAAGGCTCGGCGCTCCTGCTGACTTATGCGACCGCGATGCACGCGTTGGTCGATCGCGGCCGGTTGAAGGCTGGACAGACGCTGCTGGTGCTCGGCGCGGCCGGGGGCGTCGGCATTGCGGCGGTCGAGATCGGCAAGGCGCTCGGCGCGCGGGTCGTCGCGGCAGTTTCGTCTGAGGAGAAAGCGCAGGCGGCCCGCGAGGCCGGTGCCGACGAAGCCATCGTTTATCCGACCGGTGAGCTCGATCCGCGCGCGCTGTCGCAACTGTTCAAGGACGCGGTCGGCGCGAATGGTGCGGACGTAATCCTCGATCCGGTCGGCGGCGATTATGCCGAGGCGGCGCTACGCAGCATTGCCTGGGAAGGGCGGTTCCTGGTCGTCGGTTTCCCGGCCGGCATCCCCAAGCTCCCGCTCAACCTTACCCTGCTCAAGAGCTGCGACGTGTGCGGCGTGTTCTGGGGCGCGTTCGCCGCGCGCGATCCGCAGCGCAACGCGTCCCATGTCGAGCAATTGTTTCGCTGGTGGGCCGATGGCAAGATCGCGCCCAAGGTCAGCGCGACCTACCCGCTCGAGCGCGGCGGCGAGGCGATTGCCGCGCTCCGCGACCGCAAGGCGATCGGCAAGCTGGTGGTGACGCTGGACTGATTTACTCTGCCGGCACGGCTCCGGCGGGAATTTCGGGTTCGGCCGGTTTGCGGAAGGCCATTCGCCGGCCATAGGCGAGGCTCTTCCACAGCCATTCCAGCGGCCCGGTCTCGTAGCGCAGCAGCCACAAATTGGCCGCGACCAACTCAAGCGCGACGACTCCGGCCGCTAGCCCCATGAGGCTGGCAAAGCCCAGGCGCCCGAACAGGCCCAAGCCCCATGGTGCGAAGACGAACCACATCATCAGCAGCGAGGTGAACAGGTAGACCGTCAGCGGCATCTTTCCGGCCGCCCTGAAGGGATACAACAGCCAGCGTCCGGCGGGATGGCGCAAGGCCAGCTGGATCAGCGCCAAATGCCCGATCGTCACGGCCAGGCGGGTCCAGTCATAAAGGACTGGTTGCCACAAGGGGTCGGCCACGTTGTTCGCCCACAGGGTCGCGGTCTCGCCGCGCAGCGTCAGGCCGAAGCCGTAGCCGACGACAAGCAATGCCAGATAGGTACGCGTCGAAGCCTGGCCCTGAATAATGCCCCAGCGGAACAGCGCCATGCCAATCAGCATCGTCCCGACGATTTCGGCCTCGATGACCCAGAACCAGCCCCACAATTTCTGCCATTGCTCGAATTGCACATTCCAGTAGCCGGCAAAGCCAGAGGCGTAAGCGGCTTGCACCTTGCGGATCTTCTTGAGCTGTTCGGGATGCTTCAACGGCGGCGTCACGAACCGCACGACATGGTCGCGATACTCCTGCGCGACCTTCTTGTCGTCGGCGGTCACCGGACGATGAGCGGCCGTTGCGGCCGCTACCCGCTCGTACGTTGCCTTGTTGCCGACATCTTCCCGGTACCCGCTGTAACTATAAATCAGCAGCACAGCCAAAAATACGCCGCCGATTGCCAACAGCCATTTCGGCTTCATCGTCCGGAACGGAAACAGAAACACCGCGGCCAAGCCGTAGGTGACCAGGATGTCGCCATACCACATGAGCACGAAGGCGTTGAACAAGCCGAAGGCGCAAAGGTACAAATTGCGGCGGTAATGCAGGTCCGCCACGGCGACGGGTCCATCAGGCTCCATGGCCTTGCGGGCCATGATCAGGATGCCGGCACCAAACAGCAGCTCGAGCAAGCCGCGCTGCGTGCCATCCATGAAGGTCATCTGGATCCACCAGGACCACGAGTCGGCATTCGTCCAACTCGGGATCCGCGGATCGTGAACGATGAAATAATAATTCCCCATCTCGGGAATGTTCATGAACAGGATGAACAGGATCGCGACGCCGCGAAGCACGTCGAGCGACGCAATGCGCTCGACCGTCGAGATCCGTTCCGTGCCTTGAAGTCCTTCCGTCATTGCCGCCCCCCAGCGCAATTCCGAACGCGCGACCTTTTGCGCGCGGAAACGATTGTTTGCAATCGAGCCCGCTCGTGCTGGACTGATCGGGCCGCCGCTCCTATCTCGCGGCGGAATGACCATGGGGATCGCATGACCACTTTCGACGACCGCGAGCGCGCCTTCGAGACGAAGTTCGCGCATGACGAGGAAATGAAGTTCCGCATCACCGCCCGGCGCAACAAGCTGCTCGGCCAGTGGGCCGCGCGGCAGATGGGCCTCAGCGAAGCGGAGTCCGAGAGCTACGCCAAGGACGTGGTCCGCTCCGACTTCGAAGAAGCCGGCGATCACGATGTGGTGCGCAAGGTGCTCGGCGACCTGACGGCGGCGGGCATCGAAAGCGACGAGGCGAGCATCCAGGAAGCGCTACGCAACAAGGAGATCGAGGCGAGGCGCCAGATCATCGAGGCGACGAACATCTGATGCCGATGGCCGCATCCGAGATCGAGCGGCTGATCAAGGACGCTATCCCCGACGCTCAAGTCACGATCCGCGACCTGGCGGGGGACGGCGACCATTATGCGGCGCGGGTGGTGAGCGCTGGTTTCGCCGGCATGAGCCGGATCAAGCAGCACCAGACAGTCTATGCCGCGCTCGGGGGGCGCGTTGGGGGTGAGCTTCATGCACTGCAGCTGGAAACAGCAGTGCCCCAATCGGAGAATATCTAATGTCCGCCAACGACCGCATCGCCGAGCTCGTTAAAGCCAACAACATCGTGCTGTTCATGAAGGGCACGGCGCTGTTCCCGCAATGCGGCTTCTCGAGCCGCGCGATCGCGATCCTCGATCGGCTCGGCGCGACCTATGAAACGGTCGATGTCCTCCAGGACCCGGAGATCCGCGCGGGGATCAAGGAATTTAGCGATTGGCCGACGGTTCCCCAGCTCTACGTCAAGGGCGAGTTCGTCGGCGGGTCCGACATCATGATGGAAATGTTCGAGAGCGGCGAGCTCGAGGAGCTGCTGCAAGCCGCATAAACGAAAAGGGGCGGCTGTTCGCGGGACCAGAGAACCGCTGAGAGCCGCCCCTTTGGTTTGGCGTGGAACCAAGTGGACGCAGTTATAGTAGCAATGCGCGTGCCAATTCAAATAAACGGCAGATTTCTGCAGTTTTTCTTTTAATGAGGGTTCGAGCTTTGCGCCCAGGCGTAAAAATTCCCGACATTATCGGCAGGGGACTGCGGTTGGTGGCACTTTGCTCCGTCAGTTGGGTTGAGCCGAACGGATGAGCCGCGACGATCCTGACCTGCGCCGTTACAGTGCGCCCAAGCTGTTCTGCGACCTGACCCAGAGCTGGTCGGAGGTCGGCGGCGGGGTACGCACGTACCTGCTGCACAAGCGGCGGCACATTCTCGACGAGACGCCGCACCGCCACCTGATGATCATCCCCGGCGCGCGCGACGAAGTCCGCGTTGAGGGCCGAGCAATCACGGTCACGGTCGCGTCCCCGCATGTCCCCGGCAGCCCAAACTATCGGTTTCTGTTGCGCAGCGGTGCGGTGCGGGCTGCGCTAAGGCAATTTCGGCCGGACCTGATCGAGTGTCAGGACGCCTACAACCTTCCCTGGGCCGCAATCGGACACCGCAGGCACCACCCGGATACGGCACTCGTCGCCGCCTACATGACCGATTTCCCGACGGTTTATTGTGAGCGGCCCTTCGCCGCGGTCATCGGCAAGACGCTGGCCGGGGTCGCCGGGCGCATCTGCTATTCCTATTGCGGATCGCTCTATCGTCGGTTCGACGCGGTTTACACGCTGAGCGAGAATGGTGGCGCTGCGAAGTTGCGCTCGCTCGGCATCGACGATGTGGGTGTAGTTCCGCTTGGCGTGGAAGTCGGCGAATTCTCGCCCAGCAAGCGCGATCCCGCCTTCCGGCGCAAGCTCGGCCTTGCGGACGGCCAGCCACTGTTGATTTATGCCGGGCGGCTCGATGGCGAGAAAAAGCCGGATCTGGTCGTCGAAGCTTTTCGAGCGTTGCCCGCAGCGCTGGGCGCGAAGCTGGCGCTGCTCGGTGAAGGACCGCTCAAGGAAAGTATCGCCGCGCTTGAGGACCCGAATATCCTGATGCCTGGCTATGTTCGCGGCCGAACCGAGCTCGCCCAATGGCTGGCAAGCGCTGATATTTATGCATCCGGGATGGCCGACGAAACCTTCGGGATTTCGATCATCGAGGCACAAGCCTCGGGACTCCCAGTCGTCGGCGTCGCCGCTGGCGCAATGCTAGATCGGGTATCGCCGGCAACCGGCAGGCTGGGACCGGTCGGCGATGCCGCGGCAATGGCCGAAAATATCCTCGCGATATGGGCGTCGGACCGCACGGCCATGTCGGCCCATGCCCGGGATGAAGCGCTCCAATTCGGGTGGGCGCGCAGCATGGACGTCTTGTTCGGGCAAGTTTATCCAACGGCCTTCTCGCGCCGGTCAGGCAGGGTGCCCATGGCCGCCACCCCAGCGGCAGCGCCGCTTGTTCGCGCCGGATAGTTCAAGACCGGTTCACGTCGCGGCCGGACAAGGCTAAGCGACGCTCTTTCTGAGGAATTTCGCGCGATGAGTTTGCTGTTGGCCCTTGCCCTCGCTGCGGCGGACAATCCTGCCGCGATGGCGGTTGTGCCGGATTGCGGAGCGCACAAGTTCGAGGCCCCGATCACCACAACCGTCGACGGGCAGACCAAGCAGTCGAAGGTAAAAATCTGCGGCCACGTAGGCCAGACCAATGCGCAGTGGGCCGACACGCTCAAGGACGCGCGGGCCAAGGTCGTCGGAAACCTCAAGATGCCGGGCAGCATCAAGGACCAGATCGTACCGGCGCTGGATATCGAAATCGCCCGGCTGGCTGACGTGAAGGAAGCGTCTGCGCCGCCAGCGACCGTCCTTACACCGCTGCCGTCGGCAACGGCCGTCCTGACCCCGCCAGCAAGCGCGCCGGAGCCGACGCAGCCCTTGGCCGAATATTCGGCGCTGCCGCCACTTCCCGCACCTGTCCCAGTCGCGATCGCCACGGCCAAGCCGGCGCCGCCGCCACTGCCGGCGCCGCGACTGACGCTCCGCTGCATGGCCACGGACGCGACCAGTGCGGAAGGCCCCTGTGACGACCTGCAGCGCGACATGCTGGTCACGGTCCGGGCGGACGAGGATATTGCCCGCGGGACGAGCCTGCGGTTCCTTCGCCGGGGCGACAACCGCGCTGAAGTCGGCCTCGCCGCGCTGCGCCGCGGTCAAACGCAGCGGTTCCCGCTCCCACCGCGGGTTTGTCAGGGGGTCGGCGGCAGCCGGGTTGAGATACAGGTCGTCCGGGCGGTTGGGTCCTCGTCCGAGGTGGTCGACACGCGCGGCCCGTTCGACCTGCGCTGCTAACGGCCGGCGTGGACGCGCCTTACGCCAAGCTCGAACAATTGGAGCCGGGGATTGCGCGCGTGCTTGCGCACAACCCGTCCGCCTTCACTTATTATGGGACGCAGACCTACCTGATCGGCGAGGGCGAAGTCGCGGTCGTCGATCCCGGCCCGGATCTCCCAGAGCATCTCGATGCGCTGGTCGACGCCATTGCCGGGCGACCGATCGCCGCCATCATGTGCACGCACACGCATCGCGACCATAGCCCCGCGGCACGGCCGCTGGCCGAACGGACCGGGGCGAAAATCATCGGCTGCGCGCCGCTGACGCTGGAGACGGTGGGGCCGCGCGCCGACGCGGCATTCGACAGCGACTATTCGCCCGATCGGATGCTGGCCGACGGGGACTCGATCGAAGTCGATGGTGAGCCGGCGGTCGCCGTAGCGACACCGGGCCACACTTCAAACCATTTGTGCTTCGCCTATCGCCGAGCGCTGCTAACCGGCGATCACGTCATGGGCTGGTCGACGACGGTGGTGGTGCCGCCGGATGGCGACATGGCGGCCTATATGCAGAGCCTCGACAAGCTGCGGCAGCGCGATGACCGGCGCTACTATCCAGCCCACGGGCCTGCGGTCGAAAAGCCGCAGCAATATGTGCGGCACCTGATGGGCCACCGGATGCAGCGCGAGCAGCAGATCCTGCGACTAATCGGCGAGCGGGCGCGCGACATCGCCGGGATTGTCGCCGAGGCTTATCCGGGGCTCGATCCGCGGCTTGTTCCGGCGGCCGGGGGATCGGTGTTCGCGCACCTTGTCGATCTCGAGCGGCGCGGGCGCGTTGTGCAGGACGGAGAACGATGGACAACCGCCAAACCAAGCTGATCGGGATATTGGCGATCGCGGTCGCCCTGCTTCTGGGCGTTGCCGTCGGGATGTCGACGGGTATCGGCCGGTACCTCTTCGGTGGGCCGAAGCCTGAGACGATCGCCAGCGCCAGCCTCCAGTCGATGCGCGCCCAGAACCGGCTGATCGCCTTCGTTGCGCGCTATGTGTCGGTGACGACGTCGACGAGCAGCCGCTTCGGCCTGACCTCGAAGCGAACGCTGATCCTGCCCGGCGACGTCCGCTACGAACTCGACCTGGCGAAGCTCGAGGCGAAGGACGTGAGCTGGGACGATGCGACCCACACGCTCAGCGTCCGGCTTCCCGAGATCGAGCTGGCCGGGCCTGACGTCGATCTCAACGCCGCGCAGGAATATGGCGAGGGAGGCGTGCTGTCGGCGCTGACCAATTCCGACGAAGCGCTCGATTCCGCGAACCGGGCCAAGGCCGTCGCGGACTTGCGCAAGCAAGCTTCGGGACCGCTGCAGATGCGGCTCGCCCACCAGGCGGCGCGGGCGGCAATCGAGCGCAGTTTCGCGATGCCGCTGGCCGCCGCGGGCATCGCTGATGCGAAGGTGGTCGCTCGCTTCCCGACGGAAGGGACGGACGACGCTTCCTATGTCGATCTTTCCACCCCATATGCCGATGCGATCAACGAAGCGGAGCGCCGTCGCGCGCAAGGACAGAGATGACCGTACCCGTACAAAGCCTGAAGGGCCTCGACCTCCTCGCCGAAATCCAGCGCCTCAAGGTCGAGCGCAACGCCGTGATCCTCGCCCATTATTACCAGAAGCCGGCGATCCAGGACCTCGCCGATTTTGTCGGTGACAGCCTCGATTTGTCGCGCAAGGCGGCGGCGACCGACGCCGAGGTCATCGCCTTCTGCGGCGTCCGCTTCATGGCCGAAACCGCGAAGATCCTAAGCCCCGAGAAAGTCGTCGTGCTGCCCGATATGGACGCCGGCTGCAGCCTCGAGGATAGTTGCCCGCCGGACCAGTTCAAGGCCTTCCGCGAGGCGCATCCCGACCATATCGCGCTGACCTACATCAACTGCTCGGCGGCGGTGAAAGCCCTGAGCGACATCATCGTCACCTCGTCGAGCGCACAGGTGATCCTCGACCAGATCCCCAAGGACCAGAAGATCATCTTCGGGCCGGACCGCCACCTCGGCGGCTATCTCGCAAGGACAACCGGGCGCGAGATGCTGTTGTGGCCAGGCATCTGCATCGTCCACCAGGCGTTCAGCGAGACCGAGCTCTTGAAGCTCAAGGCCGAGCATCCCGGCGCGCCGGTGGCGGCGCACCCGGAATGCCCGCCGCACATCGTCGACCACGCCGACCATGTCGGCTCGACCAAGTCGATCCTCGATTTCGCGCTTAATTCACCCGCGCAGACGATCCTCGTGGCAACCGAGCCGCATATCATCCACCAGATGGAAAAGGCCGCGCCGAGCAAGACCTTCATCGGCGTCCCCGGCGGCGACGGAAACTGCAACTGCAACATGTGCCCGTACATGGCGCTGAACACGCTCGAGAAGCTCTACGTCGCCTTGCGCGATCTCGAGCCGCGGATCGAGCTGTCGCCGGAGATCATGGACCGCGCCCGGGTGCCGCTAGAGCGGATGCTAGAGATGGCCGGCCGGACGGTTGGGCAGGGCGATGTCGGCAAGCCCATCATCACGCACCCGGCCGACATCGACGGCGACTAGGGGTTCACTCGCGCAATCTACTCAAGCGTCACCGCATTGTTGTTGAGCAGGGTCGCGCAGCCGATCGCGGTGCGGGTAGGCGGCGCGCTCACCTCAGCGCAGCCACAGCCACAAGGTCGCTATCAGCATGCCGATGTTCAGGTAGACGGTCGAACTGAAGCCGAAGGCCCGGTAGACCGGCTTGATGCGGTAGCCGACCCAGAAGGCGGTGCGCACGATGACGAAGGTTACGGCAGCTGCGGCGACGATGCTCAGCCGCTCGATCGGCAAAACCGTCGCAAGCCCCATCGAGCCGACCAGGAAAAGGAGGAACTGCTGAAGCGTGTTGTCGGCGACACGGCCGTCGACCATCATCTGTTGGCTTTCCTTGCCCAGCGTCGGGTCGATCGCCTCGGACTTGAAGCGCGCGTTGCCGACAGCGATCACCATCGCCAGGAAGGGCATGACCGCGAGCACCGCCCAGCGCAACGCAAAAGCAATCCGGTCGCCCGCCGTATCGGCAATCGCCGGTGCCGGAATGAGGCGCGACAGGCCCCACACCAACAGCACCATTGCGGCGATGCCGGACGACGCGCCGATGGCGACCGCTTTCTGGTCCCTGGTCATGAGTCCCCCATGCCCGCGCATCTACCAGCGCAGGTGGGACGTCGCCAGAGACGGCCGGATTACTGGCCTTGCGGGCTAGTCGAGTTGGACGCGGGCGCCTGCTGGCCGCCCTGCGCGCCGCTGGCCGAAGGCGGAGCCTTGACCTCGACCATCTTGCACACCTTGCGGCCGCCAAGACGCGAGTAGGAATCCTCTTCTTCCTGGTAGCAAACGCGCTTCTTCACGGTCTGCGGAGTGCCAGTGGAATTGTTGGTTTGCACCGGGGTCGTCGACTGGGCGAAAACCGGGCTACTCATCGTGCTGAGCGCGGCCAGCACGACCAAAGACTTGAACATTGATTGCTCCTGAAAGGTCGGCGCGCGCTTAGAGCAGGAAAAATTCCGTTAGCAAAGCCGATTTTAACCTAAATCAGGCGTCTCGTTTGCGGATGGGACAAGCGGTGTGGCCGATCCGACCGGTTGAGCGGGGGCATCGATCGTCGCCGTCGCTGCGTGATGCGTATCGAGGTGCCGCTTGATGATCTTCAGGTTGCGGCTGTTGGAACGGAAGAAGAAATCGGGGATCGCACCGACGAACGGGATCAGCCCAAGCAGCCAGTCGACGCCGACGTTGCCGGCCATCCGGCTGATCTGCCACTTGGACATGCCGAGGTTCTTGGCTTCCCACACGATATAGGCGCCGAGCACGGCGGCCGCGATGTCGCCCACTACCGGGACCACGTCCAGGATCACGTCCAGTCCGACTGTCTGTTTCGTCCCGGGGATGACGAACAGGCGTTCCATCAGCCGCTCCATCGCCTCGACGCGCTGGCGGACCGACGCGGGGTCGGTGCCGAGACTGGGGACAGTGAAGCGCTGGTCGGGCATGCTTTAGGGACTCGATCGTTGTTCCAAGTCCGTCAGCGTATGCCGGGCGTAACGGTTCCCCGCGAAGCCCTGGACGCGGGTTGAAACCAACGACCAGCGGACCGG
>Ga0097621_100002267_pt1 | contig 13163 bp, 11 predicted proteins | sample KBSMisM72_FD_73165 | JGI IMG/M metagenome (GOLD analysis project Ga0097621, IMG submission 73165) | Miscanthus rhizosphere microbial communities from Kellogg Biological Station, Michigan, USA - KBS Miscanthus M7-2 (version 2) (version 2) | ecosystem: Host-associated > Plants > Roots >... | reverse complement strand
CCCAGCCGCACCGTTCCCTGCTTGCGGATCCGGTCGAGGGTCTGCGCGCCGGCCGCGCTGACGGTCATGAGAAGCGCCAGGGCGCCGAGGACGAGAAATTTCATGTTGGGCATGCTCGTATTGTGAGGGTTCAGTCGCCGATCAGCCAATTCATCGCTTCCTCGTACGAGGTGAAGACGCTGATGTTGAAGCCGCGGTTCTCGGCGCACAGCGCGAAGAAGCGGCTGCGGTCGAAGCGCTCGAGCGGGCACAGGACCGCGGTTCGCTGCGCGAAGCTGTTGCGGAACTTGACCAGGCGCTCGGCGAGCGTCCAAAGGTCCGTCGCCGACAGGCCGCCGGTGACGCGGCGCGTATCGATCAGCACCTGATAGTCGTCCAGGCCGGAGCCGGCGGCGACGATGTCCTTCAGGAGCTTTTCGGCTTCCTCGAGATAGGCGGCGCCCTCCGGCTTGGCGCGGATGAAGTCGCTCGCGCGGATGACCTTCACGTTGGTCGGCATGGCCCCTTTCGCCCCACTTGCGCATCGAGGCTACACCCAAAGAGACGGCTTTCCTAGCGACCTTTCGCCGCGCGCTTGCGCGGCTTCTCGACGGGACGCCGGTACTGCGTCAGGCCGCCGACGCGCCGCTCGAACGGATCGCGCCGCGTGACCGATTTCATATGGTGGCCGTCGACCAGCGGAAAGTGGCGCAAGGCGTCGAGCGCGTCGCACACGCTCCAGGCGTTCTTCTCGCCGCTCACCCAGAGCGCCGGGTCGACGCGCCGCAGGTCGAACGGCACCGAGAATTCGCGCAGCGTCTTGTGGCTGCGCCGGTTGGTGTACTCGTGGAAGTACGAGATCGCCAGCTCGCGCAGGCTGCGGTAGACCGGGTCGCGCCAGCGCAGCCCGATGCCGTTGGTCTTGGAGATGGCGCCCCAGCGGCCGCGGCGCCGGAACAGCGCCACCACATGGTCGAAATCGCGCACCGCGCGCATGTCGAGCAGCAGCGGCGGCTCGCCGTGTACCCACAGGGCGCACGCGGCGAGCATCGCGCCCTCTATGCAGTGCGCCTTGCCGGCGCGCAGCGCCGCGCGCACCGGGCGGCAGGTGTCGCCGTTCGGCTCGAAGTTCTGGTGCATTCCATAGAGATAGGCCTGGATCTTCTGCGGCGAGTCGAGGCGCCGCAGGATGGCGAACTCGGCCGGAGTGAGGCCGAGGTCCTCGCGCCGCGCGTAGCGTTTCAATCGCATTGGCGGCGAAGTATAAGGTCGCGCACGGGCGCGCGGCCCGCGCTTGACGCGATATTTTCCAGCGCTGTATAGTTCACCTATGAACAAAAAGCGCGCCGCGCCGCAGGACGTCATGTGGTCGCTGCTGCAGGCGGCGGGCGCGGTCGAAAGCCGGCTCGAGGCGGCGCTCGCCGAGGTCGGGCTCTCGGGCGCCAAGCTCGCGGCGCTCACCCAGCTGGTCGAAGCGGACGAGCCGATAAGCCTTGGCGAGCTCGCGGCGCAGTGCGCGTGCGTGCGCTCGAACATCACGCAGCTCGTCGACCGCCTGGAAAGCGACAAGCTGGTGCGCCGTGTCGACGACCCGGACGACCGGCGCAGCCTGCGGGCGCAGATCACGCCGCTCGGGCGCGAGCGCCAGGCGGCGGGCGCGAAAAAGATCGAGGCGGTGCGCAAGCAGCTCGCCGCGGCGCTCAAGGCGATCGATGGCGCGGCGCTGGAGCGCGCGCTGTCGGACCTCGCGCCCATTTCAAAGCGGTAACCAGACGGAAACAGCCGCCTCGCCAGACCGTATATAGAATCCCAACCCTTCCGCGCCGCAACATTTCCGGGACATCGTCATGAGTTTCAAACACTTATTCGTTTTGCTGACCGCCGCGACGCTGGCTGCCTGCAGCCCGTCCGATGGACACGATAAAGGCGGCAAGGGTCCCGGCATGGGCGGCATGCCGCCGCCCGAAGTGAACGCGATGACCGTCGAGCTGCACTCGCTGCCGGTGAGCTTCGAGTATGTCGGCCAGACCGCCGGCTCGCGCGAAGTCGAGGTGCGGGCGCGCGTCACCGGGATCCTCGTGTCGCGCAACTTCAAGGAGGGCGGCCGGGTCGAGCAGGGCCAGTCGCTCTACACGATCGACCCCGCGCCGTTTCAGGCGGCGCTCGCGCGCGCCGAGGCAGACGTCGCCGCCGCCGAGGCGCGCCATGAGCAGGCGGCGCGCAACGCGGCGCGCCTCAAGCCGCTGTATGCCGAGAAGGCGGTGAGCCAGAAGGAATACGACGATGCGGCTTCCGGCGAGGCGATCTCCGCGGCCGACGCGAAGGCCGCGCGCGCTCGCCTGATCGAGGCGCGCCTGAACCTCAGCTATACCAAGGTCGAGGCGCCCGCTTCCGGCGTCGCGAGCCGCTCGAACCGCTCGGAGGGCTCGCTGGTTTCCGGCCCCGACGTGCTGCTGACCACGGTGATGCAAGTCGACCCCATCTGGGTCAACTTCGGCATTCCCGACAACGACGCCTCCCGCCTGCAGCGCGAGGTGGACGCCAAGCGGCTGGTGCTGCCGAAAGGCGGCTTCGAGGTGCAGCTGCGCCTCGCCGACGGCACGATGTACGGCAAGACCGGCCGGCTGAACTTCTCCGACGTGCGCGTCAATCCCGCCACCGGAACGCGCGAGGCGCGCGCCGAGCTGCCCAACCCGAGCGGCGGCGCGCTGCAGCCCGGCCAGTTCGTGCGCGTGATCCTGAAGGGCGCCACCATTCCCGACGCCGTCGCGGTACCGCAGCGCGCGGTCCTCGAGAATCCGCAGGGCGGCAAGATCGTCTTCACGATCGACGACAAGGGAACGGCGCAGCCGCGCCCGGTCCAGGTCGGCGAGTGGTCGGGCGAGAACTGGATCATCACCAAGGGCCTCAACCAGGGCGAGAAGGTGATCACCGACGGCGTGATGAAGCTCGGGCCGGGAGCGCCGGTGCGCATCGCCGAGCAGAAGGCGCCCGAGCAACAGCAGGCACAACAACCGAAACCAGCCGCGAAGAAGTAGCCATGTTCTCCAGATTCTTCATCGACCGGCCGATCTTCGCCGCAGTCCTCTCGATCTTCGTCGTCATCGCGGGCCTTGCCTCGATGCGCGTCCTGCCCGTCGCGCAGTATCCGGAGATCGCGCCGCCGGTGGTCACCGTGCAGGCCGTCTATCCGGGCGCCTCGGCGCAGGTGCTGGAGCAGACGGTGGCCGCGCCGCTCGAGAACCAGATCAACGGCGTCGAGCACATGATCTACATGAGCTCGACCTCCACTTCGCAGGGCGTGGTGCAGATCCAGGTCACCTTCGACATCGGCACCGACGTCGACAAGGCCGCGCTCAACGTCAATAACCGGGTGAAGCAGGCCGAGCCGCGCCTGCCGCTCGAGGTGCGCCGCCAGGGCGTCACGGTGGAGAAGGGCTCCTCGGCCTTCCTGCAGGTGCTCGCCTTCTACTCGCCCGAAGGCCGCCAGGACGACGTGTTCATCTCGAACTACGTGACGATGAACGTGCTCGACCTGGTCAAGCGCGTCCCGGGCACGACCAACGTGCAGATTTTCGGCGCCAAGGACTACGCGATGCGCATCTGGGTTCGCCCGGACAAGCTCGCGCAGCACCGCCTGACCACGGCCGACGTGATCCGCGCGCTGAACGAGCAGAACGCGCAGTTCGCGGCCGGCAAGGTCGGGCAGTCGCCCTCGCCCAAGGACCAGGAGCTGGTCTTCACCATTACGACCAAAGGCCGCCTATCGGATCCGAAGGAATTCGAGGAGATCCTGCTGCGCTCGAACGCGGACGGCTCGTCGCTGCGACTGAAAGACATCGCGCGCGTCGAGCTCGCGTCGAAGGACTACGACTTCATCGGCCGCATCAATGGGAAAGAAGCGACCCTCATGGGCGTGTTCCTGCAGCCCGGCGCGAACGCGCTCGCGGTGGCCGACGACGTGAAGAAGACGGTGGCCGAGATCGCGAAGCGCTTCCCGGAAGGCCTCGCCTACTCGGTTCCCTACGACACGACGCGCTTCGTCGAGGTGTCGATCAAGGAAGTCGTCGAGACGCTGCTCATCGCGATGACTCTCGTATTCCTCGTCGTCTACCTGTTCCTGCAGAGCTGGCGCGCGACGCTGATTCCGTTCGCTGCCGTCCCGGTGTCGCTGATCGGTACCTTCGCCGGGCTGCTCATGCTCGGCTATTCGATCAACACGCTCACGCTCTTCGGCATGGTGCTGGCGATCGGCATCGTGGTCGACGACGCCATCGTCGTGCTGGAGAACGTCGAGCGCATCATGCACGAGGAGGGCATCGCGCCGCGCGACGCCGCGATCAAGGCGATGCGCGAGGTGACCAGCCCGATCATCGCCATCGTGCTCGTGCTGTGCGCGGTATTCGTGCCGATCATGTTCCTCGGCGGGCTGGCGGGCGAGCTCTACCGCCAGTTCGCGGTGACCATCTCGATAGCGGTGGTCATTTCCGGCATCGTCGCGCTCACCCTGACGCCGGCGCTGTGCGTCATCGTGCTCAGGCCGGAAGAGAAGCCGCGGCGCGGATTTTTCGCCGCCTTCAACCGCGGCTTCCTGCGCATGACCGAACACTACGAGACCGGCGTGGCGTGGGTGATCCGCCGCGGCGGCATCGGCCTCGCGCTCTTCGCCATCATGGTGGTAGCGGCCACGTTCCTGTGGCGCATCACCCCGGGCAGCCTGGTGCCCGACGAGGACCAGGGCTTCTATATCGCCGCCGTGGTGCTGCCCGACGGCGCCACCCTGCAGCGCACCGACAAGGTCGTCGCCGAAGTCCTGCAGGCGATCCAGTCCAACCCGAACAACCTGGACGTGGTTGCGTTCACCGGCTTCGATTTCCTCGGCGGCGGCTTCCGCAACAACGCCGCCACGATCTTCGTCACGCAAAAGCCGTGGAGCGAGCGCAAGGTCACCACGCCGATGGTGGTCGGCGACTTCTTCATGAAGACCGGGCACATCAAGGAAGGCCTCGCGCTCGCCTTCGGCCCGCCGCCGATCTTCGGCCTGGGCACCGCGGGCGGCTTCGAGTTCTACATCCAGAATCGAGGCGACGGCGGCCCGCAGCAGCTCGCCCAGGCGCTCGGCGCGTTCCTCGGCGCGGCGCACCAGGACCGCAGGCTCGGCTTCGTGCAAACGCTCTGGCGTCCGACGGTGCCGCAGCTCTCGGTCGACGTCGACCGGGAGAAGGCGAAAGCGCTCGGCGTGCCGCTGGAGGACGTCTACGGCACGCTCGCCGCCACGCTCGGCAGCTACTACGTCAACGACTTCAACAAGTTCGGCCGCACCTGGCAGGTGCTGATGTCGGCCGAGGCCTCCTATCGCGACCGGCCCGACGACATCGGCAAGGTTTTCGTAAGAAGCGACAAGAACGACATGATTCCCCTCGCTGCGCTCGCCAGCGTGCGCTACAGCGCCGGACCCGACGCGCTCGACCGCTTCAACAACCTGCCGGCGGTGAAGATCTTCGGCCAGGCGGCTCCGGGCATCTCGTCGGGCCAGGCAATCCAGACCGTGGAGGAGATCGCCGCCAAGGTCCTGCCGCCGAACACCAGCTTCGACTGGGGCGGCGCTTCCTACCAGGAGAAGAAATCCGCCGGAACCTCGGGCCTCGCCCTGTCGCTCGCCGCGATCATGGTGTTCCTGATCCTCGCCGCGCAGTACGAGAAGTGGTCGCTGCCCCTGTCGGTCCTGCTCGCGCTGCCCTTCGGCACCTTCGGCGCGCTGGCGGTGATCTGGATCAACAACCTCGTGTTCACGCCGCTCCTTGGCCGCACGCCGCTCACCAACGACGTTTACTTCCAGATCGGCCTGGTCACGCTGCTGGGGCTCGCGGCAAAGAACGCGATCCTGATCGTCGAGTACGCCGTCATGAAGCACGAGCAGGGCCTGTCCGCGTCGGCCGCGGCTGTAGAAGCCGCGCGGCTGCGTTTCCGCCCGATCCTCATGACTTCGATGGCCTTCATCCTCGGCGTTCTGCCTCTGGTCGTTTCCTCCGGCGCGGGCGCCGGCGCGCGCCACTCGGCGGGCACCGGCGTGATGGGCGGCATGCTCGCGGCCACCTTCCTCGCCATCTTCTTCGTGCCGATGTTCTTCAAGCTGATGACCGACCGGCACCTGACGGAGAAGCGCTCGACCGCCGACATCAAGCGCGAGGCGGAAAGCGCGCGCCTCGTCACGCACAAGCCGGTGCCCACCCCGCACCACGCTCCTCACCGCCATGAATAGGATCCCGCTCCTCGCCCTGCTGTTTCTCGCGGGCTGCATCTCGCCCGTCAACTACGAGCGCCCGCCCGTCGAGCTGCCCGAGGCGTGGAAGGAAACCGCCGATCGCGCCGACGACGGGGGACGCTGGTGGCGCATCTACCGGGACGACGATCTCGATGCCGTGATCGACGAGGCGCTGCGCGGCAACGGCGACCTGCTCGTCGCGCTGGCGCGAGTCGATGAAGCGCGCGGCATCCTCGGCGAGGCGAACTCTTTCCTGTTCCCCACCGTGGAGGCGCAGGCCGGCGTGAGCCGCCAGGAGATTTCGACGCGTACCGCAACAGCTTTTCCCGGGATACCGCGCGAATACAACAACCACCGCGCGACGCTGAACGTCTCGTACGAGCTCGACCTCTTCGGGCACGCTCGCGCCGGCACGGCCGCGGCGCGCGCCGACCTCGAGTCGGTCGAAGCTTCGCGCGACGCGGTGCGCCTTGCGGTCGCCGCGCAGACCGCCAAGTCCTACTTCTCCCTGCGCGCGCTCGACGAGCAGGTCGAGCTGACGCGACAGACCGTGCGGCTGCGGGAGGACGCGCTGGCGTTGCAGCGCAAGCGCTACGCCGCCGGCGTCATTTCAGAATTCGACCTGCGACAGCTTGAGGCCGAGACCGCGGCGGTGCGCGCCCAGCTGCCGCCGCTGCAGCGCGACCGCGAGCGCGAGGAAGCCGCGCTTTCCGTGCTGCTCGGCCGCACGCCCAGGGAAGTGTTCTCCGGCACGGTGCGCGTGCGCCAGGCCTTCGAGGAGTCGCCGGAGGCGCCGGTGGTGCCTTCGGGCCTGCCCTCGGAGCTGTTGCTGCGGCGCCCCGACCTCGTCGGCGCCGAGAAGCAGCTTGCCGCCGCGAACGCGCGGGTTGCCGTGGCGCGCGCCGAGATGTTTCCCTCGATCCGCCTGACCGCGTTCCTCGGCAGCGAAAGCCAGGCGCTGTCCAACCTTTTCTCGGGCTCGCCGGCGGCTACGTGGCAGGTCGCCGCGGGCCTGGTGCAGCCGATCTTCGCCGGCGGTCGCCTCGCCGCGCGCTCCGACCAGGCCAAGGCGCGCGAGCGCGAGGCGCTTGCCCAGTACCAGCAGTCGATCCGCACGGCATTCAGCGAGGTGCGCACCGCGCTCGTCGCGCAGATGCGCTCGCGCGAGAGCTACGATGCCGAGACCGCGCGCGCCGAAGCGCTCACGCAGACGCTGCGCCTTGCCCGGCTGCGTTATGACAACGGCGTCGCGAGCCAGCTCGACGTGCTCGACGCCGAGCGCAACCTGCTCGCGGCGCGCAGCGCGCGCATCGAGGCGCTGCGCGCACACCGCGCCGCGATCGCGGATCTGTACCGCGCGCTGGGCGGCTAGGACTTCAGGACTTCAGTGGAAGACGTAGGCGTCCATCGCCAGGACGCCGGACTCGATATCGTCGTAGACCCGCTCGGCGCGCGTAGTGTCGGGCGCGGCGCCCAGGGCGACGAAGAGGGGCAGGAAATGCTCGTCGGTGGGATGCGAGCGCACGCCTTCCGGCGAGAGCGAGCGGTAGTCGGCGAGGCTGTCGTAGTCATGCGCCTCGATCTTCTCCCGCACCCAAGCCTGGAACTTCGCCGCGTAGGGGGCCGGAGCTCCCGCGCCGCGCGCCCAATCGCGCAGGTTGTGGGTCATGTGGCCCGAGCCCAGGATCAGAACCCCTTCTTTCGAGAGATCCTTCAGCGCGCGGCCGACGCCGATGTGGTGACGAGTGCCGAGCGCCGGCTGCACCGAAATCTGCACGACCGGCACGTCCGCGTCGGGATACATATAGAGGAGCGGCGACCATGCGCCATGGTCGAGCCCCCGGCAGCCGTCCACCGCGGCGGTGAAGCCCGCGGCCTTGAGCAGGCCTTGTGCGCGGTGCGCGACTTCCGGCGCGCCGGGCGCCGCATACCGGAGGCGGTAGAGCGGTTCCGGAAAATTGTAGAAGTCGTGGATGGTCTCCGGCTTCGTGCTGCCGGTGAGCATCGGCAGGTTGGTTTCCCAGTGCGCCGACGCGATGACGATCGCCTTGGGCTTGCCGAGGCGTTTGCCGAGCGCCTTCCACGCCTCGCCGGCCGCGCCCGGCTGCAGGGCGTGCATCGGCGAGCCGTGGGAAACGAAGACGCTCGGCAGCCGGTCCATCGTCAGGCAGCCTTCTTGAGCAACCCTTCGGCCTGCAGCGCTTCCTGCACCTTCGGCCGGGCGCCGACGCGCGCCTGGAAAGCGGCCAGGTTCGGCCAGCGCGCAAGGTCGATGTTCTGGAACTTGGTCCAGTTGAGCAGCACGAAGAGGTAGGCGTCTGCTACGGTGAAGGCCTTGCCGGTGAGGTAGTCCTTTCCGGCGAGCTGCTTGTCCAGCCAGTCGAAGCGGCCGGCGAGGTTTTCCTTCGCGATCGTCTTGTAGTCCTCGGGCGTGTTCGGCTTGAACAGCGGCGAGAACTGCTTGTGGATTTCGGAAGTGAGGAAGTTGAGCCATTCCTGAAGGCGATAGCGCTCGACCGAGCCGTTCTTCGGCACGAGGCCGCTTTCGGGCTTGCGGTCGGCAAGGTATTGCACGATGGCCGGGCCTTCGGTGAGCACCTGGCCGTCGTCGAGCTCGAGCGCCGGCACGTAGCCGCGCCCGTTGATCTTCCAGTAGTCGCCGCCGCCTTCTATGGTCTTGTCCTTGGTGTTCACTTTTTTCAGCTCGATCGGAAGGCCGAGCTCGCGCGCCACGATGTGCGGAGAAAGCGAGCAGGCGCCAGGTGCGTAATAAAGTTTCATCGGTTGGTCCTTTACCTTTTAGAGATAGAGCGCGTGCGCGACTTCAGGCGAGGCCTTGACCACGCATCGCAGGTCGGGGTTAGTGGTTACTTCGACTCCCGCGTACGCAACGCTGATGAGCGCGGCGAGTAGGAGGGTACTGGCTACTGTTTTCATGAACTCATTATCAGACTTGCGTAATTCGGGATAAAGGTCTGTATAAATAATAAACTATCCCGATTATTGGTATAGTAAGTGGGTGGATCGGTTCGAGGCCTACCAAGTCTTCTCTCAAGTCGTTGAATCGGGCAGCTTTTCCAAGGCAGCTGCCAAGCTAGACCTGTCCGCCACCGCTACCTCCCGGCATATCGCCGAGCTCGAGGCGCACCTGCAGACCCGCCTCCTTAACAGGACCACACGCCGGATCAGCCTTACCGAGAGCGGCCGCGCGTTGTATGAGCGCTGCGTGCAGATCCTTGCCGACCTCGAGGAGGCGGAGCAGGAAGCTTCGCGCGCGGCGGTGGTCCCGCGCGGCACCATCAAGCTGACGACGTCGGTTAACTTCGGCGTGCGCCATCTGGCACCGGCGCTTGCCGAGTTCCTTGCCGCGCATGCAGAGGTACGCTTCGATGTTTCGCTCTCGGATCGAATCGTCGATCTGGTGGAGGAAGGTTTCGACCTCGGCATTCGCGTCGGCGGGACAGGTTCCGAGCACATCGTCGCGCGCAAGCTCGGCGAGACCCGGCTGGTGCCGTGCGCCGCGCCGGCATACCTCGCGGCCCACGCTGCTCCGCGCACCCCAGAGGACCTGGATCAGCACAACTGCTTGACTTACGAATACGTGTCGCCGAAAAACGTCTGGCGCTTCCGCGATCCCGCTGGAGGAGAGCGCGCGGTGCGCGTGAAAGGCAGCGTGCAGAGCAACAACGGGGATGTGCTGGCGGAGGTAGCGGCAGGCGGCGCGGGCATCGTGTTCGAGCCGGCATTCATCGTCGGCCCCGACGTGCGTGCCGGCCGCCTGGTGCCGCTGCTGCAGGAATACGTGCCGGCGCCGGTGCCGATCTACGCGGTCTACCCTAGCCGCAAGCACCTCTCCGCGAAAGTTCGCCTCTTCGTGGAATTTCTCGTGGCCCGCTTCGCGAAGGCGCAGGACTGGAGCGCGCCATGAGAAGGCTCTCGCGGCTCGTTGCCTGCCTTCTCATCGCGACCGCAGCCGCGCGCGGCTTCGCCGCCGAAAAAGGCACGCTGCCCGACTGGATCATCGCGTCCGCGGATGGCCGGGCGACGGCCGGTCAGCGCTTCGAGCTGGTGGTGATCGGGCCGCAGGGCGAGGAGCCGCCCGACGAGCTGCAGCTGCGCATCAAGTCGGCGGCGGCCGAGGAGCGCATCGTGACCGCAACGGCGATCGGCGTGCCGACCGGCGCGCAGCGCGTCTACGCGGCGGACATGCCGTCGAACGTCGTGGGGCCGATCAGCATCGAGATCGCCGGACGCTCTTCGAGCGTGCTCTCGATGATTGTCGCTGCGACTCCTGATTCCGACGCTTTGCGCGCATTGACGGGCGCGTATGGCGAGCCGGGCGTCGAGCCGCCGCTTTCCGAGAATGACCCGATGTATTTCGTGGTTGGCGCGCGCGACGGCTGGAGCGCGCGTTTCCAGCTCTCCTTCAAGTACCGGCTGTTCGACCAGGGATCGGGCTATGGCAAGGACCAGCCCTGGCTTGCCGGCTTCTATTTCGCCTACACGCAGAACTCGATCTGGGACCTCGATTCCGCCTCGAAGCCGTTCCGCGACACGAGCTACCGGCCCTCGCTCTTCTGGCGCTGGGAGCGCGCCGACGACAAGACCTGGATCGACGGCTTGCGCGCGGGCTTCGAGCACGAGTCCAACGGCAAGGAGGGCGATCTCTCGCGCTCGATCAACATCCTGTTCGTGCGGCCAGAATGGCGCTGGAAGCTGCACGAGGGCGGCAGCTTCGAGTTCACGCCGAAGGTCTACGGCTATCTCGACAAGGAAGACAATCCCGACATCCAGAAATACCGCGGCTATGTGGACTGGCGCTTCCGCTACGACTCGGGGGCGAACTGGATTGCCACGCCGGTGCTGCGCGTGGGGACTTCGGGCAAGGCGAGCCTCCTGGTCGACGTGTCCTACCGCATCCGCGAGCTGAAATTCGGCCCGGTCGGCGGCTACCTGCAGTTCCAGTACTTCACGGGATACGGCGAGGACATCCTCGACTACAACGTCAAGAACCCCGCCCAGTTCAGGATCGGGTTCGCGATCGTCCCGTAGCGAGCTAGGTGTCTTCCGTTCTCGGCGGACGCCAGGTGTACGGCACGGGGCCGGGGACGCGCAGCACGCGCAGCATCTTGAGCGCGCCTTCCTTGCGGCCCTCGCCGCCGCGGTAGTAGCCGGGAACGAGTACCGTTTCGTAGAAGCCCATCGCGCGGTAGAAGCGGCGCGCGGCGTCGTTGCTCGCGCGCAGCTCGAGGTGGATGCTCGCCATGCCGGCAATGCGCGCGGATTCGAGCAGCCACTGGAACAGCCGCTGTCCGATGCCGAGGCGCCGATGCGACGGCCGCACCGCAAGCAGGACAAGGTGAGCGCGCTCCTCGCCGAATTCCACGATGGCAAAGCCGGTGATCGCGCCGCGGCCGGCGGCGCTTTTCCCGCCCTCGCACGCGACCACCGCAAGCGTGTCCCGGTCGCGGATCGCGCGCAGGACGCGCCCGGCGTCGTATTTCCAGCCGAGGCCCGCCTCGATGAAATCGCGGGACATCAGCGCAATCGCCTGGGCGTCGCGCGGCTCGGCGAGCCGGATGGTGATGGCACGCGGCGTCATAAAGTAATTGTGCCATGGCGGCGCGCCGCGATGCTGCCCCCACGGGATGCCCTGAGGGGACTAGGGTATTCTCGCGTTCGGCAGTCGAATCAAGCCGGAACAAAAGGGGAGACTTATGGACGCAATCGATCGTCCCACGATTCAGCGCTCGGCCGCCGACCTTGCCGAGGACGTGAAGACTCGCTCTGCCGACGGCGCGGCAAAAAAGCTGCAGCATTTCGGCGGCGCGGAAATTGCCGCCGCGCTCACCCGGCTCTCGCCCGCCTTCGCGCAGGACGTGCTCGCCGCGCTTCCCGACGAGGCGCGCGAGCGTGCCTTTGCCGCCGCGCCGGGCGATCTCGCGCGCCAGTGGCAGCGCAATTCGCTCTACGAGCTCAACGCCGTCGGCCGCATGATGGAGCCGGTGCTGGCCGCGTTCCCGCCGTCGCAAACGGTCGGCGGCGCGATCGAGGCGCTGCGCGAAATGGTGAAAAGCGCGTTCATCACCTACGTTTACGTGCTCGACCCGGCTGAGCACCTGCTCGGCATCGTCACCATGCGCGACCTGCTGTTCAGCGACAACGCGCGCACGCTGGGCGAGGTGATGATCAAGGATGTATTCGCGCTGCACGCCTCGGCGCGGCTGGAAGACGCGATGAAGCAGGTGCTCGACCGGCACTACCCGGTGTATCCGGTGATCGACGCGGAGCGCCGGCTGATCGGGCTGGTCCGGGGCCAGGCGATGTTCGAGGCGCAGGCGATCGAGATCTCCCTGCAGGCCGGCACGATGATGGGCGTCGAGAAGGAGGAGCGCGTCGGCACGCCGTGGTTCCTCAGCCTCAAGCTGCGCCATCCGTGGCTGCAGATCAACCTGCTCACCGCCTTTCTCGCGGCGGCAGTAGTGGGATTCTTCCAGGACACCATCGACCGCCTGGTGATCCTCGCGCTGTTTCTTCCGGTGCTCGCCGGCCAGTCGGGGAACACCGGCTGCCAGGCGCTCGCCGTGACGCTGCGCGGCATCACCCTCGGCGAGATCAAGCCCGGGGCGGAGCGGCGCCTGGTGTCGAAGGAAGCCTGGCTCGGGTTTCTCAACGGCGCGGGCGTCGGCCTTTGCGCTGCGGTGGGCATGTACATCACCGCGACCGGCCAGCACTCGGGCTTTCCCTGGATGCTTTCCCTGGTGGTGTTCTGCGCCATGGTCGGCGCGTGCGTTGCGAGCGGCGTGGCGGGCGCGATGGTGCCCCTTACGCTGAAGCGACTGGGCTTCGATCCGGCGACCGCGTCGAGCATTTTCCTCACCACGGCCACCGACGTGGTGAGCATGGGAATGCTGCTCGG
>Ga0097621_100002262_pt1 | contig 13169 bp, 11 predicted proteins | sample KBSMisM72_FD_73165 | JGI IMG/M metagenome (GOLD analysis project Ga0097621, IMG submission 73165) | Miscanthus rhizosphere microbial communities from Kellogg Biological Station, Michigan, USA - KBS Miscanthus M7-2 (version 2) (version 2) | ecosystem: Host-associated > Plants > Roots >... | reverse complement strand
CCGCACGAACGGACGGAAAAGGATCTGATCGACTCCCCCTGGGTTCAGCGCCTCCGGTATATCTATCAACTCCAAAGCGCCCGATGGGTGTACCCCTCAGCGGAACACACCCGCTTCGTCCACTCGCTCGGCACCATGCATGTGGCAGGCCGCTTCGCACAACATCTCTATCCGTTTCTCAAGAAAGCCGTACAAGGGATTCCGTCAGCGAACTATGTCGAAGAATTTCTCCGGGTCACGGCGCTCGTGCACGACATCGGACACGGCCCCTTTTGCCATTTCTTCGACGACAACTACTTGCACGCCTTCCATGCCAGTCACGAGAAACTCGGACAGATCATCATCCGAGATCATCTCGGTTCGATCATCCGGAAGATCCGGCGCAGCCCGTCCGGCCCCTTCGCCAAAGGCGAAGAACTTAACCCCGATCAAATCGCGCATGTGATTCTCAAGGAAAAGGGCAAAGATAACTCCCGTATCCCGCGATGGCTTAACATGCTCCAGCCGGTTATCTCCGGCAGCTATACCGCAGATAACCTCGACTATGTCTTGCGAGACTCCTATATGTGCGGCGTGGCGGTCGGCCCGGTCGATCTCTCCAGACTCATTCATTACACGATCATCACGGACAAGGGATTTACGATCCATAAGACGGGCCTTCCGGCCCTGCAGATGTTCCTCAACACCCGCATGTATCTCTATTCCAACGTCTACTATCACCGGACCACGCGCGCGATCGACATCCACCTCCGTGACATCTTCGGCGAGACCATGAAGCTCCTGTTTCCCCACGATCCTCGCAAGAAGATGGACGAATATCTGACGCTGACCGACTGGTCCTTGCTTGAGCAGGTACGGGGATGGAAGACCTCGCGCCATGCCGCCGAGCGGCGCCTGGGCGCAGAATGGCAACGGATTCTCGTGCGCGACGTCAAATGGAAGATGGCCTACAGTGCCGTGCTCAAGGAGAAGGGCCAGGAACGCGGCATGGACTTTCCCAGCCACGAACACTTCGAAGAACAAATCAAAAAAGAATTGCCGGCGCGACTCCAAAAAGTGGAGTTCCGTGTCGACATGGCGCCGCTTGACCCACGGCCGGATCCGAAAGACCGGCGCGGCAGCCCTCTCTACGTGTATGACCCCGGCACCAAAGGTATCTCCACTGACCCTTTAGAAGAATTCCTTGACCTGCTGCCTACCCGCTTGGTCCAATTCCGCGTTTATACCCTCGACCACGCGCACGACGAAGCTCTCTCTCGCGCCACCGCCACAGTACTCAACAAGACCCCTTCGAACATCGAGTCGAATTATTAGAATCTACTGACAGACCTCCCGCGTGCTGCAATACTGCTGATACCGCATCAATAGCGGCAGCACCATCTGCACGGAGGATGATCATGCGGACACATACCAGGCTACTATTTCTGGGGTTCTGTCTCGTATTCAATAGCACTGTCCTGGCACAAATGCCGATCGATGGACAGAGCCAAGCCGAGGTCCTGAAACTTCTAGGCGAACTGCCGCCTGAGACGATGAAGAATGTTGAGATGATGGGGAAGATCCTCCAACAGGATTTAAAAGAGGGCAAGTTGACCCAAGCACGAATCCAGGAAGAACTGAAGGCGGGCACTCTCGAACAGACGTTGAGAAACCTCAATCCCGAAGCCGGCCCTCTGCTCGACGACATCGGTCAGCAAATGAAGAACCATCCCAACGCAGAGAACCTGCCGAATCTGCTGAACGGGCTGGCGGGGGAGGGCCAGTAGAAGGGTGGGGGGCTGTGCCGGAGGCTTCGCTTCCGTGCCTCTCGGAGCGGCCCTTCCGGGCTCGGCCGAGCGGAACCCTTCTGGAATTCCTTCAGCTGCGATCTGGCGATCGCAGGGCTTCAGTCAGTTCCAGCTTTCTTTCTCGGCCAAGCCACGGTGGGTACCCCGCTCCTTCGGAAACGTTCGCTCAGCCTCCGGCACAGCCCGCCCTAGAGAAAGTAGGAGGAAATGTGAATGCATGAATGAAAGAGCAAGCCCTTAGGCGTTGCTCAGCAAGCGGAGACTCTAAGGCTCAAAGTAATTCTTGGAACTATATCGCTCAGTGGCAGCCTTCTTCCACATGCTCGAGACTGTTGGGTTAGCCTGCCGATTTTCCATTCTCTAACGCTTCAACGTCTGCAATATCTTGCGGACGGCCAAGCATGCGCTTCTGCTGCAACAAGTCATCGTACGAAATCACAGGAACCGCAATGCCATTCTCATTTGCCGTGACGCGACGCGCGTAAGCTTCTTCAAACGTTGGACCATCCGGCGAAGTAACCAACTCCGTCTGGTACGGCCCAAGTGGAATTTGCTTTTTCATTTCAGAAAATAGATTGGCTGACAGTTCGCTTCCGAAAAACCCTAGCGAGCGTAGTGCGGAAACGACTCGAACGGGGTTGCTATCCGATCTATCTATGAAAATGTCTAAGTCCTTCGCCAGCCGAAGATGTCCATGAAATTGAACTGCGTGCCTTCCAATGACAAGATAAAGCACGTCGAATGAGTTAAAACAGCTCAGAAGCTCCGTCTCTTGGGCGTTAAGAAAGAGTGCGCTCATCATCAGTTATCTTCTACTCCTGGTCGTCGTGAAAGTGGAGGAAATATAATGACAGGCTACTTTTTCGTTTGTGCAGAGTCAAATTCCATCAGGGAGGTGTGCTAGGGCTCAGCGCGAACGTTGCCGGAAGGAGCGGGGACCCAGCGAGACGCGGCGGGGCAGGAAAGCTGGAACTGACTGAGGCACCACGGTTGAAGACCGTGGCCGAAGGAATTCCAGAAGGATTCCGCTCCGCCGCGTCCGCATGGGTCGCTCCTGTAGGCGCGTGAGCGGTTTTGAGCCCTGGCACAGCCGCGTTCTTTGACTATTCCCTGACTGGAACAGCTTCTGGAGTCGGTGTGGTTTCAGGAACGGGAATCGTCGTAGTAGGAGAAGGCGTGACACCATTCTTGAACGGTAAATCAAGCAGCGAATAGGGATTCACGCGGGCGCCGTTGAGTTTGACGCCCCAATGGAGATGCGGGCCTGTGGCGCGGCCGGTCGCTCCTACCTTGCCGATGATCTGCCCCGCTGTGATCAAGTCTCCGTCTTTGACCGATACTTCAGACAGGTGAAAATACATCGTATAGAACCCCAGGCCATGGTCGATGAAGATGCCTTTGCCGGAGAAGATATGATCGACAGTGATGCGGACAATCCCGTCGTTTGTGGCAGCGACATCGGCCCCCAGCGGCGCGCCGATATCCTCTCCATTGTGCGGATTGCGCGGTTGGCCGTTCATGATCCGCACGCTGCCGAATATGCCGGTGCGCTTGCCGTTCACAGGCTCCACGAAGTTGCTGCGCCACAACTTCATACGCGAGTTCTCTGCGAGAGCCTGCTTGACTTGCTCCTGCTCAGCTTTCCAACGTGCCGCGCCCTTTTCATCCAGGTCGACCTTGTCTTTCGGTAGCGTCAGATGTTCGACGGCAAACTTCTCTTTGGCCACCAGGATATTGAAGCTCAACTGCTTCGCCTGTTCGCCCTGCCTCACTTCCACAGCAAGTTCATAGGTCCCCGGTTCGTCCTGCATGTCGATCCCAAGCAGCCCGATATAGCCGGCCGGCTCCGCAGGTCTGAACTCCCGGAAAAATGGAATCGTCCGCTTGAGAAATGTCCCCTTTACCTCCGTCGCCTGCTCTTCGCCCTTCACCTTGACCACCAGGACCTGCCCCTGCTTGCCGCTGTATTGCCCATCGATGCCCTTCTGCGCAGGGGGCGTATTGGAAAATAACTCGACGGGAAAGATACTGGACAGCAACACGACAGCCATAATCAGCGTTCGGTCCAGCCGTGAGATCCGCGCACGCGTCTGTATAGGAGCAGTCATCATCATCGGTAGAACCGTAGCCCTGCCACCTGCGAGAGCAATTCATCCACACGCCGATTCACGGCGCTGAAGGGGTCCATACAGAGAATCGTTTCTTCCCAGTAGCCATTGAGCTTCAGATAGGTCCAGTCAACCGTATAGGACCGATTCTTCGCGCGGGCAAACCGGATGAAATCGCCGCGCACCTTCGCCCTCGTAGTCTGTGGCGGAGTCGACATGGCCCGTTGCACCGCTTCCTCCTCCACCACCCGTTCGATCAGCCCACGGGACTCCATTAAATAGTACAACCCGCGCGTCCGTTTGACGTCATGAAATTGGAGGTCGAGCAGAAACACCCGTGGATCATCCCAGCCGCAACCCTTCTTGTCGATATAGGACTGGATCAGATGGCGCTTGGTCACCCAATCGATTTCGCGCACGAGCTGCATCGGATCCTCTTCGAGCTTATCCAGAACCATGGCCCATCGTTTCCACACATCGTCGAGGATCGGATCGTGCTCCTGCTGGGCCAAATATTCCTGCGCTCGATCCAGATAAACCCGCTGAACTTCGACCGCCGTCATCTGACGACCATCGTCCAGCTTGATCTTGCGCTTCAAAGTGGGATCGCGCGAAACCTCCCGAATGGCTTTGACGGGGTCCTCGAACTCCATCCCTTGAACTGCGTACCCTTCCTCGATCATGGACAGCACCAATGTCGCTGTACCAACTTTTAAATAGGTCACGAACTCCGACATATTGGAATCCCCGACGATGATATGGAGGCGCCGGTAGCGTTCCGCATCGGAGTGCGGTTCGTCCCTCGTATTGATGATGCTGCGCGAGGAGGTCGTCGAGGAGGAGGTCTTCTCGTGAATGTGTTGCGCGCGCTGAGAAATGAAGTACTGAGGCTTGCCGGATACTTTTAGTACCTTTCCCGCTCCACTGTAGATCTGCCGCGTGACGAAGAAGGGAATGAGTTGCTCCGTGACTTTCCAAAAATCGACGTCGCGGCGCATGAGGAAGTTCTCATGACACCCGTAGGTATTGCCGAGCGAATCTGTATTGTTCTTGAAAATGTAGATTTCCCCGGACAGTCCTTCTTCCCGCAATCGTTCTTCAGCCGCCGGCAGGCAGGCTTCAAGCAGTCGCTCACCGGCTTTATCGTGGATGACGAGATCGAGAATGTTGTCGCACTCGGGAGTGGAATACTCAGGATGGCAGCCGGTGTCTTGATAAAACCGTGCGCCGTTCACCAGGAAGGCATTGGAGGGCCAGCTGTTCGGAATGAGACCTTCAAAAATATACCCCAACACCTTCTCCATCGGCAGATAGACGCGTCCGTTCGGAGAAAAAATGAGACCGTACTCATTCTCCAGACCGAAGATCCGTCGTTTCAGTGGACTGGGTTGCAACATGCTAGTACAAACAGAATAGCAGCCAGCTCCGCCTTCTTCAACAGAAGGACACGATCTGCCAGTGAAGAGAGGCTAGCAGGCTGCGGAAAAACTATTGTGGCACGATGGACCTGCAAGAGTCCGCACATCTGGGGAATGGGGAAATGCCTGGCAGGATGCTCAAAAAGGCCGTCAGCAAGGCCGCAGCGAGTGAAGTTCCGAGGCGTACCCTCAGGGGTACGTTGAGGATCTGAACGATGCGAGAACGAAGCTGGCGGGCTTTTTCAGCATCCTGCTAGGTTGCGAGGAGCTGTTTGGTATCGGCGGGCGTAAGCCGACGGAACTTTCTGCCGTCGCGGGCGCGGTCCAGGACCGCCACCTCCAAACTCTCCAGTGAGAGTTTCTGGTTCCCGATATGTTCGAGTGCGGAGAGACAGAGAGTGAGGGCAGCCTGGAGTTCCGGGGGCTGCGTGAGCCCTTTCTCCTTGAGCAGGGCTTGCACAGCTTCGGACTTGCCTCCGATGACTGCAAACGTACGTTCGTCGATGATGCTGCCGTCGAAGGAAATACGATACATCTCGTTGGCCTGGCCGTTATGCCCGACCTGCACCACCAGAATTTCCACTTCCAGAGGCTTCAGCTCCTGGCTGAAAATGGTGCCAAGACTTTGAGAGTAGCCGTTCGCCAGAGAGCGGGCCGTCACATCTTCCCGACTGTACATGAATCCTTTGAGATCCGCGTGCCTGATGCCGGCCTTCCTGAGATTTTCAAACTCGCTGTACTTGCCGGCCCCCGCAAAGGCGATACTGTCATAGATCTCGGAAACTTTGTACAGCGAGGCGCTGGGGTTCTCCGCGACGAGAAGAATCCCATTCACATATTCTATGGCAATAATGGAGCGGCCTTTGGCGATGCCTTTCTTGGCATACTCCGCCTTGTCCTGCATCATCTGCTCGGGCGAGACGTAATAGGGCATCGGCATGCTTAATTCTCCTTGGAGCGGCGAGTGGCAATCAGCCCGTCATAGATACCACGGATCTGCTGATCGGAGACATCGGTAATACCGGTCGCGTTGACAATCTTCGCGGTGGGGTAGATGCCCCGCACGAGATCCGGCCCCCCGGTACCGACATCATCGTCGGCCGCATTGTACAGAGCCAGCAGTGCCAACTTCAGCGCGTCCGGCTCAGCCAAGCCTTTGAGGAAATGCTCTCGCATCGTATTGCGCGCATCTTTTCCGCCAGACCCTATGGCATGGTAATCCGACTCTTCGTACCGGCCGCCCGCGAGATCGTACTTGAAGATGCGGCCTTCTGCGCGCTTGAGGTCGTAGCCGACATAGAGCGGCATGACGACTAACCCTTGAAAGACCATCGGCAGATTGGCCTTGACCATCTGCCCGAGCTTGTTGGCCTTCCCTTCACAGGACAGCTGCACACCCTCTAACTTTTCGTAATGCTCCAGCTCGACTTGGAACAGCTTGGCCATTTCGATGCACGGGCCGGCGGCGCCGGCGATCGCCATTGCGGAATACTCGTCGATCTTGAAGACTTTCTCGATCCGGCGCTCGGCAATTTGAAATCCTTCCGTCGCTCGACGATCTCCGGCAATCACCACACCCTGTTGATACTTAATCGCCAATACGGTGGTGGCATGGGGAAGGCTCATCAAGCCGGACCCGCGCATCGGCTCGGTCGCAGCCTGGGCTTGAAGGAATCCACTACGGCCGGTCGGAGTCAGCGTAGGATGGTGCTCGGTCAAAAAGTCGAAAAAACTCGGATCGTCATGGTTGGGGAGAAATGGCAATTTCATAATGTCAGTCGCGAGGGGGCTTGTTCATGAGGCCTGGAGCTTCGCCAGTAACGCGTCGACGGTCTCGACCTGATCGAGGAGATCGCTCGTCAGCGAGGCCGTGCCTCGGAGCGGGTCCATCAAGGGCACTCTTTTTACCTGGTTGTTACCGACGTCGAAGAGGACCGAGGTCCAGCTGACTCCATAGATCGACTTCGCAAACTTGCTGACACACCGTCCGCGGAAATAGGCGCGCGTCCCCGACGGCGGGGTAAACTCCGCTCGCGCGATTTCGACATCCTGCACGATTCGCTCGATCAGGTGGCTGCGTTCGAGTGTGAAGTAGAGGCCCTTGTCAGGACGGACGTCGTGATACTGCAGATCCATCAGCCGTACGCGAGGATCGTCCCACCCACAGCCCTTTCGCTCCATATAGGATTCCATCATCTGGCGCTTCGCGACCCAATCCAATTCACGCGCCAAGAGCCGAGGATCTTGCTCCAACTTATCCAGCACGTCCTCCCAGCGCACGAGAATATCTTTCGTGACTTGGGAGAGATCGCGACAAGCATAGTATCCCATGGCGGCCTTCAAATAGGCTCGTTGAATCGCCACTGCTGTCGTCGAGCGTCCCCCTGTCAGTTTGAGCGTCTCCTTCATACCGAGATCGCGCGACACTTGCTTGATGCTTCGGACCGGATCGTCCAACTCGAACTGCGGCAGATCGGCCCCCGCGTCGAGAAGGTCCAGGACAATGGCCAACGTGCCGACCTTGAGGTAGGTCGACAGTTCCGCCATGTTGGCATCTCCGACAATGACGTGCAATCGCCGATACTTGCCATACTCCGCATGCGGCTCATCGCGTGAATTGACGATGGGGCGCCTGACCATCGTATTGAGATCGACGAGGCACTCGAAGAAGTCTGCTCGCTGCGAGATCTGATAATCCGTCGGGCTGGTTTGATTCTCTGCGCCGACCTTTCCTGCCCCCGCAAAAATTGGTCGCGTCACAAAGAACGGCGCCAAGACCTTCACAATGCGCTCGAAGGGAACCGCGCGAGACATGAGATAGCTTTCGTGATAGCCGTAGCTGTTTCCCTTGCCGTCCGAGTTGTTCTTGTACAGCACGCAATGATCTCGTCCGGTGACGCGCGCCATCTGTTCGAGGCACTGGGCAAGGATTCGCTCGCCGGCTCGTTCGAAGGCCACTATTTCTCGCGGGTTGGTACACTCAGGAGTGGAGTATTCGGGATGGGCACCGTCGACGTAGAGGCGCCCCCCATTAGCCAGCACCTTGTTCAGCTGACGATTGTACTCGGGATTGGGCCGCTCCCGCTCTCCTTCGACCTCGAAGCCGCGCGCATCGAGCAACGGGTTCTCATTTTCATAGTCCCAGACGGCCAGAGGAGCAGGCAAACCAGGATAGTGCCCGATGACGGCGATGGAATTGGAGACAGGATCTGCAGCGGCAGGATCGCGTGACGCGATGCCGAATTCGGTTTCTGTTCCCAGGACGCGAGGGGTCGGCGGCGAGGTAGGTTCCTGCATGGCTATAATGTCTTAGCAGGACGCTGAAAAAGTCCGCCAGCGGCGTTCTCACTTCGCTCAGAGGCTCAATGTACCGAAGCGTACGCCTCGCCTCTTCGCTTGCCGCGGCCTTGCTGGACGGCCTTTTTGAGCATCCTGCGTGAACTTCTCCTCTTGTGCCACACGTGCAAACCTGTGACGTCCTGGCCTGCCCACAGAGTTTTTCCGTAGCCTGTTAGAGATAGTGCCCTGTCGTCACAGTCTCGATCTGACGCGACTCGCCAGGGGCCCCGCTGATTGTCCGAAGGTGCACGATCTTTTCGCCCTTTTTCCCGGAGATCTTCGCCCAATCGTCAGGATTTGTCGTATTGGGCAGATCCTCGTGTTCCTTAAACTCCTCCCGAATGGCGCGGATCAAGTCCTCGGACCGAAGGCCACGGCCTTCCTTCGCGATCGCCCGCTTGACGGCAAACTTCTTCGCACGCGATACGATACCTTCGATCAGCGCACCGCTCGCGAAATCCTTGAAGTAGAGCACTTCTTTTTCACCGTTCGCGTAGGTGACCTCGATGAACTTATTCTCCTCCGAAGAGGCATACATCGCCCCGACCGTGAGATCGGTCATCTGCTCGACTAAGGCCTTGGCATCTCCGCCATGGCGCTTCAAATCTTCCTCGGCAAATGGCAGGTCGATGCTCAGATACTTCGAGAAAATATCTTTGGCCGCCACCGAATCGGGACGACCCACCTTCACCTTCACATCCAACCGTCCGGCGCGGAGGACAGCCGGATCGATGAGATCCTGGCGATTACTGGCTCCGATTACGATCACATTGCGGAGCCGTTCCATGCCGTCGATTTCCGAAAGAAACTGTGGGACGATCGTCGATTCGATATCGGAGGAAATCCCGGTGCCTCGCGTTCTGAAGAGCGCATCCATTTCGTCGAAGAACACGATAACGGGATTTCCGTCCGCCGCCCGCTCTTTCGCTTTTTTGAAGACTTCGCGGACTTGGCGCTCGGACTCACCGACATACTTATTGAGCAACTCCGGGCCCTTCACATGCAAGAAGTAACTCCGCACCTCTTTTCCCGTGAGATGCCCTAGCTTCTTTGCGATCGAATTCGCAACGGCCTTGGCGATCAAGGTTTTTCCGCAGCCCGGCGGTCCGTACAGCAAGACCCCCTTGGGGGCGCTCAATTTGTACTCTGAAAACAGGGTCGGATGGAGAAACGGCAACTCGACCGCATCGCGGACTTGCTCCAACTCATGCTGCAACCCGCCGATGTGCTCGTAGTCGACATCGGGCACTTCCTCCAATACCAATTCTTCCGCCTCGGACCTCGGCAACTTTTCGACGACATAGCCGGAGCGAGGATCGTAGAGCAGATGGTCGCCGACGCTCAATCGTTCGGCCAACAGCGGGTCGCCGAGTTCTGCAACCTTTTCCTCATCGAAATGCAGCGTCACCAGGGCACGGTTGCCTTCCAGCACATCTTTGAGCCGCACGACTTCACCCTGAATATCGAAGCCTTTGACCTCAATGACGTTCAATGCCTCATTCAAGACCACTTCCTGTCCCTTACGCATCGCCTTCCCATTGATCGACGGGTGCACGCTGACTTTCATTTTCCGGCCGGAGACATAGACATTTCCTGTTCCGTCGGCATTGAGACTGGAAAAAATGGCGTAGGCCGAGGGAGGCGCGGTCAGTTTCTCAACTTCGGCACGCAACGATTCGATCTGACCCTTCGCTTCCTGGAGGGTAGCGACAAGCTTTTCGTTCTGTTTGGTGGCTTGGTCGAGCTGGTAGCGGGACTGGTACAGCCGGCGGATTTCTTCTTCCATCGACTGAATTTGCACACGAAGCTTCTCAACCTCGCGGACATGTTCGTCGTTGCGTTGTGCCACGGCCGCTTCTCCTTCAGTCAACCGCTTCGTAATGTGCGTGACGGAATCTCGGAGAGACCGGAATCGACTCGGACTTTCTTTCTTGCCGTCCATGGCACCACTCGAAGAACGCGAAACCCTTGGCTGAATCGAGAAGTCCTTGTCTGCGCGGATTCTATCATCCGTTCCTAAGGTGGTCAACCGGACGACGGCATCCTGCAGCGTGATGATCGTGCGTGACGCACATCACGGCACGAGCGTCACAGCATCGAGTAACTCGCGCGCCGCCGACTCCACATCAGTCGCACCGAGAATCGCCGTGATCACCGCTGCACCGAATGCCCCGGCACGCCGCATCTCACGCGCGCGCGCCGCCGTCACTCCGCCGATCCCGATAATCGGAATGTGGACCAGCCGGCAAGCCTCCTCAAGAGTGTGAATACCGAGTGGTGGACCGAACAGCTGTTTGGACGGCGTCTCGTAGATCGGGCCAAGGATGATGTAGTCTGCCCCCTGCGACTCCATCCACACCGCCTCTTCCACGGAGTGCACAGAAATGCCCAGCAAACGCTGTGCCCCCAGCATCTGTCGTGCAACCGACACAGGCAGACTATTGCTGCGCAAATGAACGCCGACTCCTTCCAGCGCCAACGCGACATCGATCCGATCATTGATGAGGAGTTGAGATCTGCGCAGAGCCGTCATGGCCTGCACCTCACGCACAAGCGTCACGAGTTCCCTGGCAGAGAGATCGCGTTCACGGAGTTGAATCGCAGGCGCCACGGCTGTGAGCACCCGCTGCAGAAGGGGAACCAACGGACGCCCATTGGTCTGATGGCGATCCGTCACCAGGAGCAGCCGAAAATCAACGCCGGGCATCATTCGTAAGGCGTGAAACGTGAGGCGTGAGGGGTACAACATTCACTCGGAAGGAAAGATCATCGATTCGCTTTTTCGCCTGACGTCTCACGCCTAACGCCTTACGCCCAATTAGAGCATGCCCTCGATGGGACTACTGGCGGTCGCATACAGTTTTCGCGGGATTCGTCCGGCCTTGTAAGCTAACCGGCCGGCATACACTGCATATTTCATCGCCTCGGCCATGGCAATTGGATCTTGCGCCCCGGCAATGGCCGTGTTCATGAGTACCGCGTCCGCCCCTAACTCCATCGCAAGAGCGGCATCGGACGCAGTCCCGACGCCTGCATCGACAATGATCGGCACCTTGACCATTTCCATGATGATTTTTAAGTTATACGGATTGCGGATACCGAGTCCCGACCCAATCGGCGCCGCCAACGGCATGACGGCGGGGCACCCGATATCGACGAGCTTCTGGGCCACGATGGGATCGTCATTCGTATAGGGCAGCACGATAAAGCCTTCTTTGACGAGAATTTTCGCCGCTTCGAGTAATCCCACCGTATCGGGGAAGAGGGTCCTCTCATCACCGAGCACTTCCAGCTTGATCAAATCGGATACGCCGGCGGCCCTGGCCAAGCGGGCATAACGCAGAGCATCTTCCACGTTGTAGCAGCCGGCGGTGTTGGGGAGAATGGTGTATTTCTTTGGGTCGAGATAATCGAGCAGGTTCTCTTTCGAGCGATCGGTGATATTGACACGTCGCACCGCCACTGTCACCACATCGGCTCCCGACGCCTCAATGGCTTTCTTGGTTTCGGCAAAATCCTTATACTTCCCGGTTCCAACAAACAGCCGAGACGTAAACTCACGACCGGCAATAATCAACCGATCATTCTGCATGGACGGAATCCCTCCCTTTGCCATAAACATCCATTGGCCCACCGCCGCCGATGAAGCTCAAGATCTCCACTCGATCCCCTGGTTTCAGACTTCGGTGATCGAAGTCCTTGCGGTCCAGGATTTCCAAATTCAGCTCCACTGCCACACGCTCGGTCTTGATGGCGAGTTCACGCAGCAAATCCCCAACGGTAGCACCGGCCCGACAGTCCCGCTGTTCGCCGTTCACCTGAATCTGAATCGCCGCCGCCATCATCACGTATCCTAGGAGACCAGAAATCTGGTTGTCAACAAGCCCTGACCTGTGCCCTTGCCCCCCATCCATAATCACGTCAGAATAGCGCCATCACGGCCTATGATATCCACCCCACAACACAACCAGCAAGTCGCCGCCATCTTTCGGTCGATCGCAGAACGATTAGCCGCCCAACGGGCGAACCCCTATCGGATCAGAGCCTATCGGAAGGCGGCGGATACCATCGAAACCTTGGAGGAAGACCTTGCAGACATCGCTTCACGGCAGACGCTGGAAGATATTGATGGAATCGGCAGGGACTTGGCGGACAAAATTGAAGAGTTTCTCAGAACTGGAACTATTCAGGCCTATGAAGCCTTGAGGACGCCTCTCCCAGAGGCGGTAAAGGCCTGGGCTCAGCTCCCGGGACTGTCTGAATCGCTCGTGGCATACCTCTACACCCGCCTCTGCATCACCACATTGACCGACCTGGAACAGCTGGTGCGATCGCACCTGCTGCGCACTGTCCCAGGGTTCGCAGGATCGGAAGAACGGCTGCTGGAGGCAATCACCGCCTCGCAACAGCCGCCCCCCATTAGGAAGCGCGAGGAAGCTCCTTAAAGATCTTCCAGGTTTTCAGCATCTCGACCGCTTTCTGGAGCTGCACGTCCTGCTCGAGCGAAGGATCGCCGG
>Ga0097621_100002261_pt1 | contig 13170 bp, 10 predicted proteins | sample KBSMisM72_FD_73165 | JGI IMG/M metagenome (GOLD analysis project Ga0097621, IMG submission 73165) | Miscanthus rhizosphere microbial communities from Kellogg Biological Station, Michigan, USA - KBS Miscanthus M7-2 (version 2) (version 2) | ecosystem: Host-associated > Plants > Roots >... | reverse complement strand
CCGCTCCCGCGCGCGTAGTGTACTTATCCACCACCGCCGTGTACGGAAGCGCAACCCAGGTTGACTCCTCCACCCCGGTCGACGAGCAATCCGGCCGCGCCCGCCCCCGCCTGGCAGTCGAACGCAGCATAGCCGCCGGCCCCTGGTCGTCGCTGATCCTCCGCCCCGCCGCCATCTACGGCCCCGGCAGGGGCGTGCAAGAATCCCTCCCACGCGGCGCCTATCACGCAGGCGACAACTACGTCAGCCGCATCCATGTCGATGACCTGGCCACCCACGCTGAAGCAGCCCTGCTTTCCGATCTTGAAGGCGCCTACCCGGTAGCCGACGAAGAACCGTGCACGACTCGTGAAATCGCCGAGTTCTGCGCCCGCCTGCTGAATCTCCCGAACGTGCCCCAGCCCGCACCCGGAACGCAGCCTCGCACAACCTCCAACCGCCGCGTCGATGGCTCCGCGATCCGCCGCGCCCTCGGCATCGCGTTGCTGTATCCCAGCTACCGTACCGGCATCCCCGTCTCGCTAAAATTCGGAGCCCAGTGAAACTCGCCGCCAATCTCGCGCAGGCAAATGCGGTCCTCACCCGCCGCGCTCAGCAGCCGCTCCATCGGCTCATGCACCGGCTCGCTGCTCAAAGCGAACGTCCGGTGATGCACCGGCAAAATGAAGTCCGCTCCCACGTCGTCAGCCATGCGCACCGCCTGCTCCGGAGTGCAATGCGCCCGAATCCACGGATTGTAAGCCCCAATGGGCATGATCGCCAGATCCACCGCCCGCGAAGTCCGCACTTTTTTGAAGAGATCGGTGTACGCCGTGTCCCCGCCGAACACCACGCGGTACCGCCCCGCCTCAATCACGTACCCGTTGTAGGACCGGTGCGTGTCGTTGTGCATGCGCGCCCCCCAATGGTTTACTTCGAACGCGCGCACGGTAGCCGGACCCACGCGCAGGCTTTGCCCCCAGCCTAATTCGTGGACTGCGCCATAGCGCTTCACGCGCAGCAGATCGCTAGTGTTCACCGCCGTGATCACCGTGGTCGACCTCCCTTCGAGCTTTCGCAAACTAGGCAGATCGAAGTGATCCATATGCGCGTGCGACAACAGGATCAAGTCGGGACGCGGGATTTCCGCAACGCTCAGCGCCGGTGGCACTAGCCGCTTCAGCCCTAGCGTAACGGGCCCCAGCCTAATGCCGATGCGACTGCTAAAAACCGGATCGGTAACAACGATGAATCCGTCAATGTTGATCACCACGGTGCTGTGCCCGATCCACGCCGCGTGCAGTCCCGTCTGCGGCCAAGCACCAACGCGCGGACGCCGCGGCGCCGTTTCCGCTTCACGTTTCATACATCACATTAGACGCAATCACCCGCGCGCGGGTTCGTTTTTCTCACTTATAAGCGAACCTCGTGCCCGCCGGGAACTGCAACCCGAATCGCTCCGCCAACGTTTCGAGGATTGAATCGTCATCCGCCAGCGTAGTTTCCGAAACCCCATCCGGACGCTGCTCCGTTAGTTGCCGGTTCACCAGGGTCAGCCGCACGTCTTTGCCCGGCCGCTGCGCGATCAGCCGGGTCACAAAGGGGGAAGCCGGAAAGGTCGACGTGTAATAATTCGAAACTTCATAATCGGCCGGATATTGTTCCTCTAGCGTGAAACTGTAAAGATCGAACCAATCCTCCAGCCGCCATGTTTGCAACACGTATGAGGCGCCCTCGCCGATCACGCGATATTGCCAGCCGAAATGCCGTTGCACCTCGTCCGCCTGCAGCCGCACCGGCAACACCAATCCGTCGCCCCCAAACCCAACGTCCGCCAGCCAACGTCCGCCCTCGACGTCGACCGCCAACAGCATGTGGCTGCGCGGACGGACTTCCGTCGCTCCCATCCGCACTCGCGCCGCCAGCCGCGTCACACGAAAACCAATCGTTTCGAGCACCGATGCAAACAGCGCGTTCTGTTCGAAACAATAACCACCACGGCGCGCATCAATCAGCTTCGCGGTCACGCTTTCGAGGTCGAGCCGAATCGGCCGCCCCAGCAAAATGTCCAGATTCTCAAACGGAATGTGCGTCGCGTGCGCTAAATGCACATCGCGCAGCGTCGCGAGCGTCGGCGTGAAGTCCCCGTCGTATTCGATCCGGGCGGCGTACGCCTTAAGATCCACAGGCATCGTCAGCGGACAGCCGCGACCGCTTGCCCATCGCCCGCCGGAACTCTGCGCATTTGGAACGGGGCGCTCTTGACGATGCCCAAAATCACGGCCGAGAAACGGTAATCGCTTTTCGCTGCGTCACGCACGATGCCGCGCACCACCGGCATATCGTAATAGTCGAGCCCGCGACCCAGCGCATAAGTCATCATCTTTTCCGTCACCGTGGCGGCGAACTGCTCCGGATGTTCCAGCAGCGCCTTGCGCAAATCCACCACGCCCGAGACCGGCGTGCCATCCGCCAGTTGCCCCGACGCATCGATCGGCCCCGCCGGCTCTTTGCTACGCCATTGCCCGATGGCGTCGAAGTTTTCCAGCGAGAGGCCCAGCGGGTCCATTACTTTATGGCAGGTCGCGCAAGTGGGATTCGCGCGATGCTGCTCCATCAACTGCCGCAGCGAAAGCTGCTTGCCGTCGCCGTTTTCCTTGAGCGCCGGTACGTTTGGAGGAGGCGATGGCGGCGGCGTGCCCAAAATGTTTTCCAGAATCCATTTTCCGCGCAGCACCGCCGAAGTGCGATTCGGATAGGAAGTCACCGTCAGCACGCTTCCCTGGCCCAACAGCCCCCGGCGGTTTTCATCAGCGAGCGTGACGCGGCGGAACTGGCTGCCGTAAACATTCGGAATCCCATAATGCTTCGCCAGTCTTTCGTTGACGAAAGTGTAATCCGCGGTCAACAGATCCAGCGCGCTGCGATCCTCGCGCAACACGCTTTCAAAAAAAAGTTCCGTCTCGCGCCGCATCGCCTGCCGCAGGTTGTCATCGAAGTTAGGGAACGTCGCCACGTCCGGAGCCGCGCTTTGCAGATTCCGCAAAAACAGCCATTGACTCGCGAAATTCTTCACCAGTGATTCCGCCTTCGGGTCCGCCAGCATGCGCTTGACTTGCGCTTCCAGCACCGCCGGATCTTTCAATGTCCCCTGCGCCGCTAGATTAATCAACGGCTCATCCGGAATGCTGCTCCACAAGAAGAAGGACAACCGCGAAGCCAATTCCAGATCGTTGATACGATGCGCCGCGCCCGCCGCCACGCCCGCATCCGACTCCGCGCGGAAAATGAATTTCGGATTCGCTAGAATCAACCGCAGTGCGTTCTCGATGCCGCTGTCGAAGTTCCCCTTATTACGTCCGGCTTGATAAAAGTTCAATAGACTTTCCAGATCCGCATCCGTGACCGGCCTTCGATAAGCCCGCCGCGCAAGCGTCGTCAGGATCTGCTTGGCGCACGTGACATCGTCCTTGCCCGCCGCCGGCCGGCACACGAAAATCCTTCGCCGGCTAGGTGTGTCGCCCGGCCCTTTCGCAGAAAATGGACCCGCAATCGCCACCCGATCGATCAGCGGCAGTCCGTTCATGTTCTGCAAATCCAAATCGCGCGTAAACGGCTCGAGCGGTTCGTCCGACTCCGCCAGATTCTTCTGCGCAAACGTCACGCCCACAGCATGCGGACCCGCCTTCACTGGAATCCGCGCCTTCAACCGCGCGTCAATCGCCTCGCCCGCCACACCCAGATTGGTATCCATCATGAGGTTGTCGTCCGGCCCGCCCACACGCGTCGAAAACACGCGATTGCCATCGATGGTGATATCGATGCGATGTGGAAACTCCAGCCCCGTCATGTAACCCACAATGTTGCGCAGCAGCGAAATGCTGAAATCGTATTCGCCATCCAGTGGAAAATTGTGGTGGATCAACGCCCCGCCGCGCGTTCCCAATGGCAGCCCATCGATGTGGCCTTCCTGCGCCAGATCCGGTGGGATGCGGTAGGTCTGCGCCACCGGCAGCGTATTTGGATCGCCCACTGCCAAGCTCGCGACTTTGCGCGATGCCGCCAGGTATTGCTCCAGCAGCAGCGGCGAAACTTTCAGCACGTCAGCGATGTTGTCGAACCCGTTGCTCTCGTCGTCTCCCGGGAGCAACTCGGTGACATCGATGTCGAGCGCCAGCAGATCGCGGATCGCGTTGGCGTACTCAGTACGATTCAAGCGGTGCAGCGCCGCGCGCCCCGGATTCACATTGCCCGCCGCCGCGCGATCGAGCGACGTTTCGAGCCAGGACGCCAACCCTTGCAGCGTATCTTTATCCGGACGCGGCATGCCCGCCGGCGGCATGGTTCCGCCATGAATTTTGCGGACCACTTTTTCCCACACCTCGGCGCCTTCGCCGATGCGGTCGATATCCATTTTGTCGAGCGTCAGGTTCGCCGTCTTGAGCCGCTGGTTATGGCATACCACGCAATACTGGTCCAGCAGTTTCCGCTGCTCCACCTGTGCTGCGGCATGCGCAACAAATACCGTCGCCAGCACGCAAAGGATCTTTTGCTTCATCCGCCTCCAGGATATCGCAACCCGCATAATTTGACGCTGTTTGGCCGCTCATTCGCACAGCACTCCAGTAAACTAGACAAACGTGATGCGATCCTTTCTAACCCTAATTTTGTTGAGTGCCGGATTGGTCCAAGCGCAATCCAAGGCCTCCGATTGGCCCATGTACAATCGCGACCTCGCCGGCACGCGCTATTCGCCGCTGACGCAGATCAACACAAAGAATGTAGCGAATCTGAAACTCGCCTGGTCGTTTCAATTGAAAGCCGACGCCACCAAGCCCGGCCCGCAATCGGAAGCCACACCCATCATGGTCAACGGCGTGATGTACCTGCCCGCCGGCAATCGCATCGTCGCCCTGAAACCGGAAACCGGCGAGGTCATCTGGCAATACGTAATAGCGGAAGGCGTGCCGCAGCGCCGCGGCGTCACCTATTGGCCCGGCGATGCGAACAATCCGCCGCGAATTTTCTTCACGAGCGGCCGCAAACTGGTCGGGCTGAACGCATCCACCGGCAAGATCGACCCCGGCTTCGGCAACGAAGGCAGCGTAGACACGGTGGTCCCCTATCAATCTGCCCCCACGGTTTACAAAAACATGTTGTTCATCGGAGCCAACGTGCCGGAGCAGCCCGCCACCGGCCCTCCCGGCGACACTCGCGCTTACGATGCGCGCACGGGCGCGAAGATGTGGGAATTTCATTCGGTGCCGCGCGCCGGCGAGACCGGCAACGAGACCTGGCCCGCTGACGCTTGGAAAGACCGCACCGGTGCCAACAACTGGGGTTTCTCCATGACCGTCGACGAAGCCCGCGGAATTTTGTACACCACTTACGGCAGCCCCGCCAGTGATTTCTACGGCGGCGACCGCAAGGGCAACGACTTGTTCGGCAATTCCGTGGTGGCCCTAGACGCCGCCACCGGAAAGATGAAGTGGTATTTCCAAGCCGTCCATCACGATATGTGGGACTTCGATCTCCCGCCCGCGCCCGGCCTGATGGATCTGGTGATCCACGGCAAGAAAACGCCAATCCTGGCGCAGACCGGCAAGGTCGGCTACCTGTACATTTTGAATCGCGACACCGGCCAGCCCATCTTCGGCGTGGAAGAGAAGCCAGTGCCGCTAAGCAACGTACCGGGCGAATTCGCATCGCCGACGCAGCCCATTCCCGTGAAGCCTCCCCCGTTCGGCCGCATGAGCTTCAAGCCGGAAGATCTGGTGACCGCCGACGACACCAACGCGGAGCACGCCGCCGCTTGCAAAGATTTGCTGGAGCGCAGCGGCGGCCTGCATAATGAAGGTCCGTTCACCACCTGGGTTTATCGCGCGGAAGGCGCGCCCCCGGTATCGAGCGTAATCTTCCCCGGCGCCATCGGCGGCACCAACTGGGGCGGCACCGCGTCTGATCCCAAGCTCGGCTACGTATTCACTTTCACCAACGAATACGGCAGCATTGGCTGGATCGAGAAGAAGCCGGAGGGCTCAAACGTGCCCTACGATCAAGCCAGCGTCGAAGGCAATCCGTTCAATTCGAAATTCTGGGCGAAAAAAACCGACGCGACCGGCCGCGTGATGGGCGCGAGCAGTTGGCCGTGCCAGAAACCGCCCTGGGGCCGCCTCACCGCCGTCAACGCCAAGACCGGTGAGTTCGCATGGCAGGTTCGCCTGGGCGTGACCGACGAGCTTCCCGAGGGCAAGCGCAACACCGGCCGCATCGGCTTCGGCGGACCCATCGTCACCGCCGGCGGCCTGGTTTTCATCGGCGCGACCAACGACAAACGCTTCCGCGCGTTCGACGCCCGCAGTGGCAAGATGCTGTGGGAAACCAAACTCGAATACAGCGCGATCTCCGTGCCCATGACGTATCAAGGCAGGGACGGCAAACAATACGTGGCGGTAGTAGCAGGTAACGGCGGCGCCGGCGTGACGGATCCCGATAATCGTGGCACGGAATCGTTAGTGGTATTCGCTGTGAAATAGCGGAATATAAGGCTTAGTGACGATCCCGGGCCATCCCAGCGACGACGTGCATCCTGATACTCTGAAAAGTGTGCTGCTGCAGGCGGATTTGAGAAAGAAGCCGTAGGGAAGTCATGAGAAAGTATGCCATCGTAATCGAGCACGGCGAGAACAACCTTTCCGCCTACGTTCCGGATCTCCCTGGTTGCATCACCACGGGCCGCACGATCGAGGAGATCGATCGCAACATTCGCGAAGCGATTGAATTGCACTTGGAAGGACTGCGCGAGGAAGGCGAGCCCATCCCGGAGCCTCACACCGCCGTCGCCTACGTCGAACTACAAGGCGTAGGCTGATACATTTTATTTGCCCACCATGTGTTCGACGTTGCGTGAATTTTCGCAAACCGTTTCGATCAGCTCCGTATCCGGAACCAGATTCAGATTGAACTTCACCGTCCACGGCTTGGTGTAAGCCTTGGGGTCGTCAATCGTGATGCCGAGCTCCATGCTGCCGACATTGAGGCGCCGGAAACGTTCGATGACGTGCAGAGCTTGCGTCTGCGGACGGCCTTTCTCGGTATCGATCCAGCCGCGGTCGTTGAAGCCGATAGTATCGATCACCATCGTGTCGCCCTCCCATTTGCCCACCGAGTAGCCCTTCCAGGAAGGCTGCGGATCTTTCGGCAGCGGACGGCCGTCGGTGAAGATTTCGCGAAACACGTCGTTGGTCGAGGTCTCGTAAAGGATGATCAGCTCGCGCGGCAACTGAACAATCTTGTAGGGGTGGTCGTTATGCGTGTCCGCCCGCGGCACTCCCGGCGGCATGCACTGCGCCAGCGGATCGTCCTTATGCACGCCGTCCTGCCGCTTATCGGCGAGGGCTTTCGCCCACGGCTGGTACGGCACTTCTTGCGGTTTCAGATCGGCCGCCAAGTCCAGGAAGTGATTGGCGCCGCCGCTCGGGATCCAAATCCCCGAAAGATCCGGCTTCCCGTCCGCGGTTTTCGGCGTGGGCGCCGCGAGATCGGGTTTGCCGTCGCGCGTTCGCGGGAGCCCGGCCGTCGGATAGTTCAACCACTGCGCCGGCGCGCCGGCCGCCACGGCCATAAGCATAATAAGGATCCGCGAAGTCATGCTCATATGCCCACACAGTATATGCAAAAATGCGCGCGAGCACACGCAAGCACCGTCCGCCATGAAATAATGTTCGCTATGCTGCGATCTGTAGCGTTATTTCAGGTGTGCCTCGCCAGCGCTGGTCTGCTGCTGGCGCAATCCCCGCCCGCCGCCGTCAATCCCGCCGTCAAGCGCATCGTCGACGAAATTTCGCAGGAGCGCATCGCGGCGAATCTCAGGAAGTTCGAAGGCTTCGGCACGCGCTACATTCTGTCGAGCGATGCCGATCCCGTGCACGGCATCGGCGCGGCCAGACGCTGGATCTACGGGGAGTTCAAGAGCTACAGCCCCAAACTCGAAGTGAGCTATCAGACGTTTCGCGTGCGCAAGGGCGCGCGGCGCGGACAGGTGCTGCGCGAGGTGGAGCTCTCAAACGTCGTGGCTATCCTGCCGGGCACCGTCGATCGCGATCGCTACGTGCTGGTGACGGCGCATTACGATACCGTGAATCTGCATCGCAAGCCACAGTTCACCGACGCCGAGCGCGTGGCGGATCTGGTGAAGCGCGGCACGGATGAAGCCGAGGCCCAGCGCGTGATCCAGCTTTTTCCAACAGTCGACACGATTGGCGATGTCGACAACGAAGCTACCGCCGCGGAAACCATTTCGCCGGGCGTCACCGATGACGGCAGCGGCACGGCGGCGGTCATGGAACTGGCGCGCGTGATGTCGCAATATCAATTCAAGAAGACGCTGGTGTTCATGGCCTTCGCAGGCGAAGAAATCGGTCTCGAAGGCAGCAAGGCTTACGCCGCCATGGCCAAGCAGAAAGGCATGCAGATTGAAGCCGTGTTGAACAACGACATCATCGGCAGCGACACCGCGGGCAACGGGCGCGTCAACAATTCCACGCTGCGCGTGTTCTCCGACGGACCCGAGGATTCGCCCGGGCGCGCCCTGCTGCGCTACACCAAGCTGATGGCGGAACGCTACGTTCCCTCGATGCACGTCGAGATGGTGTTCCACGCCGACCGCTTTAATCGTGGCGGCGATCACACCAGTTTCGTCACCCAAGGTTACGCGGGGGTGCGCCTGACCACGCCCAACGAGAATTACGAAAACCAGCACACCGCGACCGATACTTATGCGAACACGTCTGCGTCCTACACCACGCGCGTCACTCGCATGAACGCCGCGACGCTAGCGAGTTTGGCGCTGGCGCCCCCGCCGCCGGTGGTCAACTACACCTATCAATCGGGCGAACGGAAAGGCGACCGTTCCCCGATGTTGAGCCGCGGAAAATCCGGTTATGACGCCGCTCTGCGCTGGCAGCCGAGCACTGCGCCGGACATCGCTGGCTATGCACTAGTGATCCGCGCGACCACCGCCCCGGATTGGGAGCGCGAAATTTGGGTGGGCAACGTGACCAGTTACACCATGCCGGATGTGTCCATCGATGACATCGTGATCGGTGTCAAAGCTGTCGATCGCGACGGCAACCAGAGTTTAGTTTCCGCCTATCTGGAACCGGTGACGCAGCAGTTAACGGCGCCTCCAGCGAGTCCGAAAGAATAGAGGAGAGAGCGATGAAACTATTTCTGATGGGGATCCTTGCCTCGGCAATGCTGTTGGCGCAGGCGCCAGCGGGCGAGATCGTGGGCGTCGGCAACTTTTCGCACATCGTGCAAAATATGGACAAGTCGCTCGAATTCTATAGTGACGTCCTGGGATTGGAAGTGGCCGTCAACCAACCGTTCTCTCCCAATCTGGCGATCGCGAAGCTGGGCAACACGCTCGGCGGGCAATCCCGCTATGCGGCGCTGAAGGTGCCCGGCTCCGAGATCGGCGTGGAGTTGATCGAGTACAAAGACATCGAGCGCAAGCCGCAGCATCCGCACTTTTACGATCCAGGCGCGGCCAATATGATTCTGCGCGTGCGCGACCTGGACGCCGTTTTCGCGAAGCTCCAGAAATTCGGCGCGACGGTGATTACAGCCGCTGGGAAACCAGTGACCATCAACAACACCATTCACGTGGTGTTCGTGCAGGACCCCGACGGCTTCGTGGTGGAACTAGGCCAAGGCACTCCCCCGGCGGATTCGAAAGTACCGGCATCCAGCAACGTTTTTGGCGGCGCATTCGAGTTGTCGGTAGTAAACAGCGAAGAGAGCGTAAAGTTCTACAACGATCTGCTGGGCTTCAGCATGAAGTTGGGGGCGGAGTTCAACACCAACAAGTTAATGGCGGAGACGGCCGGAGCGCCCGGAGCGAGCTTTCGCCAGAGCCGCGCGATGATCCCGGGTACGTCCGTTTCGATGACGCTGATCGAGTTCAAGGACATCGCTCGCAAGCCGCTAAAAGGCCGCGTGCAAGATCCCGGCACGGCCATCCTCCAGTTGCGCGTGCACGACGTGGCCGCCCTCACCAAGAAACTGAAGACTGCGGGCGTTCCCGTAATCACCACCGGCGGCGAGCCCGTCGAAGTGGGACCTGGATTGAAGATCGCCATTGTGCGCGATCCCAATAACCTGATGCTGGAGCTGTTACAGCGATGAACGCCCGGCTTCTCTTATTGATCGCCGCGTCCGCTGATATAGGCCAGGCGCAATCCTGTGGACGGGAGTGCCTGCGCGGCCTGCTCGACACTTATCTGTTGAGCATGACGCGCCACGACGCCTCTAGACTCAACATCACGTCGTCGGTAAAGTTCACCGAGAACGGCGCGACCCTGAAGCTGGGCGAGGGTTTCTGGAAGACGGCAGGTTCCGTGACTTACAAGCTCTATGCGCTCGATCCCGAAGGAGGCGCGGCAGCGGTGGAAGCGGTCGTCAAGGAGAACGGCGCGCTCACCACATTTTTGCTGCGCATCAAGGTTGCAGGCAAGGCCATCAGTGAGGCCGAAACCATCGTGGGCCGCAAGGGGCAAGCCGACCCCTTTGCTCCCCAAAAGCTAACCGTGGCTCCATCGCTGTTTCAGCAGATGGTCACTCCGCCAGAGCGCATGTCGCGCAAGGACCTGGCCGCCATGGCGGACGCCTACTTCACCGCGATTCAGACCGAGGGTACCGCTCAGTACAAGCCGGTGCCGCTGGCCGAGGATATGAATCGCTTCGAGAACGGCGAGCAGACCACCAATGTCGCGGTATTCGGCATGCCTGCCGCAAGCGCTTCCGAACAGCTTGACAAAGGTTTCTTCAAAGGCCTCAGCGTTTCCAAGCGCCGCTTCCCAGTAGTGGATGTGGAACACGGCATCGTGCTGGGCATCGGCCTGATGAGCGTCCAAGGCTCCGGCAATATTCTGCTTGCCGAAATGTTCAAAGTAACAGGCGGCAAGATCCGGCAGATCCAGGCGGTGCTGGCGACTCATCCCAAAACCGCTCCGACCGGCTGGAATTGACGCCTTCCCCGATGAGCGGTGAGCGGCGCGCGCACTGCCCGCGCATCATGGCTGGACGGAAACTCTAACCTTGCCGGTGGTCCAACAGCACTGGAAACCCGCGCCGCCCTCGCCAGAATAGTCGTTGGCGGTCACGTTTAAGATGTAGTCGCCGGGCGCGCTGAAGGTGGCGGTGGTGGTGGCTTTGCCATTGAACGCAGCGGCGGATCCGGGCCGTTCCATTTTCACGGCGGGCGGGCGATCGTTGCTGAACGTCACGGCTCCGGGCGCCCGGTAAGGAATCCATTTCACGGTCACGGGAGCGCCCAGTGTACTGGGGCGCGCGCCGGAGGACGACGTGAACTTGGCGTCGTCGGAAACCCATACGCTAAGCGTCAGCGGAACCCCCACCTTCGCCGTGGTCGAAGTGGTGATTCCTTGCGGACCCTGCGCCGATGCGCCGCCTTCATCGAAACTGAGCGATGGCGGCGTATTACCCACGGAAGCTTCGATGAACGGCGCGATCTCGTAATTGACGTTCAGACTCGCCGGGATCACCGTGGTTTTGCCGTTAGCGACCAGCGTCCACGTAATTTTGCCGTCTCCGAAATCGGCGGGAACCTTCACGGCAAACAAACCCCAGCCACGGCCCGGGAGGAAGTGTGTGGGCTGGCCGCGGTCCGGACCGCCGGGTTCGATGCGATTGTTCGGGCCGATCGGCAGATCGATCTCCTGCTTTTGATTGCGATTGTAGTAGCCCAGCAGAAGACTGAAAGTGCCGTCGGGATTCTTAAACCAGCCCTCGAAAGCGCCGGTAACGGTGTTGCCGGATTCGCGCGCGGGCTCGATGGGGAGCGATTGCGACCACAGCAAGCTGGAGCTTGCGAGTAAAAATGTGCCGATGAATCTACTTGCGAGGCGCTGCATCCGACGCTTGCAAATTCCCTTTGCGTTTCGCCACATACGCGTTGTATTCGTCATCGCTTAAATAGGTGACGTTCATCCAGGCGTGTCCCATTTCGTCCACGGTGCGGTCGCCGTAACCCACCCATTGATCGGGATCGGGGTTGTTAGGATTCGCGTGCGTGTTGTCATACCACGCCGTCACGTGAATCATCGTGCCCTTAGGCAGCACCGGAGCCGCATCGTCGGCATAAATGTAGTTGGTCATCCAATTGAAATTAAAATTACCCACATGGCTGATCAATTGTGTGGTGCCGTCGGGCAGTATGGCTTCGACGGTCATGGCTTTACCGCGCAAATGCATATGCGGTTGGAAATTCTCCAGCATCGCAGGCCGCGTCAGCACCGTAAAATTGTCGCTTTGTCCGATGGTGTTGGGCGCGATGTCGATATTTCGACCAGACCGCGTGCGCGCGTTGCCCCCAGACTGGAAGCTGCGCAGAGCCTGGAACGACGTCAGGTAGCTGCGATGCGCCGGCTCCTGCCCTTTGGGATAAAGCCAGATGCCCAGCTCGACGTTGTCGCGAATCTCTTCGCCCACCGCGTGAATGTGCACGTCCCAGGAAATTTGCGAACCGGGCAAAATCAGTTTTCCACTGTCAGGCCGATAAAGGTCATAACCCTTTCCGATAGCCCATTCCATGAAGAACGCGCGCGCACCAAAATCGGAGTCGCCCGAATTCGGAGCCAGGCTCGAAGGATCGTCCTGCACCAGATACGCGACGGCGTGGTGCGTGATCTTGCGTCCGGCGGCGGTACCGGGGCGGACTTCGACGGCGCGCACCCAGCGCGGCTCGGTGATCGGAATATTCGAAGTGGGCCGCCACCACACGTCCTGATGATGGGCCGGCATGGTGTAAGGCTCGGACTTGATCACCAGATCGGGCTGGCCCAGTTCCTTGGTGGCTTTCCATTCGTTTTCAGCGCCCCACTGCACGGGAGCAGGCATGTCCTTGGCATCGCCCATCGGCGCGCCGGCGTCCACCCAGTTGGCGATGGTCGCGATCTGCTCGTCCGACAGCGAAATATCGTTCTTGAATTTCTGCACGCCCGCGGTTTTATCGATGTGCCAGGGCGGCATCTGGCGCGTAACCACGCGCTGCTTGATGGCCTTGGCCCAGGGGCGGGTCTCCTCATAGGACACCAGCGACATGGGAGCCATGGCGCCTTTGTGATGGCACTCCTGGCAGCGCGCCTGCAAAATAGGGGCGACATCCTT
>Ga0097621_100002259_pt1 | contig 13174 bp, 8 predicted proteins | sample KBSMisM72_FD_73165 | JGI IMG/M metagenome (GOLD analysis project Ga0097621, IMG submission 73165) | Miscanthus rhizosphere microbial communities from Kellogg Biological Station, Michigan, USA - KBS Miscanthus M7-2 (version 2) (version 2) | ecosystem: Host-associated > Plants > Roots >... | reverse complement strand
GGATACGCTTCCGCTGGCATACGATTGGGTTTTTCTGGTCGATGCTGACGAAGCGCTTACGCCGGAGCTGTCGAACGAGATCCGGCGGGCGGTTCAGAACCCGGGTATCGACGGCTATTACATCGGGCTGCGTATGTTCTTTCTGGGACGAGCGTTGCGCTACGGCGATGCCGGTTTTTACAAGCTTTCTCTGTTTCGCCGGGGTAAGGGACATTTCGAGTGCCGGCTGAAAGATCAGGATGCCTCGATGGCGGACATGGAAGTTCACGAACACGTCATCGTCGAAGGCAAGACAGCGAGGTTGAAGAATCCCTTGCTGCATTACAACGTCGAGTCGCTTGAGCGGTACATTCAAAAGCACAACGAATATTCTAATTGGGATGCGCGGGTGTGGCTCGAAGGAGAGTCGAACTCAAGTGACCTGCCGCCTGACCTTTTTGGCAGCCAGGCGCAGCGAAGGCGCTGGCTGCGCAAAAAGCTATTCGGTCTTCCGGGTTCGCCGGTGCTGTTCTTTCTCTACAAATATGTTCTTCGTCTGGGATTTCTGGATGGCGTGCCGGGCTTGATTTATTGCGGTTTTCAGGGTCAGCAGTTTTTTCACATCAAAGCCAAAATCTACGAAGCGCGCAACAGGAAGGGTTGAAGCCGGATCATGTGCGGAATTAGCGGCTTAGCCAATTGCGGAGATCGGGAGACACTGGCGCGGATGACGTCGATCCAGGCCCACCGTGGTCCGGACGATTCCGGCTTGTGGGAGCAGCGCTTCCCTGATGGTTCTTACTTCGCGCTCGGAAGCCGGCGGCTGGCGATTCTCGATCTTTCCCCTGACGGACACATGCCGATGTGTAATTCGCAGCGCACCCTGTGGATCACTTACAACGGCGAGATCTACAACTTCCGTGAGTTACGGGAAGAGCTGAAGACGAAAGGGCACCAGTTCGTCTCGGAAAGCGATACCGAAGTGGTGCTTCACCTCTACGAGTCCGAAGGGCCGGATTGCGTCAAGCGGCTGAACGGAATGTTCGCTTTTGCCATTTGCGATCTTCGCTTTGGCACGCCGAGTCTCTTTGCCGCCCGGGACCACTTTGGAGTGAAACCGTTTTATTACGCACACCAGGGTGGCTCCTTCGCTTTCGCCTCCGAGATCAAGGCGCTCATGCAAGTGCCGGGCATTCACGCCGAAATTGATCCCGAAGCGCTGCATCAGTACCTGACTTTTCTGTGGGTGCCCGATCCCGCGACCATGTTCCGCGGAATCCATAAGTTGCCCGCAGGACACTACGCGATATTCCGCGATGGTCAGCTCAAGCTTACGCAGTACTGGGACCTGACGTTCCCTTCGGCGGATGCGTCTTATCCACGATCAGAAGACGACCTGGCGGAGGAAATTCGAGAGCGCTTGCGGCGTTCCGTGGAAGGCCAGATGGTCAGCGACGTTCCGATTGGCGCCTTTCTGAGCGCCGGGCTGGATTCCTCGAGCATCGTAGCCATGATGGCGCGTGCCACGCAGCAGCCGGTGCGCACTTACACCATCACATTTCCTAACAAGTATCGGGTCGGCGAGAATGCTCTCGACGATCCTGAAGTGGCCACTCGACTGGCGCTGCGTTTGGGATGCGAAAACCAGCGCATCGTGGTGGAGCCGGATGTGGCCGATCTGCTGCCACGCCTGACCTGGCACATGGACGAGCCCACTGCTGACCCTGCCATCATCCCCGCCTACCTGGTTTGCCGCGAGGCACGAAAGCAAGCGACGGTTTTGCTTTCGGGCGTTGGCGGCGATGAACTTTTTGCGGGATATCGCAAGCACTCGGCGCACTATTGGGCGGAGGCCTATCAACGCGTGCCTGCCGCTGCGCGGCGGCTGCTCGGTGGAGCTGTTGCGGGACTTCCCAGCCTGCGGGGGACTGCGATGAAGGGAAGAGTCCGGTTGATGAAGAAGATGGCGCGCAGCGCTCCGCTCTCCGCGGCGGATCGCTTTATGATGAACTGCACGTATCTGGATGCCGCGCAGAAGTCGGCGCTTTATTCCTCGGCATTCGGGGAAGAAGTGTCCGGTTCCGATCCTGCGATACGGCACCGTGCGAGTTTCGCTCAGGTGGACCATTCCGATTTTCTGAACCAGATGCTGTATCTGGACACCAAGATTTTCATGGCCAGCCTGAACCTTACCTACAACGACAAAATGAGCATGGCTTCGTCGGTCGAGGTACGTGTTCCGTTTCTGGATCGAGAGCTGGCCGAATTTGTTGCCTGGAATGTTCCGCCAAAGTTGAAGCTGAAAGGATTTTTGCGTCCTACTACGAAATATATTTTCCGCAAGGCGATGAAGGATATTTTGCCGCGCGAAGTGCTGGAGCAGCCCAAGGCAGGATTTGCCGCGCCAATCGATTACTGGCTGGCCAACGATTTGAAAGAGATGACCGATGACCTGCTGTCCGAATCGCGTATTCGCCAGCGTGGATTGTTCCGCCCTGAAGTGGTTCGCGGGTTCGTGGAACAACATCGCAGTGGTGCGCAGGATTGGTCGATGCAGATCTGGCAATTCCTTACGCTTGAAATCTGGATGCAAACCTTTCTCGACGCCAGCGCCTCCCAACACAGGATGACCGATCTGGCCGGGCGCGCCACCGCATGACAAAGCCCCTGGGAAAATTAAACGCCGCATGCTGATTCTCGGGCTCAATATGTTTCACGCGGACGCTTCCGCTGCCATCGTGCAGGATGGCCAAGTCGTGTTCGCCATTGCCGAAGAGCGGCTGAACCGGATCAAACATTACGCTGGGTTTCCGGCACTGGCGATCAAAGCCTGCCTGGATGCGGTTGGCGCGAAGATTACAGATGTCGATCATGTGGCTGTCGGACAAGACAGCGACGCCAACCTGACCAAAAAAGTGCAGTACGCACTCGCGAACCCAGCCAAGATCCTGAATTTCATCCGGCTACGCCAGCGCAAGGAGGCGATGCGCGACGTGCGATCGCTGCTGGCCGCCGCGCTCGATGTCGATCCCAAAGCACCACGGTTTACGGAACACCACATCGAGCACCACATCGCTCACATTGCCAGCGCCTACTACTGCTCTCCGTGGGAGCGAGCAGCAGGCTTCAGTTATGACGGCTCGGGCGATTTTGTTACGACGATGATGGCGAGCTGCGAAGGCAGCGACATCAAGGTGCTGGAACGCGTTTTTCTGCCGCACTCGCTGGGCAGTTTCTATGCCATGATCTGCGAGTTCATCGGCTATTCGAAATATGGCGATGAAGGCAAAGTCATGGGTCTGGCGCCGTACGGGAAGAATACTTACTGCACACAGATTCGAGAGATTGTTGAACTATGCGATCCCGCGTTTCGCCTCGATCTCGACTACTTCATGCCTCTGGGAAGTAATCAGGGAATGGAGATCCAAGCTGACGGAACAGTGAAACTGGCACGGCATTTTTCCGATCGCATGGCGAAGCTTTTTGGTCCAGCACGTCAGCCTCAGGCTGAAATTCTGCAGCGCGATATGGACCTGGCTTTTGCCATGCAGCATCGTTTCGAAGAAGTGTTTTTTCATCTGTTGAAGCAGTTGCATCAGCGCGTGCCGTCGGAAAACCTCGCCATGGCTGGAGGCTGCGCCCTCAACAGCGTGGCGAACGGGAAACTTTTTGCAGAAACGCCATTTCGCAAAACTTGGATCCAGCCCGCAGCCGGAGATGAAGGACTGGCGATCGGCGCGGCTTTGCATACTTATCACTCCACACTGCAGCAATCGGGTCGCCACGAGTTGAAGAATTCGTATCTCGGGCCGGAGTTTTCTGATTCGCAAATTGAATCCGATCTGAAGCAGGCCAACCTGCGCTATCGCAAATTGGAACGTCAACCGTTGCTGGAAGCCGTCGCCGAGCAGATTGCGGCGGGGAATGTCACAGGCTGGTTTCAGGGACGCATGGAATGGGGACCGCGGGCTTTGGGGAATCGTTCGATCGTGGCGCATCCCGGGCTGCCTGATATGAAAGATGTGCTCAACGCGCGCATCAAGCATCGCGAGTGGTTCCGGCCATTTGCGCCGTCGATCCTGGTGGAGCGGCAGAGCGAGTATTTCGAGTACGACCATCCTTCGCCCTTCATGCTGCATGTTTACAAAATCCGTCCAGAGAAGCGGGCACAACTTTGCGCCGTCAATCATGTGGACGACACTGGACGGCTTCAGACTGTGAGCCGAGAAGAGAATCCGTTGTACTACGACCTGATTTGTGCGTTTGAACGGCGAACGGGAATCCCTGTCATCCTCAACACCAGCTTCAACGAGAATGAGCCAATTGTCTGTAAGCCATCGGAAGCGATCGATTGCTTCAAGCGCACACGCATGGATGTACTGGCAATCGGGCCCTATCTGGTTCTCAAATCCGAGAACTGAGAACAGATATCTGGCAGCTGGATTTCAACAAGCCCTTGGTTTCTAGTTGACGATCAGAGCCTCTAAACGTGACTATGGCCGCTCGTGAAGCACTCCCGGCTATGCGACCTGATTCTCCGACGCTAGCCCCGGTGGCGACGTTTCCCAATCTGCGAGTTCTTGCCTGGCGGGATGAGTGGCTGTACGCCGCACAGGGCTACTCATTGTTGCGGGCGCGCATGACGTTGAGTGGGGACGCGATCGAGTGGCAAACCGTGGCCCATTACACTCCTGACTGGTGGAGGAACTTCACTGTAAAGTCTCGGCTGTCCTTTCGCCTGGTGCGTGACGGGTTTCATGCGCTGACGACTTTGTCTTCCGGACATATTGTCGCTGCAGTCCCCGGAGCGATTGTTACTCTGGCTCCGGGGGAGAAAGAATTTCAGCTTTCACGTCGCGTGATCCGCGGTACGAGGCCACTGCACATTACTGTCACGCCTGACGACCATATATTCTGGGGTGAATACTTCGACAATCCGGCGCGCGACGAAGTCCACATCTACGCCTCGACCGACCGCGGGGCCACCTGGCACGTTGCGTACACCTTTCCGCGCGGCGCGATACGCCACGTGCACAATATCGTCTTCGATGAGTGGGCAAATTGTTTGTGGGTGCTTACCGGGGACAACGGTCCCGAATGCCGTATTCTACGGTTCTCTTGCGATTTCAAGAACGTGGATACAGTCCTCTCCGGCGATCAACAGGCACGCGCGGTGGCGCTGGTCCCGACACCGGGGGGCCTTTACTTTTCTTCCGATACGCCGCTCGAATCCAATCATGTGTACCGTCTCGACCGTGGAGGCATGGTTGCGAAGGTAGCGGCTCTGAGCAGTTCATCGATTTACGGATGCCGTGCCGGCGGCGGAATTTTTTTCTCCACGATGGTCGAGCCCAGCCAGTCGAACCTGGATCCGAATGTTCAACTCTACGGCAGCGGTGATGGCCTCGACTGGCGCAGCTTGATGCAATGGCCCAAAGATTTCTGGCCGATGTCTCTGTTTCAGTATGGCAACGCGATTCTTCCAGATGGCCGGAACAAGACGGAATTTCTTGCCCTGACCACAGTCGCGGTGAAGAGAGACGACCTCGCGACCTCGATTTGGCGCGTGCGTCCGAGCGGCGTGCTATAGTTCGAAAAACCAGCCGAAAAATCAGTGCAGTACTTTTTCCTATGTCAGTCGCGGCCCGTCTGAACTACTATCGCCGGATTTCGAGCGCATATCTGTTGCCAGGGAAGAGCCAGCTCACGTTCTGGCATGACCAGCCGCAGGAAAATTCCGGTGCGCGGATCGATCAATTGGGCGAATACTACATGCCCTTCGTGGAGAAGGCAGGCTATGCTGGCGCGTACGACGCCGACGGCATCCCCCTGCTCGATTATCACGGCAGCATCGGCCTGCAGTACAACCCCATCGCGATCGCACAGTGGGGGCTGGGGAACTTCAATCTGTTTCTGCGCTCACATCGGGACGAACACAAACGAAAGTCCTTGTCTGCGGCCGATTGGCTGGTGAAGCATCTGGAGCCAAACTCTTTCGGCGTTCCAGTCTGGAACCATTTGTTCGATTGGGAATACCGGAGTCCGCTAAAGGCTCCGTGGTATTCCGGACTCGCCCAGGGGCAGGGAATTTCCTTGCTGGTGCGAGTCGCGCAAGAGACCGGCAGGTCTGAGTATCTCAATGCCGCTGCCCGCGCTTTCCTCAGCTTCACCAAGTCGATTCAGGAAGGTGGAGTTGTATTCACTGACGAAGCTGGCGACATTTGGTTCGAGGAGTACATTGTTTCGCCACCGACCCACATTCTGAATGGTTTCATCTGGGCTGCGTGGGGCGTGTATGACTTCTATTTGGCGACTAGGGAAAAAGCCGCGCAGGAATTGTTCAACTGTGCAGTAGATACGCTGCGCAAGAATCTTGAGCGTTATGACCTGGGATTCTGGTCGCTCTACGAACTCTCGGACACACGTTTGCCGATGGTGGCCAGCCCTTTCTATCACCAACTGCACGTAACCCAATTGCGGCTCATGTATCGGCTCACGGAAGACGATTTGTTCGCGCGGTTCGCCGATCGTTGGGAAACTTACGCTCGAAGCCGGGCCAAGCGTACGCGGGCTTTGTGCTACAAGGGCGCGTTCAAGCTTTGCTATTACTAGGGAACCGTGAAGATCCTCTACGTCTCACAATATTTTCCGCCAGAGATGGGAGCGCCCGCCGCTCGGGTAGATGAATTGTCGCGCTACTGGGCGCGAGACGGTCACGAGGTTACGGTGTTGACCGGTTTTCCCAATCATCCCACGGGAGTGGTGCCGCCTGAATACCGTAAAAAATTCCGGCGCCTGGTGGCGCGGGAAAAAACGGGTGGGGTGAAAGTCATCCGTACCTGGCTGTTGCCGTTTCCCAACCGCAAAACTTACGAGCGCATTTTGAACTACAGCTCGTTTTGCTTTTCGGCTGCCTGTACCGGGATTTTTACGGAGCGCCCCGACGTAGTCATTGCCAGTTCGCCGCAGTTGCTGGTTGGGCTTTCCGGATGGTGCGTAGCGCGGCGTAAGGGTTCTCGCTTTGTCCTGGAAGTGCGGGACCTATGGCCGGAATCCTTGAAGGCGGTTGGGGTGGGCAGCGAGGCGTCTCTGGTGTATCGAGCCCTCGCCCGGATAGCCGGTTTTCTCTATCGAAAGGCAGATCACATCGTGGTTGTGACTTCGGCGTTCAAAGATCATCTGGTACAGCACTGGCGGGTCGCTCCGGAAAAGATTTCAGTGGTGGAGAACGGTGTTGAAGCCGAACTGTTCAGTCCGAGGACAGAGAGCAACCTGCGAATGGAACTGTGCGCTGAAGGAAAATTTGTGGTGTCTTACGTCGGCACGATGGGGAATGCCCATGGCTTGCAGACGGTGATCGAAGCCGCGGAACGCTTGCAGAGTGTGGCGCCGCAAGTCCTATTCCTGCTGGTGGGAGAAGGTGCTGAAAAGCAGCAACTGGTTTCCATGGCGCGGTCCCGCGGTCTTACTAACCTGCGTCTTGTAGACCAACAACCGCGGGAGAGGATACCGGCTTACATTTGCGCTTCGGACGCATGCCTGGTTCTACTGAAGAAGAGCGAGATATTCAAGACTGTGATTCCCAGCAAGATGCTGGAGTTCATGGCTTGTGCCCGTCCGGTAATTCTCGGAGTGCAGGGCCAGGCGCAACAGATTCTTGAGAATGCCCAGGCGGGAATTTGCATTGAGCCGGAAAATTCGTCCGCACTGGCGCAGGCGGTTTTGCGGTTGGCTGATAACGAGCAGCTACGCGAAACTCTCGGTCGCAATGGCCGCCGCCATGTGCTGCAGAATTTTTCGCGGCGCCAAAGTGCAACTGCTTATATCGAGGTATTGAGCTCGCTTCTGGGAGAAGAAAAGCGGCGCGCGATCGCGGCCTGACCCCAAACCAGTCCCGGAGAACAACGACCAAAATCAGGGCCTGATCGCGACGATGCTTACCGCCGCTGCGGCCTGCGTGGCCACTTCCATACTACGATTCATCAATATCTTGCGCGCGCTGCTGGGAACGAAAAGGATGTCGTCGGCCTTCATGGGAATGTCCACAGCCTTGGCCTGAAGCATCTTTTTCAATTCAATCGGCGTTTCCGTCATTCCGTTGGGGCCTTTACGGATGATCCTGGCTCCGTTCAGCTTTGCAGTCGGAGTGGTGCCACCGGCCAGGGCAATCGCTTTGAGAACGGTGAGGCTGTCGCTGTCCATCAGAAATCCGCTGGGACGCCCTACTTCTCCCACCACGTATACCACGTCGGCTTTGTGAACGAGGATGGTGTCGCCGGGAGAAACTGGGATGTTGCTCACCGGATTGTCGCTCAGCTTTCGGCTCAAAGGCACGGTGAGCGGCTTATCGGACTGGTTGCGGTGAGTGACAGTGATGCTATTACCGGCCGACGCGGTAAATCCTCCGGCTGCCGAAACCACGTCAAGCAATCGTGGCTCACCGATCACCGGATAGACGCCGGGCCGGGATACTTCACCTAGAAGGCTTATGCCCTGGGAAGCAGACTGATCCACGTTCAAGGAAACGTGCGGATTTTTTACGAATCCTCCATCCGAGAGACGTTTTTCGACCAGAGCCTGGGCTTCTTCGACGGTGAGGCCCGCGAGATGCACGTAGTCGATCAGCGGAAGGTAGACGTCGCCGTTGTTGCCCAAGCGGCTTTTGGTGGAGAGTTCAGGTACGTTGTAAACACTTATTTCGAGCAGATCTCCAACGCCCAGCCTGGGACTTGAACTACTCTCGTCTACTGACAGCGAAGGCTGCGACGGCTGGGAAGGTGCCGGTGTTGCGGATGGAAAGACCTGTTCCGCCGGCTTCCCGGCAACCTTTGGCGGCTGATCTTGTGCAAATCCACAGATGCCGAACGTCAAAGTCAGACAAGAAACGGATAGGACATTCCCCCATGTGATGGGAATCCGGCGAACTGACGGCATCTGTGAACCTCGGAGCATGGTGACGAGAAGAGAAGTCTAGCATAGGGCGGGCGCAGGAATCGCCGATCAAAGGGCCCGCCTGTCCTGCGGTTTGCAGAACCACGGCGAGTGATATCTCCGCTGAGTCTCGTCGGAAGTTTTCCACAAACCATGTCCCTCTGACGGTTGCGGCGTAAATATCAGGGCGCTATAGTTCAGAACAGCACCAAACCCAAACAATTCGCTCTCGGTGTGCGTGAGAACAGTTCAGTGCGTGAGAACAGGCAAGAAGGTTCTGCGCAGCATGCTTGAGAGCGGTTCGTGATTTCAGAGCGCAATTTCGTTTCGGGGGGAACGACTGTGCGCGCAACGTCACAAGCCTGAAATCCGCCTTCCAGCCAAGGTTCGAGGAGTTTCCATTGACGCTGTTCTACCTGGGGATCTTCGCGGTCGCGGTGCTGGCCTCGTTTGTACTGACCCGTTACGTACGAAATCTGGCGATGGGGCGAGGCTGGGTTTCCGGACCCGCTCTGGAGCGGCATTTGCACAACCGTCCGCTGCCGCGTCTGGGCGGAGTCGCGATCTTTCTATCGTTTCTCATCAGCATCGGCATTGCAGCATTACTCAGTTCCCAATTGCCTCGGCTGAACTTCGGATTTTCGTCGAAGGCTCTATTCACTATCCTTCTGCCCGGCCTGCTGATTTTTCTGTTGGGCCTTTATGACGATCTGTATCCAGTGGGGCCGTATTTCAAGTTTCTGGTGCAAGTGGCGGCGGGTGGGATTCTATTTGCCGGCGGCTTACGCATCCTGGATCTTCCCGTACTGTTCAGCGGGTATCAGTTTCCCTGGTTTCTCGGGCTTCCACTGACAATTCTGTGGGTGCTGGGTATCACCAACGCCTTCAACCTCATTGATGGATTGGACGGACTGGCGGCGGGGTCGGCACTTTTTTCGACGCTGGTGGTTTTTGTAGTCGCTTTGTTCAGCCACTCGTCGTTTGTTTCTGTCATGACGCTGGTGCTGGCGGGCGCGATCCTGGGTTTTCTGCGTTACAACTTCAATCCCGCGACTATTTTTCTGGGCGATTGCGGCAGTCTGTTCGTGGGTTTCATGCTGAGCGCACTGGCGCTGCAAGGTATGCAGAAGTCGCCCACGGTGGTTGCGGTTGCAATTCCGGTAGTCTCGTTCGGGCTTCCCATATTGGAAACAGCGCTTTCGGTGGCGCGGCGACTGATCAGCGGGCGACCTGTATTTACCGGCGACCGCGAACACATCCATCACAAGCTTCTGCAACGCGGCCTTTCGCAACGCCAGGTAGTGACCATTCTGTACGCCGTTTCGGCGGTCTTTGCCATGCTTAGCCTGTTCCTGCTCTGGCCCACAGGCAGCACGCTGGGCCTGGTCCTGGCGGTGCTGGGAATTGGAATATGGATGGGAGTGCAGCACCTGAATTATCTGGAGTTTGGAGAACTCCGGCGCGTGGCCCAGCGCACTCTGGAGCAGCGGCTGATTTTCGTCAACAACATGGCAATTCGCCGGGCCATCGAGGAACTCAAGGTGGCATCGGACTTCGAGCAGTTATGCCGGATTCTGGAAGCTGCTTTCGTCAGCAACGACTTCGACGCTTTTGAGTTGAGGTTAATCGGCGCCGCCGACGATCTCGCCGAATCTCAAGCTCTGCAGATTGTTTCGGATGACATGGCAGACCTCCGCTGGAGCAGGCCTGGCAGCCACTTTGCCAAAGAGGTCAGTCCGGCCTGGAGCATGACTTTAGGATTGGTAGCGGCAAATAATCGCAGGCGCGGATCGTTCACCCTTTACCGCCTGTACAACGGCGGAAACCTGCAGCTTGACGTCAACCTCTTGATCTCGGTGTTTTCAGTTGCCCTGGCGGACGCGTTGGAGCGGATGGATCGAGTGGCTCAAATAGATTCTGCTCTGTTGGAGCAGAACCTCGCGGCAAAGGCTCGCGCCAGCTAGAAATCCGGTGAAACCCGGTAAGTGCCACATTATCCACAGGTGGAACCAATCGCGTTACTTCTTGTCGATCACAGCTCCGTTTAGTTTCGTAGTTCGTTAAAAAGCAGGAGAAAACCAGACAAGATGGATTGGAGCAAGGCGCGAGAGGCACACTTCGTAGGATTGCAAACTGCGGTGTTTTGCGTGGCCTGCGAACTCATCAGTGAAAACAACACTCCGCATTGCCTGGCCTGTGGCAGTCAGGCTGTAATCAGTCTTTCGCGGGTGTTAGGCGGGTCACTCAGGCGGCAGCAGACCGCCCATCTCATCGCCGATGCCGAACTTGATCGCCTGGTACACGACCTGCTGCGCACCGTGCCGCTCTCTGAGACGCCGGTTGTAGAAACCCACCTGCCAGTGTCGTTCGCTTCTCTGGCTCCCGGCCGGAGCCATATCAGGCGATCCCTGGAACCAACGGCTCCGGTGGTGCCATTTCCCGCGGACGCTAACCTGGAGCCGGCCATTAGCCTGATTGCCGAACGTGCGCAGGCCCTTACCGGCGCCAGCGGTGCCGCGATTGCCTTGCGAAAGGGCGATGAAATGGTGTGCCGGGCGCGTGCCGGCCGAACGGCGCCCGACCTGGGCGTTCGTCTGCAATCTGACTCAGGGATTTCAGCCGATTGTGTGCGTACCGGGCAGGTTGTGATGTGCCATGACGCGCAGTACGATCCTCATGTGAACGTGGCGGCCTGTCAGCGACTGGGAGTGCGGTCGATCCTGGCGGCGCCGTTGCGGCATTTCCGCCGGACTCTCGGTGTGTTTGAGGTATTTTCCAGCGTTCCCCACGCCTTTGCGGAGCGCGATGTTGCGACTATGCAGCTCCTATCGAGCGTAATGGTAGCTGCTCTCTCCCGGCTTACCCCTCTTCGTCAGACAGCCTGACTTCCAAACAAATCATCGTCTGAACATCCCACGAAAGTGCCACGTCCATTCGGCTGGTCTGGAGTAATATGTTAGGAACTTTGTATGGATCCCTCCGGGCCCAAGCTGGCCGGTGCTTCACGGCAATCCCGAATCGCAACTGAGCGCCGGCACACCGTGCGCCACAGAGCGCACAGTCCTGCCTATGCGACCCTGAACGAGGTCCCAGGGACCGCACCCGAACTTAGCGAAATTCTGGACATCAGCGAAGACGGCATGTCGATTCAGACGTCGTCCCCGCTGGAGGGCAAACACGATCTGAAGTTGTGTCTTGATCTCTCGGAGACTCGCGCGCTCATCCGTACCACGGGGCAAGTGGTCTGGTCCGACACGGCAGGACGTGCCGGAATTCGTTTCGTGAGACTGTCGAACCAGTCACTGGATCAGCTCAAGGAATGGCTTTTTGTGAATGTCCTGACCGCCGTCGATCACGCCCGGGAGATTTTCTACGCAGAAACCTGGAACGGTGCTTCCAACGACGTGCTTCCATCGCATACTATTCCCACAGCCGGGTTGTTTCCGGGTCCAGTCGTAGATTCGAGCATCGCTTTCGCCACCGCAGGCGGAGCGACTTCGTCCACGACGAAAGCGGACGGAATCAATAAAAGAGTGAACAGAGAAATCGAAGTGCACCAGACCGGGTTTGATCGAGAGAACACTCTGCAGTCTATTGCCGAGCGGGCGTTGGCCCTCACTCGCGCCACCGGGGCCGCCATCGCGTTGGCCGAAGGAAACGACCCTGAAATGACCTGTGTCGCCAGCGCCGGCTCTGACGCTCCACCGGTGGGCAGCCGCGTGAAGTCGAGTTCAGGATTTTCCGGCGAATGCGTTCGCACCGGGCGCTCTTTGCGCTGCGATGACTCCGAGACCGATGATCGCGTGGATCGCGAAGGGTGCAGAGTACTGGGTATCCGCTCCATTGTCGCAGTGCCGATTCGGTCAGGGACCAAAGTCGCAGGGCTCGTAGAAGTATTTTCGCCGAATGCGTTTGCCTTCAACGCCGAGGATATCGGCACGCTCCAGGATCTGAGTGGACGAATTCTTTCGAAGTCCTTACCTGCAGTCGAGGTACGGGTGGATACCGAACCCGTTTCTTCAACGACCACAGTCGCTGCGACACCAGCGCGCCCCGTGCCTGTCGAGAAGCGTCCGGCGCCGGTAGAAAGGCGCCCAGCGCCTGAGGTTGCCGCGTTTCCGGTCGCTCCTGAAGCTCCATTCGGTGAGGCCATCAAACCTGCAAGCCAGCTGAATGTGCAGAGAGTGCTTCTGGTGGCGGCAATCGGCACATTTGTTTTTGCCTTGCTGTGGCTGATTGCGCCATGGATCTCGAACGTGATGCG
>Ga0097621_100002256_pt1 | contig 13179 bp, 8 predicted proteins | sample KBSMisM72_FD_73165 | JGI IMG/M metagenome (GOLD analysis project Ga0097621, IMG submission 73165) | Miscanthus rhizosphere microbial communities from Kellogg Biological Station, Michigan, USA - KBS Miscanthus M7-2 (version 2) (version 2) | ecosystem: Host-associated > Plants > Roots >... | reverse complement strand
CGTTTTTGGAGTGTTAGATAAAGGCGTGGGCGAACATCTTTCCGGCCGTACCAGCTATTCTCAGACGGGCGAAGACATGCTGATGGCTTTCCTCGTAGAGGCACTTCTTATTTCACGCCCTTCCTACCTGGATATCGGCGCCTATCATCCAATTGACTTCAACAATACCTATTATTTTTATCTGCAGGGGGCAAGTGGAATTAATGTAGAACCCAATCCATCAGCCATTTCGGAATTCAATCACCTTCGGTCGCGCGACAGGAATTTCAATGTGGGAATCGCCGCGAATCGAGGGACCCTCACTTATCATGAGTTCGATGCCCCCACATTAAACACATTTTCAGAAAAGGATGCTCACGCATACCAGCAAATCGGGCATCGATTGATTCGATCGATTGAAGTCGAAGTTGAAACTGTTGACGACATTTTGAAAGCAGCCGGCTGCGACAGCTTCCCACAAATTTTGAATCTTGATATTGAGGGGATGGAATTGCCGGTTTTGCAAAGCATGAACCTGCAAGACAATGGCCCCGTGGTCATCTGCATCGAAACCATCGAATATGCGCCAAGGCTCGGTCAGGGTAGAAAACGACACGAGCTCAATGCATTTCTTGAGGACAATGGCTACCAGATTTTTGCAGATACTTACATCAACACCATTCTTGTTCGACGAGACGCCATTGAGCAAGTCAGGACTACGTAATGTGGTCGCAGTGGCATCAGCTATTCTTCACAATCCGGAAGGATATCTATTGGCCAAGTCCGGATGTCGTTCGAACTTCACCGATGTTCATGAGGATTCGAAGAGTAGATTCTTCATCTGTAATTCTTTTGCCGAACGACAGTATTGTCATTCAGGAATCTCATGATAATTGCGGCGCTCTACGGTGGACTTGGCAATCAGATGTTTCAGTATGCCGCAGCACGCGCTGCGGCTCTGCGCAGCGGACAAGACCTGGCTCTGGATTTATCCTGGTTCACCCGCGAGAATGCCAATTGTCAGCGTCGGCGCTACCTCCTCGACAAATTTCAGATTAAGGCGACCATCGCTACTGAAAATGATCTGGAACTAATTAAGGCAGCCCAGATTATGAATGGCGATTTACAGCAAAGAGACGCATCCAAGCTGAAAATCATCAAGGAACACTCTTTCGAATTTCAAGGAGAACTGAGAAGCGAAGAGGGCAGCGCCTATCTTGACGGATACTGGCAGACTGAGAAATACTTCCTCGATTTTGCAGATCAAATTAGGTCAGAACTCAGAATCTGCAGCGAAATTCCTTTCAAGGACCTGCCCACCATCACACATATTCCTTCACGACCGGCTGTTGCCATACACGTTCGGAGAGGAGATTTTGTCAATGATCCCAAAACGTTTGAGGCACATGGGCTCTGTTCCCTGGACTACTACTACAAAGCAGCAACTCTCTTGATCGCGAGGCTCGGGAGCCCGCGATTCTTTGTGTTCTCGGATGAGGTGGATTGGTGTAGATCCAACCTTCTTCTGCCTACAGAAGCTGACTACGTCGGGAATTCGGATGTCGAAGATCCTACGATGGATTTCAGACTCATGAGCCAGTGTGAACATTTCGTCAATGCCAACAGCTCATTTAGCTGGTGGGCATCCTGGCTCGCAAGAAATCCGGAGAAGATTGTCATAGCCCCCCAAAAACTGATTGAAGGCGACTGGCTGAATACGAAAGACTACTTCCCCTTGCACTGGATTCGACTCTAATATGTACCAACAAACTCCACTAGCACGCTGGTCCGGAAACAAAACGGAAAGGTTGCATTCCAAGACGGTATGAATTGGGATACTCAGTTCTGGGCAGAATCTTGGGAATGCACTTTGAGGCTATTTAACAGATGGAATGCTCCGTACTGCTGACCGTATATAATGGCGCTGCTACTCTCGCTGAAACCATCGCCTCAATTCTGAATCAGACTGAGAAGGACTTTGAGTTCCTGATCATTGACGATGGATCGAAAGACCACACTCCGGAGATCATCAGAAAATACGCCAAAAAGGACTCAAGGATTCGACCAGTCATTCATACGGACAATGCAGGACTATCTGCAAGGCTCAATGAAGGCCTGCTGCTCGCGCAAACGGACCTGGTCGCCCGGATTGATCACGATGACATCGCCCTCCCAAAACGACTAGAGCTCCAAATTAGATTTATGCGAACGAGGCCGGATGTAGCAGCTGCCGGCAGCTTCGTCTACCATATGGGCCGTACTGTTCTTCGGGACAGGCTCGTGCGACTTCCTGTCGAGCATGATGAGATAGTTAACGTGCTCCCTAACCAGAACTGCATGTACCATCCTGCGATGATGTTGCGTCGAAATGCGGTGCTCCTCGCCGGAAGCTATCGTCGAGAATTTCGACACTCAGAAGACTATGACCTCTGGCTTCGACTTTCGAAAAAGCATAAATTGGCCAACCTTCAGATACCGCTCTTGCGCTACCGATTTTCACCTGGCGGAGAGAGTCTTGCTCGCAAATGGTATCAGATGAGATATGCCCTGATGGCCCAGCTTTCATACAGGGATTCAACATTAGAAGGAACGCACCTCGAAAATGCAGCCGACGCCGCGCTGGCCCAAATTGACAAAGCTGATTATTTTGATGTCGTCGCCAGGGGGACGATCGCCGAAATGATCCGGCTTGGTGACTACTTTGGCGCCTTCAAGGTACTGAAAGTTTTTTCCAACAACGTCACCGGGGAGCACGCCAGTCAGCTTCTGAAATACACGATGCGGACTGCAATCAATGAAGGCGTTGGTAGAGTGATTATTACAGGTAAGTGATGATACGCATCTCCTTCAGATTTGTTCTTCATTCGATCCCTTCCTTTTATGTCAAGTGATATGGAACTGAAGAGCGAAGAGGCTCCTCCTCAGCAAACAGTCGAGGAGCTCAGGCACCGAATCTCGCAGCTTGAAACCGAAAATCAGACTATCCGTGAGGCTCTGTTATCTAAAGAAAAGATTATTGCCGAATTCATGCACTCCTGGTCATGGCGGTTTTCGGCTCCGATTCGGATGGGCGGACGTGCTCTACGTGTGCTCAGGGATACTCTGTGGCCACAATTAAGCGGAATCGCCGATCGCGCGTCTCTTACTATCAAAAATACTTCGCTGTTACGTCGAGACCCAGCTACCAATGCTCGCCCATGGATTGAAAAGGATTCCAGTCGGTGGCGATCCAGCCGACCATATGTCAGCTGCATTGTAGTTGCGCTGTCTGAAGGCATTGATCCTTCGCCAACACTCCAGTCGATAGCCAGGCAAACCATTTCAGGAATTGAGGTACTCATCGTTGTCGGAGACGGTTTCGTCCATCGCAATTCTGACGCACTCCCTGACGATGTGCGATTAGTTCACACCCAGGGGGGGGCCATGAGCGGCGCCAATACCGCGGCAGGTGTGGCGAACGGGAAATACGTTTGTTTGCTTACAGCTGGCGATACGATTGACCCAACGTGTATCGAAAAGACGTTTTTATTACTGGAGAAAGATGATGCAGACATTGCCGGATGCCTGTTACGCGAGTTATGGATACATGAAAGGATATCCGAACCTTTCTGGCGCAGCCTGCACCTTCCAAACCAACCTTTTCTAATCGTACGGAAGAAACTGTGGCAACACCTGTCCGGGTTTGATTCGAAGTATGAACTTTATGGGCCCTGGGAATTTCTATTGCGAAGTCTAAGCGCCGGTGCAATTCCAAGGAGTTTGCCGGAACTTTTACAGCACGCCCGAAATGAAAGTGCCGATCAGACGCTATCGCTAGATGGTGAAGGACTTGCAAGTGTACAAAGACTATATGAAACTTTGAAATCGGGTGATGTGTTTAATCGTCATTCACCTGGAGCTAAAAGCTCGATATCGGCAACGTTGGCTTTTTCTTTCGCTAAGCGCGCAAGGGCTTCATCCTCCCCCAACAAATGTATCCTGCTGGCGATGCCCTTCCTGACTGTCGGGGGTGCTGAACGCAGTCTAAGCCAGATTATGGGTCATCTTACGAAACGGGGATTCAGATTCGTCGTAATCACCACGGAGGCGGTCGACCCCAGATTTGGTGATACAACATCCTGGTTCGAGGAGAGCACTCTCGAAGTCTTTCATTTACCCCGATATCAGCCTTCGCACGAATGGCCAGACTTTGTTGCGTACCTGCTGCGCAGCCGTGAAGTGCAAATTCTATGGATCGCAGGGTCGATCTTCACCTACAACCTGTTGCCGAGTCTGAAAACTGATTTTCCGCGGCTTCACGTCGTCGATATTCTTTTCAACCACGTTGGAATGACAGCGCATTACCTGAAGTACAACTATCTTATCGACCGAATAATCGTTGAACATCCGGAGATGAAATCGTGGCTGCTCGAAAAGGGGGAACGAGAAGACCTGATTTCAATAATTCCAAATGGAGTCGATCTAAACGACTACAAGCCGGTCCCAAAACAATCATGGCGTGAGTTATCCGACTTGCCGCCGAGCGGAGTCAATCGATTCACTGTTGGCTTCATTGGACGATTGTCTCCCGAAAAAGCGCCGGAGGTCTTCGTCGCAATCGCGGAGTTCCTGCGCAACCGGCGGGATATCGAGTTTATTGTTTGTGGCGAAGGAATATTGTGCGCGAGCCTGGGGGAGCTGGTTGAAAAATACAAACTTGAAAATATCCACTTTCTTGGTTTCGTTGACCCAAGAGCGTATTTGAGTTGTTGTGACGCGCTCATCGTCTGTTCGAAACTTGACGGCAGGCCGAATGTCGTAATGGAGAGTCTCGCATCGGGAGTACCGGTAATTGCCTCGCGAGTTGGTGCGCTGCCGACTATGGTACAGAACGGCATAACCGGATTTCTTTGCGACGTTGGTGACGTCTCCGGATTTGCCGCCTCAGTGATTCAGCTCGCGGACCAACCTGAACTCCATTTGTCAATGAAGGAGTCCGCTCGAAGGTGGGCCGAAGAACACTGCGCGATTAGCAACTCGATTGACCAATACGAATCACTCTTTCAAGCACTAATTTCAAATGCGAACTCCTGAGTTGTCCATTTCGGCAATTGGAATGTTTTCAGAGATTCCCTGATAGGATTGCATAATCTGAAACTGAATATCGAATGTCATCAACTCCATATGATTGCAAATTCTTTGATTTCCTGGACGCAGGCAGCCTCGCGTCTGCTCGTGTTGTCCTGCCGACGCTATTCGATTTCTACCGACCGCAAAGCATCATAGACATCGGATGTGGAGAGGGAGCATGGCTGCGTGCAGCGGAAGAGAATGGTGTCGCGGATGTCCTGGGTATGGACGGTACCTATGTTGATTTTGCGAGGCTCCTGATTCGACCGAATCAATTCCAGGCATGTGACCTGAACGCACGAATTCAGCTCCCGCGCAGGTTCGATTTGGCAATCTCGCTGGAAGTTGCCGAGCATCTTCCCAACGACCGTTCCGAGACATTCGTGGCAGATCTATGCCGACTCAGCGATGTTGTTCTATTTTCGGCAGCGATGCCGTATCAGGGCGGCACCGATCATGTCAATGAACAATGGCTGGAGTTCTGGGCAATCCTATTTCGAAAAAACAATTATCTTGCCTACGACCTCCTTCGAGGGAGGGTTTGGAATCACAAGGAAGTTGAATTCTGGTATCAACAGAATCTGATGGTTTTCGTTAATGCAGACCAGACAGAAATCAAATTGCCCGCCGAATACCTCGCTGACCGAAAAGGTCTTTCGTACATACACCCACTTACTTTTCTATTTAATGCCGCTCGCTGGCGCCCCTTGCTGGCGGAGGCAATGGATCTGGAATTCCAGGATTACCGTATCCTTCTACAGGCATACATCGAAGGTGAACGGGAGTTGCCGCCATTAAAGACGCTCAGCGCTCGCGGGGAACATGACGGAGCTGTAATTGATTTGTTTCCCCTCGTCAGAACGTTAATCACCGATCCGGCAGAGGAAATACGGAAATTCTACACATCACAATTGGAGGAACTGCGGACCTATCTGGAAGCACGTACTGTAGAACTCGATCGCCGTGGACACGAATTGGACAGACTAACTGAAGTCATCGAGGAACTGCGGACCTATCTGGAAGCACGTACTGTAGAACTCGATCGCCGTGGTCGCGAATTGGACAGACTAAATGAAGTCATCGAGGAACTGCGGACCTATCTGGAAGCGCGCACTGTAGAGCTCGAACGCCGAGCGGATCTTCTGAGAAAGAGCGATGAAATCATTGAGCAACTGCGAATCAATCTGGAAGCACGTACTGTAGAACTTCAGCAGAGAACAGACGAGCTACAGGATATTCAGAGCCTCCTCCTTGAACACCGTGTTCAAATTGCGGCAGTCTGTGGAGAACGCGATCGCCTTCAGGAAACCGTTAAGGTTCTCCACGGTTCCACTTCATGGAAGATTACATCTCCACTGCGTCGTGTCGCCAAACGACTGCGTGCATTGCGAGGCATTTCAGGCTGATAGGCCATTTATTGATACATTGGCATGACTAATTGTGCCCAATCCCAGTAGTCTTCCGATGAACTGGCTGCATTCTATTGCAGAAGTGTTTCGCGAAGCCAAAACCAGATCTACACGCTTCTTCCGGCTTGCTAAAGACTTTTGGACGATAGGCAAATCTGGCGTTTTCGATTCCAAATGGTATCTGAACCACAGTCCCCGGTTAATGTCACTCGGGTGGAATCCGTTGATCCATTACCTCCGCATCGGAGCAAGCGAGGGATACGATCCTAATTCCCTGTTCGACACATCCTATTACGTCGATAGGAATCAGGATGTTGCAAAGGCAGGCATCAACCCACTGAGCCATTACATACGACGAGGGGCGGCTGAAGGACGATCACCGCGACAATCCTGTGATCTTGAATGGCATCTGCGTAGCTACGGTTTCGACACGGAAGGTACTTTAAATCCTCTGATTCCCTATCTGAGAAAAGCCTGGAACAGCGAAAGTGGCTTGTCTCGGGAATTTAATCCGTCGCCTTTCCTAACCACGCTCGCAGGTCTCCAGAATGAACTTGCAGAGCAAGTTCGGGCGCTTACAAAAACCGTGACAGTAGTGATACCGTGTCATAACGACGGTCCACTCCTATACGAACTCATTGACTCTCTACTGAAACAACTTTATTCGCACCTATTCGTAATTGTCGTCGATGACGGTTCGACAGACCAGGTTACGTTGTCCATTCTTAAGCAGGTTCAAAGCGAAAGAGTAAGTGTTATTCGTCAGGAGTCCCAAGGGACAGCGGTCGCTCGTAACAAAGGAGCCCAGGTCAGGGAGTCGGACTACGTCCTGTTCCTCAATCCAGAGGATCGCCTGGCCCGTGAAACCATTGCGCTACTATTGCTCGAACTCGAAGCGCATCCAGATGTGGCTTACGCCTATCCCGAGACCAGAGCTCCCTCAGGCCAGGATGCGATCAGCGATGAGTGCATTTACAACGCGTATGACATTCTATGGAAGGATACTATCCGGTCATGTGGCTTGATCCGAGCCGCCTGGTATCGAAACTCGTCTGGATTTCGCACCCACAAGCCGAGTGGACACGAGGACTGGGGTTTTGCGCTGGAACTTTCATCCAATGGCGGACACGGTCTCAGTGTGCCTGTCCCACTATTCTATCCTCGTTCCCGGGGTACCAATATTCTTAGTGGACCGGGCAATTGCAAAACACCAAGAGACATTCTTACACATCTGCTTCGGATCAACGATTTCGCATATTCTCCTGAAGCTATAGTCAGGCGAAAAATTCAGTGGCGGCCCACTATTTCCGTCATAACTGTTCTTTGCAATCGAATTGATTTGTTTTCGTCCAGACTGTCGAGTCTATGGAAGCAAACGGTCGCAGATTTTGAAGTAATTGTGCTGAATCACGGTTCGGATGATCCGGAAGTGGTCTCATGTTTAGGCTCCCTCCGTACGGATCAGCAGGTAAAAATCATTGATCGGTATCACGCGGGGTCCGCATCGCCAGGCAGTAATGTCTTCAACGCCGTTCGCTCGGACTACATCTGTTTTCTGGACGGCATTCTTTCGCTTGAGCCTCTGGCGCTCGAATCTCTCTCTCTTCTGGCAGCTCTTGATCCAGACCGACTGTTCATTCATTTTGACTTTTCGAAAAACCAGTCCCTGGAAGACTTGCTCAGGTCTCCACACCTGATTCGTCGCGACAAATATCGAGATTTGAGAAACGAAATCGAAGAATTGTCAGAATACTCGGAACGTTGCGAACATCAGGCCAGGCATTCGAGCGCGGAGGTCGAGGATTCAAATCGCATCCTGCCATCGCTGGATAGCTACCTGCCAATCACAACGGAATTCTCCCGCCTTTTCCGCGACGTCTCTAATTATCCCGTCGAGGAACGGCATAAGGCAGGAATGCCTTCACCATTCCAACCGCGTTACTGGAGGGACAATCGATTTCAAATCTTGTACTGCATTCCTTTCTGTACTGTTGGGGGAGCAGAAATGGTCGACCTGAATATTCTGTCCGCACTTCCAAAGGATAGATTTCGTGTAACGGTGGTCAGAATGCTGAGGAATGAAGAGCAATGGCTGCCGAAATTCAGAAGCGTTGTCGATGAAGTTATTTCGATGCCGGATTTTTCCGTCAACCCGTCACAGGTGGCAGCCTTACTTCGATATTTGTGCGTGTCCCGGTGTATTGACTTGATCTTTAACCGGAATACGCATCAAGGCTATTTGCTCGCAAGCGAGGTTCGCAAGCTTTCGTCAACAGTGGTCTCCGCGGACTTAACACACTGCCATAACACGGGAGATGATTGGATAGGCAGCTCTAAGCAATTTCACGGCTTGCTTGATGCCCGATTCGTTGTTTCTTCTGATTTGAAACAACACGCATCTGCGGCTCACGGATTACCTTCGGATGACTTTACCGTAATTCACAATGGTATTAATACCAATCGAACTTTGTCTGACGCACAGCTAGAGAGATTTTCTTTGTTAACTCGCGCCCGATTGGGTATCCCCAAAGGTGCTCCAGTTGTTGGATTTGTCGGTCGCATGGCGACAGAGAAAGATCTCCCCCGATGGATGGAAGTCGCTCATCAGATCGCAAATGATGATCCATATGTGCACTTTGTTATGGTCGGCGATGGCGACGCCAGATCCGAGATTGAGGCGCTGATTAACATTTCACCGTTTAAGCAGCGATTTCATCTCACTGGATACATCGAGAACGTGGATGAGATTTATGCCGCCATGACGGTCTTGCTCCTGACGTCGAAGTATGAGGGGCTGCCGGTCGTATTTCTGGAAGCGATGTTGCAGGGCGTCCCTGTGGTTTCAACGAGAGTGGGGGGTGTTTCCGAGTGCGTGACAGAGAAAGTCGGACTTTTGGTCGACGCAGGAGCCTCGGCGAACAGCATTGCTTCCCAGGTCTCAATTCTACTGAATCGAATCGAAGAGGATCCGGGGATTCGGTCCAGATGCAGAACCAGAATTCAGGAAAGTTTCTCGATTGATCAGATGCAAACAGAGTACGTCCGAAAAATTGAGCAACTGTGTTCTGGAAGAAATAGACTGCGTCGTTTGGCGGACTACGAGTTGTGGATTATGAGTAATTCCACTTCCTCGCTTTTCCCAGGATTTCCAGAAAGAATCTCGAATGAGCCGAGGTGCCCAAATGAAACGGAAGAAGCGTGACCACCACTTCGTGCATACCCGCAGCTCTCCAAATCAGAACCGCATATCATTGGTGATTCAATACGAGCTGAGATCAACTACTCGGGAATGCGGCCATCCACGGTGAGTTCGTTCACTTTTTTCATTCTAATGGAGACCCACCGGTTCTCGAGGTGCGATTCGACTGTTGCCACTGGGCTCACCAGCTGAGTGACGTTTATCGTTTGGTCTTTTCCGCGGATGATAAAATTCCCATTCTCAACAGTAAAATCCCATTGATGGAATCCGGCATAGTTTTCATTTGCGCCCTCGTTTTCCGCGTGGTTCAGCGAAACGGTCGCTCCAATTTTTGCGACGGCGAGTATTTGGCAGACAGCCACATGCGGGGCGGCACAATGATCGAGGCAATTCTGCGCGTGAACGAAATCAAACATTCCTGAAGCAAAATGTTGCGTAAGTTTTTCCGCTTCCGCATACATCGTCCTCACGGGGGGAGTAATGCCGTATTTCAGGAGAAGAACGTCGTACTCTTTTGCCAGAGCGTCCGTCGCTTCAAGCTCGATTTTCTTTCTCGGATGAGTCCAGCCAAACATCGTCACAGGTCCTGCGCCGACATCCAAAACCCGAACAGGGTTGGCCGGCATGTCATCAAATAGTTTTATGTAGTTTGCATCGACTGGACGGTGCGGATCCAACCGCTTCTGATAATCGTCGGGCCAGAGGTCTCCTTTTGTTCCAAGAAACCTGTCCCAAAATTCAATCTCGTAGCTGATCCCATCGCTCCAACTCATACGCGATTCTTAATCGGGCTTGCTCTCAAGTCAAGAGCCGAACACGCGGTTTACAAAACGAATTGCAACTGGACAGGTGTTCTCTTGATTCGCTCTGCTTGGACCCTAAAACAACTGAAGGACATTTGTTGCATCCTAAAGGTCCGCCCATTGGAGATTGACAAATTGAACAATTAGATGTCTTCCCTCAGGGCCGATAGCTGCCCCCCAGGTGGATTAAGAATCTGATCAGTATTCACGAAAGAACGATTTTCGTTCCTTCGAATTCAAAGCGAAAGCGGACCTCTTCCAGTCCCGCCTTGTTCATTGCGTGGCGAAGCTTGTTTCGGTCAGCGGCATAGAACATCAGGAATCCACCGCCACCCGCCCCGACCAGTTTGCCACCGAGCGCACCATTCTTCATGCCGAGTTCGTACCACTCATCGATCTTCTCGTTACTCATTCCCACGGACCTGCGTTTCTTGTGCTCCCAATGTTCATGCATCAATGCGCCGAAAGTGGCGGCGTCGCCCGCTTCCAGAGCGCTCTTACTGCGGTAAGCCAGCTGTTTAACAAAGTGCAGATTGTCGATCATCTTTGCGTCACCAGTTTTCGTCCGTGAGTTCTGATCCTGGAGGATGTCGCTGGCTCCACGAGAATATCCGGTGAAAAACAAAAGGATATTGTCTTCTAGATCAAATAGCGTCGAAGTTGAAACTTTGAGCGGCTCGGCACTGACACTGTTGTCGCGGTGAAAGACAAAACAGGTAAGGCCGCCATAAGCGGCGATATATTGATCCTGCTTTCCAATAGGTTCCCCAAGAATATCGATTTCAATCTGACAGGCGAGGTCCGCCAGTTCCTGTGGGTGGATGAGCTGTCGACGATGCGCATGAAGTGCCTTCAGCAAAGCGGTTACGAAACTACCGGATGATCCCAGCCCTGTTCCTGCAGGGATATCCGCAAGCGTCGTAATTTCAATTTGAGGGGTACGCAGGTTTTGAGTTCGCAGAGCCTCCCGGATAATTCGATGTTTGACTTCGTCGACCGACGTGACGTGCTCCAGTTCGGAATACTTCAGATAGATTCCTTCCGAGAAAGGCCTCATCACCGTGACGTAAACGTATTTGTTGATCGCTGCGGCGATCAAAAAGCCTTCATGATCGCGATAGTAAGAAGGCAGGTCCGTGCCACCGCCACCGAGAGTTATCCTTAGAGGACTACGTGCAATAATCATAGCCAGACTTCATATAGATGGTCTCGATGATCTTCAGCGCCTCATACGCATCTCTCAAGCCGACGGATGGCTCCCGGTTAAGACGTAGGTCGTCATAAAATTCCGCCAGTTCTATTTCCCACGAGTCATCACCCATTGGGTACTCCCATGTCGTAGTCTCCGGAGGTCCCATTCCGGGCAACATCCGGTAATACGTCAAGCGCTCCGTTCCGTAGCTTCCGCCAAGTCCTGTAATTTCCAGCTTCGCCTTCTGGCCATAGATTTCCATCGAGAACAGATTTTTCCATTCGGTGCAGCTCGCGTGCAAGAACGCGACCTGTTTCTTCGCATTCTTCAGCAGCAAAAAACCGTTATCCTCCACCGGCATTTTCCAGTAATAAGTGTGGGCAAAACCCTCGATGTCCTGGAACTCTCCCAGAAACCAGCGGGAAAGGTCGACAAGGTGAATCCCCTGATCAATCAATTCACCACCACCGGAAAGTTCGGGATTGGCGCGCCATTCCGAGTCATATCCAATTCGTCCTCCGTGCCCGTAGCGCGCTCGGATCATCATCAATTCTCCCAGAGCGCCATTTTCGAAAAGCTCCCGCGCCTTGCGGAAGGCCCGATGATAACGATGATTAAAACCGACATGGACTTTAACACCTCGCTCCATGGCAGCGACTATCAGTGGTTCAAGTTCCGACGCCTTTCGTGCCGCGGGCTTCTCGACGAACACATGTTTTCCCAGATCGATTGCAGCCCGCGCGATTTCCGCAAGATTATGGTGCTGCGTTGCAACGAGCGCGATGTCGACGTCCGGCTGCGCCAGAAGCCTGCGCCAATCGGTGTAAACCTTCGCCCCAGACACGCTCGCCACTGCTCTTCCGCGTCCTTCATCAAGATCGGCGTACGCGACCAACCGGCCTTCGCCAATGCCTCGAGCCCTCTTTTCGCCGATCAACCCGCAACCTACGATCCCAACGCCGTAACTCATTTATCGCCCCAGGAAAATCCGCGATCGCGTCCTACGATGCGTCGCAGTGTGTACACGTCTGATGCACTTAACTCGTCAACGTGTTCAGGCCAATTCCGCCAGTCGTCCCATACTGCGCTGATCAGTTTTCCCGTGATGCCTCGCGCAGCATCGGACGCCAGAAAGTTGCACAATTCGGCGACAACGTCCATGGGTGCTCCACCTTCCGCCATCACCCGGCGGGCCAGGTTGTATTCCCTGTCGCCGACTGCCGCTTCCCCTTTGTCGACGATGTCCTGAAGCATGGAAGTCTGCATAGCTCCCGGCGCAATACAATTAACCCGGACATTGTGTGGCTTGAGCTCTTCAGCCAGAGTTTCACTGAAGCGGACCAGCCCGGCCTTCGCCGTAGCGTAAGCGCTAAAGTTCGCGCGCGGACCAGTCGCACCACCACCTGAAAGATTGATGATGCTGCCGCCACTGTTCGCGATCATCCATGGGACAACGAGCCTCGAAATACTTATAGGGGCGAGCAGATT
>Ga0097621_100002249_pt1 | contig 13209 bp, 12 predicted proteins | sample KBSMisM72_FD_73165 | JGI IMG/M metagenome (GOLD analysis project Ga0097621, IMG submission 73165) | Miscanthus rhizosphere microbial communities from Kellogg Biological Station, Michigan, USA - KBS Miscanthus M7-2 (version 2) (version 2) | ecosystem: Host-associated > Plants > Roots >... | reverse complement strand
AAGAGTTCGGATCTTAATGGAGTCCCGTCGCCACTCAGTTCATGTAGCGATTTGTTTGTAGGTCCGGTGCGTCTTCTTGCGAGCCGCCGGCCTTGCTTCGGATGAGTGTGAAAACGTCCAGAACCGTCGCAATGCTGCGAATGCTTCCAGCAGTACTCAAGAGTCCTTCCTCCATACCAGGATGTTTGTTGGCCAGGTTTTCAATACGTCCGCTCACCTTCCTCAGCTGGTCAATTTCCAGAAGAAGGTCTTCGAAAACTGCGGCGATTGCGAGGTCTTCAGACACCGAGTTCGCCATGTCCGCTGAGGTAGCGGCAGACTCTGTCCCGATTTCGGCCTGCAGGCGTAGATCTTCTATCAGGCGCAGCGTCGTCGCTTCGCCAAGAAGGGTAAGAAACAGCCCGAGCAGCTGCGCGATCAAAATGATTCCGACGTCACCATCCTCGCCCGAGTTGGTCTGAGACTCAATTTCGGCAAGACCGCGCAAGCCCCCATTCGCCATGACCTGCACGGCATTGAGTCGCGGAGACTCCGACCTGGCTAACGCCAAAGCACGAGTAGCGAGAGACTGAAAGCCCTCAGTTCCTACGGGCGCGCCGAGTTGTCGGCGCAACCTCTCGTATACGCGCACACTCGCTGGCTCAGTTTGGAGTGAGGCAGCGCTCGAATCAGCCTCACGAGCAACGAGACTGCGGGCCAGGTCACGGGTCTTTTTTGGTGTAAGCATCGGTTCCCTTTAGCTGCAAATTGCTCTGCTTCGGCTTAATTGCGCAGCAACCATGGACGTAATACTGTGATGTCCATGACTGTACGTCGCATCGATACAGATCGGCATCTCTTGTGTTGCTAAATCTATTCGCGCAGGGTTTTTAATCCGCGTATTTCTTCAATTTCTGAGGCGACTCCAAATCGAATGCTTCTTCCGTAATTTCTCCAGGCAATTGGTCGTGCAGAACTACGTTCAGGAGAGATTTGTGAACCTGGATTCGGTCGCTGTAGTCGATAAAGCCAAGCTTGCGGAAACGGTTCATGAAGAAGCTCACCCGGGAGCGGGTCGTCCCGATCATCTCCGCCAGAGTCTCTTGCGAAATTTTGGGGAGATATTGTTCGGGCTCGCCAGTCTTGCTGATCGCCGACATCAGGAGGAGGATGCGCGCCAGACGCTTTTCGCTGGAGTTGAAGAGCTGGTCGACAAGATTAGCCTGGGTTCGCATGCTGCGCGCCAGCAGGAATTTCAAGAATAGATCGGAGAACACATGCTCCTCGTGCATTATGCGTATCATCTCCTCTCGATCAATCTTGAGTGCGCTGCAGGCTGTGATGGCTGTAGCCGTGGCCAATCGCAGCCCATGGGTCGCTGTCAGTGACTCCTCTCCTGCAAAGTCGCCTGGGGCGAGGATCGTGATGGTGGCTTCCTTTCCCGCATGCGATACGACCGTGATCTTTGCCTGGCCAGTTTGCAAATAAAATATGGAATCCGCGGGATCTCCCTGCGAGAAGAGGCTCTGCTTTGGCTCGAGTTGCACGATTCTTCGCCCTGGTCCGGCGTGTGCCAAGTAAGAGGCAGTATCGAATTCCGGTCCACCGGGTTGAATCATTCGGAATGCCCCTTTCCTCGTGCACCAGCGAATATGTAGCGCCCATCGGCGTAGTACCAAACCGAGTTGGGCATCGGGGCAAGAATCGCGAAGGCAAATGCTTGAAACGGCTAATCTTATTGAAGATTAATGCCAATCTGCGCCGTTTCACACTCTACGCGGTATTGTCCCATATGTTTGCACCTCTTCAGCGAGACGTCTGTTCACTTTTGGTCACCTTCTCTGAAATGCGCGCAGTGTCCTGCTCTCGTGCAGGCATTCTTTTAAGCAGGGCAAGCGTGGGATTCCCGCTCGTTTCCCGTGGACATTCGCTGCGAATCACATCTCTGCCGCTGCAAGGCTGAGTTCTGCTAGATGGCCGTAAAAACCGGCTTCCCGGACAAGTGATCTTTACCACATGTCGGCTGCGAGCCTCTGCCTGACGGTGAATCGTCGAGTCACACTCATAGCCAGATTTTGTATCGGGAAGTCGGCCAGCGGTGCGGGATCTACGGAGATCCCTGCGGGTCGGGCTCCAACCCAATCCGATCATTCACCGCGTTGCGGAAACGCTGTTTGCAGCCCAGGTACCGCTCCGTCGTTTGCACAGAGACATGCCCAAGAAGGAACTGAATCTGCTCCAGCTCACCGCCGGCTTGATGACAAAGACGGGCACAAGTCCGACGAAGGTCGTGTGGCGCGAGAGACTGGATATCACAAGCCTTCGGTTTCTCCTTCACGACACCCCAAATGACTTTGGGGCTGAATCCGTTACCCCAAATCCGGCCAGCCTTGTTGATCGAACGAAGGAGCGTGCCGCTTCTAATTCCGGCGGCCGTCATCCAGACGTCAATTCCAGCTTTCACCCAGTCCGGAATCGGGATGGTTCGTATGTGGCCGCCCTTGCCGACAAGATCGGCGACGACCCAATGCTCCTCTCTCTGCTGTATGTCTTCAACGCGCAGTGCAGTCAACTCCGCGCGGCGGAGACCGCAACCCAGCAGAATGGCCAACGTGGCATAGTCTCGCTTACCTCGAAGGCTTGTAACGTCTGGCGTCAACAATAAGCGCTTGCCTTGTTCGGCACTGAGCCAATTACCAATGGGAACTCCCAATCGTTTTGCACCCTTTACCCGGCGAATTCCAGCCGCCAGGTCTGCGCTGAGCAAGCCGCAATCAGCAGCCTCGTAGGCCAGTCTCCGGACTGCAGCCAAACGCAGGTTTATAGTGGTCGACGCGTAGTGCCTCTGTTCAAGGGATATACCACAGTCTTGTTGAATGCGAGCCTGGGCTCCGAACAGTACCACTCGATGAATTCTCGGATTGCGTGATCGTAGGTCCGTTGTGAGCTTCGAGACGTCAGGCTGTTCAATACGGCTGACTTCGATTGCTCAAGGTCTGGAAGCTTCAAAACATGCTTCGGTATCCGCTTGCGCCTTTCCTTGCCTTTTGCCATCGGAACGGCCTCCATTCGCCGTGGCAAAAGCATGACCCTGTTCGCAATTTCGTCTATCGCCCCCTTGGGCGTTTCTGGATACCTATCCTGATTTTTACTGGCGGAAGCCAATCCAGGTCGGTGCGTTTTGGGCCTGAAATCAACCACGGGATAGGAGTTCTTTATCCGGTTCAGCTCTGATTCCGGCGTTCACATACTCAATGTAAGGACAGATTGCCCGGGCGATCTGGGGAGAGCGCCCGGGCTACGTTCGTCAATTCAGGAGCTTCATGTAAGCGACTATGTCCGCTTGATCCTGCTCCGTGAGGACTACGGGGTTCGGAAGCGTCAAAAAGAACCGCGCGTAGTGAGCGACCACATCCTCCAGCGTTTTCGCGGAATTGTCGTGGAAATACGGTGCAGTGTTTTTGACGCCCCACAAGGACGGTATCTTGAATGAGTTCAAGTCCGATGCAGGTCCAGGTTGGTCGATTCTGCCAGTGATGAGAGCGCGCCCTGGGTCTGGGCTCCACACAACTATCTTCGTGCCATCAGGGTTCGTCCAATTGAACTGCTGGACGGGATTCCCAGCCTCGTTCAATTCCGAGACGCCGACGCTCTGAAAACGTGATCCTGCCGGGACCAGTCCGAAGGTGGCGGCAACGAAAGATGAGTCGGTCCGATTAAGCATCGGGCCGCTATGGCAGAGGGCGCAAGCACCCGTGTTCCCTCCTGGAACAAATGGCGCAGTGACAAAGAAGGTCCGGCCTCGTTTCTCAGAAGCCGTAGTTCCCTGCGGCAGGGCCGGCTGTGGGCCTCCTCCTGCATAAGCCAGCAGCTTGTACGAACTGAAAAATGACTCGCTCTGTTCAAATTGGGAGATGCCGAGCAACTCTGCTTGTGTCGGTGTCCTAGTCGCCTGATCATGCCTTTGTATCGCATGCAGTGCCTGGGTGGGAAGATTCGGATCTCTTCCATCGAGCATCAGAACCGGGTCGAGGGCGGGGGTGTTCAGCGTCGTCGGTATGCCTCGCCGAAAGACCACGGACCTGACCCTGGAATCATTCCCCACGCTGACATTCGCCGGCAAGGGAATTTCGACCAGGACGGTCGCGTCGGTCAACATGCGGTTGACGCCGTGACCCTGCCCATCGTCGCTTCCGTCGAACAAAAATAGGGGATCGGATGCGTTCCGCTGATACCGCTTCTGGGCGGATTGAGGCGAAATGGTTCCAGTGTCCGAGCTATGGCACGTCCGGCACGTACGGCCGTTCCCGCCGAAGGTTTCATTTGTGAACAGGCGCCTGTTCTTTTCACTCGAGTCAGAACTGCCTCGCTGCGCAGGTAAACTCGAGAATGTGGCGGCAAGCACCAGGATAGTAATAGTGGCTTTCATCGCGTTTTGACCTCCATGGCCGTTGATCCTTCCGAACTTTGAAGTCCCCATATCTCGGGGCATGCGGAGAACGGTTCCCAAAACAATTCGTTGTGCATGCGGAGTCTGGCGTAGGACAGCAAGCGCGTCTATGGACTGCGCATTTACCGTGGATGATTTGCGCATGATCCTGTAATTTACTGAAGCCGAAGCGGTTAGATGATCGGGTGATCCTGCTCGGCCAACACGCCGATCCGCTTTGCGTCGATTTCTTTCCAATATCGCGAGTGCTATATTTGGACTTTCTCAGGATCAAGCTATGCAGGAGACGGAAAAATCGGCGCGAGTCTTCCGTTTCGGAGTCTTTGAGGTGGACGCCGCAACCGGGGAGTTGCGCAAGCGAGGTTTGCGCATCCGGCTGCAGGAGCAGCCCGCTCAATTTCTTCTCATGCTGCTGGATCGCGCGGGAGAAGTGGTGAGACGAGAGGAAATCCGCAGCAAGCTTTGGCCGCCCGACACTTTCGTCGATTTTGACCAGGGGCTGGGCGCTTCTCTCAGGAAGCTCCGGCAGGCGCTAGGCGACGATGCAGGGACACCGCGTTACATCGAAACCATTCCGAAACAGGGTTTTCGGTTTGTGGCGCCCGTAGAAAGAATCTCTGAACTGCCTGAGGCGGCAACTGCCGCGTTGCACATCCCCACGAGAGAGTCGCCGGCTCAGGAAGTCAACCGGGAACCTGCTCAGAATCGAGGGCATCTTTCCGCCTGGTGGGCTGTGGTGGCGGCGGCGTGTTTGCTTACTTTCTTTTTGGGATGGCTGCTGCATATCTTCCGGGCCCCACCTGTTGGCCTGGGCGTCAGCACGTATACCAAGATCACTTATGACGGCGCCCCGAAGGCCCTTGTCGGAACGGACGGCAGCCGGCTCTATTTCGAAAGCACGTGGTCGGATTCCATCAGTCAAGTCGCCGTTACCGGCGGAGCGATCTCAACCATTCCCGTTCCCATCCCGTACTTTGCTTTTCCTGAAGACGTCTCTCAGGATGGATCCAGTTTCCTGATCGCTACCAACGAAAAAGGATTCGTCCTCGACCGCCCGCAATGGAATGTTCGCGTGTCGGGAGGATCGCTCCACCGGCTGCCCGACGGAGGAGGGGCGGCCTTTTCGCCAGACGGGAACTCGGTCGCCTTTCAGACAGAGAAAGGCGAGGTATGGGCCGCCCGCAGCGACGGATCCGGAGCTCAGAAGTTACTCTGGGGACAATCCTTCCCCAGTCGTTTCGTCGTATCGTCGGCCGACGGGTCGACTCGATTCTTCTCCGGTCGCGTTGCATGGTCGCCCGACGGAAGCCGGCTCCGGTTCGGGAGTCGCGACCGGCTCTGGGAAGTATCTTCAAGCGGCGCCAATCTTCACGAGGTAATTCCCGGCTGGCACCCTTCCTCAAGCCAATGTTGCGGCAGCTGGACATCCGATGGCCGGTTCTTTGTATTCCTGGACATAAGCAGGGGACCCATCGCGCACCCGGAGATTTGGGCGCTCTCTGAGCGGCGCGGCCTGATTCCGCGTTCCCCCGCCCAGCCGGTTCAATTGACCACCGGTCCGATTGCATGGGGTCAGCCCACTCCCGGCAGAGATGGAAAGACGATCTTCGCTACCGGCAATACGCTCCGCGGCTCGCTCTCTCGATATGACCGGAAAACGGGACAGTTCGAGCCTTTCCTTGACGGCATCTCCGCCCATTTCGTCTCCTTCTCCAAAGACGGACAGTTTGTCGCGTATGTGCGGTACCCCGAGGGCATCCTTTGGAGAGCTAACCGCGATGGAACCCACCCAGTGCAACTGACCGACCCTCCGATCAATGCCTTATTGCCTCACTGGTCGCCTGATGGTTCCCAGATCCTCTTCTCGGACTTCTCAGCGGGCCAGATGAACGCCTTCGTTGTCGCTGCCAGCGGCGGGAGCCCGCAAAGGCTTCTCGGAGAACACGACGCACTAGGAGATCCGAGCTGGTCGGGCGACGGAAGGAAGGTTATTTTTACGACAACGGGCCCCTTCAATCCAAAGGGGAACGTACGCATTCTGGACCTTGCCACTCATCAGATCGCTGTCGTGCCCGGATCGGATGCCATCTACTCGCCCCGCTGGTCACCCGACGGCCGGTACATCGCCGGGATGCCAGTGGGCGCGACGAGTCTGAGGATCTTCGACTTCAAGTCCCAGCATTGGTCGGAGCTGGTTCGGAAGGATACGCAGGGGACGGTAGCATTTCCGTCCTGGTCGAGGGATGGAAAATACATTTACTTCACTCGCATCCCGGCAAACGGCGACAAGGGCATTTTTCGCATCCGCACCATCGGCGGCGACCCGGAGCGCGTTGCCAACCTGAAAAGTATTGACATTGGAGGGTGGTGGGGTTGGATGGGATTGGACCCAGGCGACGCTCCGCTCGTCATGCGCGACACGGGCAGCAACGACATTTACGCGCTAACGCTGGAGCAGAAGTAGGATCGCTCTCGATACCGGCCGGAGCGCATGCCGCTTCACAATCCTCTGTTCCATCGTATGGCCGGTTCATGATCACTTGTTTCCATTCGCCGAGTCACTCACCGAGGCACATATAAGCATCGAAATGTCGGCATCGCGACTGCAATCTCATGACCTGCCGTCGAGTGAAAGTCGCAGAGCGCTCCATGACGCTGGGGCGTTTGCCGATACTCATTTGCAAGTCACTGGTACATAGGTCACTGAACCTGTTTCAGTTGCAGCACCTTACTGCTGCTGGGGATAAGCTTGCTTTCAATTCAGTTGCACAGGGAATTCAACGGTCGATGTGGTGAATCCATCATCGACCGCATTCATATCGGGAAGTCTTTGGGCAGCTCTTTACCTTTTCCCTTAAAGATTGGTCTGGGGTGGTCAACTTCCTCTTTAAGTCTCCAAACCGACGACCCTTATGATCGTTTAGCCATTTGGAACTTTCCGGCTAGCGACAATCCTCTCGCGATGTCCAAAATGAACCCAACGATGCTGGAAGCCAGAGACAGGCTGAATGGCCGCCACGAGTTCCGCGTCCTCCAACTTGCTGGGGGAGTATTACTTCGGTTCGCCAGATACCCCTGGTCCGACGCGCAGCAATCAATCGCATCGCTTAATCTATGGAGCCAGATCTAGTCACTCTCGGTGTTAGGCTTCGGCCACTGTTTCCGAGCGGAGAATCCTGATGAATTTTGGGACGTATCAGATTTCGAAGCAGATCGTGTTCGATCTCAGCGCGCCTCCAATGATAGCCGGTATTTTTTGGCTGATGGCGCGCGGATGGGTTGCATCGATCGGATTGGGCGAGACTACTGCACTCACGAAACAAAAACTCAAAATCGAATTTCGAATAGTTCTCGCGTTGCTGTACCTGGCCGTATTCGGCGAGACCCTCTACAGTTTACTGACCTAAGAGATTGCAGTTTCGATATTCGGAAGCAATTCTTTGACCGACATATCCGCGAAACCTCACATAGCGGCTAAAACGCTCAAGGCAACTCACGGACACTTTGGGCACCTGATCATTGCCGGCAACGTCTGCCACGAAGTGAAAGCGATCCCAATAACGCCCGAGTACCACCAGCCCTCCTGCCAGGTTGGGTAGATCTGCTCCGCTGCGTAAATCCTGATCACGACTCGGGCGATTTGTCCCAGCGCGCAGTTAACGCGCGTATGGGTCCGCTCTGGACTCGCCCTCAGAGCATGGACTCGGTTCCCTCGTCACTGCTTGGATTAACCTTAGCTCATGCGAATTGCGTACCAGAACGTCTCAGGACGCTTGAATCTCAAATGAGCACCAGGAGGTCCTATGGTTTCTTTGTTGCCCAGGAAGAGCACATTCTTTGAGCTTTTCAGGGCTCAGGGAACGGTGATCAAGAAAGCCACGGAACTATTCGCGGAGTTTGCGAACAGGTTCGGCGATTTTGAATCGTTTAGTGCCCGTTCGAAAGCCCTCGAGCGGGACGGGGACGCTCTTGTCCGGAAACTAACTTATGAGCTGGCGGAGGCGTTCAATACTCCGCTCGACCGGGAGGATATCCATCCTCTCATGCTGGATCTCGACAGAATCGTGAACCTGATCAACCGAGCCGTCCAGGATACGTATCTATACGGGATCACGGAAAAGCCAGCGATCATGGACGCATTTGTCTCGCTGATGCAAGGAGCTGCAGGAGAGCTAGAGCAGCTGCTCACGGTCTTCGAGCGGCGCAAGTACGTTGCGGAACTCGCGCACGCAGTGGAGAAGATTCGCGGCATCGAACATCAAGCGGACGTTCTCTATAAGGAAAGCGTTCATGATCTCTTCACGAGCGATCGGGAACGTCTCCGTGCTCTGTTTCGAGATGATTCCGATTCTGTGATCACGCTGAAGGTCCTTGCAACGAATCGCTTCATAACTAATCTCGAGAAGATCGTCGACGCCTTTCAGGTGGCGGCGAACCGAATCGAGGGCATCGCCATTAAATGGAACTGACGGATGGGCCATCAGACACTGCTTGTGGGTATCATCGTGGCCGTCGCGCTCGGCTTCGACTTCACGAACGGGATGCATGACAGCGCGAACTCCGTCGCAACGATTGTCGCCACGCGGGTGCTCACGCCGATACAGGCGGTCATCTGGGCGGCGTTCTGGAACATCGCCGCATTCTGGCTGTTTGGGACGGAAGTGGCGAAGACCATCGGCAGCGGCATGATCGACGTTCATACTGTGACTCCGTTAGTGGTGCTTACGGGGCTTCTGGGAGCAATCGGGTGGAATATTGTTACACTCTCGCTCGGAATCCCGACCAGTTCGTCGCATGCCATCATTGGTGCGTACGCCGGGGCGGCGGTCGCCAAAGCCGGGTTCGGCGTTCTACTCCCCGGAGGATGGACGAAGACCCTTCTGTTCATCGTCCTTGCGCCGCTCATCGGGTTCTTTCTTGGCGGCCTTCTGCTCGTCGTCACGAGTTGGATTCTTGAATGGGGGAAGTCATCGCCATCGCGCGTCGCCCCTTGGCTGAAGCGTGTTCGCCTGCTTTCCGCCGCAGCTTACAGCCTTGGACACGGCGGAAATGACGCGCAGAAGACGATGGGCATTATCACTGGTCTTCTCTTTTCCGCAAAGCTTATTCCCGCATTCCGCATTCCCTTGTGGGTTGTTCTTTCGGCTTACGGCGCGATGGGCTTGGGGACGCTTTTCGGGGGATGGAGGATCATGAAGACCATGGGCCATGGCATTGCAAAACTTCGGTCGCTGGATGGTTTTTGCGCCGAACTTGCGAGCGCTGCCAGCATCTTTCTTTCCACCTTGCTCGGCATCCCGGTCAGCACGACACACGTAATCACCGGTGCCATCTCGGGCACCCGGGCAGTGAGCCGCGTCTCCGCTGTGCGCTGGAATACGGCATTCAGCATTGCATGGGCCTGGGTTTTCACCATTCCCGGCGCCGCCGTACTTGCCTGGGGTCTGTACCGCTTCGCAGCGCTCTTTGGAATCCACTCTTGACGGAATCGAATCTGTGGTTCAACGATATCAAGGAAGTCGTCGGTCTGCGACAGATTGCCATGCTCGTCGTGCAGATTTCGGCTCCTGCATTTTCATTGACGTCAATCAAAGCATACTCTCCGAGTCGCTCATCGAGGCAGGATCGGGAACGGCAAGTCGGCGAGTGTCCTGCGATTTGGCCGCGAACGGTTCTGGAAAAAACGGGACGCGATGCCCGCTTTCGGGGTCTTATCTGAAATTCACCGAGCGATGCAAGCTTGATAGGTGATTGGGTCTGGAGGGTCGCCGACGAAGAACTCAACGGGGCCTCCCCCTGTACCCTCTACGTGTCCTAGGCTGTCTCCAGGAGTTGCGTGCGATATTTCGGCGCGATCGCCCTCGCCTTCCCTAGAAATTCGGCCATCTGCTTTTCGTCCAATTTGGGTGGAGGCGTTGTGCGGGTCGCGACTGGAACCCCGAGCTCTTGGAAGAACTTGTCATTGCCAGCCGGTGAGCAGATGCAGATCATCCGGACTGGGCGCGAGGCTGAGTTGTGAAACTGGTGCGGGGCGTTGGACGGAATATTGACTGTGTCGCCAGCGCGCACGATGGATTTCTGACCACGGAAGGTCACTTGCAACTCGCCTTCGAGCAGGATGAAGGTTTCTTCGAAGTCGTGACGATGCGGGCCCGGACCGCCGCCGGGAGGCACGTGCATGTCGATCACGCAGAAGCGATTATCAGTGTCTTTGCCGGCGACGGTGATGGTATATGTATCTCCTGCAAGACCAATATGCTGGGCTGCCGGACCATTCCCCTGGGCGAGTGCAAGGCCACGGCTAAGATCGTCGGCTGGAAGTGGAGCGGACTCAGATTCTGCATCAGACATGTGATTTCTCCCTTTCTTGGAATTACCCAGGCAGGCAGATTACGCCTTCCAATTGCTGCGGTTTGAGTTGCCAAGGCTTCGTAGCTGCGTGGCGCGTGGCCCAGAGGCTTAGTAAGGCGGGCGACTTCAGTCTCGGTCGCTTCGAAGCCGCGATCAAAGTAGCCTTGGAACATCATGCTTTGGCTCTGCAACCCCGACCTTGGATGGGTTAGTTTCGGATCTCCGACAGCAGTTCCTCGACGTGGGTCTTCTGGTCAGCCGTTAGCGGAAGGAGTGGCTGGCGAGGATATCCGCCGTAGTAACCGTTGAAGTCGCAGGCATACTTAACGCCCGCGATTCCGAGTTCCGCTGTGATGTGCTGGCTCACTTTTGCGATCTGATCCTGCTTCTCTGCTGCCAGCTTTGGATCGCGATCTTTCCAGGCGAAATAGACCTCATAGCAGGCTTCCGGCGCGCAGGCGCCGAAACCGAGGATTGCGCCTGATGCACCGGCCTCGAGGGACGGCAGAATGATCGACGCCGAGCCGGTCAGGACCTGGAATCCGATTTCCCTGGTCCGAGTCTTGATCGGCGACGCGGGAGGCGCAACTGCAACGGCCTGCCCTCCAGACAGATCAATCGCGGGAACAAACGTGGCCGGCTGGGCGAGCACCTGCTTCAGCATCCGGCCAGTTACGGCTTCGAAAACGGGCGTGACGGTCACCGTCCGCTTGGGCGTATCGCGTGTCGCACTGACGATTCCCTTGATCCGCTCGAGGCTGCCACTCGAGTCTTTGATGGCAATGATATTGGGATGATGGGCCAGCTCAGCGACCATCTCCACGGGAATCTGGTAAGGAACGCAGCGCGGAATGTTGTAGAGGACGACTGGTAGTGGTGAACGATCCGCCACGGCGCGGAAGTAGTTCGCTACGACTTCGGGGGTCATTTGAGTCGAATAGTAGGTCGGGGTCCGTACAAGCACGGCGTCGTACTGGCTTTTGGCTGCTGTTTCTGCTAGCTCCAAGACGGAACACAAGCTCTCGCGATTCAACCCCGCGATAAGGACCTTTTCCGCGGATGCGGCTTCTGCTGCGACGCGGAGCACCTCTTTAGTCTCCGCATCATCGAGCGCCGGCGCTTCGCCTGTGGAACCGAGCACAACCATCCCGGCAAGCTGGCTGCGCGAATATCGCGCTACATTCGCTTCCAGCTTGCGATAGTAGACACGCTCGTCGGGGTAGAACGGCGTGGTAACTGCGGCGAAAACGCCTTCTATCAGCATGGTTCTATTTTAGGCGAGGCGACTGACTTCCCTTTCCGGAGCCTGGTCTTCTCTTCGAGCGGCGTGCAGGTTTTGCAGTGCGTAGACCGTGATGTCTTGCGTCTGCATTGCCGCAATTCCATCTGCGGCTGCCTGCGCGGCGGCGATTGTGGTAATCGTCGGAACGCGAGCCAGGACGGCAGCTCGTCGAATGGCCTTTTCATCGAAGAAGGTGTCCTGGCCCCGAGGCGTGTTGACGATCAGCTGAATGCGATCGCCTTTAATAAGATCGACGACGTTGGGGCGGCCTTCCTTGACCTTGAAGACACGCTCAACTGAAAGCCCTGCACGCTCCAGAGCGTTGGCTGTGCCTTCGGTGGCGATGATCTGGAAGCCGAGATGGACGAAGCGGCGTGCGAGTTCAATTGCCGCCGGCTTGTCGTGATCGTTCACCGTGAAGAAGACGGTTCCTTTCGCGGGCAGAATCTGACCCGCGGATAGCTGTGCTTTCGCGAACGCCTCGCCAAAAGTCTCCGCAACACCCATCACCTCTCCGGTCGACTTCATCTCCGGTCCGAGCACCGTGTCGACTCCAGCGAATTTGCTCCAAGGGAAAACGGGCGATTTCACGTAGTAATAAGCTCCCACTTCAAGGTCTTTGCCGGAGTTCAGTTGCTCGGGCAGCAGTTCCCGGAGTTTGCGGCCGGTCATCAGCCGCGATCCGATCTTTGCCAGTGGGATGCCGGTAGCTTTCGATACGTACGGAACTGTCCTGGATGCGCGCGGATTGACCTCGATCACATAGACGTGATCTTCTCCGTCGCCATCGCGTTGAATCGCAAACTGAAGGTTCACGAGGCCGACAACTTTCAATGCCAGCGCCAATTCTCGCGTATATTTGCGGATGGTGTTCAGCGTCTCTTCGCGAATGCTCACGGCAGGCAGGACGCAGGAGGAGTCACCGGAATGGATGCCGGCCTCCTCAATGTGCTGCATGATCCCTGCGATAATGACGTCCTCTGAATCGCACAAGGCGTCGACGTCAACTTCCACGGCATTCTCCAGGAAGTGATCTACGAGGACCGGGCGCTCCTGCGAGTACTCGACTGCCTGCTTCATATACTCCGCGACTGCCTGAGCGTCGTAAGCGATGACCATTGCGCGGCCTCCGAGCACGTAGCTTGGG
>Ga0097621_100002246_pt1 | contig 13230 bp, 14 predicted proteins | sample KBSMisM72_FD_73165 | JGI IMG/M metagenome (GOLD analysis project Ga0097621, IMG submission 73165) | Miscanthus rhizosphere microbial communities from Kellogg Biological Station, Michigan, USA - KBS Miscanthus M7-2 (version 2) (version 2) | ecosystem: Host-associated > Plants > Roots >... | reverse complement strand
CGTCCGCAACTCGATCTCCTGCGAGATCGGGACGCCGTACGCGTTGTCGCCGACGCGCATCAAAGACAGCAACACCATCAGTTCAAGATTGCCCAGATACTCTTTAGCCATAAGACAAGCGCGAATGATAACGGATTCGGGCGCTACGGTATACTCCGCGCTTATGCATCCGCGGACCCGTCTTCTTGCCCTGATCGCCGCTGTCACTTTCGTAATCGTCGCGGCGTCGGCGTCCGCGCAGCAGACGCGCCGCGCGCAGTCGGATCAGGAAATCCTTATCAAGCTCGAGCGCGACTGGGACTACGCGTTCCATCACAAGGACGTGAAGTTCATCGAAAGCGTACTCGCGCCGGAGTTCGTCGCTATCTACGCCGAGGGCCAGCGGGCCGATCGCGCCAAAGAGCTCGAGAACGCGACCAACTTCAACCAGCAGATCGACTCGTCGGAGCTGGACGAGTTCGTCGTCCGCGTCTACGGCAATACCGCCGTCGTGAATTTCACGCAGAAGCTGACCGGACCAAGCAAAGGGCAAACCCTTACGCTCACGTTCCGTTACTTGGACGTGTTCGTCCTGCGCGACGGCCGGTGGCAGTGCGTCGCGTCGCAGAGCACGCGGGTCACGATGCCGTCGTAGACGACGGAGATCCACGTCCCCGAGACGCCGATCCTCACGGTCAAGGAATAGATTCAGCGCGAACGGTGTTTAGAGCCTCACGGAGGCTCTATGAACGCTCTCGCCGCGCTGCTTGCGTTATTTGCCGTCGGCTCCTCTGCATCCAGAGCGTCTGCGCCCGATTTCACACTCGCCGATTCGACGGGCCGTCCGATTCATCTCGCCGACTACAGAGGCAAAGTCGTCGTCCTCGACTTCTGGGCGACGTGGTGCACGGGATGCAAGGTGGAAATCCCCTGGTTCATGGAGTTCCAGAAGAAGTACGGAAAGAAGGGACTGACGACGATCGGCGCTGCGATGGACGCAGAAGGCTGGGAGAAAGTCAGGCCGTATGTCGCGCAGCATCCATTCAACTACGCCATTGTCGCCGGCGACGACGCGTTCGCGAAGATGTTCAACGTCGTCAACCTGCCTTTGACGATCGTGATCGATCGTCAAGGCAGGATTGCCGACATACATGCCGGCATGGTAGACAAGCGCCAGTGGGAGAAACAGCTCAAGGCGCTGCTCCGCGAGTAATCTCGTTCGTCGTTCCCGCGCACAACGAAGAGCGGCTGCTTGGGGCGGCGCTCGACGCCATCCATGCGACTGCGCGCGACATCGCGCAGCCGTACGAGATCGTCGTCGCCAACGACGCGTCGACCGACGCGACGCCTGCCATCGCGCGCGCACACGGCGCCCGCGTCGTCGACTGCGACTATCGTCAGATCGCGCGCGTCCGCAACGCGGGCGCGCGGGCGTCGACGGGCGACATCCTGATCTTCGTCGACGCCGACACGTTCATTTCACCCACGCTCGTTCGTGCCAGCCTTGCGGCGCTCGCCAAGGGCGCCGTCGGCGGCGGCGCGACGGTTCGCATCGAGGGCCCACAGCCCTGGTGGGGACCGATGATGCTGTTCGCCATCATCGAGAGCATGCGCGTGATGCGCTGGGCCGCCGGGTGCTATGTGTTTTGCACTCGGGCCGCGTTCGACGCCGTCGGCGGATTCGACGAGCAGCTGTTCGTCGCCGAGGAAATCGCCTTGAGCCGCGCGCTGCAGCGCGTCGGCCGCTTCGTCATCCTGCGCGAACGCGTCGTGACGTCAGGCCGCAAGATGCGCACGCATACCGGTTGGGATCTCGTGCGGCTCCTGGCCGGGTTCGTACGCTATGGACCGGCGTTGCTGCGCAGCCGCGATCGGCTGTCGCTCTGGTACGGCGACCGCCGGCACGAGCCGCCGCGCCGGTAGCGCCGGCGATCGCTCGATCTGCCGCGCACACCGCCACGCCGCGAGCGCTCTCGCGTTCTGACCGAATCGATTGGCCACAATCACATCGAGCCGGCGGACCGCTCTAAAGCCGCGCGCAGTGGCCTGTTCGATGCCGACCCGCGCGGAAATGTGCGCCCATGTGGCGGCGTGTCGATCGCGCATCGCCGCCTCGAAATCGTCGATCGCGTGCCTGAGATCGGCGAGAAACGTCGCCGGCATCGCGTGTGCGATGAAATCCTGCTCGAGCTGCGCTGCTCGTGCCACCACACTTCGTGCGAACGCCGCCAGGAGCTCATCGCACGGCTCTCTCGGCAGTTGGAAGCGCGCATCCAGCCCTTTCGCGTCAATGGCCAGAGCGCGTGCGGTGCGGCGGATGGCGCGAAGTTGCTGCAAGACCGCCGCGCGTGCATCCGCTTTGGCGATCGTGCGTTCGCGAGCGTGTCGGACAGCCCCCGAATGCTGCGTCGCCTCGCGCTCGACGGCGTCGACCGACGCGTCGATGACGGCGACCATCTGCGCGGCGAGGGGGACGTCGGCAAACGCGCCGTGACACGCCGCCGCGAACAGGCGGACCCGCTGCAACATCTGATATCTGCGAAGTTCATGCACGTTCATCGTCCGATCTCCTTGATCCACCCGGATCCTATCGAGCGGCTGGCGATCTTTTGCGGCCGGCAACGCCGCTTTGCGTGCAAAACATCCGCAGACGGCGCCGGGACACCATCTCATTGGATCGTGAGGGCTGCAGATAGGACCGGGACAGCCCAGAGACCGCGCTGAGGCGACCGCGGATACAGTGCGGCGGGCGCAGACGGCGCCGGGACGATTATCGAAGCCGTGCGTGCTCTTCGGTCTGGACAGAAAACCTGCGGAACCTGCCGTAGGTCGCGACGCCGAGGGGATCGTGCATCTCGACCGGCACGTTCAGCTGCAGGTCGTCGTCGAAACGGAACGACGTCACGATGCTCGGCGGCGGCGTGCCGCGGCCAAGAGCGAGCTCGCTTCTCACGACGCGTCCGCTGGCCTCGTCGATCAGGAAATACCCGCGCGACGGAAAATCACCGCGCGTGAGATTGCTCCTGATAATCGTCGGGCGCACGGTTTCCTCGAAGCCAACGTAGCGGACCTCGACGCCGTCTCGTCGCTCGAGGCTTCCGACCGCGTAGCGGAATCGACTGACGTACCGCGACTGCAGAAAGCCGACGGCGAGCAAGGGTTGGTCGAGCGTGCCGATGCTCGCGAGGTTGTAACGCTCGCTTTCGCGCGTGACGGCACGCGCCCGCTGAAGCGCGTCAGCCGGCGCTTCGAGAAAGAGCCTTGCCAGCCTGTCATGGCGATCGCGAATGGCGACGCCGTCCACTTCGAGCACGTCGCGGAACTGATAGCGGTCGACGACGCCGGGCAGCGAGACGAGCAGAAAATCCGATCGCAGCTCGCGCCGGCGATGCGGGTAGCTGCTCTCCTGGACGTACCGCTCTTCGGCGACGACGTTCGAGAACTGCCGGATGAAGTCGTCGACGTACCGGCTCGCACGAAGAACGACGTCGGGCGGCGTTCGACGCGCGGCCGCTAGCGGCGACGTCAGTACGACAGCGATCGACAGAATCGCTGCCGCGGTACTGCAGAGTCTCAAAGCAGACCTCGAGACTTCTGGGGGACCTTCAGATTAACACGGAGGAGGCTAGCGAATCTTCTCTTCGGTTTTCACCGTGAAGCGCCGAAAGCCGCCATACGTCGCGACGCCGATCGGTGTGCGCATCTCGGCCGGCACCATTATCTGCAGCGTGTCGTCGAACTTGAATGTCGTGACAACGCGCGGCGGGTTGAAGGTCCGGTTCATGTCGAGTTCCGTTCGCAACACGCGGCCCGTGGACTCGTCGATCCAGAACCGGCCTTGCAGGACGAAGTCGCCGCCGCTTGGTCCTTTGATGATCGTCGGGCGCTGGCGCTCGTCGAATCGCACGACGTGGACGGTGGCACCGCCCTGTTTGTCGACGCGGCCGGGCGTGAACTGGAACCGCGAAACATAAATCGATTGCAGAAGGGCAATCGCGAACAGCGGCTGATCGGTCGGGCCCATGTGCACCAAGTTGTAGCGCTCGCTTGCCTCGTTGATGTCTTTCGCCCGTGCCAGCGCCTCAGCGGGTTCTTCGAGAAAGAGCTTCGTGAGACGCTCGCCGTGGTCACCCACGGGTTTGCCATCCACTTCGATGACGTCGCGAAACAAATATCGGCCGCCGCCATTCGGCACGCTCACGAGCAGGAAGTCGGACACCAGATCGCGATGCAACCGAGGATTGGAGAGCGCCTGGACGTAATGCTCCTCGGCGACGAAGTTCGCGAACTGCACGACGTACTCGTCAACGTAGCGGCTGGCGCGGGCGACGACGTCGGGCGGCGTTCGATCCGCAGCAGGAATCGGCGGAGCCCCAGCAAAGGCCATCACTACGATCGCGGCCACCGAATTGCAGAATTTCACGAGCGTCCTCGATCTCTTTGCAGGTCAGCTTAGCGCACCAATTCAAATTGGGCGAGTGCCTGTCTTGACTCGTCGTGCAGACGATGCGATCGTCGTCGTCTCGTCGACAAGTGCGTCGCCGTGGTCGTAGGCGCGCCAACGGTGCAGCCTTCTGGCACGGGCCGTGCTGAGAAGCGACGTCAGTGGCCTTGAACGCATCAAATCGCAACCTGCAGTTGCTTTCGGTTGGAGACCAGGCCCCGATGGATCAGAGCGAAATGGAGACGTTGATCAGGAACGTCGACGCGCGGACGAGCCGCATCGAAGAGTGGACGACGCGGATCGAGGAGCGCACGACGCGTATCGAGCAGATTCTGCCAACGTTGGTGACAAAGGAGGACGCGAAGGCGTTTCTGACGAAAGAGGATGCGCAGGCATTCGCGACCAAGGACGACCTGAAGGCGTTTGCAACCAAGGACGACCTGAAGGCGTATGCAACCAAGGATGACTTGAAGCCGTTTGCAACCAAGGATGACTTGAAGCAGTTTGCAACCAAGGACGACGTCCGGGAGGAGGGCGAACGGACTCGCCGTCACTTCGACGTCGTTGCCGAGCAGATGAAAGCCGACATCGCCCTCATCGCCGAAGGGCACAAGGCCACGAGAGTGCACGTCGATGGACAGCTCGCGGAAACTCGCGCGACGCTCGAGTCCCACGACAAGCGGATCATGAAACTGGAAACCAAGTCGATGAACCCTGGCGGCAAGCCGAAACGGCGGTCGACTCGTCACGACCCGTGACTGAATCCCACCGACGCGTGTCGACTCGTCGCTGAATCACATTGACCCGCAACGACCCGTGTAATGTAGTGGGATGCCGATCGCTTCCGAGCTCGCGCAATGGTCGTCGCGGCTTGCGTTCGACGACCTGCCGGCCGACGTCGTGCGCGCGACGAAGCTGCGCGTGCTCGACGTCATCGGCCTCGCGCTGGCGGGCGCGTCGACGCCGTTCGGCCGGTCGGTTCGCGACGCCGCCGTCGCGATGTCGACGCCGGGCCGCGCGCGCATCTTCGGCACGGGCGACGGCGTCAACGTCACGATGGCCGCGTTCGCCAACGGCGCGCTTTCACAAGCGCTCGAATACGACGACACGCACATCGAATCCATCGTCCACATGAGCAGCCCGTCGGTCGCCGCGGCGCTTGCGCTCGGCGACACGATGCGGATTTCCGGCCGCGAGCTGATGACAGCCGTCGCGCTGGGCAACGAAATCTCGTGTCGCGCAGGCAGCGTCGCGCCGGGACAGTTCCATCGCCGCGGGTTCCATCCGTCGGGGTTGTTCGCGACGTTCGGCGTGACGTTTCTCGCCGCGCGTCTCCTGCAGCTCGACGCCGAAGCCGCCGCGAGAGCGGCCGGCATTTGCGGCAGCTTCGCCTCCGGCATCCTCGAGTGCTGGGTCGACGGCACGCAGACGAAATTCCTTCACCCTGGCTGGTCGGCGCAAAGCGGCATCGTCGCCGCGTTTCTCTCGCGCGCGGGGACCACGGGGCCGGCAGAGGTTTTCGAAGGCCGCTGGGGACTTTTCGCCACGCACTTGCAGGACGAAGCGGCGCCGAGAGATTTCGCACGGCTCACACAGGACCTGGGCTCGCGCTGGGATAGTCGCAACGCGTCGCTCAAGCCCTTCCCCGCCGCTCACGTGCTGCATCCGTACATCTCGGCGCTGCTGCGGCTGCGCAACGCACGCGACGTGCGCGCGGCCGACGTCGAGTCCATCGACTGCCCCGTCGCGCCGTTCATCGTCCCGATCGTCTGCGAACCGCAGTCGGAAAAGCTCGCGCCCGCGTCGGATTCGCACGGCCGCATCAGCCTGCAATACACCCTCGCGGAAGCGCTCGTGCGCGGAGCCCTTGGCCGCTATGCGTATAGCGACGAGAACCTGCACGACGCGGCGATCCTCGCCGTGGCCCGCCGCGTGCGCTTCCATGCGGATCCGTCGTTCCCGGGACCTGGCCGCTTCAAAGGCGCCGTTACCGTTCGGTTGAAAGACGGCCGGACGCTCACGGAAGTCGAGGAATACAACCGGGGGTCGGCGGAAAACCCGATGAGCGACGACGAGGTCCGCGCCAAATTCGACGAAAACGCGGAAGGCACGCTCGACGGGGCCGATCGCGAACGTGTCGCCGCGGCAATTGACCACCTCGAGACGCTCGCCGATACACGGACATTGGTCGATTTGATACTCTCGCCCCGAGGCGCATAGGCCCGCTACAATTGCGCCTCATGTCTCTTACCACCCTTCTCGACGAGATCCTCGAGGCGTGGCAGTACACACGAGCGGGCGTCGTCAGCGAGATCAAGAACCTGCCCGACGCGTCGTTGACGTTCCGGCCGTCCGCTGAGAGCCGATCGGCGGCGGAAATCGCCGTCCACATCGCGGAGTCGGGCCTGATGATGGCCGGCGAGTTGAGCCGGCCCGACGGCAACTTTCGACGGCAGTCGTTTCCCGAGTTCATGAAGGAGTACGCGAAGGGCGTCAAGGCGACCAGCAGCAAGAAAGAACTGGTGGCGCTGCTCACGAAGACCCAGCAGGACGGCGAAAAGAAAATCAGGCAGGCGGGCGAGCTTCACCTGCTGCAGCTCATCACGCGGTTCGACGGCGAACAGGGTTCTCGCCTTGCGTGGATGAACCACGGAATCTCGCACGAGGAATATCACCGCGGCCAGCTCGCGCTCTACGCGCGGCTCGTCGGCAAGGTGCCCGCGTTGACGCAGCTGATTTACGGGAAGGCCAAGTAGGTGGGCGTTTTCCGGCGCGCGCTTCGCCAGCCACAGACGCTCTGGATTCGACGGGCGATGTTCCAGATTCATCTCTGGACCGGCATCGGCGTCGGTCTCTACGTGGTCGTCGTGTGTCTGACGGGCAGCGTCCTGGTGTTCCGCCGCGAGTTGATGCGGACGTATTCCAATCGTCCGCAACTCAGCGTGCATGCGCCCGATGCGAAGCCGCTGGGCGAAGACGAATTGAAAATCTCCGCACAGCGGGCGTATCCGGCGTTCACCGTCGAGAAAGTGTGGCGCAGTCGGCGAGGGAACACGCCGGTCGACATCTGGATGAAGCGCGGTGCCGAAAAGAAGCAGCACTTGTTCGATCCGTACAACGGCGCGGATCTCGGCGAGACGCGTCCACGCGGTGTACGGGTCATCGATTGGCTGGTGAGCCTGCACGACGACCTGCTCGGCGGGATGAACGGACGCATCGTCAATGGCGTCGGGGCGATTCTGCTCGCCGTGCTGTGCGTCACCGGCGCCATCATCTGGTGGCCGGGCAGCCAGAAATGGTGGCGCGCGCTCACGGTGCGGTGGAGCAGCGGCTGGCAACGCATGAACTGGGATCTCCATAGCGCGCTCGGCTTCTGGGCGTTCGTCGCCGTGCTGCTCTGGGCCGTCAGCGGCATCTATCTCGTCTTCCCGCATCCGTTCAGCGCCGTGGTCGACTATCTGGAACCACTCGATCCGGTGAGCTTTCTGCCTCGCCGCGGCGATCTCGCGCTCGAGTGGCTCGCCAAGCTGCACTTCGGACGCTTCGCCGGCATCAAGACCAAATGGACGTGGGCGATCCTCGGGGTGATTCCACCAGTACTTTTCATAACCGGCGCGGTGATGTGGTGGAACCGCGTGCTCAAACCCTTCCGCAAGCGCCGTCTCGCTGCGGAGCGGACAAAGGACTCATCGCATGGACAGTCAGCTAATCGGATTCGTCGGCGTCGGTCGCATGGGCGGCCACATGGCGTCGCGTCTGCTTGACGCGGGCTTCGCGCTCTGCATCTTCGACACTAATTCGGACGTCACCCAGCCGCTCGCGGCGCGAGGCGCAACGGTCGCCGCGTCGGCGCAGGAAGTCGCCTCCAACGCCCGCATCGTGCTCATGAGCCTGCCGACGCCGCAGATCGTGCAGTCGGTCGCGCTCGGCGGCATCGCCAACGGCACATCAGTCAAAGTCGTGGTCGATCTGTCGACGTCGGGTCCCGGCGTCGCCAACATCATCTCGAAGGGACTTGGCGACAAAGGCATCCTCGCGTTCGACTCGCCGGTCAGCGGTGGCATGAAGGGCGCGAAAGACGGCACGCTTGCCGTGATGGTGTCCGGACCGAAATCCTCATACGCCGAGATCGAGCCGATTTTGAAGAACTTCGGCAAGCTCTTCTTCGTCGGCGAAAAACCCGGCCTCGCGCAGACGGCCAAGCTCGCGAACAACCTGCTCGCCGCGGCCGCCCTCGTCGTCTCGTCCGAGGCGCTCGCGATGGGCGTGAAGGCCGGCCTCGATCCGAAGATCCTGCTCGACATCATCAACGCCGGCAGCGGACGCAACAGCGCGACGCAGGACAAGTTCCCGAGGTCGATTCTGCCGGGGACCTTCGATTTCGGCTTCGCCACCGGGCTGTCGTACAAAGACGTCCGTCTGTGCGTCGACGAGGCCGAAGCGCTTGGCGTGCCGATGGTGGTCGGCGCCGCCGTCCGTCAGATGCTCGCCGTCACACAAGCGAAGTACGGCGCGACGTCGGACTTCACGTGCATCGCCAAGGTTCTCGAGGAGTGGTCGGGCGTGGAAATCAGATCGCGTTCGTAGCTCCGATAGGCAGGCACGACGATCAACGCAGAGTCGCAGAGTTCGCAGAGGGACGATTCGACGGCCGGCCTGCGCAGCAGGCCGGCACGCATGGTCGAACTCGGATCGAGGCACGAACATCCCGCGTAATAAGATTGTTCGTGCCTCGATCCGAGTTCGGCCGTGCTCGGCGTGCTCTGCGTTGATCGTCGTTCTCTTACGCCGGCAAGTACTCATTCTTAAACTCTTACTTACGGAGCTGTCATGGACAAAGCGACATTCGAAAAGGGTCTGGAAATTCGCAAGTCGGTGCTTGGTGCGGAGTTCGTCGAGAAGTCATTCGCGTCGGCCGACGACTTCAACCGGCCGTATCAGGAATTCGTCACCGAATACTGCTGGGGCGCGTGCTGGGGACGCGAGGGGCTGTCGAAGAAGACGCGCAGCATGCTGAACCTCGCGATGATCAGCGCCCTCAACCGCCCGCACGAGCTGAAGATGCACGTGAAGGGCGCGCTGACCAACGGCGTCACGCGCGAGGAGATTCGCGAAATCTTCTTCGCCGTCGCGGTCTACTGCGGCGTGCCGGCCGGCGTCGACGCCTTCCGCGTCGCCCGTGAAGCGTTCGCGGAAATCGACAAGAAGTAAAATCAGATCATGAAGAAATCGCTGGTGTTCGCCGCTCTTATCGCGCTCGGCGCTGTGAGCGCCGTTGTGAGTACTGTCCCGCTTGCCGGACAGGCGGCTAGGAGAGTCTACAAAGCGCCGCGCACGCCGTGGGGGGATCCAGATCTGCAGGGAATCTGGCCCGGCACCGATTACGTCGGCGTTCCGCTGCAGCGTGCGTCCAACTTCGGCACGCGAAACGTGTTGACCGAAGAGGAATTCAAGGCGCGCCAGCTCGCGGCGCAGCGGCAGACGGACGAAGACAACGCCGACTTCAGCATCGACAAGGTATCGGCGGAGCAGGAGGCGCGCGGCACGGTCGGCGGTCCCGTGTCGCCGCCGCCGCATTGGCTCGAGCGCGGCAGGCCCTCCTATCAGGCGTCGCTCATCGTCGATCCGCCCGACGGCCGCATGCCGCCGCAAACGCCGGACGCCGCCGAGCGCGTTCGTGCACTCGCCGCGAAGCGTGCGGGCCGCGGTCCGGCCGATTCGTACGAAGATCGGAGTTTGTACGATCAGTGCATCACGCGAGGGGTTCTCGGATCGATCCTGCCGGTCATCTACAACAACGGCAACCAGATCATTCAGGCGCCGGGGCTCGTCGTGCTCCGCAACGAGATGATCCACGAGACGCGGTTCTTCTACCTCGACAATCGTCCGCACATCAGCCAGAAAATCCGCAGCTACATGGGCGACTCGCGCGCGCGCTGGGACGGCGACACGCTCGTCGTCGAGACGACGAACATGTTCGACCGCAACGGCGTCGGCGGCAACGGCGGCGGACAGGCGTTCAGCGACGCTTTGAAGATCACCGAGAAGTTCACCCGCGTCGACGCGGATACGCTCGAGTACACCGCCGTCGTGGACGACCCGAAAACCTACACGCGGCCGTTCACGATCCAATTCCCGTGGCGGCGCGACAACAACTACGGCATGTACGAGTACGCGTGCCACGAGGGCAACCACTCGCTGTTCAACATCCTGAGCGGCGCCCGTGCCGATGATCGGGCCGCGGGAACAGCAGTACGACCATAGCCTTCGCAACTCGATTCATGGAACTCGTCAAATACCAAACCCACATCGCCGGACACTGGGTGGACTCAGCGTCCGGCCAGTTCTTCGAAACCGACAACCCGTACACGGGCAAGCCGTGGGCGCTGATCCCGCGCTGCACGGCAGAGGATGTCGATCGCGCGGTCAGGGCCGCACATGCGGCGTTCACGTCAGGACCGTGGCCGAAGCTCACCGCGTCGCAGCGCGGCGCCCTTCTTCGCAAGCTCGGCGACCTGGTCATCCAGCACGCGAAATCTCTGTCGGAGATCGAAGTCCGCGACAACGGGAAGCTGATCGCAGAGATCAACCCGGTGATCAACTACATGGCGCAGTGGTATCACTACTACGGCGGCCTGGCGGACAAGATTGAAGGCGCCGTTCTCCCGACCGACAAGGCCGACACCTTCAACTTCACGCGCTACGAACCGCTCGGCGTCGTCGCCGCCATCGTGCCGTGGAACTCGCCGCTGTTTCTCACGACGTGGAAACTCGCGCCTGCCCTCGCCGCCGGCAACACCATCGTCATCAAGCCGTCGGAGTTCACGTCGGCGTCGCTGCTCGAGTTCATGAAGCTCGTCGACGGCGCGGGCATTCCGCCTGGCGTCGTCAACGTCGTCACGGGATTCGGGCCGGAAGCTGGTCTTCCTCTCGTCGAGCATCCGCTCGTCGCGAAAGTCGCGTTCACGGGCTCCGATCTCACGGGACAGAAGGTGTACGAAGCCGCCGCGCGCGGACTCAAACGCGTCAGCATGGAGCTCGGCGGAAAGTCGCCCAACATCGTGTTCGACGACGCGGAGATGGACAACGCGGTGAAGGGTGTCATCTCCGGGATTTTCGCGGCGACGGGGCAGACGTGTGTCGCGGGATCCCGTCTGCTCGTCCAGCAGAGCATCCACGACCAGTTCGTCGACAAACTGCTCGCGCTCGCGCGGACGGCGAAGATGGGCAACCCGATGAGCTTGGACACGCAGGTCGGGCCCATCACGAATAAGCCGCAACTCGAGAAAGTGCTGAATTACATCGACATCGCGAAATCGGAAGGCGCGCAGACGATGCTAGGCGGCAAGCGCCCGTCGTCAGCTGAGTGCGGCGACGGATGGTTCGTCGAGCCGACGGTTTTTAGCGGCGTCAGGAACTCGATGCGCATCGCCCAAGAAGAAGTCTTCGGTCCCGTGCTCTCGATCATCCCGTTCAAGGACGAGGACGAAGCGCTGGCGATCGGCAACGACATCGTCTACGGGTTGGCGGCTGGCGTGTGGACGCAGAACATGCGGCGTGCGCTGACGATGGCCGAACGGCTGCGCGCCGGTACAGTGTGGATAAACACGTATCGGGCTGTTAGCTATTTGTCTCCCTTTGGCGGGTATAAACGCTCCGGCATCGGGCGCGAAAACGGTCAGGAGATGCTCAAAGAGTATCTGCAGGTCAAAAGCGTCTGGATCTCAACCGCCACCGAAGTTCCGAATCCATTCATCCAGAGATAGTCAAGAAAGATAGTCAAAAAGTTCTCAATAGTTGTTGCTTACACGTCGTTAACGGCGTATAAACCGCGCATAAACCGTTCCGGTCGTCCCCCAACGGTTGCATGACGAAGGGAGAACTTCATGCGCGCGTTGCGAGTGTGGCTCGTTGTGTCGGTGTTCGTTCTCGTCCCGGCCGCGGTATTCGCGCAGGCCTCCATAACCGGTGTAGTCAGAGACTCTTCAGGCGCGGTCCTGCCGGGCGTCACCGTTGAAGCTGCCAGCCCCGTCCTCATCGAAAAGACGAAATCAGCGGTGACCGATGGCGCGGGCCAATACCGCATTGTCGATTTGCGGCCGGGCACGTACTCGATCACTTTCACGTTGACCGGATTCACCACTGTCAAGCGCGAAGGCATCGAGCTGACCGGGACGTTCACCGCCACGATCAACACGGATTTGAAGGTCGGCGCCGTCGCGGAAACGATCACCGTCACGGGCGAGACGCCCGTCGTCGACGTCCAAAGCGCCAAACGTGAGGTCGTGCTGACCGGCGACGTGATTGCGAGCCTTCCCGGCACCCACGCGTACGGCAACCTGCTGAATGCCATCCCCGGAGTGACGGTCGACGGCAACGGCATCGCCAACGCTCCGACGATGACGTTTTTCACGGCGAGAGGCGGCAGCACGAACGAAGGCCGCATGACGATTAACGGGATGAACGTGGCTGCGTCGTTCAACGGCGGCGGCGTCTCGTCGCTCGCCTACGACGCGAACAACGTCGACGAAGTGTCCGTGGTCGTCGCCGGTGGACTGGGCGACGCCGATGTCGGCGGGCCGGTCATGAACCTCGTGCCTCGGACGGGCGGCAACAGCTTCAAGGGACAGCTGTACTTCAACTACGCCGGATCCTGGTCGACTGGCAACAACCTCGACGACACGCTGCGGAATCTTCAGACGCCGATTACGCAGGGTCCCGGCATCATCCGGTCCTACGACGTCAACCCGTCGTACGGAGGACCGATCATGCGCGACAAGATCTGGTTCTGGGGAAGCTATCGCAAG
>Ga0097621_100002243_pt1 | contig 13239 bp, 10 predicted proteins | sample KBSMisM72_FD_73165 | JGI IMG/M metagenome (GOLD analysis project Ga0097621, IMG submission 73165) | Miscanthus rhizosphere microbial communities from Kellogg Biological Station, Michigan, USA - KBS Miscanthus M7-2 (version 2) (version 2) | ecosystem: Host-associated > Plants > Roots >... | reverse complement strand
GGGCGAAGCCATGCCAATCCAGGAAGCCTGGACGTCGATCATTTTTAGCAGGGCGTGGTCGTTCTGATTGAGAAGAATGGGCGCGCCAGTGAGCTTACGAAGCTTGGAGGCTCCGCCCACGTGGTCAATGTGAGCGTGCGTAACGACGATCTGCTTTACGGCCAAATTGTGTTTGCGAATGATGGCCAGAACGGCTTCGACGTCATCGCCCGGGTCGATGACCATGGCTTCGCGCGAGGCCTCGTCGCCGATGACCGAGCAGTTGCACTGCAACGGACCAACGGGAAGGATTTCGTGGATCATTGGAAAATCCGACTCTCGCAGCCTATTTAGGCTGGGCGGGCGCAGCGGGAGGCGGGGTAGCCGGCTTGGTCTGCGTCGGGGCAGACTTCACGCCCTCGAGCACGGAACCAGGGCCAGTGCGGCGTTGGGCTAAGACCGACAACGTGATCGAGGTGACCATGAAGATCACGGCTGACCATGTGGTTGCCTTTGAAAGCGCAGTGGCGGTTCCGCGCGGACCGAATGCGGTCTGGCTGCCTTGTCCGCCAAAGGCAGCAGCAATATCTCCGCTTTTGCCGCTCTGCAAGAGGACGACAATGATGAGAAATAGACAAACAATGACGTGAACGATAGTGAGAAGCGTAATGACCATAATTTTTATTGGTGCGGAAGGGGGGATTTGAACCCCCACGCCTTGCGGCGCCACCCCCTCAAGATGGTGTGTCTGCCAGTTCCACCACTTCCGCACTGAGGTGTAAATCTGTGAAAAGGCAGGTTGATTATAACAAAGTAATCTTGCACCCGAGTGTAGAATGCCGTCGCATGGCAGCGGCATTATGCAAGTCACAGAAAACCCCGAAGGGCTGCGACGTAAAAGCGAAAAGCGCTATGCCCTTTTGGCAAACCTGGGTCTGCTGGCAGGCGCGGTGGCCGGGTTGATTTTTCTTCGGGGAAAACTATCGATTCTTCCTTTGGCCGCGCTTCCCTGGATCGCAATTTTGTTGGTCTTCCGCTCGAAGGGAGGGTGGAAACTCGACCATCGCAAAAACGACCCGAATCCCAGCTTGCCATTGCCTTTCCTGCTTCCGGGATTCTTTCTGCTGCTGGTAACGATCGACGACATTCATCCGGCGCAATGGCCCCACGCGCTCGGGTTGACCTTAACCCTTGCCGCGGTGCTCTCTACCGCGGCGATAAAGGCTGATCGGGAACTGGGTGAAAAGCCGTGAAAGCTGATCCTGGTTTTCCTCCTGCTTGCCTCCTACGGATACGGCGGAGGGATGCAGGTTAATGCGCTCTCGATTCTTCGACTCCCTCTATCCATCCGATCCGCGTGCTTGGCAAACGGATGACACGGAGTAGAGGCACTAGCTACTACCTGCAACTGGAACCATGGGAAAGTCTGCCGCAAAAAGAGATTTCCGTCCCTCGTTCTGCTTATCAGGCGATAGAGGCTGGCGATACGGTGTGCGCCACGCCTGCATTGGGGCGCGCTGCGCGTGGCGTGGTACACGGTGAACCTGTGCAGATGAGGCGGTGCCGGCCCTTTCTGGCCGGGTGTGTCGTGCTTGTATACTTCCGACTGGCGGCGGGATGCTATGAAGACCATTTCTGTTTCTTCCTCTCCTTCGTGTTCTCCTTTTCTTCTTCTTTCTCGTGCTTGTTCTCTTGGCCTTTGCCTATTGCTGTTCTCCTTGATCGCGACGGTTGCGGGAGCCCAGGCTCCCGTCATTCAGCCGCAATACAAGTCGAAACTATTTAACCGGCAGGAAGTCATGATCCCGGTTCGCGACGAAGTTCATCTGCAGACCGTGATCTTCACACCGAAGCGATCCACGGGACCACTGCCATTTCTGATGGTAAGGACTCCCTACGGTGTACCGGAGGATGAAAGCGGGCTTACTTCAGGCACCTCCGACGACCTTATCGACGACGGATACATTTTTGTTTTCCAGAATATTCGCGGCCGGTTCAAGTCGGAGGGACAGTTCGTCATGCAACGTCCGGCGCGAGACCACGCGAAGAAGGATTCTATCGACGAGGGAACCGATACCTACGACACCATCGAGTGGCTGTTGAAGAATATTCCCAGCAACAATGGCAAAGTCGGAATCTGGGGAATCTCGTATCCGGGGTGGCTGGTGACCCAGGCTTTGATAGAGCCTCATCCGGCGCTGAAGGCGGCAAGCGAACAGGCCTCGCCTGACGATATGTTCGTCAATGACGACTTCCACCACAATGGGACCTTTCGTCTAAGTTACGGTTTCGAATACTCAGCTCTACTCGAGACCGCGAAAGAGGAAAATACCAATTTCGCTTTCGACAAGTACGACACCTACGAGTGGTACCTAGGTCTTGGCGCGCTTTCAAACGCGGACAAGAATCATTTCCATGGAAAGCTTCCCACCTGGAGTGACTTTGTCGAGCATCCGAACCATGATTTTTGGGATAGGCATTCGGTCACGGGCGTTCTCAAGCACACCACCGTACCGAACCTTAACGTTGCAGGATGGTACGACCAGGAGGACTTTGTCGGGCCGACGCGCATCTATGCCGCGCTCGAGCAATCTGACGATCAACACCTGAACTATTTTGTCGCCGGCCCCTGGAACCATGGGGGCTGGATGGGCAAAGCCGGGAGCGCACTCGGAAACATTGATTTCGGCAGTGATACGGCAAAATATTATCGAGCTAATATTTTTGCGCCGTGGTTTGCCTACTGGCTGCACGGCAAGGGCCCCCGGCCCGATGCGGAAGCTTGGACGTTCCAGACGGGATCGAATGTCTGGAAGAAGTACGAACTATGGCCACCGAAGCAGGGAGTCAACGAGAAGAAGCTGTACTTTCGTGAGAACGGAGCACTGTCGTTTGACGCACCGAGCGGGGCTGACGGATTCGATAGCTACGTTTCCGACCCGGCAAATCCCGTGCCTTACCGTCCGCGTCCAATCACGCCCACCTATCCAGGAAAAGACTGGCCCATCTGGCTGCTGCAAGACCAGCGGTTTGTGGAGCACCGGCCCGATGTGCTGACCTGGAAGACCGGACCACTAAATGACGATGTCGTAGTGACCGGCGATATCGCCGCCGATCTATTTGCGTCGACCAGCGGCAGCGATAGCGACTGGGTGGTGAAACTGATCGATGTATATCCAGACGACTACCAGAAGGTAACCGACGAGGAAAAAGCCAAGGGCGCGGGACCGGTGCTGAACGGTTATGAACTGATTGTTGCCGATGACGTTTTGCGCGGACGGTTTCGCAATGGTTTGGAAAAACCGGAGGCGATTACGCCCAACAAGGTGACCGAATTCAAGGTTGATCTGCATCCCAACAATCATGCGTTCTTGAAGGGGCATCGCATCATGGTGCAGGTGCAGAGCACCTGGTTTCCGCTGTATGACCGGAATCCGCAGAAATTTGTGGAGAATATTTATAAGGCCAGTGACGGGGACTACATCAAGGCTACGCAGACGATTTACCGGTCGAAAGATGCGGCGTCGAGTGTGATTTTACCGGTTGCGGTGGAATAGAGTCTTGTCAGCCGCTTTGCGCTTTGGGCCCCAGGAGCTTCTAGTACTTCACGATCGCGGTGAACGATTTCGGATCTAGGCTCGCGCCGCCTACCAACGCCCCGTCGATTTCTTCCTGGGCCATCAGGGCCTTGACGTTCTCCGGTTTCACCGAGCCTCCATAGAGAATGCGAAGGTTGGCAGCCATCTCGTCGCCGAATGCTTTGGCAGCTTCATTCCGGATTAAGGCGTGCGCGTCTGCAGCCATCTGGGGCGTAGCGGTTTTGCCGGTTCCAATGGCCCACACGGGTTCGTAGGCCACGACGAGTTTGTGGGCCTTCTTGCCGGAGATGGCATTGAAGGCGCGAAGGCACTGCCGACGCAGGACATCTTCGGTCAGCCCGGCTTCACGCTCTTCGAGCACTTCTCCCACGCAGACGATGGGGATTAGTCCTGCCTCGAGCGCCGCTTTCGCCTTCAGGTTGACGGTGTCGTCCGTCTCTCCGAAGTATTGACGCCGTTCGGAGTGGCCGACGATCACATGCGTACAACCGACAGCGAGCAGCATCCCGCTGGAGGTTTCGCCGGTGAAGGCACCCTCTTTTTCCCAATGCATGGTCTGGCCGCCGATGGAAACATTCGATCCCCTGGCAGCTTCGACCGCCACGTGGATGCAGACGAAGGGCGGGTGCACCGCAATTTCATCGCGCGTGTGGTCCTTTACCATGGGAAGGAAACTGTTGAAGAACTCGCGAGTCTGGTCGGGGGTTTTGTACATCTTCCAGTTTGCGGCCATTAGTTTGGTGCGGGGCATTAGGTCCTTTCAAGAACTACATTCGGCACTCAGCTTGTCAGATTTACTTGTTAGTCAGCGCTTCCACACCTGGAAGTTTCTTGCCTTCGAGGAATTCCAGGGACGCGCCGCCTCCAGTCGAAATATGCGTAATCTTGTCGGCTACGCCGGCCTTGTGAACTGCAGAAACCGAATCGCCGCCACCCACGATTGAGGTGGCGCCTCCGTTGTCGGCCACGGCCTGAGCCAGCTTGAAAGTTCCCTTCGAGAAGGGAGCGACTTCAAACACACCCATGGGTCCGTTCCAGACAATCGTGCGCGCGGTCGAGACCTCTTCTGAGAACAGTTCGATGGATTCGGGGCCAATGTCGAGGGCCATCATGTTGGCGGGTATGGGTTGGCCCTTGGGGATGGTGCGCATGGATGCACCAGCATCGATCTTTTCGGCGACGATGTGATCGACCGGCAGTAGAAACTTCACGTTTCGTTTTTTGGCTTCGTCCAGAAGTTGACGAGCCAATTCAATCTTGTCGGCCTCGACAAGGGATTTCCCGATTTCATGGCCTTGCGCTTTCAGGAAGGTGTAAGCCATGCCGCCGCCCACGATGAGTGTATTCACCTTGGTCATCAGGTTTTGGATGACTGGGATTTTGTCGCTTACTTTGGCCCCGCCTAGGATGGCTACAAACGGCTCTTCCGGATGTTGCAAGGCCTTGCCCAGGTATTGCAGTTCCTTCTCCATCAGCAGGCCAGCGGCCGATTTTTGCACGAATTTGGTGATGCCGGCCGTCGAAGCGTGAGCGCGGTGGGCACTGCCGAAAGCATCGTTCACATAAAAGTCAGCCAGGCTGGCGAGTTGCTTGGCGAATTTTTCGTCGTTGGCCTCTTCTTCCGCGTGAAAACGGAGGTTCTCGAGCAGAAGCGCCTGACCCTTTTCCAATTGCCGGGCCATTTCCGCGGCTTCGGGCCCAACGCAATCGGGGCAGAAGCCGACGTTTTCACCTCGAGAGAGTTCCTTATCGAGCATCATGCGTAGGCGCTCGGCCACTGGCTTCAGGCTCATCTTTGGGTTGGGCTTGCCCTTAGGACGTCCGAGATGGGATGCCAATATCAGGCGAGCACCATGCCGCAGCGCGTATTCGATAGAGGGCAAGGTTTCACGGATGCGGGTATCGTCCATTACCCGGCCGTCTTCAAGCGGGACATTGAAATCTACCCGCATGAAAACGCGGCGGTCGTTGAGCGAAAGATCGCGGATGGAAAGCTTTGACATGAACGCGTCCTGAATTGTGGCGCCGGTACCGACCGGCGCCACCGGAAGGATTAAAGGCCTTTGCTCACCATAAAGGTAATCAGATCACGAACGCGATTGGAGTATCCCCACTCATTGTCGTACCAGGAGATCACTTTCACGCAGTTGCCACCGACTACCAGCGTCATGGGCGCATCGACGATCGAGGAACGGGGATCCCCTTTGTAGTCGGACGAAACCAATTCCTGTGTCTCGTAACCCAGGTATCCCTTCAACGATCCCGATTCAGACGCCTTCTTCAGAGCTGCGTTGACTTCGTCGCGAGTCGTCTTCTTCTCTACCCAAACCACCATGTCGACCACGGAAACGTTGGGTGTCGGCACGCGCATGGAAAAGCCGTCGAGTTTACCCCCGAGCTCCGGAAGAACCAGCTTCAACGCCTTGGCCGCGCCTGTGGAAGTGGGAATCATGTTGATCGCAGCAGCACGCGCCCGTCGCAGGTCTTTATGCGGGAAGTCGAGGATCACCTGATCGTTGGTGTAAGAGTGGATCGTAGTCATAGTCCCGCTGACGATCTTGAACGCGTCATTCACGACCTTTGCGATTGGAGCCAGACAGTTGGTGGTACACGATGCATTTGAGACGATGTGATGCTTGGCGCCGTCATATTTGTCGTGATTCACACCCAGCACCAGAGTGATGTCTTCGTTCTTGGCGGGGGCCGAGATGATGACTTTCTTGACGCTGTCGCGAAGGTGCTTTTTAGCGTCAGTGGCGTCGGTAAAGCGTCCGGTGGACTCGACAACCACCTGCGCGCCAACACTGCCCCAGGGCAGTTTTGCGGGGTCTTTTTCGGCGAAAACCTTGATGGTCTTGCCGGCGATGCTGATGCTGTCGGCACCGGCCGTGACCTCATGATCCAGATTGCCAAGAACCGAGTCGTACTTCAAAAGATGAGCCAGGGTTTTGGGATCGGTAAGGTCATTGACCGCAACAAATTCAAGATTGGGATCGTTAAGCGAAGCGCGCAGCACGTTGCGACCGATACGTCCGAAACCATTAATGCCTACTTTGACTGCCATGTTGCCTCCGATCGAAATAGTCCAGCTCTTTGACGGGAACTAAAAATCTTAACAGGGGAATCGTTATGGTGCCAACGCTGGGCAGTCAAGGTCAGGAGAAATTGATTCCATGATCTGCCGGATTGAAATTCGCATTTGGGAAATAGAAGGTTTTCCACAGAGGTTGTGACGGACCGTCACATAGAACGGACGCAGGCATTGTGAATGATCGATTCAACCCCGGGGGCCGCCACAGAATTGAAAAGCCCTGCACAGGGCCGCTGGGAATGCCGTGAAGGGAGGTATGCGATTCACTTTTCACTGGCTGCGCTGGTTCCTTTCTGCCTGCTTACGTTGCCCGCGACCCTTCTTGTGTGTTACAAGCCTTGCATGCGCAAATGGATGCGCGATCGTTTGAAGCGCAAGAAAAAGACGGACGACACAAAAACCGAGTCCGGCCCCGCCCCTCTGCAGCCGGCGTATTTTGACGCCGGTAAAGAACCGACCGCTAGCCCTGTGCCACCCACCGCGCGCCGAGACGAACCATCACCCCAAAAATCTGCAGCCACTGAACCGCCGGAACCAGTTGAATCTAGCGACGAAGAATCAACGCCCGTGCAGGCCCCCTCTGGTTCCGATGCTGGACGTCCGGTTCGCCGTCGTCGGAGCCGAGGAGGTCGTGGAAGGGGCCGTTCTCGAGCCTCCGCAGCGCCAAGCCCGACAGACGAAGCCCCCGAAGCCGCGGCCGCAACTCCCGTAGTTGTGCCGACGGCGGTGGCCGCCCAGCCCCACGCGTCAAAGGGCGTGGTGGTGCTGGCAATCGGGCTGCCAGGATCCGGCAAGAGTTCATGGTTTAAGCGCCACAACATTACCGCGCTCTCCACCGACCTGCTGCGATCGCTTCTATTTGACGACGCTAACGAGCAACGATTCCAGGATCTGGTGTTCTCGAATTTGCGCTCGATGCTGAAGGCACGGCTTATTGCCCGGCGGCCACTCAGCTATGTCGACGCCACCAATCTCACCCCGCAGGAACGTCATAGCTGGATCAAGCTTGCCAAGGATTTTCAGTACGACGTTCAGGCCGTCTATTTCGACGTGCCCCTCGATGTGTGCCTGGAAAGAAATCAGAAGCGATCACGGGTGGTGGGAGAAGACGTAGTTAAACGAATGTCGGCAAAGCTGAAGCCGCCCGCATTTGAAGAGGGCTTCACCAAGATCACAGTGGTCCGGGTGAAGAAGAAAGACAGCGAAATAGCGGAGGAAGCCGAGCAGCAGTAGGCAATTAATCTGCGGAGATGCAAAATCAAAACGCCGCCCCGAAGGGCGGCGTCTTTGTTTCGGACAATAAATCCGGGTTAGCGTCGTCCGGAAGCACCGTGTGATCCGCCACCCGACGATCCGTGAAACGATCCACCTCCGCCTCCGCCACCACGAGGACCACTGCTCCCCATCGAACGCGCACTTGAAGGTGCGCTATAGCGCGCGCCGCCACCACCGCCACCACCACCGTACGACCGCTGCGAATACGAGGCTGAAGGCTGGCTGTAACTTCGTGCACCTGCGGAAGAGTAAGACCTCTCAGGCGCCGAGTAGGAACGGCTGGGTTGGCTGTAGGATCTGGCCGAGCCATACGATTCTCTGGAGCTCCCAGCGAAAGAACGGTAACCCTGTTCCCCGCGTGAAGGCTGGCTGGAGCCGTAATAGCTAGAGGCAGAACGAACCTGTCCCGTCGGACGAGGAACGTTCGTGCTCGCGCTCCCACCGTTCGGCCTGCCATTGCGTGGTCCAGCGTTGGGGTGTTCACTGCCCCGGCCTCCGCCGTTTTCGGTGGGCCGTGGAGTCGAACGTTCCATTCCCCGGCTGCTAGGGCCGCTCTGTGAAGGCATGGTGTGCACGGAGTCGTTGCCCCGTGGGTTTTCTGTCCGTTGCATCTCACTACGTTCACTGCGAACACCGGCGGTCGGACGCGGGATTGAGTTCGAGCGCATGGTTGGCGACTGGTTGTTTCCAGTCTCGCCGCGTTGTCCCTGGAAGCTGCGGTTCGGCTCCGACGCATTATTGGAAACGCGCGCCGAAGTAGCCGTGCCCGCCGCGTTCGCTCCAGGTGCAGTTACGCCAGGTCGGGGAACGAAGCGGCCGTTGTTGTTGGATTCTGCTGGGCCGCCTTGCCGATGATTGTCATTACGTCCGTTCATGGCGCCAACACGTTCGCTGCCACGAGCTTCGCTCGGGTTCGTTGCACCGGGGCGAGGAACGAAGCGACCGTTGTTGTGCGCGTCCGACTGGCCACCCTGCGGCCGGCCTTCCATACGATTGTTGACGGCGCTGCCGCGGCCGACATCAACGCGTTCGCTGCGTCCGGGCGATGTCATACGAGAAACCACAGGTCTCGAGAAGGAACGTTGTGGTGGCGCTGCGGCGGCGCGTCCAGCGTTGACACCGAGCCTGCTGGTTCGATCCGGAGTGAGATCGACGCGTCCGCCTAAGTGGGCGTTCTGAAAGTTACGCTCTGGAACATTCACCAGCGAGCGGCCTACGGGGCGTGACCCGACGATGACGTCACGTGAGACGGCTGTCCTGCCGCCAGCGTAACGCATGTTGGTATAACGGAAATTGTTGCCACCCCGGCCGTAGTAGTTGTAGACATTGGTGATTCGCGTGTTGCTGATGTTCACTCGACCGTAATATCCGCGGCTGTAGTGATACCAAGGATAGTAGGGTTCTCCCCAGCCTAACGGACACCAGCCGTATCCGTAGCCACCGCCGAAGCCGATGCCAACCCCCCAACCAGCACCGCCAAACCAAGTGACCAAGGCGGGAGCGTAAACCGGACGAATGTAGCGGGGGCCAGGAGCCCATCCCCAATATCCGCCATAATTGACCCACCGGCCGTAGTGAAATGGAGCATAACCCCAAGGTGCGTCGTCAACCCAAGTCCATCCCCAGGGACCGATATAGGCCCAATGTCCATAGCGATAAGGAGCCCATCCGACCGTAACCCGCGGCCTCCAGATGTGGCCGTAAGTAGGAACTTCCTCCCAGGTTCCGTACTCGTCGAGATCTTCATACCCAACGACTTCTGGGGCAACATACTGCGCCGAAACCGTACCCTCGCGCTTGTCGCGCACGCGGCACCAGTCATCGAAACCGTCGTAGCCAGGAGCGGCCGAGAATTCATGGGCGAGTGAGGTACCGCTATGAAAACGTGCCCGCTCGTGTTCTTTTACATGGACTGCCGGACCTTCGCCGGTTGCGTCGCCTTGTCCCTTGAAGACGGTGACCAAGCTGGCATCGCCATCGGGATCGACGTCGAAGCGGTATTCGCCAGACTTCTGCACGGTGAACGCCATGTTAGGCGTGTCGACTTCGTAGATTTCACCGTCATAGAGTTTGCGCACCCGCAAATTCAGCGTGCCCTGGTGCAACTGTACCTGCACGCTGTTGTCACCGACATTGGTCAAGGTCAGGCTGGATTCCGAATTCAGCCGCAGGATGCCGCTGCCGACGTTCAGTTCAGTGCGCGCGTTCTTGTCCGTCCAGATATTGTCAGCATTGGTTAACGGACGGTTCAATGCCCCCTCGACCCAGTCGCCGGTGCCGGCAGGTTGAACCGAAACTGATCCCTGAATGTATTGCAGGCGAGCCGCGCGTCCGGGAGGATCCTGACTTTGGTCCTGATTTTGAGCCTGATTCTGGTTTGGGCTTGGGCCTTGGTCCTGCGCCCGCAGCGCAGTGGCCGTGAATAGCGCTAAAAGCGATGTTGCCAGCAGAACTCGCCAAAATGACTTCATGGCACGATCTCCCTGAGATGGCCTGGTCGGCACATCTCTTAAGCAATGGCTTTAGGGTCGGCCTTGCTTAATACTTCTATAGCTAATAACCCCTGCGTCGAGACTAAGTTTCGCTGCCCTTTCAGTCTTCCTAATACGTTAGATGTAGCCGAGGGCGATGTGTCTATCTAATTGAATACAAGTTGTTTAGTGATTCGTGTTTGGTACTCGAGAGGGCTGGGACAGGCGAATAAGGGCGGCAAGACAGCCCGCGAAGGCCATCGCGGCGGCTACCACCAGCAGACCACCCTTAAACCCGCCCGTGCTGAGCCGGACCTTGCCAATGACGTAAGGGCCGAAAAATCCGCCAAGATTGCCGATGGAATTAATCAGTGCAATTCCGGCTGCGGCGCCGCTGCCTGAGAGGAGGGTGGTTGGCATCGACCAGAACGGACCCATCATGGAAAACTCGGCCAGAACGGCGAGGCTAATGGCTGCAATCATGGGTACGACGGATCCGGAATAAGCAGCGCCCAAAAGAGCGGCCGAACCGATGAACGCAAGAATGGCGGCGTGCCAGCGTCGTTCACCGGTGCGGTCCGAGTGGTATCCCACAATCACCATGGAGATTGCCGCGGCCACGTATGGGATTGCCGACAGCAAACCGATCACGACGCTGCTAACTCCCGAGAGGCTGTGGATTACTGTTGGGAGCCAGAGGCTGATTCCGTAGGTGCAGGTGTTCATCCCGAAATACATGAACGTGAGCATCCAAATCCGTCCACTCAGCAGGGCCCTGGATGCAGTGGAATAACCGGTTACCGAAGTCGCGCGCCGCTCCCGTTCCAGCGTGTCCATGAGCCACTCCCGCTGGTCCGCGGGCAGCCATTGGGCATCGATGGGAAAATCGGTGAGATAGAAGACCACGACAGCTCCCAGAAGGATCGCAGGTAGCCCTTCCATCAAGAACAACCATTGCCACCCGGAGAGTCCCCCGCGACTGTGGAGGGTCAGGAGTGCGCCTGAAATAGGTCCGCCCACTACTCCAGCCAATGGCGCGGCGGTCATGAACCACGCCACCGTTCGGGCGCGCGCTTCGGCAGGGAACCAGTTTCTGAGATACAAAATCACTCCGGGAAAGAAGCCGGCTTCGGCGAGTCCGAGGGTGAAACGAAGGGCATAGAAGCTCTTCGGGGTAGTGACGAAAATCATGCAGCAGGAGACAACTCCCCAGATAACCATCAACAGGCAGATCCAGCGCCGCGCGCCCACGCGGTTGAGGATGAGGTTGCTGGGCAACTGGAAGCAGAAGTATCCCGCAAAGAATACGCCCGCCCCAAAGCCGTAAACTGCATCATTGAAATGCAGTTGCTGCTGCATTTGGAGTGCCGCGAAGCCTACGTTGATCCGGTCCAGGTAGGCGACGATGTAGAGCACGAAAAGGAAAGGCACAATACGGCGGGTAAGCCGGGAGATAACGAGCGAGCCGATGTCAGGAGAGGCGGCGAGGGAATTCGTAGGGACCATAACAAGTGTGCCGAAACGATCTTCTCCGCAAGGATTCATCCGGCGATGAGAAACCTTACAGGAGAGGCGGCCATGTGGCAACCGGAAGTAAGGAAACTACAGCTTGGTAAGAAATTCGGTGATCTCAGGTTGCGACCAGTCGACGGCGCCGATGAATTTACGGCGCATGACACCATTGCGGTCGATGATATAGGTCTCGGGAAACTTGAAGGTCCCGTAAAGATTATTGCTTTGCTGTTTTTCGTCGCGGACGGTGAGCAAACTTATGTTGTGATCGTGGAGAAATCGCCGATATGCCCCAGCGTCTGTGTCGACACTGACAGCCAGCACAGTCACACCACGATCTTTGAGCCGCTGTTGAAGTTGCACTAACGAGGGCATCTCTTCAATGCAGGGCATGCACCAGGTTGCCCAGAAATTGAGCACAACAATCTCGCCGCGAAACTGGTTCAGTGCGAGCTTGCGGTCGGAGTCTTGTACGTTGAAGTCGGGGGCAACGGTTCCGATTCGAGGGGGCTTGGAGCCTGTGTCGCAAGCCGACAGCAGTAGAGTCAGCGCAGCTATAAGAAAACTCGCCCGTCGCACCCATTTATAATACCTAATTCGGCCCATGTCAGTGGAAAGCGCAATCCCGGTTGCTTTGCAAGCGTCCGTGATTGTTCCCGCGCGCAATGAAGAGGCCTGCATTGCCGCCTGCCTCCGATCGTTAACTGAGCAGGCCGGAGTCAACTTCGAAATTATCGTAGTCGACGATGCCTCAACCGACCGTACCCCGGAAATTGCCAAATCCTTCCCGCAGGTTAGGGTGGTCCAGCCCCCAGCCTTAGCGCCCGGATGGAGCGGGAAGGTAAATGCCGTTGAGGCTGGGGCTGCACAGGCTCGGGGGGCGTGGCTGCTTTTTACTGACGCGGATACAGTTCATCTTCCGGGTTCATTAGCCCGCGCCATTACTGAAGCAGAGAAAAGGCAAGCAGCTTTGCTTTCCTATTCCCCGGAGCAGGAAGTTCGCAGTTTTTGGGAGAAGGCGGTTATGCCGGTTGTGTTTGCTGAACTGGCATCAAGTTTCAGACCGGTGGAAGTCAGCAATCCGAGGTCCGCCGTCGCAGCAGCGAACGGGCAGTACCTCTTGATATCCCGCGAGGCCTATGCGGCAGTCGGCGGATTTGCATCGGTTGCCACGACGTTGCTCGAAGATGTCGCCATGGCGCGAGCAGTGAAGGCCTCGGGACGCAAGACCTTCTTTCGCTACGCGCCGGACGCTGTGCGTACCCGAATGTATCGCAATTTCGTCGAGCTGCGAGATGGCTGGACCAAGAAC
>Ga0097621_100002239_pt1 | contig 13249 bp, 15 predicted proteins | sample KBSMisM72_FD_73165 | JGI IMG/M metagenome (GOLD analysis project Ga0097621, IMG submission 73165) | Miscanthus rhizosphere microbial communities from Kellogg Biological Station, Michigan, USA - KBS Miscanthus M7-2 (version 2) (version 2) | ecosystem: Host-associated > Plants > Roots >... | reverse complement strand
GCGCCATTTGCCGGATTTCTTGCTGGTACCCATTAACATCTTGTCCTTTAAGCCCGTTTTTGTGGCCCCGTTGCCCCCCATGGGTCAAGAACATAAGCTTTATGCGGGATTCGCGGGTCTGAAGACGCCCTATGAAACGGCTGTTTCTGCTCAGACATGCCAAGGCGGTGCCGGCCGAATCCGGCACCGAGGATTTCGACCGCACCCTGATGCTGAGCGGCATGCAGGATGCCGGCGTCATGGCGCGCTATCTGCGCAAAAGCGATTACCGGTTGGACCTGATCCTGTGTTCCACCGCGGCCCGCACCACGCAGACAGCCGAACTGGTGCTTCACGAACTGGAATGCGAGATCGAGTATCGCGACAATCTTTATCTGGCGGAGCCGCCCAAGATCGTGGCCGCGGTGCGCGCCGCGCCCGCTTCCGCCGATGCCCTGATGATTGTCGGGCACAATCCGGGACTGGAAGCCTGCGCCGCGCTCTTGGCGCGCGAGCCGGTGCGCCGCAAGGAGCGCGCAAGGCATGAGGCGCTGGAAGAAAAATTTCCCACCTGCGCGTTGGCCGTTCTGGATTTCGACGCAGGACGATGGCGCGACGTGGCGCAAGGCACGGGCAAGCTGGTGGAATTCGTAAGGCCAAGGGATTTGTAGGACAGGGTTGAAGCCCATTCCTGCAAACTGATTAAAATTGCGCGGACGCGCCCAATTTTTGCCAGTCTTTGCATCTAGGCTCGCGGCATGGATGGACAGGTCGAAAAGGTCATGCGTTGCCGCAAATGCTATCGGAGCGGTCTGGCAACCTGGGAGATGGCGCCTTCGCGCGGCAAGGTTCTGATCGCCTTGCCGGATGGCTTTCACCGCCGCCAGCGCGTTCCGCTCAACCTGCCGCCGGATATTGTCTGCGATTGCGGCACGGTGCAACCGAACTGATTGGGTTGCGTTGCGGCGGGCGTCCGCGGCGTCGCCCCGACCGTATTGCCTATACGCTCCTCGCGCGTCGGTACGCTGTCGCTACCGACTCTGGCGGATCGCCTCGCCACAACGCAACGCCGTCGCTGCAATCTGGCTTCTACGTGCTCTAAGCCGGATCCGAGCGCGATTGAATGGGACGCGCGGGTTTGCGAGTGGCCAGCCGTGTCCAGCCGAAGCCGATTTCCGGTGTCGGTTCTCCCAACAGCCGGGTGGTGCGGGTGGCGACGCGCCGGCCGCCCATCGCTTCATAGAAGAAACAGGCATTGTTGCGGGCATGCGCCCAGATCAGGCAGGACCGCATCTTGCGGGCCTTGAAGGCCTCGAACGCGCCGGCCAGCAGGGCGCGGCCCGCACCGCGTCCCAGAAAAGCCGGATCCACATAGAGCGTATAGACTTCGCCGTCATAGCCGCAGCCGCCGTCACGCGCCCGGCCCAAACTGCAAAGCCCGATTACGCCGGACCGCGCGTCTTCCACCACCAGCACAGTGCCGGAATTTTTCTCCATCGCCCGGATGGTTGCGTGCCAGCGCGCGGTGTGGGTGCGCAGCGACATGGCGCCGAGAAGGCTATGCGAAATGACGCCCGCATAAGTATCTTGCCAGGCTTCGATATAGATGCGCGCGAGGTCCGCGGCATCTTCAGGCCGCGCCGTCCGAACACTCAGCGCGAGGTCGTCCATCGCCGCAAGCGTGAGGCAAAGTCGAACGCCTCGCAAGAGTCATTTCGCCACAAGAACAAAAAATTATGACTTGATGTTTCCGTGCTAGCCCAGGACCGGCTTTTCCTGAACGCGCGCGAGGAATTTGGCGCTTTGCTCGCCGCCCTGTCCGTAATGTTTTGCCGTCGGCCAATCGCAGATTTCCGCGAAATGCGCGGCGATATCGTCGGCGGTGGCATGGGTTCCAAGGTTGACGCCATCGGTCTCCACCAGCCGCGCCGCCGCGAAAACACCCGCCGCGGCCGTGAGAATCGCGCCGGTCGGCGCCGCGTCGGATGCCAGATAGGCCACAGCGGGAGAGACAAATTCCGGCTTGAGCATTTCCAGCACGGCGGGCGGCATCAAGGCTTCGGTCATGCGGGTTGCCGCCACCGGGCATATCGCATTGACATGGATATTGTCCTTGGCGCCCTCGAGCTTGAGGGAATTCATGAAGCCGACCAGGGACAGCTTGGCGGAGCCGTAATGGTCTGGCCGAAATTGCCGTACAGGCCGGTGGACGAGGTGGTGACCACAATACGGCCATAGCCTTGGCTTTTCATTATCTCCCACACCGCCTTGCAGGGCTTGACCGTGCCCAGCAGGTGCACGTCCATCACGGCGGTGAAATCCTTCAGCTCCATCTTGCCGAAGCTTTTGTCGCGCAGGATGCCGGCATTGGCGATCAGCACGTCGATGCGTCCCCATTTGTCCATGGTCTGCTTGACCAGATGCGCGACGCCGGCGTCATCGCTGACCGAGGCGCCATTGGCGATGGCCTCTCCGCCCGCCGCCACAATCTCGGCCACGACTTTTTCGCTGGCCTGGGAGTTGCCGCCGCTGCCGTCCAACGATCCGCCCAGGTCATTGACCACCACCTTGGCGCCAAGCTTCGCCAGAAGCAGGGCATGGGCCCGGCCCAGCCCGCCGCCGGCTCCTGTCACGATTGCAACCTTGTTGGCGAAAGAAATCGTCATGTGAGCAATCCTGCGTTTTTCGGTGGCTAGGATGGCGTCGGGACGCTTTGCGGGTCAAGGCGGCGGCCGAAATACCGGCGCAGGCGGGCAGCGACAGGCAATTCGATACATTCAGCCAGCAATCCGCCCCACAATATGCAAATTATGACAAGGCCAAGCGGCTCCAGCCACCAGATCAGGTCGGAAAAGCGCATGCCGAAAACCATCGCGTCCGGCGCGGGATAAAGGCGCTGCTCGAAAAAGCGGATGGCCAGCAGCCAGGCGGTCTGGCCGAGATAGACGGCATAAGACCATTCGCCCATCCGTTGCGGCAGTCTTGTTTGCAGCGCCCGGGCGACAAGGCCGCGGTCGAAGGCCAGGGCAAAAACCAGCATCATCAGCGGCAATACGGTGAAAATATCCATTCTGGTATGCGACCAGCCGGTGTTCATCACCACATAGGCCAGCAAGGACAACAGCAAAATCTGCAGCAAGGAATGCAACCATTCCGGCATCCGGTCGCGCGGCTGGAGACGCCGGAACAGCACCGCCATGCCGACGCCGATGGAAAAATCGCTTATCCCCCGCAGCACACCATTGTGAAACGTGATGTCCAGCCCATGCTTGGAGGTGAACAGCAGCGCCAAAAGTCCCGCCAAGCCGCCAGCGATCAGGGCGAAGCCTCGCCAGGTCCGGCCCTCGGCGAGCCAGAGCAGTGCCGGAAAGACCAGGCAAAGCGCGAATTCCACACTGACGAACCAGGACACGCCGTTCCAGGTCAGACTGCGCATGCTGTTCCAGGCATGGATCAAAAACAGGCTGAACCAGAATCCCTTGATGCTGACATCCTGGTGATATTTGAGATCGAAGATCGAAAGATAGCCGCCCTGCGCCGCCAGCATCCGCAGCCCCAGCACAAGCGCCAGCATCAGAAGCAACATGAAAAGGTGCAGGGGATAAAGCCGGATCAGCCGCGCCCGCAGGAAGGCGAGATAGCCGGGCGCCCGCAACAGGTCCTTGAGTCTGGGCCAGTAGGCATGGGTCAGGATGAAACCCGACAGGACGAAGAAAAACTCCACCCATAGATAACCGCGGGTGGCCAGAAGGTCCAAAAACCGCCAGCCGCTATAGTGATGGCCCTCACTGAAATGGAACATCACCACCATCAGCGGCGGAAAAGCCCGTGCTCCCGCCAGCGCCGCGATGCGTCCCGAACCTGCCGGTTTTCCGGTCATGCCTCTCCCCACCCGCCGACACTAGCGCTCGCGCGTCTTTCTGTCATGCCGGAGACGGCCTTTTACGGAGATCGAAATAGTGTAGCGTTATCTGAATTTCCGGCGGGGGCAGACTTGTTGCCGCACTTTCAATCGGCCCAGTTGCAATCCTTATTGGGTATTTGCGCGATCATCGGCTTGGCCTGGGCGCTTTCCGAAGACCGGCGGGCTTTTTCCTTGCGCATGGTGCTGGGCACCTTGCTGCTCCAGGCGGCCATCGCGCTGCTGTTGCTTAAAGTGCCGCTGGCGCGTGACGCGCTGTTTGGCTTGAATGCGGTGGTGACGGCCGTGACCACCGCCACCAATGCCGGCACCAGTTTCGTGTTCGGCTATATGGGGGCTGGGCCGGCGCCTTTCGCCGTCATCAATCCCGCCAATCTGGTCAATCTCGCCTTCACCATCCTGCCGCTGGTAATGGTGATTGCAGCGCTGGCGGCGATGCTGTGGTACTGGCGGATCACCCCTTTTTTAGTGCACGCCATGGCGCTGGTGCTGAAAAAAACCACAGGGCTGGGCGGCGCGGTGGGCTTATCGGCCGCCGCGACGGTGTTTCTGGGCAATATCGAGGGGCAGCTGGTGATCCGCCCCTATATGGCGCGGCTGAACCGCACCGAGCTTTTCATCCTGATGACCGTGGGTCTGTCGGTGATCGCGGGCACGGTGTTTGTTCTTTACGCCACCATCCTGAAAAGCGTGTTGCCCGGCGCGCTGGGCCATCTGCTGGTGGCTTCCTTTATGTCGTTGCCCGCGGGCATCCTGATCGCCCGCATCATGGTGCCCGGGCCAGCCGAAACCGAACTCACCCAGGAACAGGAAAGCGTGCGTTACCGCTCCACCATGGATGCGATGTCGCGGGGCACTCAGGATGGGTTGAAACTCTATCTGCAGATCATCGCCATGCTGATCGTCACCACTGCGCTGGTGGCGTTGGCCAACATCATCCTGGCACAGCTTCCGCAACTATGGGGTGCGCCGTTGACCCTCGAGCGGATGCTGGGTTGGATCTTCTCGCCGCTGGTCTGGCTGCTTGGCGTGCCCTGGTCCGAGGCTGGCACCGCCGGTCAATTGATGGGGATCAAGCTGGCGCTTTATGAGCTGGTCGCTTATCTGCGTCTGGCCGCCATGCCGGCGGGCACGCTGGACCCGCGCAGCACGCAGATCATGGTCTATGCGCTTTGCGGTTTTGCCAATCTGGGCAGCGTCGGCATTCTGATCGGCGGCATGAGTGCCATGATCCCCGAACGCCGCGACGAGGTGGTGTCGCTCGCCTTGAAGGCCCTGGTGGCGGGCACCATGGCCAGTGCCCTGTCGGGCGCGATGATCGGGCTGCTACCGCTTTAGATATTTTTCGGTAAGCTGGTCCGATGGTTGATTTCTGGATTCCGCAAACCTCTTCGGGCGAGATTGTCGACATCGCCCAGTTGGAAGCTGCTATGGTCCAACGCGCCGCCGCCGGCTGGAAACGTCTCAAGGGGGCGCGGCGGTTCCCCGCCGATCCCGGCGGCGTGCTGGAACAAGTGGCATCCAACGCCATCCTGGTGCGGGTGCTGGAGGCGGGCGCGGATTATGAATATCTCAAGGTCGGGGAAGCGCTGGTGGCGGGGTTCCGGGAGGATTTCTCCGGCCGGCGGCTCAGCGATATCATCGCCACGACGCCGCGTTTCGGGCTGGGCCTCAAGATGCTGTATGAAATGGTGCGGTCGGGATGCGAGCCGCTTTACTATCGTGGCTGGGTAGGGGCGGACATGCCGGATGCCCAATTTCTCTATTATGAAAGCGCCGTCCTGCCTTTCGGCAAGGATGAGGCGCGGGTGGACCATATCCTGGTGACCAGCATGCTGGTGCTGCGCGACCAGGCCTTTCCCGCCATGCCGCAGATTCTTCGGGTGTGATGTGCGTATTTGTCTGGTCCTCGCCCTGCTGGCCTTGTCCGCTTGCGCTCCCGACTTTGCCCCGCCCCTGGATGGCGGGGTGACTCCCATTGTGGCGGAAGATGCGATTGTGGCGCGCGACGGCATAAGGCTGCCGTTGCGCCGCTGGGAGGCGCAAGGCGTCCCGCAGCCCCGCGCCGTGATTGTGGCCCTGCACGGCATGAGCGATTATTCCAATGCCTTTGACATGCCCGCCAAGCTCTGGGCCAGGCTGGGCATCACCACGCTTGCCTATGACCAGCGCGGTTTCGGACTCAGCCCCAATCCCGGCATCTGGGCCGGTGCCGACACGATGCGGTCCGATCTCAACGATGCGGTCGCCGCGGCGCGGGCGCGCTATCCCGGCGTGCCGGTCTATGCGCTGGGCGAGAGCATGGGAGGCGCGGTGGTGCTGACAGCGTTCGCTTCAACTCACCCTCCCGCCGCTGATGGCATAATTTTGGTGGCACCCGCTGTGTGGTCGCGGGGCGACATGCCGCTCACCTATCGCGCCGCGCTGTTCCTGGGGGCGCACCTGGTGCCTGGCATGATCCTGTCCAACAATGCCGCCGGAAAGGTCGTCACCATCATTCCGTCCGACAATGTCGAGTTGTTGCGGGCGTTGGGCCGCGATCCCTTGTTCCAGAAAAAGACCCGCACCGACACGCTGTTCGGACTGGTCAATCTGATGGACGAGGCGCGCACCGCGCCGCTATCGATCAAGACCACCCCGCCGATCCTGTTGCTCTATGGCGCCAATGACCAGATCATTCCGGCCCAGCCGACCCAGGCCGTGATTGCGGCGCTGGGCCCCAAGGCAACGGTCAAACGCTATGAGCATGGCTATCACATGCTGTTGCGCGACCTGGAGGGCGAAAGCGTGCAAAAAGACGTGGCGGAATGGATTTTCGCGCGAAATCACTAGCCCGCCCTTTGCGGATGGCACTAGGCTGGCGGCCACGGAGAGGGCATCTCGCCCTCCCGCTATTATGGGCTGGGAAATGCCGGAAACATGGCCCGCATTCGATTGGGCCGACCCTTTTCTGCTGGAGGCCTCGCTGCGCGAGGAAGAAAAACTGGTGCGCGACAGTGCGCGGGGTTTTGCGCAATCGCGCCTGATGCCGCTGGTGCAGGAGATGCACCGCAGCGAGTCTTTCGACCGCGGCTTGTTGCAGGAGATGGGCTCTCTTGGCCTGTTGGGGAGCACACTGCCGGATTTTGGCGGCGTTTCGCCGGTCGGCTACGGCCTGACTGCGCGGGAATTCGAGCGGGTGGATTCCGCCTTCCGCTCGTCACTATCGGTTCAGTCCAGCCTGGTGATGCATCCCATTCATGCTTTTGGCAGTGTGGCGCAGCGGGAAAAATATCTGCCCCGGCTGGCGTCAGGCGAATGGGTCGGCTCCTTCGGCCTGACCGAACCGGGCGCGGGCTCTGACCCTGGGGGTATGCAAAGCCGTGCCCGCCGCACCAAGACCGGATTCGCACTTTCCGGTTCCAAGAGCTGGATCACGCATGCGCCGATCGCCGATGTCTTTGTGATATGGGCCAAACTCGATGACCGTATTCGCGGCTTTGTTGTGGAACGCGGCGACCAGGGACTGTCGACGCCCAAGATCGAGGGCAAATTTTCCCTGCGCGCCAGCGTCACCGGCGAGATCGTGCTGAACGATGTCGAAATCTCCGAGGACCGCATGCTGCCGGGCGCCGATGGTCTGAAGGCGCCGTTTTCCTGCCTCAACCATGCGCGCCAAGGCATTGCCTGGGGGGCGGTGGGGGCGGCGGAATTCTGCTGGCATGCGGCGCGCAGCTATGGCCTGGAGCGCCAGCAATTCGGCCGCCCGCTGGCCGCGACTCAGCTTTATCAGAAAAAACTTGCCGACATGCAGACCGAGATTGCGCTGGGTCTACTGGCCTGTCTGCAGGCCGGGCGTCTGATGGAGCAAGGCAAGCTGGCGGCGGAAGCGATCAGTCTGCTCAAGCGCAACAATGCCGGTAAGGCGTTGGAGATCGCCCGCATGGCCCGCGACATGCATGGCGCCAATGGGATTGCCGATGGCTATCATGTGATGCGGCACATGATGAACCTGGAATCCGTCAACACTTATGAGGGCACCCACGACATCCATGCCCTGGTGCTGGGCCGGGCCCAGACCGGCCATTCCGCCTTCTGAGAGGCACGGACTTTCAAACACCGGTTTTTGCGGGCATAAACGGCTCCGATTTCAACGAACCCCGCCCGGAACCAACCATGTCTCTTGCCTCTGTCGTCAATATCAAGGATTTGCGCCGCCTGGCGCGGCGGCGGCTGCCCGACGCGGTGTTCGACTATCTGGACGGTGCGGCCGATGACGAGACGACCCTGAAGGACAGCGAACGCGCCTTCAAGGAAGTGCTTTTCAAGCCGCGCTTCGCGGTGGCGACGCCGGTCTGCGATCTCGGCGTCACGGTGCTGGGCCAGAAGCTGGAATTGCCTTTCATTCTGGCGCCGATCGGCTATTCGCGGTTGATGCATCCCCGCGGCGAGCTGGCGGCGTCCAGGGCGGCGGGCAAATATGGCACGGGCTATATCCTCTCCACCATGTCTGGGCACCGGATCGAGGACGTCAAGGCGCAGTCGGCCGGTCCCACCTTCTATCAACTCTACCTGGCGGGCGGGCGCGGCGCGGCGGAAGCGGCCATCGCCCGCGCCAAGGCTGCCGGTTACAAGGCGTTGTTTGTCACCATCGACACGCCGGTCGCGGGCAACCGCGAACGCGATGTGCGCAACGGCATGAAGCCGCTGATGGGCAAGAATCCCTTTGCCAAGCTGCCCTATCTCCCCAACCTCCTGGCGCATCCCGGCTGGCTGGCGTCCTTCATTCTCGACGGCATGTCCAGGCCGTTTCCCAACATCGTGGTGCCGGGATCGGGCCCCTTGCAGGCCGTGGACGTCGCCGCGGCCTTGGAATCGGCGCAGGTGTCCTGGACCGATCTCGAATGGATTCGCAAAGTGTGGAATGGACCCATCGTCACCAAGGGCGTGATGACGGTGGATGACGCCAAGCGTTCGATCGATGCCGGGGCGCAGGGCATCGTGGTATCGACCCATGCGGGGCGCCAGCTGGACGGCGTGGCGGGCTCCCTGCGCGTGTTGCCGGGCATTGTGGAAGCGGTGGGCGACAAGACCGAAGTCTTGTTCGATGGCGGCATTCGCCGCGGCGCCGACGTGGTGCGGGCGATGGGATTGGGCGCCAAGGCGGTGCTGCTGGGACGCGGCTATGCCTATGGCATGGCGGCAGCGGGCGATGCCGGGATCGACCGCGCGGTTGAAATCTTCCGCGCCGACATCATCCGCACCCTGAAGCTGCTGGGTTGCTCCAGCATTTCACAGGTGGACGCGAACTATGTGACCACACGCCCCGGCTTCAGGGTCGATTAAAATTCCGAAGCGCTAGCGCCCGCGAATTTCTGTCACCGCCCGCTTCACCGCGTCGATCACCGCCTGCGGCTGGTCGTATTGAATATAATGGCTGCTGTCCGGCACCACCGTGTCGGTGCCGCGGGTAGAGAGTGCGGCTAGCTTTTCATTGCCGGCCTTCCACGCCCGATTCATCGCGACGCTCTGTTCCGCCGTAAAACCGGGATTGCCGACCTCCTTGCCCCGGGTCAGCACGATGAGCGGCTTGTCGCCGAAATTGGCTGTGACCGCCTCCAATTCCTTCTGGTCCACACTTAAGTCGTCTTTGGTATTCAGGAAGCTTTCGAATTCCGAGGCTTTGGTGAGGAGATAGGACGGCCGCGAGTTCTGCGCTTTTTTCACGGCGGCCAAGGAAGGCGGCAGCCGGGTATCGTTGCGGGCGCAGTCATCGGGCAGCGGTACCGGCAGAGCGGCACATTCCTTGATGCGCGGGATTTGTGCGTGGAGGGCAGCCAGCAGATTATCTGATGCGGCTTGTGGTGCGCCGGCGGCGGTACCGGCCGCCGATATGGCAGTCCATTGATCGGCAAAAGCGGGTTCGACCAGCACCGCGCCTGCCAGATCATCCGGATGGGTGGCCTCCAGCAACACGCCAAACAATCCCGCGAGGGAATGTCCGACATAGAGAATGGGGGTCTTGATCTTTGCCGCGATCAGCAGGGCATGAAGATCGGCGACCGCAGCCTTGGCATCGGATGCGCCCCTGCGCGGATCGCTGAAGCCGATCCCGGCACGGTCATAGGCACAGGCGCGGGTCATCTGGGCAACTTCGCCCTGGACCAGCCGCCACACCAAAGAGCTGTCGCCCTGGCCGGAATCAAACAGCACCGTGGGGCTGCCACGTCCCATGCAAAACAGATTCAGCTGGCGCTTGCCATCGACCGCGACCAGTTTGCCGGGATGCATGTAGAACTCATCCGGCACGGGCGCCGCCGCTGCGGATACCGCCGTCAGTATGAAAGCCGCCAAAGTTGAGCACAATCTCATCTTGAGCTTCCCGTGAAGTTGTTAAATTTTAAACCGGCACATCCAGCCCATATCGTCGCAGAAATACATGTCATCGCCCACCAGCTTGGCGCAGTGGATGACGGGCGAGTCATCGGGCAGCTGCACGCGTTCCTTGATCACGCCCGTCGCCGTGTCGTGCAGATAAAATTCATTCAGGTTTGAATCCGACGACCAGATCGTGCCGCGAGTCTTGCCCCAGCTCATGCCATGGGTACGGTTGCCCGGCACCGGCCAGGTGGTTTTCACCTTCCAGGTCTTTTTGTTGATGGTGAAAATCTGGCGCGCCGGCGGGCAGGCATAGATCAGATAATCCCCGTCCAGCAAAATTGCATGCGCCCCGGTGCCGCCTGAGCCTTCCTCGGCATTCAGCGCCAATTGCCCCGGCGGCAGGTCCTTGCCGGTGTTGTTGCCGACATTGCCGGTCTGCGCCGGACCGATGCCGCGCGGCTTGCCGGGCCATGCGGGCTTGAGCGGACTGGAACGCAGCTTGGGATCGTCCTCGCGCTCATAAATGCGGCCCGCGCCGGGGGTCACATATTTGGCGATGGTTTTGCCGTCGAGGTCGCAATGCACAATGATGGAATTGTGGGTCGAGGTGATCCACATCGTGTTGCCGTCCTGCACCAAGCCACTGGGCCCCACCACATCGGCCTGGAATTCGCGTATCAGCGAACCGTCCTTGATGTTGGTGAGCGTGATCCAGTGTTCGGCGCCCTGGTCCAGCACCCACATCTGACCGGGCTTGTCGGACAGCGCCAGGCCGTTGGGCTGGCCGTGCCGCGTCTTGTAGACCACTTCGATCTTGCCGGCAGGGCGCGATTTGATGGCGGCGTAACCCGGCAGGCAGGCGGGATGTGCCGGTTGCGCCAAAGCAGGCAATGCCGCGGCGGGAGAGACAGCCGCGGCAGCCAGGAAATCCCTGCGCTTCATGGGATGCTCACGCCGGCTCGATCTTGAAGACCCAGCCCGCATGGGGGCTGTCGCCATTGGGCCAGCCGGGATGGATTCCGGCGTCGCAGCTGATCAAGGTGCCGTTGTGGAATTCCAGGCCATGCGGGTCGCAGGAGCCGGGCAGGAAATCGTAGGTGCCGATGATCTGACCGGTCTTGCCATCATACTTCACCAGGCCGGGCTTACCTTCCTTGTAACTCTTGCTGTCGTTGCCGAGCACCAGCCAGATGTTGCCATCGGGATCGAAGGTCATGTCATGGGTGCGCGGCTTGTCCGGTGAGGTGTAGGTCGAGATCGCAACTTCCGGCACCCAGGTCTTGGGATCGACCCGCAGCAGCAGCTTGGGCCGCAGCGCCGCGATCCACAATTTGCCGTCACGCCATTGCGCACCATGGGCGCCGCCCCCGTTTTGTCCGGGCAGGGCGAGGGGAATCTGTCGATGGCTGATCTGGTTTCCGTTCATGTCCACCTGGAAACAGCCCTGCGGCTCCTGGTTGGCCATCATCCACACGCAGCCATCGCCATACGCCATGCCGGAACAGTTGCGGCAGTTGGTCATCACCGTCTTGAGCAGTTTGCCATTCCAGTCCACCAGCCAGGCGGCTTCGCGAAGATCGGTCGGCTCCGCCGCGCCATAGCGCGTCGCCGAGTCGCCTGAAAGTTTCTGTTGTGCAATCCACAAGCCTTCCGGCGCCACCGCCAGGCCATTGCCATAGCCCGGCGGGTATTTGAACATCCGGGTGGTCTTCATCATGCCGTGCGGAATCGCGCGGGGCGGATTGAGGCCGTTGGCGGGCGGTTGCGCCTGAACCGCGACGGATGACAAAGCGGCGGCCATGGTGGCGGTGACGAATTCGCGTTTGCTGAGCATGTTTTTCTCCCCGGATTTGGAGGGATGCTGGTCCAAAACCGCAAGGAAGCAAAGGGGAGAAAGATGCTGCAAAGCAGCGGGCTACCAGCCGTTGTCCCCAAAGTGGGCTTGGTATAGCGGGCCCGCCTCCGCCTTGATCTCAGTCCCCAGGCGCAGGCCCAAGGCGCGGGCGGTTCCTTCCGCGTCGCCGCCCAATACCACGCTCTCGCGCCGCCGCCAGCGATGCTTGCCGTCAGGGGTCAATACTTCGCCCAAAAAGGCCAGCTTGCCGTCCGCAATTTTTGCCAGTGCCGCGATAGGGGTGCGGCAGGAACCATCCAACGCCTGCAGGAAGGCGCGCTCGGCGGTCGTGGTAATGGCATGTTCGGCAATGTTGAGCGGCGCCAGCAGCGCCAGGGTCTTGTCATCGCCGGCCCGCGCGGTGATCGCCAGCGCGCCCTGGCCGGGCGCGGGCGGCATGGCCTCGCTGTTCACGATGGAGGCAACGTGTTTTTCCAGGCCCAGTCTGCGCAAACCGGCCAGCGCCAGGTAGGTGGCGTCAAGCGCGCCGCTCTCTATCTTGGCCAGCCTCGTTTCCACCCGGCCGCGCAGCAGTTCCACTTTCAGATCAGGGCGCAGGTGCAAGGTCTGAGCCTGGCGGCGCAAGCTGGCGGTCCCGATGGTTGCGCCGGGCGCCAAGTCCATCACGGTTTTCGCCCCGGCCGCGATAAAACCGTCACGCGGATCTTCGCGCGAGGGCACACAAGCCAGCACAATGCCGGGTGGCATGCGGGTCGGCAGGTCCTTCATGGAATGAATGGCGGCGTCGATGCGTCCGTCCAGCAGGGCTTCGTCCAATTCCTTGGTGAACAGGCCTTTGCCGCCCTGGTCCTGCAAGCGGCCCTGAATCTTGTCGCCGCTGGTCATGAAGGTCAGGATCGGAAAGGCGTCCGCCTCGACACCGGAATTTTTCGCCAGCATTGCCGCCACCAGGCGCGATTGCGCCAATGCCAAAGGCGAGCCGCGCGAGCCGAGACGTATGCTCATTTCCATTCCGCCCTTCACTTCCATTCAGCGATGGGCGGCATGGAAGACAGAATGCTTTCCACATTGCCGCCGGTCTTCAGCCCGAAATGGGTGCCGCGGTCATAAAGCAGGTTGAACTCGACATAGCG
>Ga0097621_100002238_pt1 | contig 13249 bp, 9 predicted proteins | sample KBSMisM72_FD_73165 | JGI IMG/M metagenome (GOLD analysis project Ga0097621, IMG submission 73165) | Miscanthus rhizosphere microbial communities from Kellogg Biological Station, Michigan, USA - KBS Miscanthus M7-2 (version 2) (version 2) | ecosystem: Host-associated > Plants > Roots >... | reverse complement strand
ACCAACCTCCTCAAAAAAGACAGCACGGCCTATTACTATGCCGGTTCCACAGATGCAATAAAAAATGTACTGGTCAGACTGCAAATGCCATATGCTGACTCTTCCCATAATAAAAAATGGGCCGGTGTATATCGTGAAAATAGTCAGCCGGTCGTAAAAGCAAAAAATGAAGATGTCAAACAGGTGCCCGACGTGAAAGGTATGGGTCTGAAGGATGCATTGTATTTGCTGGAATGCAGGGATATCAGGGTTGCCACAAGGGGAACAGGCAAAGTAAGACAACAGAGTATACCAGCCGGAAGCATCGTCTCAAAAAATCAAAAACTCATCCTGGATCTTAACGAATGAATCTACAGGAAATATTATATAAAGTACGCATTCGCTCCGTTCACGGAAAATTGGACGTGGATGTCAGCAATTTGCAACTTGATTCGCGTAAAGTTACCAGTGGTTCAGCTTTCATTGCAGTAAAAGGTACTCACGCCGATGGCCATCAGTTCATTGATGGTGTTGCTGCAGCAGGGCCTTCTGCAATTATTTGTGAAAAACTGCCTGCTGGTCTGGTAGAGGGAATTACATATATCGAAGTTGAGGACAGCGCTGCTGCATCGGGATTACTGGCTCATAATTTTTTTGGACAGCCTTCAGAGAAGATGAAACTGATTGGTGTTACAGGTACCAATGGAAAAACCACCATCGTCACCCTATTGTATAAATTGTTTACTTCCCTGGGGTATACCTGTGGAATGTTGAGTACGGTTCAAAATCATATCGGCAATAAGGTACTACCCGCAACCCATACCACTCCGGACCCGATTTCATTGAATCAGCTACTGCATGAAATGCTGGAGTCGGGATGCACGCATGTTTTCATGGAAACCAGTTCACATGCCATTCACCAGCACCGCATCGCCGGCCTGTATTATACTGGTGGTATATTCAGCAATATCACCCACGACCATCTGGACTATCATAAGACATTTGATGAATATATCCGGGTCAAGAAATTATTTTTTGATGGCCTTTCATCTGCGGCATTTGCGTTGACGAATACTGATGACAAAAGGGGAGAAGTGATGCTGCAGAATACAGCAGCAGCGAAATATTCCTACAGCTTAAAAACTACAGCTGATTTCAAGGGAAAGATCCTCGAAAATAATCTGACGGGTTTGGTGATGCTGGTGAATGAACAGGAAGTGCATTTCCGCCTGATCGGTGAATTCAACGCCTATAATCTGCTGGCGGTTTTTGGGGCCGCCGTTTGTTTGGGTGAAGAAAAAGCCGAGGTTCTCCGGAACCTCAGTGTACTGAGTGGTGCAGAAGGAAGATTCGATTATATGATTTCAAGCAGGGAAAAAATTTTCGGCATCGTCGATTATGCCCATACGCCGGACGCTTTGGAAAATGTACTCAGCACCCTGCGGAAATTGCGCCGGAATGATGAACGCATCATCACGGTAGTGGGTTGTGGCGGCGACCGGGATAAAACCAAAAGGCCGATCATGGGAGAAGTAGCCTGCCAGCTGAGTGACCAGGTAGTCTTCACATCCGATAACCCAAGATCAGAAGATGCCGGAGACATTCTGAAAGACATGGAATCGGGACTTAACACGGCAGCCAGAAGAAAAATTATTTCGATCAGTGACCGTAAGGAAGCCATTAAAACGGCAGTACACCTTACACATCCCTCTGACATCGTTTTGGTTGCGGGAAAAGGACACGAGAAATACCAGGAGATTAAAGGAGTTAAATATCCTTTCGACGATAAAGCCGTACTCAGGGAAATATTTGAAATACTTAAAAAATAGGATTGGGACTCGCATCCCGTAATAAGTGTAAACAGCCGGATCAGTAACATGTTGTATCACCTTTTCGATTGGCTCAGGCAAACAGGCATAAAAGTACCGGGTGGAGCGCTGTTCCAGTTCATCACTTTTCGTGTATTACTGGCTGTTATCTTTTCACTGGTGATAACGATGTTATTTGGAAGAAGGCTGATCAACTACCTGCGCACACTCCAGATTGGTGAAAGCGTGCGTGAACTTGGCCTGGAAGGAGAACAGCAGAAAAAAGGCACGCCGACAATGGGGGGAATTATCATTATCCTGGCGATACTCATTCCCACCCTGTTGCTCGCCAACCTGAATAAAGCCTATATCCGTCTCATGATATTCAGTACACTTTGGATGGGTATGATCGGGTTCATCGACGATTATCTGAAACTGCGCGCCAAAAGAATGGCCCAGAAGCAGGGAGTTCACTACAAAAAAGGTGATAAGGACGGTTTGGCGGGCTGGTTTAAAGTACTCGGGCAGGTGGTATTGGGATTTGTTGTAGCAGCAACCCTGTATTTCAACAGCAATACCAAAGTCTGGCGGGAATTTGTTGGTGACAATAAACCCACAGACACAGTTGGTCTCAAAAGAGTTGTTCTGGATGGCAAGGAAAAACTTTTTGTAGAAGCCAGGGAACCCATTACGACCATTCCCTTTGTAAAGAATCATGAATTCAATTATTCCAAACTGTTACCTGCCGCACTGCGTGGGGCAACCTGGATTTTGTATATAGTGATCGTGATTTTCATTATTACTTCAGTATCAAACGGAGCCAATATTACGGATGGGATCGACGGACTGGCGACGGGAGTGAGTGCGGTGATCGGTACCTGCCTGGGGGTATTTGCGTATGCCAGCGGCAATCTCCGTTTTGCCGAATACCTGAATATCATGTATATCCCGAACCTTGGTGAGCTGTCTATTTTCATCGGCGCTCTGATCGGTGCCTGTCTCGGGTTTCTCTGGTATAATGCCTATCCGGCCACAGTCTTCATGGGAGATACGGGCAGCCTTACGCTGGGTGGAATCATCGCTGCACTGGCCGTGATCGTACGCAAGGAATTGCTGATACCGATATTCTGTGGAGTATTTCTTGTAGAAAATATCAGTGTGGTGTTACAGGTGAGTTATTTTAAATATACCAGGCGAAAGTTTGGTGAAGGCAGGCGGATTTTTCTCATGAGCCCACTGCATCATCATTACCAGAAACTTGGATACAACGAAAGTAAAATCGTAACCAGATTCTGGATAGTAACGATTCTTTGTGTGGTATTTGCGATTGTTACGCTGAAAATAAGGTGAGGCTGAAAATAACATAAAGTGAAAGGTGAATGGTATATGGATTTCCATAAAGCATTTACCCTAAACCCTAGATCCACGAAATCCAAATTTATGAAAACCATTTTTTAAATCATTGTGGTGCAGTATTTATTCTATGCTTTTGAAGAACCTAATCCTCCCTTTGTTAACGTAGATCGTTCGTCGTGTATTTTGAATCGATATGCGACCAACGATACAAGAACGACGAACCGTGTTAAGTTTAAAACAAATGACCAAACTCATCGTACTGGGTGCCGGTGAAAGCGGCGTGGGGGCAGCCATCCTGGCAGCTAAGGAAGGGTATCTGGTATTCGTTTCAGATGCGGGTAAAATCGCGGAAAAATACAAATCGGTTTTATCTGAAAAAGGAATTGAATTCGAGGAGGGGAAACATAGTGAAGAAAGAATTTTTGAAGCGGATGAAGTGATGAAGAGTCCGGGAATACCGGACAAAAGTTCTTTGGTAATACAAATCAGAAACCGCGGAATTCCGGTGATCAGCGAAATCGAGTTGGCCTATCGCCACAGGGGAAGCAGCCGTATTCTGGGTATCACGGGAAGTAATGGTAAAACAACCACTACTACGATGGCTTATCATATCTGTAAACACGGAGGATTGGATTGCGCACTCGTAGGTAATATCGGTGTTTCCATTGCCAAACAGATAGCCGAGGATCCGAAGGAATGGTACATCGCGGAAATCAGCAGCTTTCAGCTGGACGATATCAGCGAATTCAAACCAGACATCGCTATCCTGACCAATATAACAGAAGATCATCTTGACAGGTACGAATACAAGTTTGAAAATTATATCAATAGCAAATTCAGTATTATAAAAAACCAGACGAAAGCAGATTTTTTTATTTACTGCGCAGACGATCCGGTGATCGCGAGTCATATAAAAGAATTTCCGTTTCAATCTAACCCATTACCATATACCATGCAACAGGAACCAAGTCAGGGAGGTTTTATCAAAAACGGGCAAATGAATCTGCAGGCAGGGAATGAAACCCTGCGTATGAGTATTTATGATTTTGCCCTGAAAGGGATCCATAACCAATATAATACTATGGCAGCCGGCCTTGCAGCGGTAACTATTGGTATCCGAAAAGATAAAATACGGGAAGCAGTCCAGAGTTTTGAATCCCTGGAACACCGTATGGAATTCGTTAGCACGGTACGTGGGGTGGATTTTATCAACGACAGTAAAGCGACCAACGTCAATTCTACCTGGTACGCATTAGAAAGCATGCAAAAGCCGGTTATCCTGATTCTCGGTGGAATCGACAAAGGAAATGACTATTCCCTGATGCGCGAACTGGTGAAAGAAAAAGTGAAAGCCATTGTCTGTATGGGTCTTGACAATCGCAAAATTCACGAAGCATTTCAAAATGATGTGCCGGTGATCGTCAATACCGAATCCGCCAGGGAGGCAGTAAAAAGCAGTTTTCATCTGGCAAACAAGGGTGATGTCGTTTTGCTAAGCCCGGCCTGTGCCAGTTTCGATCTTTTTAAAAATTATGAAGACAGAGGAAAACAATTTAAAGAAGCAGTGCGGGACCTATAGAAATTAAAAAATCGTCAATTGTTAATGCAGGATAACAGTACCATAGAAATTCGTGCTTTCAGACATCTGGGTTCAAGAACCAAGGGTGATAAAGTGATCTGGGCAGTGGTCGTATTGCTGGCCCTCATGTCCCTTCTTGCTGTTTACAGTTCAACCGGGTTACTGGCATATAAAATGTATAAGGGAAATACTGAAATCTACCTGTTCAAACAATTTGCTTTTATTATAGCTGGGGTAATGATCATCTACTTTGCCCACATGGTCAACTATATTATTTATGCGAGGGTCGCCAAGATTTTGTTTCTGATTTCTATCCCACTTTTATTTTACACATTATTTTTTGGTGTTAAACTGAATGAAGGCAGTCGTTGGATCCGCCTTCCGATTGTTAATATGACGTTTCAGACTTCCGACCTGGCAAAGCTCGCCCTGATTATGTATATCAGCCGCCTGCTTAGCAGGAAACAGGATCAGATAAAAGATTTTAAAAAAGGATTTTTGCCCGTGATCCTTCCGGTGGCGGTGGTTTGCCTGTTGATCGCACCTGCCAATCTTTCCACTGCGCTGCTCATTGGGGCGACCTGTATGATGCTTATGTTCATCGGAAGGGTCAGCGGCAAACATCTTTTGCTTACCATGGGTATCATCATGATACCAATAGTTCTATTGATCATGACAGCCATGATCCGACATAAGACATCCGAACCATCAACTGTCGTCCGTCATCCGTCATCTCATTCCGGTTTATTCGTACGCGTAGACACCTGGATTAACCGGGTTGAAAATTTTATTTATGGTGCTAAGTCGGATAAGATGGATGACAACTACCAGGTGAACCAGGCAAAAATTGCCGTGGCCAATGGCGGGTGGATTGGATTAGGGCCTGGTAACAGCCGGCAGCGAAATTTTCTGCCGCATCCCTATTCTGATTTTATTTACGCCATCATTATTGAAGAATACGGATTGATCGGTGGGGCCATTATCATGTTTATTTATCTGGTTTTTCTTTTTCGGAGTATACGCATATTTAAGAAATGTCCATTTGCCTTTGGGGCTTTCCTGGCTCTCGGGTTGAGTTTTACACTTATGATCCAGGCGATCGCGAATATGGCTGTAAACGTAAATCTGTTTCCGGTAACCGGTGTTACCCTACCGCTCATCAGCATGGGAGGCAGCTCTTTTTTGTTTACCTGCCTGGCGATCGGAATTATTTTAAGTGTAGCACGTAATGCTGAAAGGATAGAGGGTGAGGTAAAGGAAACAAAAGCGGCGGAGGAGAATTCATCAAATTTTCAAATTGGGTAAACGAATTATCATAGCAGGTGGCGGAACAGGTGGTCATATTTTCCCTGCGCTTGCCATTGCAAATGCACTGAAAACAAAAGAACCAGATATGGATATTCTTTTTGTTGGAGCAATTGGTAAAATGGAAATGGAAAAAATTCCGGAAGCCGGCTTCCCGATTAAAGGAATTGATATAGCCGGATATAACAGGAGTTCGATGTTTAAAAATTTCTCCCTTCCTTATAAATTGATTAAAAGTTTATTGCAGGTCAGGAATATTTTCAAATCCTTCGAACCCCAGGCAGCCATTGGTGTGGGAGGATACAGTACTTACCCGGTACTTCGTTATGCACAGTCGAGGGGAATTCCCACATTTATCCACGAATCAAATTCCTTTGCTGGAAAATCCAATATTCTGCTCGGGAAAAAAGCTACCCGCATTTTTACAGCCAGCGATGGCATGGAGAAGTTTTTTCCTTCCGCCAGATTACTGCATACCGGAAATCCTCTGCGAAAAAATATAGTGGCTGGTAAGGTAACCCGGGATGAAGGGCTGGCCTTTTTCGGATTGGATTCAAAATATACGACCGTATTTATTACCGGAGGAAGCCTGGGTGCCCGGTCTATGAATGAAGCCATCGATGCAGGTATTCCTCTGCTGGTTAAAAACCAGATTCAACTCATTTGGCAGACGGGTAAGACATTTACGGCACAGGCGGCAGCCCATGCAGTGGAATCCAAACTGGTCTGGACGGGTGAATTCGTATTCAAAATGGAATATGCTTATGCGGCTGCGGACATTATTGTATCCCGGTCGGGGTCTACACTATATGAATTATGTGCAATCAGGAAACCGGTGATATTCATTCCCTATCCGCACGCGGCAGAAGATCATCAGACTGTGAACGCAGAAAACCTGGTGAGCAAAAAAGCAGCCCTCATGATATCCGATAGTGATGCCCGTGAAAAACTGGTGCCGGAAATCCTGCGGCTGGCCGAAAATAAACCTGAACAGGAAATATTGAGGCAAAATATAGGGAAACTGGCGATTACAAATGCAGATGAGAAAATTGCAACAGAAATTTTGAAAACACTCAATGGCTGATTTGAAACATATCCATAATATTTATTTCATCGGAATCGGTGGAATCGGCATGAGTGCCCTGGCACGCTATTTCCGCCTTCATGGAAAAACGGTTAGTGGGTATGATAAAACAGAAACTACGCTGACCAAAGAACTGGTGAAAGAAGGTATACCGGTTTCTTACAAAGACGATCCGGATTCGATTCCGAAAGACGTGCAGTTGGTTGTGTATACTCCGGCTATACCAAAAGATCATAAGGGTCTGAGTTATTACCGGCAGCATGGATTTGAACTGATGAAACGCAGTGAAGTACTGGGGCTGATTACATCAGATTCTCTGAATGTTTGCGTAGCCGGCACGCATGGCAAAACTACCATCAGTACAATGATTGCGCATATCCTGCGGGACAGTGGTATGGGATCCAATGCATTCCTCGGTGGAATTTCATCCAACTACAATACCAATTTCTGGAGTCATAAAAATAATATCTGTGTGGTGGAAGCAGATGAATATGACAGAAGCTTTTTGAAACTGCATCCTGATATTGCCGTTATCAGTTCGATGGACGCCGATCACCTCGATATTTATGGTACGGGGGAAGCAGTGAATGAAGCCTTTATCGCATTCAGCCGTAAAATAAAATCGGGTGGCACGCTCGTACAGAAACATGGGCTGCCGGTACCGAAACCAACTGCAGATATCCAGCAACTCAGTTACCACCTGACTGATCAACGGGCTGATGTTTATACAAAGAACCTGCGGATTCTCTCGGGAAATTATGTTTTTGATGTGCAGGGAACGGATGATGTCATGAAAGACGTGCGGCTCAATGTTGGAGGATGGCATAATGTAGAGAACGCTCTGGCAGCTATCACGGCATGCCGCAAACTGGGCCTGAGCGGGGAAAAAATTATTCCTGCACTGAATAATTTCAGGGGCGTCAAAAGAAGATTTGAATATCATGTTCAGGGCAGTGGTCCTATATATATTGATGACTATGCGCACCATCCGCGTGAACTGGAAGTTCTGATCAGCAGTGCCAGGGAGCTATTCCCGGACAGAATAATACGGATCGTTTTTCAACCGCATTTATTTAGCCGGACAAGAGACTTTGCAGATGGATTTGCTTCTGCGCTGGACAAAGCCGACGAAGTGATATTGTTACCGGTTTACCCGGCCAGAGAATTGCCCATCGAGGGGATTAGCAGTGCCACTATAGCAGATAAAATGGTAAAAGTGAAAGGGCAGATTATGAGTAAACAGGAAGTGCTTGACGGAGTCGGAAAGATAGAACAGGGAAAAAAAATTTTGTTGATCACAGCGGGTGCCGGTGATATTGATGAATTGGTAAAGCCCCTTACAGATCTATTGAAAACGAAATGAATATAAAAGGTCCACTGAAGAAGGTTTTTGCGGTGCTGCTTTGGTGCCTGGTAGGCGGCTCTGTGCTGGCCCTGCTGGTTGCTGCCATAAATTCAAAAAACAGCAGCCTCTGCAATGGCGTTGAAGTGGAAATCAATGGAGGCGGAAAAGCGTTCTTCCTGAATAAAAAAGATGTGATAGCGATGTTGGAAGATGAAGGCATAAAAGATTTACGTAACCGGAAAACCGCATCCTTCGATCTGCTGAAAATGGAAACTGTTCTACGCAGAAATACATGGATAAAAGATGCCCAGCTGTATTTCGACAATAATCAGGTTTTAAAACTGCGGATACAGGAACGACAACCTGTTGCGAGGTTGATCACCGCATCAGGTAATAGTTATCTGATAGACAGCAACGGAGTTCAAATGACATTACCCGATAAAAATGTATTCAGACTTCCCGTGTTCACCGGATATCCCGGAGAACGGTTCGGATTACGACGGGACAGTGCTTTGAACCGGCAGCTCCGGGACCTGGCTGTTTTCCTGAATGATGACCCGTTCTGGTCAAACCAGGTACAGGAAATAAATATCAGCTCAGCAAAAACATTCCGGATAACACCGTTGATCGGAAACCAAATGATTGAATTTGGAGACGGGAATGATTTTGAGAATAAATTTCACCGCCTGTTTATTTTTTACAAAGAGATAATTTCAAAAACCGGATTTGAAAAATATACCGGTATCAATATCGCCTATGCAAATCAGGTGATTGCCACACGAAAACAGGGCATGATCTCCAGAGCGGATTCCATACAGGCGAGGAAAAATGTATTGGAAATGATCAGGATGGCAAAGAAGATGGAAACGGACTCCGTCAATATCCGGGAAGTGAAACCGCTCGAGAGAAATACCCTTACGGAACAAAGCCTCCGGAGTTATGACTTTCCGGAAGAAACGGAAAATGATCAACAAACCGGCCATAAAATTCAACAACAACAATAAATCAAACTAAACCATGAACCAGGAACAACCCATTATTGTAGGACTCGATATAGGCACGACAAAAATAGCCGCTATTGCAGGACGAAAAAATGAGTACGGTAAGCTCGAAATCCTCGGTTTTGGCCGGGCGAATTCAAACGGTGTTAAACACGGACAGGTATTGAATATTGATGAAACCATCAAGGCCATCAGAATGGCATTGGATAATTGTTATGCATCCAATCCCAATCTCAGTATCTCGGAAGTATACGTCGGCATTGCGGGCCATCATATTAAAAGCCTCCAAACCCGCGGAGATATTGTCAGGCAAAGTACTGAAGATGAAATTACCCAGAAGGAAATCGACCAGTTGGTTGCTGACCAATACAAAACCTATATACCGGCAGGCGATCAGATCATTGATGTTATTCCTCAGGAATTCGCGGTCGACAATTTTCAGAATATCATAAGTCCGATCGGATATGGAGGTGTAAAAGTGGGTGCAAATTTCCATATCATCACCGGTGATAAAAATGCCATTAAGAATATCAGCCGGGCAGTTGAGAAAAGCGGATTGCAAACCAAAGACCTGGTATTGCAGCCGTTGGCATCCGCCGCAGCAGTAATGGGTCAGGAAGATCTGGAAGCTGGTGTTGCCATCGTCGACATAGGTGGTGGCACCACGGACTTGGCAGTATTTTATGAAGGAATTCTCAAGCATACTGCGGTGATACCCTTTGGAGGAGAAAATATAACTAATGATATTAAGACCGGTCTTGGAGTATTAAAAACGCAGGCCGAACAGATGAAGGTTCAATTTGGATCCGCGCTATCGAATGAAGCGAAGGGAAATGCCTTCATCACGATTCCGGGACTAAGAGGCATGCCCGCAAAAGAAATCAGTGTAAAAAATCTGGCAAATATTATCCAGGCACGCATGAGCGAAATCATGGATTTTGTTTCCTATCATCTCAAACAAGTGGGACTTGACAACAAGATGCTGAATGGGGGTGTCGTGTTAACCGGTGGAGGAGCCCAGTTAAAACACCTCATTCAATTAACGGAATATGTGACCGGACTCAACGCACGTATCGGATATCCCAACGAGCACCTTGCATCCGGACAAATTGAAGAACTCGCAAGACCTACTTATTCTACCTGTATCGGATTAATATTGAAAGGGTACAGCGACTATGAACATAACCGGAAGCAGTTCGAAAAGACACATGTGCAGGTGGAGGTTCCCAGCAATTTGAAAACCCAGGAACCCGTAAAAGTTGATCCGCTGGTTACTGAAGAAGAAAAACAAGTGAGGCGCATTTCAAACCGGAAAGGAATAAAAGACTTCTGGGGAAAATTCAAGGACGGTATTATTGATCTTTTCAAGGAAGAAGAAGATCACGCACTTTAAACTAACTATACTAACCAATAATTCTATTTTATGATCCAATTTGATTTGCCAAAAGACAAGTCGTCCATCATTAAAGTGATCGGCGTAGGTGGAGGCGGAAGCAATGCTGTCAACCATATGTTTGGCCAGAATATCGAAGGTTGCAATTTTATTATTTGCAATACCGACGCACAGGCCCTTGCCCAAAGCCGTGTTTCCAATAAAATTCAACTCGGACCTCTTTTAACGCAGGGTCTGGGAGCCGGTGCGAATCCGGATATTGGCCGGCAGGCAACAGAGGAGAGCCTGGAGGAAATTAAATCCATCCTTGAAGTGAATACCAAGATGGCGTTTATCACAGCGGGTATGGGCGGTGGAACGGGAACGGGCGGAGCACCTATCCTGGCGAAAATCTGCAAAGATCTCGGCATCCTTACCGTCGGCATTGTGACTACGCCTTTTTCTTACGAAGGAAGAAAGAGACAGTTACAGGCAGAAGAGGGAATTTCTTTATTGAAGGACTATGTAGACACATTGTTGGTTATCAGCAATGATAAACTGCGTCATCAATTTGGAAATCTGAAAATGAAAGAGGCTTTTTCAAGAGCTGACAATGTTTTGGCAACAGCCGCCAAATGCATCACTGATGTAATTAACAGTACTGGTCAGATTAATGTGGATTTTGCAGATGTGTGCACGGTTATGCGCAGCGGCGGTGTGGCCATTCTCGGAAGTTCGGTTGCCGCAGGTAGTAATCGCGCGCAACAGGCGATTGAAGAGGCTTTGAATTCACCATTGCTGAATGACAATGATATTCGCGGAGCCAAATGGATACTTATAAATATCAACTCATCTGAAGGTGATAATGAATTTACCATGGATGAAGTTGAAATAATTCAACATCATCTCATTGGCCAGGCTGGTGTGGATACCGACGTGATTCTGGGATTGGGATATGACGCATCACTCGGCGACAAGATTGGAATCACGATCATCGCCACCGGATTTGAATACAAGGATCCATTCAAACGGGAAGAAAAACCGGCGGCTCCGAAAAAGGAAGAAAAAATTGTAATGCCATTACAAATGCCGGTCCAGGAGGCCATGAAACAACAGGAGAGTCGGGTTGCCGACTTAGTGCCTAATGAAAAACCCTTAGTGGAAACAGTCAATAAAAATAAAACCGAGATCCCGGTCCCGGATCGTTCAGTAGAGCTGGAACCCAGGCTGGTTGAGGTTCCGCAGACTGTTGGCCAGGTTAAAAAAACCGGACCTATGGTAGTCATGCCGGCGAACAGCCAAAGCCGGTTACCAGACGAACATCACGTGGATAAAAAGATCGCGGAGGAACCAATAGAATGGATATTTTCGCAAGACACTGTTCCCGCACCCAGTTCGGGTGGTTATCTTTCCAGACCTTCCAATATTTACGACGAAGAACCATCAGAATCGAAACCCCTTTCAGAAGAGCTTCCTTTGAAGGACCATATGATCTTTTCTGCGTCTGCAAAAAATCCGGTAAAGGATGAAATTCCTTCCGCAGATATGCAGCTCGTATTTAAAGATGAAATTCCAGCGGCGGATGTGCCTGGGGCCCATCAATCACAACCGGTATCTATAGCGGATCAGCCTGCAGAGGAGCCTGCCGCGCAGGACGAAGCAGAAGGCCTGAGACGCCGAGCAGCAGATCGGATCAACAAATTGCGCAACTTGTCGTTCAATATGAATGCTGCGGATCCGAACAATGAGTTTGAAACTGTGCCGGCCTACATCCGCCGAAATCTGGAATTGTATAACACGGTTACGAGTGTGGAGAGTTTTTACAGCCAGTATGAAGTCAAATCTGATAACAACAGCCAGGGTGAAATCAGTACCATCAATAGTTTTCTGGATGGGAAAAAACCCGATTAGGCACTCTCATATTGTTTGTTTTTAGTTGTTTAATCCCTTCCCGCCACTGCGGGAGGGGATTTTTCTTAAATAATGCAATTGGGTATCATGGAAACAGTGATCATAACAGGCGGTACAGGCATGATCGGAACAGTCTTATCAAAATTCCTGGAATCCAGGGGATACCCAGTTATTATTTTTACCAGAAATCCGACAGCTTACAGGAGCGCATCACCGGGCATTTCTTATGCTGCATGGAATATTGATAAACAGTCCGTCAATGAGGAGTCAATCAGGAAAGCAAAATACATAATTCATCTGGCAGGTGCAGGTATAGCAGATAAACCCTGGTCAGAGAAAAGGAAAAAGGAAATAGTAGAGAGCAGGACAAGAAGCAGCGAATTGCTGGTAAAAGCACTGAGCGGTATCCCCAATGAAATCGTATCGGTCGTGTCTGCATCTGCCATCGGCTGGTATAAGCCAGGTCAATTTCCCGCTGTGGAAACAGATCCCCCGGATTCCGGATTTCT
>Ga0097621_100002223_pt1 | contig 13300 bp, 12 predicted proteins | sample KBSMisM72_FD_73165 | JGI IMG/M metagenome (GOLD analysis project Ga0097621, IMG submission 73165) | Miscanthus rhizosphere microbial communities from Kellogg Biological Station, Michigan, USA - KBS Miscanthus M7-2 (version 2) (version 2) | ecosystem: Host-associated > Plants > Roots >... | reverse complement strand
CCTGATGACAAACGTGATGTACGACGAGACTGTCCGAATTGCCGTTCGTTCGCCAACCTTCGAGATGACGGTGCGGTCGTAGCGGACGAAGGACACGAGGGCCGAGCCTTGTGGCAACGCGCCCCTCACATCGTCAAGCCCCACGCGCGCGCCTGCGAGGTCGGCACGAGCACTCGCGCTGCGTTCGGCCATCGCGCGCTCGGCATCCTCCTTCTGCTGCCGTGCCTGGTCGAGCAGTTCGCGCGGTACTGCGTCCCGACCCTGCAGGCTCCGCAGCATCAGGTTCGCGAACCGCTGGCGCGAACTAACGAGCGAGGCGTTCAAGGCGCTCGACGCGGGATCGGCTGACATCAATCGGGCGCGCGCCGCGAGCTCGTCCAGGATGACGCCACGCGACTGGATCACCGATTCGAATATGGGCGACGCGTCGGCAACGTCGCCCGCCGCAACTATCGAGAGCGCCAAATCGAGACCCCTTGGTCGTTCGGCGGCAAAGGACATCGCCTGTCTTTCCGGCAAATAGCGAACCGTAAATCGAAGATGATCGCGGCCAGCCTGCTCAGCATCGAGTGCGGCCGCAAGGGCCACGCCAGACCCACCACGCGCGAAGTCGACGCGTGCACGTGCGGCTCGGGTTTCGGCCGCCAGTGGATGAGTGGCACCGAAAATTCGCTCGCGTTCCGCCAGCGCCTCCGTCAGGCTGCCGTGCGCGGCATCCAGATTGCCAAGGCGGGTCTCCAGGGCTCCTCGAAGCTCAAGAACTCGAGCAAAATGATCTGGCTCGTCAGAGGCACCAGATTTCTTGTAGATGGCGATTGCCTGATCCGTGTACTGGAGCGCAAGCGACAGGCGGCCCATGCCTGCCTCTGTTCGTGCCAAGCTCGTAAGCGTCCACCCGACAAGAGGGTGATCAGGTCCGAGACTACGTCGCCGAATAACCAACGCGCGTTCCTGAAGCGTCAGAGCTCTGGCAAGCTGTCCGCGAGACGTTGCCACCTCGGCGAGCGCGTCAAGTCCGCGCGCGACAAACGGGTGATTTGACGTGAGGCCTTTCGACCAGATTTGTATCGAACGCGAGTACAGGCGATCGGCCTCGGGGAGATCACCGAGGTCTCTCGCAAGCATAGCCATGTTGTAAACCGTCGTAGCTTGGGCGTCGATCCCCATATCCGACCCGGACGTCCGGCATCGTTCGATCGTTGCGAGAGCGCGTTGATACACCTTCCGCGCCTCCGAGAATCCTGCATCGTACGTCAGCGAGTTGGCTAAGCCGAGCAATAGCCCGATGAGCTCAGGGTCACACGGCGCAAGGGAGGCCTGTCCGACGCTGAGCGCGCGCTCACGTTGCAGTCGGGCTTCGATCAGGTTCCCCAGAGAAAACGAGGCGAACCCCAGCCTGCGCAATATCGCCGAGATCGCCGGATGATCGGGGCCCAGCGCTTTTTCGCCGATGGCCAGCGTCGCTGCCCACGTCTGTTGGGCCGCAACCGGATCGCCCGTCAGGAAGGCGAGGTCGCCTCTCAGCTGCATTGAGAGCACCACATCTGGATGTTCCGGTGCGACGCGACGTTGAATCGCCAGAGCCCGATCAGTTGGCGCGATAGCAGCAGAGTACTCGCCGGAGTCTCGATGCAGCATTCCGATCAGCTCAAGTGTCCGCGCGAGCGCGAGCGGCGAATCGGCCGATCGACCTTCGCGAATTCTGTGCGACTGATCGAGCTTCCCTCTGGCTTCCTGGAACCTTTCGAGGTGAATGAGCGCAAGCGCCAATTGATCGAGGCTGTCCGCTACACGTGCGTCATCACTTCCGAATGCGGCCAATCGAATCGCCAGCCCCCGCTCGTGAAAAGGGAGCGCCGCACTGAACTCGCCCCGCATGACGTGCGCCGTCCCCAGATTGTGGAGCGAGACTGCCGTATCGACGTCACTACGTCCAAGATGTTCTTCTTTCAGCCGGACGACGCGTTCTGCCAGCGTGAGTGCCGCCGGGGTGCCCGCCCGGCCGTTCTTCAGCTGCGCCTCGACGAGCAAATCCAGAGCCTGCGCTGCCGCTAGCGTTCCGGCACCCCGCTCGCCCCCAACTCGTGCGCTCCAGTCAGCCGCGAGCCTCTCGGCTTCGGCATACCGTCCCAAAGCCAGTGCTTGCCGCACGCGTTCTGGTGCACCGTCATCCGATGGCACCTGTTGGAGCGCCCGGCTGGTCCCGGAGCAGACCAGCACGATGACAATGAGCGCACTCACGAACTCTCTTTTCACGTGCTGTCACCATCCCGCTGTCGATGCGAGGCGCGGAACGACCGTTTCGTCGTCTTACTTTCTACCGTTTCTTTCTCCTGCGCCTTCGTCGGTCTTCCAGCCCCAGCAGTTTGAAGAACGCCGCGACCTCCCGAGGGTCTTCCACCTCGCGCTTGAACTGCAACTCTGTTGCGAACCCCAATTCCTTCGAGAATCCGAGCTCCTTCGAGAATCCGAGCTCCTTCGAAAATCCGAGCTCCTTCGAGAATCCCAGCTCCTTTGAAAATCCATCCCCTTTTCGCGCAAGCTCCTCGAGGAGCCCGCGCGGAATCTGCGCCAGCACCTGCCGCAGGAGTGCGCGCGCGTCGCTGTCAGGCTCGCTTGCCGGGTAGGACGCGTTGTGATAGGTAACGGGCGGTACGGGATCATCCGGCATTTCGCGAATCGCAATGCTTTGCCAATTTGTGTTTGCAATTGCCAAGGTTCCGTAAACGCCGCGGCTGGCGAGCCGGGCGATCAAGGACGTTCGCTGGAGTCCCTTTTCAAAAGGATAACAAAACACGCTGACGCCACCGAACGTGGCTTGCCGAAGCTGCCTGCCGCCCTTCTTTGAGCGCGCCGACGTTTGTTTCGCCTTCCGCTCAGGATTCAACACCACATGGCCAATGGCAGCGTGCAACTCATCCGCCGCTCGCCCCAATTGCTTGTCGCCTCGTTCTTTCAACCTGCGACACAGATCAGAGACGTCCAACAAGGCTGAGTCGGCGCGTTTGGCGCCCCGCAGAGCATTGCGAATCGTGGTGCCACGCTTTTCAATTGCCGGAACCAACGCAGTGACAAGCGATCTCAACGGCTGGTTTACATTCGTCAGCTTGCCGGTGCTCATGAGCGTAAATGGAACATCTTTCAGTCCGTGCCTATTCGCCTTGTGCGAGTAATGGTCCTTCAGTGCTTTTACTAATCCGCGCGAGGCTTTTTCCGGATCCTCCGGGTTGGCGGCCAGAGCCGTGAATATCTCTCGGTACGGCCAGCCCTCGATCGGAACGATCTGTGGTGAAGCAATGATGTAGTCGGCTGAATCCTCCAGCTCGTATGCGGTCTCGAGAGTGCTCATGAAGCAGTCTTTGAATGCGATGATGTCGACTCTTTGGTTCAGACTCTCTCGTGCCGTTCGGAGCGCCACGCGCAGCTCCTTGAGAGTTAGAGTCTGGGCGATGTACGTTTGCTCGCTATCCTGTGCAAACGGACCAGCCATGGGACTGCTGAACGGGCGATCTGTGAACAGGCCAAACGGTCCTCGACTGTGCCCCCAGAGGATCAGGGCGTACCGATCGGCAGGGCACGCGTTCGCCACAAAATCGAAGAATCCGTAGAGTGTCGCGGGATCGGCGGCGGCGCTTTCAGGTTGCGCCCAGCCTCCCTGGCCGATGACGCGCCTCCACACGTCCGGCCTGTTTCGAAAATCCAGCTGCACGGCGACCTTGACCTTGTGTTCATCCTTGTCCGCCGCGAGAGCCGAATAGATGATTTGATCGAGTTCGCGGTTCGCCTGTTGATCCAGAAGCTCGCCGTGCGCAGGGTCGTCGGCAACCATGTAAATCATGACCGTCCAGTCGGGACGAGTCGCCGCAGGCTTTGAATTTGAACTAGTACCATTCGCCATACGTACTCCCTTCACAGGTTCAACCTCAAGACAGGCGCGCGACCGCCCTCCGGCGGGAGGACGCTTGTGTCTTCATGGCTTGTCGCCGTTCAGCAAGCGCCGAGTCTAACGCCGTCAATGGCCGCACCACCGAATAAGTTGTGACCTCGTGACCTGTACTAACGTCAGCCGAGTACTTTTCCCACATAATGAGCACACCCTCGAGGCCCCTTCAGCCAAGTACGTCGTTGCAACCCACGCGCATCCGCGTAGGTAAGAGCCCGCTACGCACGTTCGAACCGGAACCGATCTGTTGGATCGTCTCAGCCCGGTCGTTGATCTCTCTGAAGGGGGGAGCCTCTTTGATACCTTCGGCGCAACCCTCAATCGGACAACGGGATATGATTAGCACTCTCGCCCTGACACCCGGTCCGGTTCTGAAGATGGACGAAGCCCAGTCGTCCCTGATCCTCGTCCGCCGCGCGCACGACGGGGACCAGGCCGCCGTCAACGAGCTCTTTGCCCGCTACCTGCCGCGGCTCCAGCGGTGGGCGCACGGCCGCCTGCCTTCCTGGGCCCGCGGGTCGCTCGACACCCACGACCTCGTGCAGGACACCTTCATGCAGGTGCTGAAGCGGCTGGACCAGTTCGAACCGCGCCACGAAGGCGCCTTTCAGGGTTACCTGCGCCAGGCCCTCTTCAATCGCGTGCGGGACGAGATTCGCCGCGTCCAGCGGCGCGGACCGTCGGACGAACTCGACCCGGACAGTCCAGCGACCGATCCCTCCCCTCTCGAACAGGCAATCGGGCAGGAAACGCTGCAACGCTACGAAGCCGCGCTCGCCCGGCTGAAGGATGACGACCGCGAGGCCATCATCCTCCGGGTCGAGCTTGGCTATCCGTATTCCGAGATCGTCACGGCACTGGGCAAACCGAGCGTCGCGGCCGCGCACATGGCGGTCAGCCGTGCGCTGGTCCGCCTCGCACAGGAGATGGCACATGGGCGCAGCTGACGACATCGTGACCGCGGCCGCCGAATCGATTGCCTCCGGCGACCACGTTGACTGGCACGGCCTGCGGCAACAGCCGCTCGACGTGGAGCGGAGCGGCATCCTGACCGAGATGCAGGTGCTCGAACGCATCGCCACGTTCCTGCGCGATTCCGTTCCGCTGGACACGCCGGCCGCGCCTCGGGCCAAGCGCACCCAGCGGACGATGCCAGGGTCATGGTCCCATTTCACGCTGCTCGATCTGATCGGTGAAGGAGGGTTCGGCACGGTGTACCGGGCCCGCGACACCAAGCTGCAGACCGACGTCGCGCTGAAGCTGATCGAACTGCCGGCCGATCGTGAGATCAGGCCAGCCTTCGCGTTGAAGGAACCGCGCCTGCTCGCGCGTGTGCGCCACACCAACGTCGTCACCGTCTACGGCGCGGACATCGTCGACGGGTGCGTGGGCATCTGGATGCAGCTCATCGAGGGCCAGACCCTCGCGTCGCTGCTTCGGGCGAATGGACCGTTCGGCGCGCAGGAGGCCGCACTCGTCGGCATCGACCTGTGCCGCGCCCTCGCCGCCGTCCATGCCGCAGGAGCGATCCACGGCGACGTGAAGACCCGTAACGTCATGCGCGAGGCGGGTGGTCGTACGCTCCTGATGGATTTCGGAACCGGGCGCGATCTGTCGGCCCTGCGGCTTCATGGCGCGGCTGAACCCTCCGCCGGCACGCCAATCTACCTGGCGCCCGAAGTGCTCGAAGGTCAGCCGCAGTCGAAGGTCACTGATGTCTACAGCCTGGGCGTGCTGTTGTACCACCTGGTCACCAGTGACTATCCCGTCAAAGGAGAGACACAGGCCGAGATCGAGGACGCTCACCGGCGCGGCGATTACCGGAACCTGCGAGACGCGCGGTCCGATCTGCCGCAGCCTTTCATCGCCCTCGTCGAGCGCGCGCTGAGCCGCGACCCCCGCGACCGATTCCAGACGGCGGGCGCGTTCGAGGCGGCGCTGGCCGAATTTCTCGGGCAGACGCGGCGACACGTTCCCGAGCCGAGCCCGTGGCGGTGGTGGCTGAACGTCGCGGCCGTGACTGGCGCGATGGCCCTCCTGAGCGTGGCAACCGTATGGGTGACTCGACAACTGAACCGCACGGAATTGAGAACCGTCGGCGCGCAACCGGTGACGATCGCCGGCCCGGCGACCGCGGCCGGTTATCGTATCGAACCCGCGCTCTACAAGCACGGGCGCAGCGACGACACGAGGCTCCGGGCGGGCGACCGCGTCGCTCCCGGTGACCAGTTGTTCATGAAACTCAACGTCTCCGCTCCGACGTACCTCTATGTCGTGAACGAAGACGATCGCGGCGACTCGTTTCTGCTCTTCCCGCTTCCTGGCCAGGCCGTCGCGAATCCGATCGGCGCCGAAACGCCGATCCGCATTCCGGGAACCGGCGACGACCAGATCAACTGGGTGCTCACGAGCGTCGGCGAACGCGAGCACTTCATCGTCTTTGCCAGCCCGGAGCGGATGCAGGCGTTCGAGGAGATATTCGCGACGCTGCCACGACCGGTCATCGGCAGGAAGATCTTGAGCGTCCCGATCCCCAAGGGAACGCTCTCGAAGCTGCGCGCCGTCGGGGGCCTGACGGCGCCGGTGCAGACGAGCCTCAGCTTCTCGAATATGTTCACGTCGCCTCTCAGCGATGGCGCGGAAACGGCGCACGGCATGTGGGTGAGGCAGTTGACCTTGCTCAATCCGGCCGGCGGAAGATAGATCCGTACAGCTACAGCCGAACGGACGCTCCAAAACCGAGCGCCCGGAACCGTGACGGCGGGATGTTCTTCTCCTTTAAGGCCTCTCCAAGAGCTCTCACCGGCTCGTCAATGCCCTCGATGGTCATCTGGAACGTCCCGAAATGCATGGCGACGCTTTCGCCTGCCTCGAGATCCAGGTGCGCCTGCGCGGCCTCGGCAGGATTCATGTGAACCGTCCGCATGAACCAGCGTGGTTCGTATGCGCCAATCGGCAGGAGCGCCAGGTCGATCGGCCCGAGGCGCTGTCTAACGTCCCGGAAGAACGGGGCATACGCCGTATCGCCGGCGAAGAAGACCCGCCGGCCGCCGAGCACCAGCATGAAGCCGCCCCAGAGGGCGCGGTTTCGATCGAACGGCGTTCGGGCGGAGAAATGATAGGCCGGCGTCAGCGTGATTCCAGGCGAAGTGCCGGCCTGTTGCCACCAGTCGAGCTCTTCAACCCGGCGAACACCCGTTGACCGAACGAGCCGTCCATTGCCCAACGGCGTTACCACTGCGGGGTCGAAGCGCTCCGCAAGCCTCCTGAGCGTCCGCAGATCGCAGTGATCGTAATGGTTGTGACTGAGCAACACCGTCGAGATGGGTGGCAGGTCGTCGAACCGCACCGCGGGCGGACGCACTCGTCGTGGGCCGATCACGTTCAGCGGACCGGCACGCTTCGAGTAGATCGGATCCGTGATGATGTTCCCCGCCGGCGTCTGAATCAGAAACGTCGAGTGTCCGACGAACGTGACGATGGCGCGGGCGCCGTCGAGCGCGGGAGGCTGCTGTGGCGCCTCGTCGATCCAGGCCGGCCAGGGCGTCCGTGGTTCGACCAGCAACCGCGGAACGGCGGAGAGCGGTTGTCCCGCCGGACCTGTGGGATTGACGAATCGCCTGCCGTCGAAGTGATCACTCGTGCTCTTTTCACGGGTCATGACGTGCCGCGCGCAGGGTTATGGTTCACGATCCTCGCATGCGCCAGGGACGACGGCAACGCCGGTCCACGCCTTTCGCCGCCGCCCCAGGGAGAACAGCGGACATTTGTCTCTCTGACGCCGCCTTTTTTGGCCTCTTTCGTGAAGAAACACCCCAACCACCCCGCCAGTGCGATGGGCCCGTCTTTTGCTAAATAGACAGGCAAGTCGGGAGCAGAGTGGCGGCGGTTCTCACGCCAAGCCAGAACATCCTGGTTGCTGCGTGACGAAAGTCGGCATTCTGTCTCCCGCACCAACCGATTCGTGGAGCCGCTATGCCTCTGATGACTGTCTCTGTCGCCGAGTCGCTGCTGGAGCGGATTCGCGGCGACTTCAGCGAGAACCCTGGTTTGCGGCTCACACCGTGGCAATTCCGGCAGATGTGGTCGCTCGGGCCGAATGAGAGTCGTGTCGTGATGCAGCAGTTGAAGAGCGCTGGATTTCTTCGGGAAGACAGAGACGGCTCGCTCGTGCAGTGCGTCAGGTGAGCGCCGCGGCGCAACTCACGGGTCGCCGTGTTTCCTCATGGCGACAAGCAATCGGCGATAGCTGGCGTCCAACCCACCAGGACATCGCGGAACGGGCCCACGCCATTTATCTGAATCGCGGCGGCACGGGCGGCTCGGACGTGAACGACTGGCTTCAAGCTGAACGCGAGCTCTTCTTTCAGCGCACGTGGAACCTCCACAAACTGTCGCTGTAGCGTGAATTCCACAACAGCATCTGAGCTGGTCGCTTAAGATAGCTGGAATCCGTGAAAGCCTCACCATCTAGGCGCCAGGGCCGGCGCACCATGCGATTCACCGTCCTCGTCGGGATGCTGGCCGTGTGGACGATAGCGCTCGAAAGCTGTTCGAAGCCATCCGAACCGGCCAGGACCACAGCCCCTGCGACCGGTACCGTGAACCTGGCGGCCACCTCCGCGAACGACCCGGCGCTCCCCGGCATGCCTCCGCTGCTCGATCCCCACAATATCTATGCGGCCGATCGGTCCGGTAACGTGAGCCAGACCATCGCTCGATTCCCGTCGCGGGTCTATGTTCCGAATACGGGCAGCAACAGTGTCGACGTGATCGATCCCGTCTCGTTCAAGGTGGTCGATCACTTCTCGGTCGGCCGTCAGCCGCAGCACATCACGCCGTCGTACGATCTCGAGCACCTGTGGGTCCTGAACGATCTCGGAGACGGGATCACCGAAATCGACCCCGCCACCGCCAGGAAGGGGAAGACCATCTGGGTGAAGGATCCGTACAACATGTACTACACCCCCGACGGGAAGTTTGCGATTGTCGTGGCGGAACGGGAAGCCAGGTTGAACTTCCTGAACCCCGCGGACATGAAGCTCGTCGAGTCGGTGCCGGTGCCGTGCCGCGGCGTTGATCACATGGACTTCAGCGCCAACGGCCGCTTCCTCATCGCGAGCTGCGAGTTTGGCGCGTCCCTCGTGAAGGTGGATGTGGCCACCCACCGCGCTCTCGGCACGCTGGCGCTCGAAGCCGGCGGCATGCCACAGGATGTGCGGTCCTCTCCGGACGGGAGCCTCTTTTACGTGGCGGACATGATGGCGAACGGCGTTTACGTCATCGATCCGTACGCCTTCACTCGCGTCGCGTTCATCCCGACGGGGAAAGGCGCGCACGGGATTTCAATCAGCCGTGATGCGCGGCTGATGTATGTCTCGAACCGGGGCGAAGGCAGCGTTTCCGTCATCGACCTCGAGACCCGCAAGCCGGTGGCGAGGTGGGAAATACCCGGCGGCGGCAGTCCGGACATGGGAGGGCTGTCCGCGGACGGGACGACGCTCTGGTTGTCGGGCCGCTACAATCGCGAAGTCTATGCCTTTGACACGAAGGACGGGCGGCTGCTGGCGCGAATCAAGGTCGGGAAAGGGCCGCACGGCCTGGCCGTCTATCCCCAGCCAGGCCGCTATTCGCTGGGCCACAACGGCGTCTTTCGATAGTCGGCCGGAAATCAGCCGCAGTTGATCGTGCACTTGGCCGGACGCACGAACTTGCCCTTGATCTTCTCGCGATATTCCGGATACATCGTCTGCGCCCCACCCATGGCCGCGTCGGGCGGGATGCCGTAGCGTTTCGCGATCTCGTCGACGAACGGGTTCTTGCCCGGCAGGTAGTGCGGCACCCTGCCCGACTCGACGCCTTCGTCGCCGACGATGCACGGGGGGCCGCCGATGGCGACGGGGTTGGCGCTGAGGTTGTACGAGCGCGTGAGGATGTAGGGCTCCGTCAGATAGACCGGGTCGTCCATCAGCAGCGTCAGGGTGAGGAGATCACCGTGGCGCCGGAAGTGCGTCGTGATCGTCGCCTGATCGCTGCTTGCCGCGCCGTTGCGGCGGATGTACCCGGTCTTGAGGTGCGTCGTCGTCGCGATGAGCTCATTGCCGTTCCACACGCCGGTGGTAAAGCCCGTCTGATCGTGCGCCGCGTTCTTCGACGGATGCGGCCGGCCGTCCATCCAGATCGTCATCGGCGCGCGCGTTTCCCACGCGCCGACCATCCATGCCTGCACCTTGCCGGTGATCGGATCGGGAACCGCCCACATCCTCAGGCTGAACGGCCCCGCGGCGATATGCCACTGCGTCTGGAACCAGCACGTGCGCTCCGGCATGGAGATGATGGACTGGGAAAAACTCAACGCCTTGGCCAGGCCGGACTCGTTGAACGGGAGCCCCGCCCAATCGTCCGGGTTCGGACCGCCGCCGCGTTCGAGCGCGTCCTCGTGGTTGATGGATGCCCACGATCCTGACAAGTCGATCTCGGCCCGCGCCGGAGCGCTCGAGCAGAGGATCGACGCCAGTGCGAGGACCGCTATGGTGCGAGTCATGGTGAACTCCATTCGGCTACCAGGTCGCGGAGCACGCCGTCGGGCTCCATTTCGCATCGCCAGGCTCTTTCTTGAAGTGGGAGCTGATCACGAAGGGCTGCCGCAGATACTCGGGGTCGGTGGTGACGATGGTCACCACCAGAAGCGGCGACCCGTCCGGCTGCGTGATCACTTCGTAGTACTCCTTGAGGCTGGCGTTGTCGCTATACGGAACGCCGTTCTTTCGCAGGAAGCCGGCCTTGAGGTTGGACGTCGTCACCTGCAGCGTGCCGTCAGTGGCGCCGCGGCCGCCGCCGGCCTGCCACTCGGCCATTGAGTCTCCCTGGATCGTGCGGGGCCCGGCGGGCGCCTTCCAGTCGCCGAAGTGAAAAATCCTTGTCTGTTTCCCCGCATCGGCATCCATGCGCAGCGTCTGATCGTCCTGCCACGTGATGTGGAGGCGGCCCGGCACGCGCAAGAGGGCCGGCGCGCCGTACGACTTGCAGAGCTCTCCCGACGCCTCTTCTTTCGCGGGATCCCACGCATCGGCAATCGCCCGGGCCGCGGGGGTCATCGGCACACCCTGATAGTCGCCGCGCGCGGGCGTGACCATCCGATAGCGCCAGTCTTCCGTCACCACGGAGACCCAGTAGCCGGTCAGGTCGATGAGCGCGGCCGCCTTCGCGGTTTGCGGCGGCGCGGCGGCACCACCGCGTCCGCGGCCCTGCGCCCCCACGGTCGCGTGAGCGGCCAGCACGACCGCCAGAATTACCAAGCCCCTCGCCCGCAACTTCCTACTTTGCACTTTGTACTTTCTACTTCTTAAGTGTGAGGCTCCTGTAGATCGCCTCGACGAACGCGTTCGTTGTCCAGGAGCCGGTCTGGGAACCGTACCGCGTTTCATACGGCAGTGCCGGACGCGCGGCCTTGATTTGATCGAGCGTCTTCCCCTGCTTGATCAGATCCGCAACCACGTCGCGGACCAGCACGACCATGTCGCGATAGTCCACGACCTCCATCTGCTCGCACAGGCGGCCGTGGCCGGGAATGACGTATGTGCCGACGTCCTTGTAGATGAACGGCGTTGGCGCAATCGTCAGGTCGATCAAGCGGTTCAGGGCGTCGATCTCGCCCTGGATGGTTCCACCGTTGGCCAGATCGATGACCGGGAAGCGCGTCATGTCCATCACGTCGCCGGTCACGACCACATCAGACGCCCTGAACATCGCAAAGCTGTCGGCGTTGCTGTGCGCGGCGGGCTGATACAGGACCTCGATTCCCTCGTCGTTCATCCGCAGCGCCTTGCGCGGCGTGAAGAAGGCTTCTGACGGCAGGGCGCCGCTCGAATATTTCTCCTTCGCATCGCTGCTCATCCTGCGCAGCACGCTGTCGTGCGACAGAATCGACGCGCCGCCGCCGTTGGTCATTGCGGCAACGACTGCGGCGTTGCCGAGGGCGTTGGTGAAGATGGTATAGCCTGCCCTCGAGAGCTTTTCGTTGCCGCCCACGAAATCCGGGCCGGCATCGACGTTGATGATGTACCGGATGGGCAGGTCGGTCAGCTTCTTCAGCGCGCCGAGTACCCGGTCGGATGCCGCAGCGGTTCCCGCGTTGACCAGCACCACGCCGTCCGAACCGATCTGCACACCGATGTTCCCGCCGGCCCCGGCGAGCATGTAGAAGTTTTTCCGAACCTTGACGACATCCAGGCCGTCTTCCGGTTCGGCAGCCATCATCGGGATCGCGGCGCACAGCGCCAACACGACGGCGGCCGACGCGATCCAGTGGGTTTTCATCACGTTCCCAGCACCTCTCCGCTCCGAATGGAACGCGGGCAGTATACCTAACATCCGTTCCGCCGACCGTCGAGCTATGCCGTGTAGAAGGAAGCCGTAAACGCCCGGCACCGGGAGCGGCGACCCATCACGCGTCCGGGGTTGGTGACATGGGCGGTCCGACTATTTCGGCGCCGTAACGTTCGCTGACGCGTCTCAACGCGTCGATATCGGGCGGGGTCGCGGGGGGCAATCCGTCGTGCTCCGCGCGCCTGCCGGCCTCGACGAACAGACCTTCTCCGCCTCCGGGAGTCAGCAGGGTGAGCATCCGCGCGGGGGTGCGGCCTTCCACGACAAACGTGTGCGGCACATCGCGAGGCAGGAACACGAACGAGCCGGGCCGGGCTCGAAACGTGCGGTCGCCGCATCGCATCGAGAGTTCCCCTTCGAGAACCCAGAACGCCTCGTCTTCCCTGTGATGAACGTGGAGCGGCGGCGAAAACCCGGGCGCCACCTGGGATTCCACCAGGCCATACGCCCCGCCGGTGGTCTCGGCCGTGGCCTTGATGGTCATGCGATTCCTGAGAAACCAGATGGTCTGCCCTTCGCCCGGACCGAGGGCTGCAGCGTGCACCGCGGACGTCATCGTCGTTGTCATGTCTTCTGTCCTCCTTAGTAATTTCATTAATTACACTATAGTGCATTTACGTCATTACAGTATACTTAGCACATGCCTGTCAAACACCGCCCGCAGGCGACGGCCGCGGCCTCTAAACCGGGCCTGAAACTGCGGCCGGCACAGCGGCGCCGGACCCGGAAAGCCATTGTCGACGCGGCGATTGCGCTACTCTCGCAGGGGGTGACGCCGTCAGTGGACGACGTTGCCGCCGCAGCTGACGTCTCGCGCCGGACGATCTACCTGTACTTCGAGACGTTCGATCAATTGCTGCTCGATGCGACAGTCGGGGCGCTCAGCCAGGCGTCCGTCGATCGCGCGATCGAGATGAGCGCGTCCGGGGACCGTGTCGAAGATCGTGTCGAACGCCTGGTTCGGGCGCT
>Ga0097621_100002214_pt1 | contig 13318 bp, 12 predicted proteins | sample KBSMisM72_FD_73165 | JGI IMG/M metagenome (GOLD analysis project Ga0097621, IMG submission 73165) | Miscanthus rhizosphere microbial communities from Kellogg Biological Station, Michigan, USA - KBS Miscanthus M7-2 (version 2) (version 2) | ecosystem: Host-associated > Plants > Roots >... | reverse complement strand
TATCCAGCATCCAGCATCCAGTATCCAGCATCCAGTATCCAGCATCCAGTATCTCAATATCCCTTAATTCACAGGCATCAGCTTGAATCCATCCCCGTCAAACAATCCAAGGTCGCTCAGCTTTAAATGCGGTATCACCAGCAGTGCCATAAAAGATAATGTCATAAATGGGGCTGCTAACGTTGAACCCAATAAATCCTTTGTCATTTTGTCTATAGCTGTATAATCAATAGCTACTTTGTAGCCATCTTCATTACTCATCAATCCTGCAACAGGCAAGGCCAATACAGCTTCCTCCAAATCTTCTCTGCTGGTAAACGGTGAGGCGTTAACTGCGCTTACTCCGCCTTGTTCTTTGATCACTAAGTTTACGGCCCTGCAAATACTTTCATCATCTGCTCCCACAGCAATAATATTATGACTGTCGTGTGCTACTGTTGAGGCAATCGCTCCTTTAGTTAATCCAAAATTCTTTACAAAGGCTTTTGCAACAGGCGCAGCTTTATACCTGTTCACCACTACCATTTTTAAGATATCATGCTCTACATCGCTTACTATTTCTCCACCATCAATTTTTGGAGTACATAAAAGTTTGTTGGTGATAAGCTGACCTTCCAACGCTTCTATTACAAATATTTCTTCTTCACCATTATATTTGATTTTAAAATCAGCAACAGTTTTTTCTTCGCAACTAAACTGGTTAATGATTCCAGCCTTTTCAGTTACAATTAATGATTGTGCGCCCTCAGCCACCAGTTGTCCGTTAATATAAGTTTGCTTTACTTTAAAATCCACCAGGTCTTTTACAATAATAAAATCAGCCGGATCCCCTGCTCTCATCAAACCCACTCCCATTTGGTAATGCTGAACAGGATTTATACAGGCAGCCTGCAATACTTTAAATACATCAATTCCTTTATGAACAGCTCTTGCACATAATTGGTTAATATGACCATCTACTAAACTATCCGGGTGTTTATCATCACTGCAAAACATCATCATGGCATAATGTTCATGCATTAGATCTATCAGCGCTTCAAAATTTTTGGCAGCACTGCCTTCTCTTACTAAAATCTTCATGCCAAAATTTAATTTATCCAAAGCTTCTGCAGCAGTAAAGCATTCATGATCGGTACTAATGCCTGCATCAATATACTTCTTCGCATCTGTACCCATCAATCCAGGGGCATGTCCATCAACAGGTTTATTATATTTTTTTGCAGATGCGATCTTCTTCATTACTTCTTCGTCATTAAACAATACTCCCGGAAAGTTCATCATCTCGCTTAAATAACAAATCTCTTTTTTCTGCAGCAACGCATCTACTGCTTCTGCATCCAATGACGCACCAGCAGTTTCAAAAATGGTGGCGGGCACACAACTGGGAGCACCAAAATTAAATTTAAAAGGAACAGTCTTTCCATTTGCAATCATATATTCTACTCCTTCTATACCGCACACATTGGCTATCTCATGGGGGTCGCTGATAGTAGCCACCGTACCATGCACCACAGCTAATTTAGCGAACTCAGATGGCACCAGCATGCTGCTTTCTATGTGTACATGGCTATCAATAAAACCAGGAAGAATATAGTGGACAGGTTGATTGATTAATAAGTTAATAGGGTTAATAGCTGTTATCCTTCCATTATCAAAAATTACTTCCCCCTCAAATATTTTCTTATTGAAGATGTCAACAATTTTACCGGATATTGTTTTCGCCATTGTTTATTTTTATTCATACAAATATATGATGCTCATCTTTCGCATCAACTATGCGATCTCGTTCATCCCCTTTTTATTAAGCTAATTTTAAAAGGCAGGATTTTCCATTTATCTTTATTCACTTAAAAATCATAAAATGAAAACAATTATTTTATTAGGATTATTGGTACTCTTTTTAGTAAGTATCCAGTTTGTGAGTGCACAAACGGTGGATGAAGTGATTGATAAATATATAGCAGCCCGCGGTGGAAAAGAAAAACTGATGTCCATCAAAAGTATTTATATGGAAGGAAGCAGGGAAATGATGGGAGCTGAGGTAACGGTTAAAATAACAAAGGAACAGGGGAAACTAAGCCGTACGGAGTTCGAAATGGCTGGATCCACAGGATATTTCCTGGTAACGGATAAGGAGGCATGGACCTTAATACCCATGCGTTCTCCAACACCAACCAAAGTACCTGATGATGCTTTGCCAGCCATGCAGACAGAAACAGATATTACAGGACCATTAGTAGATTATGTTGCTAAAGGTCATAAAGCAGAATTAATAGGCAAAGACACAGTAAATGGTAATCTTGCCTACAAAGTAAAGCTTACCACAAAAGCAGGAAAAGAAATAAATTACTGGATAGATGGTACTACCTACCTTTTAATTCAGTCCTCATCAAAAGGTGGCGGTATGTTTGGCGGGGGCAGAAGAGCCGGCGGGGGAAATGGAGAGGCTCCTCCTGAAGTAATTACATTATACAAAGACTATAAAGAGGTAGCCGGCGTGCAGTTCCCTCATACCATTGAAATGAAAATAACAGGTGGAGAAGGCCGGGGTGGCGGTGGTACCACCTTCGACCTGATTGAAGTAAATAAACCTGTGGATACCAAATTATATAATCATTAATAATATGCCCTTTGAATTCAAAAGATTTCAACCATCCTGCAACGTTTTCCGTAAATAGCTAATTATAAGGTAACAACACAGAATAACTTTTTATTTACTAATCATTATCTTTGCCCCGCTTTTTAAACAAAAAAACAACACAAATTATGAGTACAGTTAAAGTCGCAATCAATGGTTTTGGTCGTATCGGCCGCTTAGTTTACCGCCAGATATATAATATGCAGGGTATTGATGTGGTTGCCATCAACGACCTTACGAGCCCAAAGGTATTGGCTCATTTGCTTAAGTACGACAGTGCACAAGGCCGTTTTGATGCAGAGGTAAAGGCAGGCGATGATTCAATCAGCGTAAATGGTGATACTGTAAAAATATATGCGCAAAAAGATCCTGCTCAAATTCCGTGGGGCAGTCATGATGTGGATGTGGTGCTGGAATGTACAGGTTTCTTTACTGATAAAGCTAAAGCAGAAGCTCATATAACAGCAGGCGCAAAAAAAGTGGTAATTTCTGCCCCTGCCACAGGCGATTTAAAAACAGTAGTTTTCAACGTAAACCATAGCATACTGGACGGAAGTGAAACAGTGATCAGCTGTGCAAGCTGTACTACTAACTGTCTTGCTCCTGTAGCAAAAGTACTGGACGAGACCTTTGGTATTGTTAACGGCTTAATGACTACCATCCACGCTTATACGAACGATCAGAATACGCAGGATGCTCCTCATCCAAAAGGTGATCTTCGTCGTGCAAGGGCGGCTGCACAAAACATTGTACCTAACAGCACTGGCGCTGCAAAAGCAATTGGTTTAGTATTGCCTGGATTGAAAGGTAAATTAGATGGAAGCGCACAGCGTGTGCCAACTATTACCGGTTCACTGACAGAAGTAACAGCGATTCTTGGTAAAAAGACAACTGTTGAAGAACTGAACGCTGCGATGAAAGCTGCTTCCAACGAAAGTTTTGGTTACACTGAAGATGAAATTGTAAGCACTGACATCATCGGTATTTCCTACGGTTCGTTGTTTGATGCAACACAAACAAGGGTGCAAACAGTTGGCGATGCACAATTAGTACGTGTTGTTTCATGGTATGATAATGAAATGAGTTACGTGTCACAGTTAGTGCGTACCGTTCATTACTTTGCAGGTTTGATCAGTAAATAATTTTATGTTACAGGCGGTGTTTCTATCATTTAACTTTAGCGGCGTCGCACTTTTTTATAATAATTTTTTACTCAACAGATAAAATTAAAAACTCCCTTTATTTCAAGGGAGTTTTTTTATAATCAATCGCTACCTTTACTATACCAAGGAATCAATTCAAACACATTCAAATTTGGTATCCAAATAAAGCAACGTCAATACATCATTGCATTATTGCAGAAATAATCAACTAACATGAGCAAATTTAATTCACACAATTTCGCAGGTCAAAAAGCACTGGTACGTGTAGACTTTAATGTACCCCTGGACGCTAACTTCCATATCACAGATGATAACAGGATGAGAGCTACCATCCCCACCATCAAGAAAATATTAGGCGATGGCGGAAGTGTAATCCTAATGAGCCATTTAGGCCGCCCAAAGGATGGTCCGACAGATAAATATTCCCTAAAGCACCTGGTAAATCATTTGCATGAATTGCTGAATGCAGGTGGCAGCGTGGAAACAAAAGTATTTTTTGCCGATGATTGTATTGGTGAACAGGCTGCCATCACAGCCAGCATGCTGAAACCAGGTGAAGTATTACTATTGGAAAACCTCCGCTTTTATAAAGAAGAAGAAAAAGGTGATGAAGCCTTTGCAGAAAAGCTCAGCAAGCTGGGTGATGTATATGTGAATGATGCATTCGGTACGGCACACAGGGCGCATGCTTCTACTGCTGTAATTGCAAAATATTTTGCCGCAGATAAAAAACTATTTGGCCTGGTGATGGAAGGTGAAGTGATCAGCGCAGAAAAAGTATTACATGGTTCAGAAAAACCATTTACTGCCATCATTGGTGGAGCAAAAGTTTCAGATAAAATCTTGATCATTGAAAATTTATTGGAAAGAGCTACAGATATCATCATTGGTGGTGGTATGGCCTATACGTTTATGAAAGCAAGAGGTGGCAAAATCGGCAATTCGCTTTGTGAAGATGATCGCCTGCAGACAGCCCTGGAGATTTTGGAAAAAGCAAAAACAAAAAATGTAAGTATTCATTTACCTGAAGATTCTGTGATAGCAGATAAATTTGATGCTAATGCCAATACGGAAGTAAGACCAAGCGATGCCATACCTGATGGCTGGTTAGGATTAGACATAGGTCCCAAAGCTATTGGTATTTTTAGCGAAGTGATCGGAAGGTCAAAAACTATTTTATGGAACGGCCCAATGGGAGTGTTTGAAATGGAAAAATTTCAGAACGGCACCAAATCCATTGCACTGGCAGTGGCAGCCGCAACTTCCAAAGGTGCATTCAGCCTGGTAGGTGGCGGTGATAGTGTAGCGGCAGTTAACCAGTTTGATCTTGCAGACAAAGTAAGTTATGTAAGCACCGGTGGCGGCGCCATGCTGGAATATTTTGAAGGAAAAGTGTTGCCCGGTATTGCGGCTATAAAGGAGTAACCTTATATTGCACTCTCTTTATAAAGTGGCTCCCAATATCCTTCAACATTATTCTACTTTTAATTATTAAAACTAAAAATGATCAAAATGAAACGTACAGGTTTATTAGTAGTATTAGCTATCGTTGTAATAATTGGCTTTTTGGGATGCAACGGTTATAATGGGTTGGTAAAGCAAGATGAAAGTGTAAAAAAAGCATGGAATAACGTGCAGACTGAATATCAAAACCGAAATGATTTAGTTGGCAACCTGGTAAATACAGTAAAAGGGGCTGCAAATTTTGAGCAGAAAACTTTAACGGATGTAATCAATGCCAGGGCAAAAGCTACCAGTGTAAATGTAGATGCCAACAACCTCACGCCAGAAAAGGTGGCACAGTTCCAGCAGGCGCAGGGGGAACTATCTGGTGCATTAAGCAGGTTACTGGTTACTGTTGAGCAATATCCCACTCTAAGAGCAACAGAAAATTTTACCAAGTTGCAGGGACAATTGGAAGGCATTGAGAATGGTATCAAGAATTCAAGAAAAATATTCAACGACGAGATCAATACTTACAATACTAAAGTAAGATCATTTCCTATGAACATTTTGGGTGGTATGTTTGGCTTCCATGCTAAAGAAGGATTTAAAGCAGATGCCGGTGCAGAAAAAGCGCCTGAAGTTAAATTCTAAGCATAACCAACATGAACAAAAAACGTTTTTCCGGCTATATTGTTGGAGCAGTCCTTGTACTGTTGGGGATCTTCCTAATGACAACTTTTAATGCGCTGGTAAAAAAAGAAGAGAAAGTAAAACTGCAATGGAACGAAGTGCAGAATGCTTACCAGCGCAGGATTGACCTGGTGCCTAACCTGGTGAACGTGGTAAAAGGCCAGGCAGATTTTGAACAGACTACATTACAAAAAATTGCGGAAGCAAGAGCTAAAGCCGGGCAGGTAACAACAACAGCCAGTGAGCTAACGGAAGAAAATTACAGGCAGCAAAATGCAGCACAAAATGAACTGGCTGCTGCAACCAACAACCTGATTGCGGTAGTGGAGAAATATCCGAACCTGCAGGGCACAGAAGCATTCAGGGGCTTGCAGACACAATTAGAGGGAACTGAACGAAGAATAAAATTTGCACGTAAGGACTTTAATGATGCCATTGCTGCCTTTAATAGTTCAGTAAGAAGTTTCCCAACCAATTTAATTGCCGGCATATTTGGTTTTCAATCTAAAGAAGGTTTTCAATCAGACGCCGGTGCAGAAAAGGCAATCGAAATAAAATTTTAATTATTTAGCCGTGGGTTTATTTTCTTTTTTCAAAAAAAAACAAACATTCTTTTCTCCAAAAGAAATGGAACGCATTGTGGAAGCTATCCGCAACGCAGAAAGACAGACCAGTGGCGAGGTAAGAGTGTTTATTGAAAGCAGGAACCCATTAGTAAATGTGCTGGAGAGGGCGGCTGAAATTTTTATTAAACTCAAAATGCAGGAAACAGAGGAACGTAATGCAGTGCTTTTATATATTGCGATGAAAGACCATGAACTGGCATTATTTGGCGATGAGGGAATACATAAACAGGTGGGAGAAGCCTATTGGAAAAAAGAAGTGGCTGAAATGATTGCCAATTTTACAAAAGATGATATCTCCAATGGTATTGTGAATTGTATCACACATATCGGCCAGGCATTAAAAGAAAAATTTCCTTATGATGCCAAAGTGGATAAAAATGAATTACCGGACGATATTGTATTTGGCAGCTGATGAATAAATTATCAATGAAAAAAAACTCCCTTATATTTTTACTGCTGCTAGCACCTTTCTTTACTTTACTAAAGGCGCAAAATGGTTCCATTGATAATATTATCAATACTCCTCCCTCCCCACCGAAATTAGTAAATGACTACGCCAATATTTTAACAGCGGATCAAAAGTCTGCCCTGGAAAATAAACTGGTAGCATTTGATAAAACCACTTCCACACAAATAACGGTGGTGATTGTGCCATCTTTGGAAGGAAAAGATATTGCAGATGCAGCAACAGAACTGGGACGAAAATGGGGTGTTGGGCAACAGAAAAATAATAATGGGGTGGTTCTGATGGTGTCTTCAGGCGACCGGAAATTAAATATATCTCCCGGCTACGGCTTAGAAAAAACTTTACCTGATATCACCTGCCAGCAGATCATTGACCAGGTTATCAAACCCAACTTCAGGGGGCAGGATTATTACCGTGGATTAGATGAAGGAACCGATGCGATCATACAGGCAACAAAGGGTGAATTCACGGCCCCACAAGGATATTATAAAGGAAAAGGTCTTTCTGCCGGAAAAGTTTTTTTGATGATCATAATTGTGATCATCATCCTGTCTGTCATCTCCCGTGGAGGCGGTGGAGGTGGGTCTTTTATGAGCAGGCGTGGTTATCGCGGGCTTAATGGGCCGTTTATTTTTCCATTCCCTGGCGGCGGAGGAGGAGGCTGGTCGGGGGGCGGTGGCGGAAGTGGCGGGGGCGGTTTCGGCGGTTTTGGCGGAGGTGGTTTTGGTGGTGGCGGCGCCAGCGGTGGTTGGTAACTTACGGCACTTCTTTTCAACCATAAATTTAAAAATCTATTAACGGTTTTTGGGGTTTTTGTATATCAGCTGTTCTATTTGCTCTATGTTTTGCAATACCAGTTTTTTTGCAACTAGATAATTTTTATCCTTTATAATATATTCAAAGGCGCCGTAGTTAAGAGAATAAAGTGCTTCCAGCACCCCGCTTCTGCCGGTAATAAACACCACGTAGGTTTCCGGTTGTACCCTTTTTACGGTTCTTAATATCTTAAGACCCTTCTGGGGATTTGTCCTGTAATCCAAAAAAATTATTCTTGGCTGTTCTTTCAATTTTTTCACAAAGTCGATCTCATCGCTGAATGGATGTACATCAGTGCAACCGATATTATTCAACTGCTGCAGGTTGATGGCAAGACTAAACAGATCGTTATCAACTAAAAATATCTTCTGAGAAAAAATTCCATTCATAAAATGCTTTTCCTGATGGAATCTACAATAATGCCAAAACAGGAAACCCGTGCTGGCTTGAATTTTAACGGAGGTAGCAGGCTGTTTTGTCTATTTTTAAAACGATTTTTCCAAATTATAGAATTATTATTTGGCTTTTTTTTCTGCTATTTCCTTTTTTAAGATATCGTTGATGGAGGTGATGGCGTCCAATAAAACATAAATACTGGTACCATATTCTCTTGCATATTTATTTTCCACCCTTGCCGCAAAGCCTACAGTTTTAAAAAAGTTTCTTTCTCTTTTCCGTTCTGGATCATCATCGTCGCTTGATTGCACCAGTATTACGTTTTTTATTTCCTTTTCTGCCAGGGGAAGCCACGTGATGTAATCAGCATTCAGGCTACCTGCATTAATATTTTTGTATTTTGAATAATAATTAATTGCGCCTGCCTGCCCGTAATTATCACAAAAAACCAACGTATGTTCTTTATCAGCAATCCCTGCGTACACACTGTCCACCTTGGCTGCAAGCTCACTCCATCCCAACATATCTGCAAAATCTTGTGGCAGTTGATGATCCTTGCCATCTTCCCACCGGAGCAGCCCAAATTGTTGATACAATGGTTTTCTCTTTTGTAATTCAGCAGGACCTGCTGTCGGGAAACCTATACGAAACATGGGAATAGATAGTAAAACTGGAATTAAAAGGGCAACTGGTTGAAGATACCGCTTCCAGCCTGTACTCAAAAGATGTCCAATATAAACTGCACCAAAAGCAAGTAATACCGGGTAAAGACCAATTGAGTAGTACCCTTTCGCTCTCAAATAAATGTACAGCAGCATTGTAAAAATATAGGCCCATAAAAACAATCGGAATTTTTTAAACGGGGCATAAATAAAAAAAGAAATAAATGCGGCTGCCAAAACAAAAAATGAACCTACAAAAAACAGCAACTGCTCTTTTAAGAAATCAGCACGGTTCACATTTACCAGCTGTGTATCGGTTAATTCTTTTAAATGGTGAACTACAGGAAAATTATTTTTTACCTGCCATACGATATTAGGCGCAATGATCAACAATGCAACCAGCATGGAAAAATAAAAATGCTTATTTAAAAAAAGTTTACGCTGATCAGTCAGCAGTATAGCCGGCAGTAAACCAAGTATTACAAAAACAACATTGTATTTATTTAAAAAAGTAAACCCGGTAATAACACCAGCTGCATACAACCACTTAGTATTCCCGGAGCGTATATATTGTATGAGGGTATAGTAAAGAATAGTCCAGCAAAGAATTTCAAGAGAATTAGGCTGGTATAAAATATTGATCCGTAAAATGGCTGATAATAATATTGCCACAGCACCTAATACCTGTGAAAATAAATTCCCCCCCAGTGCCTGGATAATTTTCCAAACCATTACGATGGTCAACGCTCCAAATAATGCCGGGAAAAACTTAATCCAAAAAACACCATTACCCAGCTTAAGAATAATCAATGATATCCACGAAGTAACCGGTGGCACGGAATCGTATCCCCAGGCTAAATGCCGGGCCTGGTCAAGGTGCAGGTATTCATCCCGGTGCAGATCATAAGCGCCATCAATCAGCAGGTATTGAAGAATAAATTTTATAGCAACCAGTGCAAAAAGAATCAATGATTTTTTAGAAACCATAAGCGTTGTTTTATCTTATAAAATTGAGTGCAATTTATCAGCTTTCATTTTACCCTCATCCCATTTATTAATGATTGGTGAATCTATAAAAATTCCCGGTGGTTATTTCAAAAATCATTTAGGTTTGAATAACGAAAAAGATGCATGCCATGACAAAGTCAGAAATAAAATTTTTGGAAGGTCCACAAAGCCGCTGGAAAGAGTTGAGGTTTGCGGTGGAAGTGTTAATAGAATTTATTAAAGGCTTCCGGGCACTGCATTTTTCCGGCCCCTGTGTTACCATTTTTGGTTCTGCAAGATTTAAGGATGGTCATCCCTATTTTGAAAAAACCGAAGAACTGGCAGGCAGAATTGCCCAGCTTGGATTTACTATTATGACAGGTGGCGGTCCCGGTATTATGGAAGCCGCTAATAAAGGTGCTAAAGATGTTGGCGGTAGAAGCGTGGGTTGCAATATTGTTTTACCACATGAACAGACCCCGAATCCTTACCTGGATAAATGGGTGAACATTAAATTCTTTTTTGTCCGCAAAACACTGCTCATTAAATATTCTTATGCATTTGTAGTAATGCCGGGGGGCTTTGGAACCCTGGATGAATATTTTGAATCACTCACCCTGATCCAGACAAAGATGATAGAACAATTCCCCATTGTGATCTTTGATAAAGCATTTCACAAAGAGCTGTTAGAACATATTGAATTAATGAAATCAAAAGGCACCATTTCAGAAAATGATTCCCAGTTTTTTTTGGTTACGGACTCTGTGGAAGAGGCGGTAAATTATATCCAGCAAAATACTATAAAAAAATTTAACCTTAAGCCGGAACAGCCTTACAAACCTTTCAAATGGCTGTTTGAGGGAAAATAACTCCATTTTTCACCAGCATTTACGTCCACTGATAAAGGTCATATACCCCCTTGACCCTCGTCATTTTTAAGCATAGCAATACCGGTCATTTTTGTATTCTAAAAAAGGAGGCCATATGAGTAGTTTATTTCAAACAGATAAACATCGGGTACAGCTGTACATGGCCGAAAATGCTGACTGGATGAAAACAATCGTTGCCCAGGCAGATGAAATACCGGCTTTAAAAAAAATGCTGAATGATGGTAATATTGATGAGGAAAATGATAAATCGGTTATCGAAAACGAGTTGTTTAATAAGGAACTTTCATCGCAGCAGGAAGAAATGACAAAATTAAATGCCGCCCTCTATCAACAGCAGGAAAGACTTAAAACAGACACGGCCAGGAAATACCTGTATGACATAGATTCTCTTTGCAGCCAGGATATTTTAAGAGACAGGATAAAAGAGATAGAGAAAAAGTATATAGAGTTGAAATGCAGTTTCATGAAATTTCTGGCCTCTAAAATATAATTACACTATATCAAAAAATGGAATAGAAACAATCCTTTTAGTATGTCATTTTCGGCTAACGTCATTAAACTATATTAACCTTGAAATCTACCAGCTATTGAATTGAGCCAATGGCTGGTTTTATTTTTAAATTAAAATCTTTTTACATCAGCAGTACTACTTTCATATCAACCACCTGTTATCATTGCGGCGAAACCTGTGATGAGTTAGTCACAGCAGAAGGAAAGCCATTCTGTTGCCAGGGCTGCAAACAAGTATACCTCTTGCTAAGTGAAAATAATTTGTGCAGCTACTACGATTTTGACAAGAACCCCGGCCTGAAAGCAAAAGGAAAATTTATTTCAGAAAGATTTGCCTATCTCGATGATGAGGGTACAGCAAATAAAATGATACAATACAGTAGTGGCACACAAACCAATGTTACGTTTCAATTGCCACAGATGCATTGCTCCTCCTGTATTTATTTACTGGAAAATCTTCATCGTATTGATCCAGGTATTACAACTTCGCAGGCTAATTTTCAGCGAAAAGAAGTATTCATTGTTTTTGATCCCCGGTTGGTGTCCTTAAGAAAAGTAGTAGAACTGCTGGCATTTATCGGCTATGAACCTGATATCAGTTTAAAAGATGTTTCCAAAAAGAAAGTAACCTCGTTTAACCGAAAACAAATTTATAAAATCGGGGTAGCCGGGTTTTGTTTCGGCAATATTATGATGCTGAGTTTCCCGGAATATTTTTCATCCGGCAACATTGAACAGCTGGCACTAAAGCAAACCTTCTCCTGGCTCATCTTTGTCCTCTCTTTGCCTGTATTATTTTACAGCGCCGCCGGTTTTTTTATTTCTGCATGGAAAGGGATTCGTCAACAGTTTTTAAATATTGATGCACCCATTGCATTAGCCATACTCGTTGCTTTCGGCAGAAGTTATTACGAGATCATCAGTGGCAGCGGAGCCGGCTTTTTAGATTCAGGCACAGGCATCGTCTTTTTTATGCTGACAGGCCGCTGGTTCCAGGACAAAACCTACGACTCACTTTCTTTTGAAAGAGATTACAAATCTTATTTCCCATTGGGTGTAACAATTATAAAAAACAAACAGGAAAAAAATATACCTGTAACACAATTGGTAAAAGGAGACAGGGTGATGATCAGGAACGAAGAAATGGTGCCTGCAGATGCAGTATTGATCGATGGAAAAGCAAATGTGGATTATAGTTTTGTAAGTGGAGAAAATACACCGGTACAAAAAAATATTGGCGACACCATTTTCGCAGGCGGAAAACAAGTTGGAAGTGCCATCCAGCTGGAAATAGTAAAGGAAGTATCACAAAGTTATATTACCCAACTGTGGAACAATGATATTTTCAATGCTCCAAAAAACAAAGCTCAATCATTTATTCACCCATGGAGCCGTTATTTTACACTGGCGTTATTCTCTATTGCAGCCGGGACGGTAATTTTTTGGTGGATCAAAAATCCGGCAAATATCTTGCCCGCGCTTACTGCTGTTTTGCTGGTAGCATGCCCTTGTTCCCTGTTATTATCCGCTACTTTTACATACGGTAATATGATGCGGATCTTTGGAAAAAATAAACTGTACTTAAAAAATGCGAATGTTATCGAAATGCTGGCTAAGATTGATGCAGTTGTATTAGATAAGACAGGCACGATCACCCAGGGGCATACGTCAGAAGTCACCTATAAAGGCACACCTTTGACTGAAAAAGAAAAATCAATCATTAGAAATCTAGTAGCGCAATCCTCCCACCCTCTCAGTAAAATAATTGCAGAACACCTCAGCATACAGCAAGAACAATTACTCACAGTAGAAGCATTTAAAGAATACACCGGCAAGGGTATTGAAGGAATAGTGAATAATATGACGGTAAAAATGGGATCAACGGCTTTTATCGGCGAAAACAATCCAGGACTTGTTAGTTATGATACAGGTACACATGTACATCTGTTAATAGATAACACCCATATGGGGAGCTTTAGCGTAAGCAATCACTACCGGCAGGGCATCGGGCAAACGGTTCGTCGATTA
>Ga0097621_100002209_pt1 | contig 13323 bp, 11 predicted proteins | sample KBSMisM72_FD_73165 | JGI IMG/M metagenome (GOLD analysis project Ga0097621, IMG submission 73165) | Miscanthus rhizosphere microbial communities from Kellogg Biological Station, Michigan, USA - KBS Miscanthus M7-2 (version 2) (version 2) | ecosystem: Host-associated > Plants > Roots >... | reverse complement strand
AGATGCCATCATCGGCAACATTAAAAAAAGAATTGGTTACACGCGTATTTTTACAATCCACCAGGTCAATGCCATCGTTGTTCAAAAAGGTATTGCTTTCTACGTGAATGCTGTCTACAATAAGATGGCTGCAATTTTTATAATTCTGTACCCAGCAAAGACCGTCTTTTATGAAAACGCCTTTTATTGAAATACTATCGCAATCTTTAAATTCAATTATTTTGGGCCGGTTTCTTTCTTCGGGTCTTACCTGGTGCCAGGGGTTTTCTGTTTTCCATTCACTGTCTTTTAAAGTGCCGGCATTCAGCATCAGGTAAATATCTTTTAGTAATTCATCTGCCTGTCCGTCAATTGTGCCTTTGCCGGTAATGCCAATATTGTGCTGGTTGTTTGCTACAATCAGGGCCGAAGCATTTTCCGGGCCGTAATCAATTCTTTTTGCAGTGGCCAGCAGGGTTGCATTGGCAGCAAGGTTGATGATTACACCCGATTTTATTTCAATTACACCAGTTAGAAATTTCCCTTCGGGTACCAGCACGGTGCCGCCCCCGTTTTCATGCGCCTTGTCAATGGCCTGCTGAATAAACAATGTATTGTTTGTTTGTCCGTCTCCGTGGGCGCCATAATCAATGATGTTATATGTTTTTTGCTGGCAAAATCCGCGATAACTGGTTGCTGCCAGCAATACCAGTAAGAGCATGTGTAATTTCATATATTCATTTTAGTAGTCAGGCCGATATTCAGGATAGTTGTCTTTACTGGTAAGCATTTTGTATAATTTTTCTGTATTTATTATACAAAGCCACTGATACAGCAACGCTATTACCCCGGGCAAAAAGAGAATAATCTTTTCTTTTGTTTACCCAGTTCCATTCCCATTGTGCTATTTCTTTTTGAAATACCGCCATATCCATCTCCTTTTGTTCCTGCATTGCTTTTGTGGCCCTGGCGAAAAATTGCTGCCATCTTGGTTTATAGAAATCGTTCAGCAACCCGCTCCACTGGCGGCAGGCGTATTCATGCAATGGACAGTTGGCGTCTCCCCAGAGTGTGATGATATCCTTTGCATTCATTTCATACAATGCTTTTTCCTGGTTGGTAAGTCCCCATTTGCGCGCGGCCGCTACCCAGGGGCCAAGCATAAAATCTTTTCTTGTTGAAAGCAGTTTGTCCATGTCTTCAATTAGTACGATGAACTGCCGGCTGTATTTTTTAAATGCAATGGTGTCTTTATTGTTATAAGCCTTTACAAATTGCTGCTGCAGGGGCAATGCATAATTGGCCAGCACCTGGCGGGTAAGATCTGTAATGTCAAACTGAAAACCATCACTGCTCTTACAGACACCGGCGGCATGTATCAATGCGTCCCAGGCGGGCAGGAGATCCTTTGCGTTGTAATTGAGTGTTGTTTTTGTCCACCTTGTCAGCGAGTCGAATGTTGGCCTGCCCTGTATAATCGATTCGGCGCCATCGCGTATATATTTATCAGCAGGTACTGAATAAACGGTATGGCGGAGTATGTCCCAGGCTTTTAGTGCATATTGATTGCCGGTTCCATACCGGTTCCGCACATATTGCGGCAGCCAGGTATTCAAATCAATGGCTTCATTATTCCAGGTATGGTGCATCATCAGTTCATACATGACCGGGTTTTGTTCAATGGCTTCCATGGTTAATCCAATCCCGCTCAGCCTGCCGCGTGCCGTATCATGCAATGCATTGGCAGGTGCAGTGGCAACGGTTTCCATGCGGCCAAACAAATTAGTATTGCCACCAAAATTGTTGAGCATATTCCATATCCATGGTTTGCCATAAAATGCAGTGGTGCGTTTCCAAACGGGTTCAATCTCTGTGGCCAGATCCAGCAAAATCATTTTTTCATTGGGCACCGCTTTTAACAATGCCGTTGTTTGGGCTTCCTTCCAGAATTTCCGGTCGCTGTAAAACAACCATCCCTGCATTACCCAAATGGCTGCTGTGTCTGCCTGGTGCATACCTTCATAAACTCTGGCGCCCAGTTTTTCTAAAAAAACCGGATCATCAGATGGTGGTTCATTTTCGTTAAAAGTGTCGGCGCTGTACAAATGATCGGTACCCATTAGCAGGGTTTGCTTCGCCAGGAATTTTTTTCCAATGGCGGCAAACAACGAATCTTCCGAATCGAGTATATAGGTATCCGCAAAACCATTTGTCCAGTTGGTAGTTTTCAATTTTGCCCCTGGAAATTTCTTTTTAAATGCAGCGGGTACATGGCCCGTAAATGCCGGCAACACAGGCTTCATACCCAGGGCTCTTTCGCGTGCAATAATTTTTTTCTGTAATGCCAAATGGGTTTTCATCCAGTTCAGCGGCAGCGGGCCACCCCAGCCATCCAGGTTGCCCATCCAAAACCAGGAAAAATAGGAAGGACCGCAAAAAAAGTCTTTCAGGTCATCATCTGTAAACCCCATTTCTTTATACACTATATACCAGGTGTATTCTTCGCCGGTAATGGCAAGTGGCATGTTAATACCATGCAATGCCATCCAGTCTATTTCTTTTTCCCAGCGGCTCCAGTCCCACCAGCTCATACTATAATTAAACGTGCAATAGTTCATGTAATAGCGGTACTGGTAGGGTGTCTCTTTATGCACTTTTGCTGTAACCATTGGTAAAACAGCCGGCAGTTTCATATTGGTGCCGTTCCAGGTAAGCTGGCAATGGCAATATTCATTTAAATAATAGTAAAGGGCTGATGCAATGGCAACGCCATTATTGCCCCGTAAAATAATCTTATTGTTGTGGCTGTCAATTTCAAAAACATCTTTTGCAGTCTCAACGCTGAGCGGTTCAATTAAAAATTGCGTAGCTTGTTTGGGCACAATGCGGTGCAGCAATGCCTGGGCCGCTGTAACAGATGATTGAGCAGGCAAATATTGTGAGGATATAACTAACAAGAGCAGAAAAATTCCAATTCTCATTGTTTTTTATTTTAAAACTATTTTATAACGAAAGGCTCCGCCCTTCACTGGGATACAACGCCTTTTTAAGGGTTTGTGCGTTGCGTTTTATTATTTGGCAAAGCCCTGAAAGGGCGTTGTATATCGAGTACCGGGCACAGCCTGGCACAAAAAAAAATAATAATCCCAAAAATCCACAAAAAACCTGTTCGGACAAACATAAGCAGAAAAATCCCAGGGCTAGAAAGCCCCGGGTCTCTGACGAATACTTGCTTGCTGTAAAAAAAGAATTAATAACCAGGATTCTGAGTCAGCGCAGGATTTACAGCAAATGCTGATGTTGGTATCGGGAATATTCTTTTGTATGTGTTGGCATCAGTTTTAAAACCCCAGGCGCCTTCATATTTTCCAAAACGGATGGCATCATTTCTGTGCCAGCCTTCCCAGGCAAATTCTCTGCTGCGTTCTGCATAGATAAATGGCAAATCAACAGAAGACAATGCTGCGGACGTAGTGCGTACTGCACGTAGCTGGTTTACCAGTGAAAGCGCTGTTGCGCCACCGGTAGCAGCCCCGCCGCGGAGAATTGCTTCTGCCTTCATAAGAATGATATCTGAATAACGGAATACCGGCTCATCATTGTTCTGATTTCTTGAAAGAGAAGACGCGTCGGGGTAAAATTTAATGTTGCGGTAGCCCATGTTCCAGGCAATTTCGTCATTGCCTGCATCAAACGAAGGGACGCTTTGCCTTAATACGATATTGGGTGTAAGATTTACCTGGTAAGTATAAACGCCGGATGGATTGGGACCGGTGTAGGTCTGATCGTAACCAAGATTGGTGGTTGTAACAGTAATGGGGGTTACACCATCCGCACGGTATTGCAAACCGGTTAACCATTGCTTGTTCCTGATATCATTGGCATCATTGAAATTGGCATAAAACTCAGGCAGCGTGCTGGCCGGACCGCCCGGTGTATATGGAATATTGAAATAGTTATAACCGGCGCCTGCTGCTACCTGCCCCATAGAACGTGGCACATCGTAACGGGCTTTATAATTGGCAGATCTTCCCAAAAAACCTGAAGACGTAGCATCAAAAGGAATTGCAAATATAAATTCATCCTTACTTCCGGGAGAAGTGGGTCCGTTGGTGGGATAAAACATTTGCAGGTAATTGGCCATGCTGGCCAGGTTATACTTGCCGGAACTGATAATAGCATCACAGGCGGCAATACATTCATTGTATTTTGCCGTGCCTGTATAATATTCTGCGTTGATGTACATCTTTGCCAGTAAAGCATACGCTAAATAAACTGTCGGGCGGCCATATGTATAAGTGTCAACCCTGGTACTCAGATAAGGAATCTGGGCTTTTATATCTCCTTCCAGCCAGCTAAATACCTGCGCACGCGGCACATTGGTATGCGGGTTAAAATCGCCATATACAGTATCCAGTGGCACATTGCCATAATTGTCCATCATCATAAAATAAGCCAGGTCACGCACCATTTTCAGCTCTGCCAGGTTAGTATTTTTGTAGTCGCCTGCGGGCTCAGCCTGCTGCAGTGTATAAACAATTTGGTTTACTGTGCCAATGATGGTAGTCAGCCAAACCCAGTTTCCATTCACATAGCCATTGTCTTTTGTCCAGCTATGGTAATGCATTTGCTGGTTTTGTGCACCATCAAACCAGTTACCGCCCCTTGCTTCCATAATGCCTTCATCTGTGCTATAGCATTGCTGAAAGAAATATTCTGTAGACCAGTTGCCCCTGAGCGCCACATATGCAGGACCTGAAGCCTGTATAAACTGGTTGGAATCCTGCGGAAAAATGCTGGGTGTTAACTCTGTTGTTACCGGTACATCTATTTTATGACAGGAAGCAACAGCAGCCGCCAGCAACATCGGTAAAAAAATATATTTAGATAACCTTTTCATGATGATAATTTTTAAAGTAGTTTATTAGAAAGAAACGTTTGCACCAAACAGGAATGTACGGGTCTTGGGATAGAAATTGTTATAGTCTATTCCCGGTGCAATTCCACCCTGGTTTACTTCAGGGTCAACTCCTTTAAACCCTGTAATTACAAAAAGATTGTTTACGGATGCATACAACCGCAGTGTTTTTATGTACCGGTTGAGACTTTTAAAATTATAGCCCAGTGTAGCATTGTCAAAACGCAGGTAGCTGCCACTTTCAATAAACCGTGAAGAATACCTGTAAGAATTGAAATCAGCGGTAGACTCATTGCCGGCATCAACCAGAATATTGGTATACTGCGCAGTGGCCGGTCTGAACAAATCTGCACGGGTGGCATTGAAAATTTTATTACCAAATACCCCTCTCAGGAAAATATTCAGATCAAAATTCTTATACCGGAAACTGTTCGACCATCCCAGTAACAATTTAGGTTGTGCATCACCGAGATAGTGATAGTCTGTACCGCTGACAGGTGTAGTAGTTATTTTTCCTGTTCCGTCAATGTATTGAGATATGCCGGCTGAATTTTTGCCAGCATATTCAAATGTAAAGTACTGGCCAATGGGATGCCCCACTTTTAACAGCTGCAATGAGCTGCCCGACTGTCCTGCACCTTCCGGAAAGCCTACACGAACAGAGTCTCCGCCCGCAAACAACGGGTTGGTCAGGCTGGTGATTTTATTTTTATTATGTGCCAGGTTCAGGCTGCTGGTCCAGCTGAAATTACTGTTTGAAACCGGGGTAGCGTTTAAGCTAAGTTCGATGCCTTTATTATTGATGCTTCCGCCGTTGGCAACAATTCTGCCCGCAGGAATAAGAATCGGATCTACCGTGTATGCGTAAATCATACCGGTCGTGTTTTTATTATACACATCTATTGAACCGGTTAACTTGTTTTTTAAGATACCAAAGTCGATACCAATATTAGTAGTGGCTGTTTTTTCCCATTTCAGGTTAGGGTTAGCAGCCTGTGTAGCACCCAGGGCGCTGGTGAGTACACCGTTGTAGTTGTAGTTTCCAAGACTGCCACCAGAGATTACCTGGGCAGAATAGGCATTGAAACCGGCTGAGTTACCCGTAACACCATAACTGGCCCTTAATTTCAAATCTGAAAAGACCCGTTGATTCTGCATAAAATCTTCCTGGTTAATTCTCCAGGCAACAGCACCGGCAGGAAAATAGCCCCAATAATTATTTGCTCCAAATACTGAGCTACCGTCTCTTCTGATGGAACCCTGCACCAAATATTTTTCTTTATAGTTGTAATTAAAACGGCCAAAATCTGAAATCAAACGTGTTTTCTGATAGATGCCGTCTGCACCAAAATTGATGCGGAATGCAGAAGTAGCGTACGGATTACTTAATGCATAGTTGAGATAACTGATATTGTCTACCGGAAAATTAGAAGTAGTGGCCTGGAAACCGTCTCCGCTTACATTCTCCTGCCATGAATAACCAACTACCGCATTTACTGAATGGTCGCCAAATTTTTTATTCCATGTCAGGTAGTTTTCAGCCACTTTAGCGGTGTTCTGGTAAGAACTTCTTCCTGCCTGTCCATTGGTTCCAAATGTTTGTTGTGTATGGCCTGAGAAAGCAGGATCAGGATTGTCATACATACTATTGTATTTGCTGGTAAAGTATTTGGTAAAATAGACACTTTGCAGCGTGGAAGAATTTTGATAAGACAAATTCAGATCATAGGTCAATCCAAATGGCAATTTAACCTGTGTGGTAAAACTGGCAATCAGGTTGTTTGATTTTGTATTGAGCGTGCTGTTGTTCAGCATTGCTACCGGGTTGTAATAACCTGTCTTGGTAAAGTTTTCGAAATAAGTTCCGTCGGCATTTTTTATGGGAGATACGGGCAGGTAGAGCGCAGACTGCAATAAGACAGTATTGCGGTAAGCAATATCATCAGCATTGCTGTTGGAATTGGAAACGTTCAAACCAAACTTTACTTTGTCATCAATTGCATACTGCTCAATGGCAAGACGTGCAATTACACGGCTCAGGTTGCTGTGTTGCAGAATACCTTCTTTGTTGATGTAGTTTAAGCTGGCACTGTAATTACTGTGATCGGTACCACCGCCAAAAGAAATATTGTGGTTGGTAGAAACGGCAGTATTTCTTTCAACAGACTTTTGCCAGTTGGTGCTTGCACCTTTGTCGTCTGCTGGTGTAAATGCAAGGCTATTTTTAGTAAGGAACGCTCTTAACTGACCGGCATCCATCATCTTTAACTGGCTCGAAACTTTTTCCATTCCCACATAGCCGTTATAGGACACCTGCATCTGGCCTTTTTTGCCGCGTTTGGTAGTTACCATTATTACACCGCTTGCAGCGCGGTTGCCATAGATAGCAGTTGCAGCTGCGTCTTTCAGAACATCAATGGAAGCAATATCATCTGGTGCTATCAGGGAAATATCTGCACCAGGTACACCATCAATTACATAAAAAGGTCCCCCAGGACTGTTAATAGTAGATGCTCCCCGCAGAATTACCGCTGCATTCCTGTTGGGGTCTCCACTGGCAGTGATATTGAGGCCGGGTACTTTACCCTGTAACAACTGACCCACATCGCTGATGGCTCCTTTATTAAGATCTTCAGGTCTTACGGTTGTAATAGCACTGGTTAACGTTTTGCGGGAACTCTTTCCATAGCCCACCACCACCACATCGCCCAATGTGGCTGATGCATCGGCTAATATAATGGCATAAACGTTCTGGCTGGTAACCGTCATTTCTCTTGTCTCAAAAGAAATACCCGTAAAAACCAACACATCTCCTTCTTTGGCAGCAATACTAAAAGAACCATCGATGCTGGCAGCTTTTGATTTTTTGGTGCCTTTTACAGTTACGGTAACACCTGCAGCGGGTACCCCTTTTGAGTTGGTAACCGTGCCTCTTATTTCACCGCCTGAATTTTGCGCCAGCATAAGTCCCGGAATGAAACATGCAGCTACCAAAAGACGGTAAAATTTCACTTTTCTTAAAAGCATGCAAAATAATTTCATAATTGAAATTTTAGTTTGTATTAGTTGGTTTAAAGCTATCTTATTAAATGTCTGTTTGACAATTAATAAAATTTGTATAAAAAAACATCCTGTTTTGTACTGTATTTCAGTTTACAGTAAACTGGCAGGATAAAAATTTCTGGTCAAACAACCCGGAGGTTATTTGTCAATAAATAGTAAGGGGGTGATGGTTTTATCAGCTCTCAGCGTTCAGTTCAAATACGGGCTTACAGGTCTTTGTAACAAGGGTGCATTTTAATCTGGTCTGGCGGTTCCGTTTGTTTAGCATGCATTTCATAGGGATTACGTTCAGAAACCGGGTGACGTATAGGGAAATTATGCTTCCGCTTATATGGGTTTTTAAATGATGCTGATTCAGACTGGTGTATACTCATTATCGTATTATATTAACCAAAAACTGTTGAAAGTTGTCTTAGCCGGCAATAACAATATGTTTTGCTTTGAAATATATTACAGGGTAAAAAGATTGTACTTTTATGTTGTGGATACCTGATTCAAAAAAAGGGCTGCTTACAGAAGGGAAAGAAGCATTCTTTGCTGAAGAATGATTATAAAAAGCCTCTTTTTTCATACGCAGTATATTATTCAATCGTTTGATAATTCAATGCTAAAATGACAATTTAAAATTGAATAATGACGTACAATCAGGTTTTTATTTACGAAATCGATTTCGCCACAATGCATAAATAATGGTTGGTTAAGAATATAATACAATGAATATTAAGACACTTGCAGGCCAATTGGGAATTTCTGTTTCAACTGTCTCAAAAGCTTTGAATGATAGCCACGAAATAAGTGCAGAAACCAAAAGGAAAGTACTTGATCTTGCTGCCCTTCTTAATTATACGCCCAATGCTTATGCAGGAAGTCTCCGCAATAAGAAAAGCAGCAATATAGCTGTTGTGCTTCCTGAAGTGGCGGACAGTTTTTTTTCACAGGCAATTAATGGAATTGAATCGGTAGCCCAGGAAAAAGGTTACCACGTTATAGTTTACCTGACCCACGAAAAACAACACAAGGAGCAATCTATACTTAATGATTTCCGTAGTGGAAGAGTGGATGGCGTACTGATGTCGCTATCATGCGAAACAACCAGCAATGATCATATCTTCAGGTTGAACGATAAAAAGATTCCTGTTGTTTTTTTTGACCGGGTGCCGGAAGGCATGACCGCCGCAAAAATTGTGACAGACGATTTTGAATCGTCCTGTAAAGCAACCATGCAGCTGATTGCAAAGGGCTGCCAGCGTCTGGCGTTTCTTTCACTCTCAGATAAACTGGCCATTTTTAATAACCGCGTGGAAGGCTTTAAAAAAGCGCTGCACAACAGCGGACTGGTATTTGATGAAAGTATGCTGGTTACCTGTTCTTCCGATGAACAGCAGGCACATCATGTATTAACAAATTTGCTGATGCGCCCAGACCGGCCGGATGGGGTAGTGGCATCCACAGAAAAAACAGCCACGGAATTATATGATGTTTGTAACCAACTGGGCCTGCAAATACCCGCAGATATTAAAGTAATTGCTTTTGCAAGCCTGCCAATAGCGGCATTGCTGCACCCACCACTTGCCACCATTGTACAACCAGCTTTTGAAATGGGCAAAGTTGCCGCTACCTTGCTCTTTAAAGCGCTTGAAAAACCACATTTCAACCTGGCAAAGGAATATGTAGTGGTGCCTTCTGTTTTTGTGGAAAGACGATCTGGCGGCTGTTAGGTGTGCTGGAAGCGGGTTTCGCCGGTTTAAAAAATTTTTCAATTTTCATTTTCGCTTCATGTTGGGCTTTTAGATTTGTTTTCGTAATCAATTATTAAAACAAACAAAAACTCACTTTATGAAAACATCCATCTTATTTTCCGCTCTTTTATTGGCTGCCAGCTCTTCGTTTGCACAGACAAGCGTTAAAAATCAAACTTCGGCGACTGATGCCGGTTCAGTACAGGCAGCCAAATGGGGTACCCAGGCCACGAATGAGGGCAGTGCGGCTTCCACTACTACTGTTAAGACAAATGCTGTTAGTAACACTGCAGCCAGTGCAAACAAAACAGAAGCCATAGCCAAGAAAGACGCTGTTGCTGCAAAGCAGGAAGCAAAAAAAGATGCCACCGCTGCAAAACAGGAGACAAAAAAAGACGAAGCTGCTGTAAAACATGAAGCCAAAAAAGCCGCTTCTTCAGATGAACATGCTTCGGCCGGCGCCAGCGCAGGTTCTACTGCCAGTGCAGACGTAAAAGGCAATAAATCATCAGAAAATACGTCTTTAAACGGCCAGGTTTCCGTTTCAACGGCAGCCGTTCAAAGCACTGGTAACCAGGCAAAAGAAGCTGGTAAAACGGCGGTGGTAAAGACAAAGTCAGCCACTGCAAAAACAGTACAGGCGGTAAAAGCAAAACCAGCAGCAGTAAAAGTAAATACCAGCATCAAAACAAATGCAGGTATAAAAATTAAATAATTCAACAAACGGGTTATGCGCCGCTAACGGGGGTGCATAACCTGTTTTAAAATAGCGGTTATGAAAACGATGTCTTGTTATAAATACCTTGCCTGCCTGTTGTTAATGGTAACCGGAACAATGGCGGTTCAGGCAGAAGAAGGTAAACCGGTAAGAAAAGCAATTTTTGATTATGCAGGCGTGGCACCATTGCTTACAGACTCCGTGCCCGAAACGGTAAAAGAAGTACCCAAATCGCGCAAACAGCAGGTGCCCGTTCCCGTTAGTGTAGAGGTGAAACCCATCCAGGTAAAACCCATCCAGGTAATCAAACCCAAAATTATAAAGCCTGTTATTAAGGCGATTCATTAAACCAATCATTGTACAAATGAAAACATTTTTATTATTGCTGATAACAGCATTGTGCTGGAGGGCCGGCCTTGCGCAAACAGACACCACTGCAGCCGCAGCCGATTCTGCTAAACCAGTATCAACATTAACAATTGGTACCGTATACGCAAATAACGCAAGTTACTACGGACAGAAAGCCGCAGAAAAAACACCCTACCTGGCAGTGGCAGCCACCTACCGGCATAAATCAGGTTTTTACCTGTCTGGTCTTAGCTACAAACTGCTGAATGATAAAAGTTCCACCGTATCCGCCGGCAGTCTTGGCGCCGGTATAAGCGGAAAACTGGGCAAAAGGTTTTCTGCTGATCTCAGTTACAACCACACATTTTATCCCGCTTTGTCACCATTGCTGCAGGCAGGTAATCCAGACAATGCCAGTCTTGGGCTGGTATATGAAAACTGGGTGAATGTGGGGCTAACCGGCGACTATGCATTTGGCAAAACCAGCGATGCATTTGCCACTGCCAGCCTCTCAAAAGCCATTAATCTTTTCAGCGTTACAAAAAAAGACATTGTAACAATTACACCATCGGCAGATATAGTAGCAGGTACACAGCATTTCTACGAGACATATGTATCACAACAAAAACTAAGAGACAGTGTGCTGGGGATCATTTTAACGCCCATTACCGGCGGTTCATCATCAGGCAGCACAACAAAAACAGTGTCAACTACCACATTTAATATTCTTTCCTATAATTTTAAATTACCATTGGCCTATAACCGGTCGCATTATGTGGTTGAGGCAGCATACCAGTTATCGGTGCTGAGCAATTATGCACAGACCGATCCGGGAAAGACCAATTCTTTTTTCACCTGTAGTTTTTATTACCAGTTCTGATACTTATGAAAGTACTCATTATTGAAGATGAAAGGGCAATGGCCAAAGAAATGGCTGCCTTTCTGCAAAAAACTTTTTATCTCTGTGATATGGCCCATTCAGCCGCACAGGGAAGAAAATTAATGGAAGAAAATACATACGATTTTATACTGCTTGATCTGGGATTACCGGATAATGACGGGCTGCAGGTACTAAATGAAACAAAAAAGATTTGCCCCCAGGCATCTTATATCATATTAACTGCCCGCGGTGATTTGGAAGACCGGATAAAGGGATTGGATCTTGGGGCGGATGATTACCTGGCAAAACCTTTTTCTTTGCTTGAACTGCAATCAAGAATGCAGGCCATCAGCAGGCGCAAATCAGGCAACAATGATCCCGTACTGGAACTGGGCGATTTTAGCATCGACCTGAATAACCGGTTGGTAAAATTTGAACAGCACCAGATTGATTTGTCCAGAAAAGAATTTGATCTTTTAAGTTATATGCTGCTTCATAAGAACAGGCCGCTGACAAGGCTGCAGCTAAGCGAACATATCTGGGGCAATTTTTCTGATGATGATGGCGACAGTAATTACATAGATGTACACATAAAAAATATCCGGAAGAAAATGGCAGTTTATGCGCCGGTGGATTGGCTGCAAACGCTGCGGGGCATTGGTTATAAAATAAAAATCCAATAGCTTTTGAAACTGCTGACTAAACTTACGTTATTTATTACGGGCTCTAAAATGCTCATCGTGGTACTTTTTGTACTGATGCTGCCTTTGCTGGTCTCCAACGTAAGTTTTAGGTATACCAATTATTATCTTGCCCAGCAAAAGAAAAAGGTAGAAACAGTTATTGCAAAAAATGGCATTGATTATTACCTGCAGGGCGACAGCAGCTATGGCAGTTATACCATGCTGAAAGAAGAATACATTGCGCTGCTGCCCGCCGGTAAAGAAGCAGTACACGATACAATTGAAACATCACGCAGGATAATAGAGGAAGATACGCTCGACTACCGGGTGCTTACACATGCCATAACAGCCAACCATAAGCGCTATATGCTGGAGATTGGTAAAACTATCTCTACAATTGGTCAGTACAATAACCTGCTGCAGCGGTTTACCCTGTATACCTTTATTGGCCTGATAGTACTCAGCATCATTGTGGACCTGGTATACACACATATACTTTTGCGGCCGCTGTCAAAAATTGTACAGACCAAAATTATTGGCCGGAAATTTCCGTTTAAAGAATCATTGACACCTGTAAAAACATCCACCACCGATTTTAAATACCTGGACAATTCGCTGATCAATTTAATGGAAACCATCCATGAAGCATTCAGCAAGGAAAGGGAATTTACTTCCAACGCCTCGCATGAACTGATGACCCCGATCAGCATTCTGCAAACAAATATGGAAAACATGATGATGGAAGAAGACATCACCGAAGCACAGCAGGAAAAAATATTACCGGCGATGAAGACCCTGCAGCGTTTAAAAAAAATAGTACAGTCGCTCCTGTATATCTCAAGGATAGAAAATGAGCAATATGTGAAGAAGGATACGGTAAACGTGAAGGTATTAATAACTGAAATAATGACGGAATTGTCTCACCGTCTTGAAACAAAATCCATTCGTTTTACAACAGACATTGATTCTGCAATGGTTTTAACGAATGTTAACCA
>Ga0097621_100002207_pt1 | contig 13328 bp, 12 predicted proteins | sample KBSMisM72_FD_73165 | JGI IMG/M metagenome (GOLD analysis project Ga0097621, IMG submission 73165) | Miscanthus rhizosphere microbial communities from Kellogg Biological Station, Michigan, USA - KBS Miscanthus M7-2 (version 2) (version 2) | ecosystem: Host-associated > Plants > Roots >... | reverse complement strand
CATTTTAGAAAAGTAAAACGCAGTCCAAGTATCAAAACAAGTGATGACCGTGACATTTTTGAAGTACTGAACTTTAGCGAGCCAGGTGCTGAACAAAAAATGATGCAGGGTCAAAGCCATGAAAGAGTACGTAAGATGATTGATATGCTGCCTGAAGACCAGCGTGAAGTGATCATCCTGCGCCACTATGCAGAATTAAGTTTTAAAGAAATTGCAGAATTGACCAAGTGCAGCATTAACACCGCTTTAGGCAGGATGCGTTATGGCCTGATCAATATGCGTAAAATGATGACCGAAAAACAAATAGCCTTATAAGAAGAACTCTACCCTATTTTAAAAAATTACAACACTGTAACCCCTTCAATAACACTAAACCCTCCAATTGGAGGGTTTTTATTTTTGAGGCAAAAAGTTTTCGCCTTTTATAAAGATGTAATCTTTTATAAACTATTTAGATTTTGCAAAAGCATCCAAACCACATTTCAACCATTGTGTAAATGCTGCAGGATCAGGTGTATAAAATTTTGTTTTGGTTAATGCAACTTCATCAGCATTGATGATAGCATATTGAGGTTGTGATGTAGCACCAAAATTCTCTGTTTGAAAAGTTGCCCACCTGTCACCAACGGTAATAATGGGCTTTTCATTTCCATTGCTGGTTTTAAAAACGGTTTGTTCGGTGGCAGGCAGTTTGGTTTTTTCATCTACATATAAGGATACTACCACGAACTGGGTTCTCATTAAGCTGTCAACACCTTTATCTGTCCATACCTTTTCTTCCATGCGGCGGCAGTTTACACAAGCCCAGCCAGTAAAGTCAATTAATAAAGGTTTGTGTTCCTTCCTGGCTAACTGCAATGCTTTTTCATATTCATTGTGTATCGGCTCTACTCCTTCCGTTATTAAAACATGGTGTTTATATACGCTGTAAGACAAAGGAGGAGGAAAACCACTTAACAATCCAAGATTTGCCCACCGGCTGTTGGTTAACCCTGGAATTAAATACAGGGAAGTGCCTCCAAATAAAATGATGAAAACAATCCTGGCAGGAGAAAATTTCTTTACCGGGCTGCAGTGACCAATTTTTAACCAGCCCAGCAGATATAATACAATCATTACAACAATGATGATCCAGGCCGCTACAAAAATTTCCCTTTTTAAAATACCCCATTGCATCACGTTATCTGCATTGGCTAAAAATTTTACTGCCAGTGCCAGTTCCACAAATCCCAATACCACTTTTACATCGGTCATCCAGCCGCCGGATTTTGGTAATGACTGCAACCAATGCGGAAACATCGCAAACAATGCAAACGGTAATCCTAGTGCTATTCCAAAACCTGCAGCACCGGCTGTAAGCGGCCAAGGACCTTCATTTGCCACATTCGCCAGTAAAGTTCCTAAGATAGGACCAGTGCAGGAAAATGAAACAATCGCTAAAGTAGTAGCCATAAAAAATATACCGGCCATATTACCCAGGCCAGATTTTGAATCTGCTTTATTTGCGATGGATGATGGTAACACAATTTCGAACAGGCCGAAAAAAGATAAAGCAAAGAATACAAACACTGCAAAAAAGATCAGGTTAAGCCAAACATTGGTAGAAATATTATTAAATATTTCGGGGCTGATGGTCTTACTGGCAATGTGAAATGGAATGGTGATAGCTACATAGATCAGGAAAATAAACAACCCATAAAAAACGGCATTTGAAATTCCCTTAGCCCTGCTCTGTGACCGCTTGGTAAAAAATGTTACCGTCACCGGTATCATCGGAAACACACATGGAGTGATCAAAGCGATCAAACCGCCTAAAAAACCTAATAAAAAAATAGCAGCAATGCTTTTATTTTGTGTGCCATCGTCACCACAATTGTTCACCGGGTTTTTGATATCAATAGCAGCTGATTTTATTCTGATACCTGTTGCTATACCACCTTCCAATGAAGTATTAAAATCAAAAGGCAGGTCGGGAGAAAACTCATCTCCCCTGTTAAAAAAAACAGAGAGTTTGCCGAGCAATTGAGCAGGCACCGCATTTTTAAATTGCAATACCGCTTTCCATTCAGCATTGCCTTCTGATACAGCTAATTGTTTGTTGGAAAAAATGCTGGAGGTAATATTTTTAGTATCGGAGGACGATTTAAAACTTTCGATGATAATGCTGCTGTCATTAAAAACTAATTCCGCCGAGGGAGTGCCGTCAAGGTCCTGTGAAGGAGCATACAACTGGGTTCCGGCTGCACCTGTTGAGGAAAAGATCAGCTCATATTTTTTGTCAGCTAATTTATTTGCTTTTACATTCCATTTAAAAACTGGCGTAGTTGCTGAGTCCTGGGCAAAAACAGCTAACGGTGCCAACAGGATGAACAGCACTAACAATCTAAATTTCATAATAACGCTGGATTTCAATTGAAAAAAACGAGTTCTTTCAAGGAACCCGTTTTAATGATATGAGATGACTAATTCAAGGCCACTGTAAAATCGATCTTTTTTGGTGGAAGGCACTTTTTATCATCACAGGTTTGGTACTCCACACTGCCCACCAGGTTAGTTTTTGTATTTGATTTTAATTTCACTTTTTGTACAAAATCAACTTTGTCTGCATACTGGTTAGCAGATATTTTTAATTTCTCATCTTTAAACAACTGCATCTTTCCCACTTCTTTGATATTACCATCTATTACAACCAAAGGATTTTTTTTGAAGATAATTTCGGTAGGCTGGTTAATGGCATCAGCGGGTTGTGTCTGAGAATACAAGTGCCAGGTAGTTTGGATATTGGCTGTTAGATGTACCTCATATGTTTTATCAGCGACTTTTTTTGCTGTATAAGTCCATTGTATGGGATTTAGCGTTTGCGCATTTGCCGCACCTATTGTTGCAAGAAAGAATAAGGTAAAAAATGTTTTCATCATCGTCTTAATCAATTTTCAGTCAAAGTTACAAACCAAGTGCCGTGAGTAATGTAAGATATGATACATACAGGCCTTTTAACATTAGTTTAGCTGAAACAAATGAGCAAATACCTTTCTGCCATCTTCGTTACTTAATAATGAACTGCAGGCCCGTTCAGGATGCGGCATCATGCCAAACACATTTCTTTGCCTGTTGCAGATGCCGGCAATATTATGTATGGCACCATTGGGATTAGCTGTGGACACGATACTTCCCTTTTCATCACAATACCTGTAAACGATCTGCCGGTGCATCTCCAGTTCTTCCAGTGTTTTATCATCTGCAAAATATCTTCCTTCTCCATGAGCCACGGGTATTTTCAGCGGGTGACTTCCTTCTGTGGCAGCTTCCTTAATAAATACGTTTTTGCAGACAAATTGTTGCCTTTCGTTACGCAATAAAATACCGGGTAATAAGCCGCTTTCGCATAATATCTGGAAACCATTACAAATACCCAGGACCTTACCACCTTTGTTGGCAAACCCAATTACCTGCTGCATCATCGGGCTAAACTTAGCAATTGCACCACAACGCAGGTAGTCGCCAAAGCTAAATCCCCCGGGCAGCACAATGCAGTCATCCGTAGTAAACATACTGATATCCTCATCCTTATGCCACAGTTCTACTACCTCCTGCTTTAAATCGTTTCTCAGGGCCTCTATCATATCCCTGTCACAATTACTTCCCGGAAAAATTACAACGCCAAATTTCATTTATTCTAATTTTATTGTTTCATTATTAAAGCTCAAAGGGACTGTCCCGTAATCGCTTTCTTCACAAATAAGAACGCAAAAATACAGCTACCGCCCGATTATTTTGCAAAGTAGGTGAAGGCAATTACAAATGCTACCATCAACCAATGTAAAAATTGGGGAAACCACCTGCGTTCAGGATACAAGAAAGCGCTGCCAACAAAGGCAGATAAAGGAACGGCACATAAGATCCAGTAAGCAAAACTGCTGGTAGCATTAATAAAAGGAATGCTTACTGCTACAAAAAAATAAAGGAAGACCAGGTTCCAGCTCTTTCGTGTTTGCACCAGCTGGCGTAAAAAATTAAGCCGTATATAGAAAAAACCCACCACGCTGGCAAATAACACGATGATAATAGCGGCCAGCGCCCATCTTGATTCATAAAACCTCGGTAAACTAAAAACAATACCCGGTAATTTATAGCCCTTCCATTTATCTGTTAGGAAAACATAGGCCAATAAAAAATAATAAGGTGCAATGATACCCAACAGGGCAATCAGCCACTCAGGTAACTGGAATGGTCTTATTAACACCAGCCCCAAAATAATAAGTGCTGCAAAAGCGATTGACGGAAAATAAAAAAAGGTGGAAACCCCTATAGCAATGCCAATATTGAACAAAGTGCTCATTGCATTTTGTGTATTGTTCAGGCTGCTCATACGTGCCCACACCCATACCAGGAGTGTATTTACGATCAGCGGTGCTGATAATACATTCCATTCTTTAAAAAGCGAAGTGATCAGGAGGTAAGACATCCCTACCAGGTAATTTGGCTTTTGCATTAACCGTTGCATATTGGCCATCTGGTTAAAAGTTATTGCCTGGGTATATAATAAAATAAACACTATCAGGGGATAAACAGCCGGCAATTTCGCCCCGATGGGGTTGAGTTGCAACAATACCTGCCTGAATAAAAAGCCATCTGTCAACTGCGGTGTAGGCGTTACCGGGTGAAGAAACATGGGTAATTTCAATAAGATACCGTATACCAGCAGCAAAAAAGTATTGTATGGGTTATTGGCTTTAAATGTACCTGTCACAGGTTTGGTTCATTTTTTTGTGATGCAAAAATGAGTAATAATTATTGGTTAAAAAAACAATGTTATTCCGGTGGCCAACCGCCATTGAAAAAAATAATAAACCCTGAAGATTAGAATATCACTTTAGCAAAACAAATTTGTCCCCGGTAAGTGCACGGAATGATTACCTGCCTGACCCCAATTTGTTTAGTAAACCTGGGCATGAATTCGTAATCTCTTTCATTGGTCTTTAATGTGGGGTTACGCCTGGTTTCACCGTCTGGAGTAAGAATATTTTCTGATAATAGCTTATTCTTTTTTGAAATATCATTGAATAAAATATGTAATTCTCCGGCAGTACTGAAAGTGCCGAATGAAAGATAATTATCACTATCATCTGAGAACTGTTGTTTGTAAATAACAGCGCTCCGCTCCGGCATACCTTTTGGAGACATCTTCAGCACCAAAACATTTTCATAATAATACCGTACACTTTGGCTGAAAGAACCATATGGCCTGTAGTAGTAACCATAAGCAGGATTATAATTATAATAATCGTAAGAGTTGAGATAAGGTGCTCCATAGAGATAATCATACCTGTTCCAACTATTGCTTCCCGTGCTCTGGCTGCTAAAATCTTCAGCAGTGAGTATAAAACCTCCGTCTTTTTTTAAGATCATACTGCGGATAAAAAAATCATTAAATGAGGACTTTAAACTTCCATTTGACTTTGCCATTGATCTTAGTTCATCCGTAAACTCTGTAAATACTTTTGCATACATAGTGTCTGCAACCGCATCCCAAATATTACACAAAAGGCCCTGAATATTTGTACTCTTCTCCTTATAATAGAAGGAAGACAGCAGGTATTTTTTATTCAAATTGTCCACCTTCATTTTCATCTCATCCACATAATTCTTATTCAGGTCAAGCGGGTGAAAAGAAAAGGTATCCTGTATTGCTTTTTTTATAACCAGCATTACTGCTGATGGACTTTCCCTCGTAGTTTTCTGGTAAGCCACATTGAAAATAAGATTGCCGTCATTATCTAAAAAAAATTCGCTCAGTATGTCTTTGCGGTCGTTGTATTCAATGTTGCTTTTCGTTTTATGCGTCAGTTGAAGCTGGTCGTCAAATAACAGGGTAACAAAATGGAGGCGATCATCTCTTCGCTGAATTTTAAAAACCATTATCTTTTTCTTATCCTCGCTGTTAATAGCAGAGTAAATTTTATTATCCCCGATGCTTCCGACACTGGTGGTGTCTAACTGCACCGGCTCGCTCATTTTTTGTCCATTGGGATCCATTTTTACCGCCATGCAGTAAAGAATTCCTCTTTTTTGATATTCGTAAATAAGATAAAAAAAATCTGGATAAGCAACATAATCCACATTGAAAGTTTTCGTGGGCAGAAATTCAAGATCCACTTTATCTTTTAACTCCATGCTGTCGTTATAAATATTTATAGCATAGTGGGAACGCAGATTTTTAAATACCAGGATGTTCTTTTTTACGCGGCCAATAATATCAAAATTCATATCCCTGTCATCTTCCCTTAATGGCTCGGAAAATGTAATCTGCTGTGCCTGTACAAAAATGGGAGCAAGCAATAAGATATATAGCAATAAAAAGCAACCTTTCATTCCTGTAATTTTTAGATACTATAAAATTAAGGTATAATGATTAACAGAAAACTTAATTTCAATATAGGTAATTTTTGCAGGCTTAAGAAAAACGGATATAAAATAATATTATAATGTTGCCGGAACAATATAGTTTTTTTGCTGTTTAAAGCCTGGCGTTAGTAGTGTATAATTATACTCAAGAAGAATTACCATAACGTTGAATTCAAAAAAATATATGGAAACAGTTTTAATAACAGGTGGCACAGGTTTGATTGGCAAAACACTTACGCATCAGCTTATCAAAAAGAATTACCGGGTAATTATCCTTACCAGGAAGCTGCCATCAACACAGCAAACGCATGCTAATATCAGCTATGCTTTGTGGAATATAGAAGAAAAAAAAATTGATACCCAGGCAATTCAAAAGGCGGATCACATTATTCATTTAGCCGGCGCCGGTGTAGTGGATAAAAGATGGACCCGTGCATATAAAAAAGAAATACTGGATAGCCGTATCCAAAGCAGTGCATTGTTGATACAGGCCCTACAACAAAATAATAATAAAATAAAAAGCATTGTGAGTGCTTCTGCTATTGGATGGTATGGTGCAGATGAAGCAACACAACAGGGCAATAATGGGTTTGTTGAAACGGCACCAGCTGCAACTGACTTTTTAGGAGCAACGTGCAGGCTGTGGGAAGGAAGTATTGAACCCGCTGCACAACTGAATAAAAGAGTGGTAAAAATAAGAACAGGCATTGTGCTGAGCAATGACGGCGGAGCACTGCCCGAATTTAAGAAGCCATTGAAGTTTGGAATAGCCGGCATCTTAAGCAAGGGAAAACAAATCATTAGCTGGATACATATCGATGACCTTTGCAGGATATATATCGAGGCATTGCAAAATCAACAGCTCAGCGGAGCCTATAACGCAGCCGCACCCACGCCGGTGAGCAATAAAACACTGACACTTGAATTAGCTTCCCGGCTTAAAGGCAAGTTTTTTATCCCGGTTCACATTCCCGCCGTTGTATTAAAATTAGTGCTGGGAGAAAGCAGTGTTGAAGTATTAAAAAGCTGTACGGTAAATTGTGAAAAAATCAAACAGGCAGGCTTTATTTTTTTATACCCTTCTATTGAAGCTGCGTTAAATCAGCTTTGTAACGAATAAAAAAAGCCCTGGCATTTCTGTGCCAGGGCTCCATAAATATTTTGCTATTAATTAATCTTTCTTTTTGGTAGCCACTTTTGATTTTGGCAATTCCTGTTTAGCGGGTTTTGCTTCTGTAAATAACACGGCATTTGCTTTTGCAGGATCCCCCTGGTAAGCCCATACTAAATTGGTGATGTATTTATTGAACACTGCATTTAATTCCGGAAGGGTTACTTTTTTCATATCATCACTCAGGGTTAACGCCCGCTTCCAGTTGTTGTGCAATACTTCATTTGCTACTAATGATGAAGCCCTGGCATTGTTTGTTTCCTGGCCATAAAAGAAACGGGTTAAATAGCCTGTCTTTATATTTCTTAGTTCATCCTCCGTAAATCCATCTTTTTTTGTTTTCTCAATCAATGTTGTCAATACTCCAATATATTTATTAGGATCAGTGGTGGAAACAGCGATATTGGCTGATGGCGAACTGCCCCCGTCGAACCAGCTTTGGGGTGCATAAGACAAACCATTGTTGGTCCTCACTTCTAAAAAATGACGTTGAGAAAAAATACGCATCGCCAGTTGAAAAGCATTAAAGTCAGGTGTACCTGGCGCTGGTGCGCTGGTTACGGCCTGGATATAGTTAGTCGCAAGGTCTTTTTTCTCCGGTGTAAAACTGTTCTTAACAGGACTGATGGTTTCTTTTTTTAAAGTAAATGGTTTCCCTTCTGGAATAACAGCCAGCATAGCTGCGATTTTCTGTTCAATAACAGATTTTTCTATCTCTCCCACCACCACTATTACCATCCTTGATCTTGTAAGAATGGATTGATAGTATGCACTCGTTTCAGCGGCAGTTAATTTGGTTAAGCTGGCCACTGTGCCTTCAGGACTTTTTGCGTTATCCTTTCCTGCAAAAGCAATTTGCTTTGCCATATTATTAATAGCATAATCGGGCTGTGATTCCTGTGCTCTTAAACCATTTACAGCGTCCTGTTTTATCCTGTTAAATTCCTGCTCGTTAAAAGCAGGTGCAGTAATGGCATCTGCATACAAAGGCCACACTGTTTCAAAATCACTTTTGATACAATTCATACTAATAGTAGAATAATCTTTACCGGCAGACGCGTATACCTGGGCACTTACCTTATCCAGTTTATTCTTAAAAGAATTTTTATCATCCTTTTTTGTGCCGCATTCTGTGAGGCCGTTCATGGCGAGGCTTTCGATGCCCTGCTTTTCCATGCTATAATTCTGCACACCGCCTTTTATAATGGTTTGTATTTCCACTATTTCATTACCACTTGACTGAACGATCACTTTTACGCCGTTTACAGTCATTTCATAAGCGTCGCCTTTTTGTGCAGAAGCCGTTACTGCTATTAATACAAACAATGCCGCCCACAAATATTTTGCTACTGAAAAAAACTTTTTCATATTTCTGTAGTTAAAGAATTAAAGATTGGGTTTAAAAAATTCAGATGCTTTTGTCTCTTTATTCATCTCTGCATTGATGATGATACCAGCTACATAGTTTTTGTTGGTAATGTATTTCTCTACATAGCGTTTAATGTCATCTCTTGTCACTTTTGTATAGTTGTCAATATAATCCGTGAAATATTCATAAGAAGTGCTGCACCAATGATAGGTAAGCTGGCTGGCCAGGGAAGAAGGCTTTTCAGTTTGCCTGATAAAGTTGCGCTGCAGAATTTGTTTTGCAGTGGCCAACTGGTCGTCAGTATAATAGTCGGCATTTGCCCACAACTTTATTTGGTTCATGATCTCTTCGTAACATTCTTTCAGCTTTAATGGATTGGGCAATACATAAATTTGAATCGGACCAACATACTTTTCTGTTTGATAATTAACTCCGGCATAAGTTGCCAGTCCTTTGTCAACAAGTGCCTGTTGCCACTTAGATGAATTCAATCCCAGTATGGTGGAGAAAACATCTGCAGCAATGGTACCTGCTGAATCATGTCTCGTATCAGGCCCCATCCAGTGAAACATCATGTAAGGTGTTTTTGCAATGGTTGATTCTTTTACAAAATATTTAGTTGATTCCAACGGTGCAAACTCCGGTATGGGATACTTTTGATGAGGGTCAAAACCACTGTTTTTCCAATCTCCATAAATAGCCTGTGCCTTTGCAAAAGCTTCCTCATGATTTACATCACCGCATATTACCAGCAGGGAATTATTAGGGAAATAATATTTGTCTTTGATGATCATCATTTTTTCCGGTGTAGCAGTGTTGATCACATTATGATCGCCGATGGGATTCTTTCTTGTAACAAGGTCGCCCCATAATTTTTTCTGGCTTTCATACCATATCTGGAAACCCGGATCACTTTCTGCTCTTTGAAATTCACCATCCACTACCGGTCTTTCTTTCTGCATGTCTTCTGTACGGTATATCGGGAAACGAATTGCCGCATTCATAAAACGCAATCCTGCATCCAGGCTGTCCCTGTCGAAGGTGAAAAAATAATTTACCCGTTCTTCACTGGTAGTTCCATTCCAGATAGCGCCCAGTTCCTGTGTGCGTTTTAAAAACTTTTCCTGGTCAGGATAATCTTTATTGGCTTTAAAGAACATGTGCTCAAACAAATGACTGAGGCCACTGAACTCAGGGCCTTCTGTGTAAGCACCGTTCCTGACTGCAATTTCGATGGTGGCCAAGGGCACTTTATGATTTTCAATTACCATTACTTCCAGTCCGTTGTCTAATTTTTTCCAGAAGTAATCTTTGGGTAACCGAGGTTGTGCCATTACCGAAAACATTGCCGCAGATAAGGCTACTGCAAAACAAATTTTTTTCATAAACGCTGTTTTTAATTGTATCAAAATTGAAAGAAAGAATATTATAAATCAGTTTTAATGACCCTGTTTTTACTCCAAATAAAAAAAACAAACAAGTATAGTAAAGCCAGTAGAAAACTTACCAGCATATAATCGTGAGGCATTATTTTTGAATTATTGGCCATATTGGTAATGGTATTTTCAGGGAAATGCAGCAATCCATCTGATGCATTCATGGGAAGGTAATCTCCCATATTGCCAATATCAAAATTATAATCTGCTTTGAATTTCATAGACAGTCCCTGCAAAATAGCCGACAGTATATTTTCAAATCCCATATAAATAAAAAACAGGCCAATGGCAAAACCTGTTTTCCTTACCAATACCGCAAACAACAATGCGATCATATTGTAAGAGATCGCCTTCAGGAAAAAATAGCCGACACTTTCAAAACGATCCAGTGAAAAAGAAGTCGCGGATGCAAAGCCGAATATTAGTGCCACTATCATCACTGATATGGTTGCCACCACTGCTGCAATCAATGCCATCAGAATTTTTACATTGATAAAATCCTGCCGGTTGATGCCGTCAATTATATTTTGCCTGTGCGTACGAAAGGTAAACTCATTTGTAATGAGTAGTATCAGCAATAAACCCGGTAACAGCAGCAGGAAACCGCTTACATAGCTGGTGGTTTGCCAGGTATGAGAAAAATCATAGGGTGATGCACTGGCGATTAATCCGGTTGGATCAGCCTTATCAATCACATTTTTCTTGGTATAAAACACTGCATAATTGGCCCCCAGTATACCCAATAAAAAAAACAGGCCCAGTACCGTAAATGCTGCGTAGTTTTTTACTTTCAGCCATTCTATTTCTAATAATCTTACCACGTGATGTTAGTTTGTCAATTCAAAAAATTTAGATTCGAGGCTTTTCTTTTTTAGCTGCAGGTGATTCAGCACAATGTCATGTTCAAAAAAATGACGGTTAATGTTTTCAACATTAGCCGTGCCGACAGGATAAAAAAGTTGCAGGTGACCATCATTTAATTTCATGCTGCTGTAGCCATTCATTTGTTTTGCCACCTCTTCCAGCCTGGTGTTAGGCATTGCGCCTATTTCTACGATGTCTTCATTGGCAAGAATCTCATCTACATTGCCGGTGGCGACCAGTTCTCCTTTTTTTAAAATGGCTACATGCGTACATACTTTTTCCACCTCATCCAGCAGGTGGCTCGCCATAATGATCGTTTTTCCCTGCTGGCGTAATTTCTTGATCAGTTCCCTGGTTTCTGCAATACCTACCGGGTCCAGGCCATTGGTAGGTTCATCTAATATCAGCACATCCGGGTCACCCAGTAAACAGGATGCAATAGCCAGCCGCTGTTTCATACCCAAAGAGTAAGTACTAAAACGGGAATCTTTTCGCTGTGTCAGGTTTACCATTTCCAACACCCTTGGGATATCTTCAGCACCGCGTTGTTTATATGCTGCAGAGATGGCTAAATTTTTTTCACCAGAGAGATAGTGATAAAAATTGGGAGTCTCTAAAAAAGTGCCGATCCTTCTTCTATGGGTTTTATCCGGCACTTCATCAAATAATTTGTAGGTGCCGGAAGTGGGTTTTAAAATATCCATAATAATACCCAGCAAAGTTGTTTTACCACTACCGTTTGGTCCCAGTATTCCAAATACACAACCCCCGGGTACACTAAAACTTACTCCTCTTAATGCCTGCACCCTTCCATAATCCTTGCGCAGGTTTTCTATTGTTAAAATTGACATAACCCGAATTGAATAATAATATATGTAAACAGGAAGATAAGTGTTTTTGTCTTGCAGCAATTGTGGAAATTTGACAAGCGGCGAATTTAAAGCATGTGTGCCTCATGCCATACAGATGAAAAGTCGCCCAGCACTGCAAAGCCTTCTTTATTAAACCGAAGGCGGTTGAGTTTTAACCCATCGATGTCGCTTTGTAACACTTTTCTTGTAAATGGGTTTATAGTTCCGCCGGGCTCCAAGGGCCTGGCCACAGGACTGTATTGAAACGGAGGATCTACAATAGTCCCTCTCGGGTACATAATACCGGGTACCCCACGGCCTCGTATATCCAATACCTTCGGGTGATCCAGCCCCAGCGTATGACCATATTCATGGGCAGCCGTGGTAGAGTGATTCAGCAGGTTGTCTAATTTAAAATACCCCGTATTGCAACCAAGCCCGTCAACAAAAGAAATATTGCCGCCTGCAAACGCCTCAATCCTGAAATAATTATACCTGGGATTGGTATTTTCAAAAACCATTTCCGGTGAAAGGTCATTTGCCCAAATGCCTCCAATGTCAAAATACACGAACAGTGTTCTTCCTGCCATACTGATGGTTCCATTGGGCTCATTCCAATGATCGGCAATATCTTTTGCGATTTCGTAACTCAACACTTCGTTGGCTGCACCTCCATAAAAGAATATTACGGAGTGAATGATGATACTGTTTCCCTTTATTTCTACTTCACCCATTTGCCCGCTGTACTTTTAATTGCTTAATCCATCTTTTACAAATAAGCAGCGGAATAATTCCAACCACACCAAAACTGCAATCAATTAAAACATGAAAGAATGGAATGTGGCGAACAGGAGCAGCAATAAAAGCCAAAGGAAATACTGCAATGCACGACAACATAGCCCAGTCGATGATCCATTCATTTTTTACTGGATCTTTAAAAGGACCAATAAATGCCATCGAGATCACAATATGTGCAAAGGCAAGCCAATCGTAGCCATAAGCCAGCATGGGATATTTCGTATTGGTATCTGCAAGTGCCTCATGCACCTGCTGCAACCAGCCCTGTGCAAAAGAGGGAACCATTGATGGGTAACTGAGCAACCATTTCAATTCGGTTTCCACCGGAAAGGCAGTGATCCCACTCAATACCAGGGCGATCATAAAAAACAGGATCATTAAACGGATCTTAGTGAGTAATTTCATAGGTGTTACTTTTTGGACTAGTTACTTTT
>Ga0097621_100002206_pt1 | contig 13330 bp, 14 predicted proteins | sample KBSMisM72_FD_73165 | JGI IMG/M metagenome (GOLD analysis project Ga0097621, IMG submission 73165) | Miscanthus rhizosphere microbial communities from Kellogg Biological Station, Michigan, USA - KBS Miscanthus M7-2 (version 2) (version 2) | ecosystem: Host-associated > Plants > Roots >... | reverse complement strand
CGGCGTCAGCTCGACCGACGCCCAGTCCTTCGCGCGCGCGCTCGCGATCGTCCTCGGGATCGTGATCGTCGCGACCCTGGTTCCCGCGTGGCGGGCGGCGCGGATCAACCCGCTCAGCGCGCTGCGGCACCAATAGGGAGAGGCGGGCGGCACTCGCTCATGGTGAGCCTGTCGAACCATGAGCTCTGCGTGACTAGCGTGTCGGATCGTCGTCCCGAGGCGTGGACCGCCAGTCGTCGAAATTCTGCGGCCGCCGCGGCGGGGTTTCCTTGTACTGAGCGCGATATGCGGTGGGTTGAGGTTGCGGTGTGCCCTGCTGCTCAGCTCGGGAATCGTTGCTCTTCGGATCGTTCTCCAGCCGGCTCATCTGTTCCCCCGGTCAAGTCACGAGTCGAAGAGAAATTTTAAATCAGCTCGCGCACGTCCTCAATCTCAGCAGGACCAGTCGCGATCTGAAATCGATCGAGCTTACGTCGCGGCGGTGTTTGCGATCGCGTTGTAGATGCGCTCGGTGAGCTCGCGCAAGTGCGTCAGCTTGTGATTGCTGATGTCCTTGTTCAACGAGCCGAGCGCTTCCGCGTCGATGCTGCGGCTTTGAATGAGTGCGGCGGCGATGGTCGCCCTCGCCTGAATCTGTGCGTCGGTCATGCGGCTAGCCTAGCATCGCGCGCGTGGGGTTGCCGCGTCTTTGGATACCGTAAGGAGCGCCACGGGCGTGGCGGTGCATACTTCAACGCATGGATGCGCCACGATTGGGCAACGCCGCACCAGGCGGACCGGGCCTGCCGCCGCGCTGGACGCGCGGGGCAAAGGAAGCCGTCGGCACGGCATATTCGACCGCCAGCCGTGTCTGGTACACCGTGGCCGCCGGCGTCGTCACCGAAGTGTTCTACCCGACGATCGACACGCCCCAGATTCGCGATCTCCAGTTTCTGATCACCGACGGCCGGACATTCTTTCACGACGAACGCCGCAACACCCGCTCGACCGTCGACTGCGTCGACGAAGCGGCGCTGGGGTTCGAGATCGTCAACGTGGCCGACGCGCCGCGCTACACCCTCCGCAAGACCGTCATCGGACATCCGCACCAGGATTGCGTGCTGATGCGGACGAGGGTCGAGGCCGAGCCCGAGGTGCTGAACACGCTGCAGCTCTATGTGTTGTGCGCGCCGCACCTGGAGATCGGCGGCTGGCACAACAACGCGGAAATCTTCAACACCCAGGCCGGCCGGATCATCGTCGCGTTCAAAGGCCGCACGTGGATGGCGATCGGCGCGCGGACGCCGTTCCTGCGCCGCTCATGCGGGTTTGTCGCGGTCAACGACGGCTGGACCGACCTGCACGACAACCGCACGCTCGACTGGCAGTATGAGGCGGCCTACGACGGCAACATCGCGGTCACCGGCCAGATCGATCTGACGCGCGGCCACGAGTTCACCATCGGCCTCGCCTTCGGCGACACGCGGCATCGCGCCGTCACCTCGCTGTTCCAGTCGCTGGTGACGCCGTTCGAGGAGACGCTCGAGCGATTTCGCGAGGAATGGCGCCGCACGTCGCGGCGCTTCGCGCTGGCGTCCGGTGCGGCGGACCGGCAGGCGCTGGTGCTCTACGAGCGCAGCGTGAACCTGCTGCTCGCCCACGAGGACAAGAGCTATCCGGGCGCGATGATCGCGGCGCTCAGCATCCCCTGGGGAAGCAGCAAGGGCGACGAGGAGCTGGGCGGCTACCACCTGGTGTGGACGCGCGACCTCGTGCAGGCGGCGACCGCGCTGCTCGCCGCCGGCGATCTGAGGTCGCCGCTGCGCGTGCTGGTGTATCTCGCGGTGTCGCAGCGGGCCGACGGCGGCTTCTTCCAGAATTTCTGGATCGACGGACGGCCGTACTGGAGCGGGGTGCAGCTGGACGAAGTGTCGTTCCCGCTGGTGCTGGCGTGGCGGCTGCGTCAGGTCGATGCGCTCTGCGGGTTCAACCCCAGCGCGATGGCGGCGGCGGCGTGCGGCTTCCTGATGCGCGAGGGTCCGGTGACGCCGCAGGATCGCTGGGAGGAGGCGGCCGGCTTCTCGCCCTCGACGCTGGCGATCAACATCGCGGGCCTCATCTGCGCGGCCGAATTGCTGGAGGCGGACGGCGATCGCGAGACCGCCGATTTCGTGCGGGAGTACGCGGATTTCCTGGAGTCACACGTCGAGGCGTGGACGGTGACCACGCGGGGCACGCTGCACCCCGGCGTCGCGCGCCACTACATCCGGATCAACCCGAACGCCGGCGGCCGCGAGGATCCCGACACGGGCACCATGATCCTGAACAATCAGCCGCCGGGCGGTCCATACGAGTATCCGGCCCGGGAGATTGTGGACGCCGGTTTCCTCGAGCTGGTCCGCTACGGCGTTCGCGATGCGCTCGATCCGACCATCGTCGACTCACTGCGCGTCGTGGATGCGGTGCTGAAGGTCGATCTGCCTCAGGGGCCGGCCTGGCGCCGCTACAATCACGACGGCTACGGGCAGCGCGCGGACGGCACGTCGTTCAAGGGCTGGGGCATCGGGCGTCCCTGGCCGCTGCTGACCGGGGAGCGCGCGCACTACGAACTGGCGGCCGGCAACGATGCGCGCCCGTATCTCCGCGCGCTGCAGGCGTTCGCCGTCGGCATCGGGCTGATCTCCGAGCAGGTGTGGGACGAGCGCCCGATCCCCGAGAAGCTGCTCGCTCCCGGCGGGCCGACCGGAGCGGCGATTCCGCTGGCGTGGGCGCATGCGGAGTACATCAAGCTGGTGCGCTCCGTCGCGGACGGCCGCGTCTTCGACCTGATCGATCCCGTGCGCGCCCGCTACGGAAGTCGCGCGCGGACCGATGACCCGCCGCTGGAGACGTGGAGCCAGAAACGGCCGGTGTCCTCGATTCGCAAAGGCTCGCGGCTCCGCGTGATCGCGGGCGCTCCGTTTACGCTGCGATGGTCATCCGCCGACGATCAGGCGCTGAACGAGGCCGCCGGCAAGGCGACCCGCCTGGCTCTCTGGTTTGTCGACATTCCACCGGTCACGGTCGCACTGCGACTGAGGCTCAGCTTCGCCGACGGGCTGGTGATCGACGCGAGCGTCACAGTCGGGCAGGCCTGAAGGCCTGCACTACTTTGGACCAGGAACGTGACCGTTCGAAAAGATTTGCTCGCCTTGCTCTCGTCGCAGCCACGATCGGTGTCGTCGCTGGCGCGCGAGCTGGGGTTCAGGCGGGGCGACGTGGAAGAAGACCTGCGGCACGCACTGCGTTCGGCGCGCGCCGCAGGCCATCGGGTGATCGTCGTTCCCGCCCGCTGCCGACAATGCGACTTCACCTTCGACGAGCAGAAGCTCTCGAAGCCGGGGAAGTGCCCGTCGTGCCGAGGCACGCGGCTCTACGAGCCGCAGATCTTCATCGAGCCCCCGGACGCTGAAGCGTGAACTTCTGCACCCTTCGTCCGGTGGAGGCTTCACCCACGTAGAGGTTGCCCTGGCGGTCGACGCTCATGCCGTGGGGCCGGAGCATCTGTCCCAGCTGGCGCCCGCCGCGCCCGAACTCGCCGACGATCTCGAGATCCGAGCGCCGCAGAATCCAGATCTTGTGGTTGGTGCCGTCGGCGACGTAGAGCCACTGCTGCTGCGCATCGGGTGACAGCACCGGCACGAACGCCGAGCCCGACGACAGCGTCGCCGGCGCGATGATCTTCTCCGCGAGAAACTTGCCCTGGTGGTCGAACACCTGGATGCGGTTGCCGCGGCGGTCGGCGACGTAGATCTTGCCGTCGGTCGATCCGGTGATGCCGTGCGGCGTCGAGAACTGCTTCGGCAGCGCGCCGCTCACCATCGTCTTCGGATCGAACCGCTCCGTGTCGTCCGGCACGTTGCCGTAGGCGCCCCAGTGTCGCAGGTACTTGCCGGTGGCGCCGTCGAACACGATCACGCGGCGGTTGCGATAGCCGTCCGAGATGTAGGCCTCGTTCGTCTTCGGGTCCACCCAGATGCCCGACGGCCCGCCGAGCAGATGAGTATCGGCGCTGCCGCCGGTCTTCTCGTACTCGCCGATCGTCAGCAGGTGCTTGCCTTCACGCGTGAACTTCATCACGCGGTGGCGGTTGTAGCTACCGATCCAGACGTTGTCCTGATGATCGACAAAGATGCCGTGCGGCTCACGTGGCCAGTCGGTCATGTCGTCGTAGGAGCCCTGTCCCCAGCCCTGAACCAGCTTGCCCTGCTGGTCGAATTCGAGCACCGGCGGCGCCGCCTTGCAGCAGGTGCCGATCTGCACGGGCTTTTCCTTTGGGGCCGCCGCCGCAGCCGCACCACCGCGCCCTGGCGTTGGAGGCGTCACGACCTTCCACGGCTCCTCGTAGAGTTCTTCTTCGGTGAGCACTTCGGGGAGGTGGGTCACCCAGACATGTTGTTTGGCGTCGACGAAGACGCCGGTGACTGCGCCCATGATCCAGTGGTTGGGCATCTCCTGCGGCCACGCAGGATCGACTTTGAACGAAGGCGCCTGTTGGGCGAGGAGCGTCGGCGCCAGCACGCAGACGAGGAGCGCGGTAGTAATGCGAGTCAGACGAAGGTTCAGCATGATCCAGAGAGTATAGCGAAGCGCCGCCCCGCAGCCAGCGAGCGGCGCGTCGTTGCCTACCGATGTCTCAGATTGTCCCAGAGTCCCAGCATCCAGCAGGCGGGGCAGCCGCGCATCGCGATCACGGCCATCACGCCGCTCACGGCGGCGAGCGCCGGCTGCGTGCTCGCAAAGAACACTGCCCAGGCGATCAGCAACGCGGCCGTCGCGCCGCGGACGAGGTGTGCGGTCAGTCTGCTCATAACCACTCCTTGAAGATTGCGGGGTTGAGCGCCACGCCGCCCACCGCATAGCTGACGCCGACCGCCACTCCGCCGATGGCGATCGTGCCGGCCGCGAAGCCGCCGACCGAGAGGCCGAGCCCCAGCGCGGCGCCGCCGATCGCCAGCAGCAGACCGAAGGAGGCGCCGCCCACCGTGAACAGGCCGCACGCGACGCCGCCGATCGCAAGGACCCCGACCGCGATGTCGCCGATGGCGATCACGCCCTTCGCGATCCGTGGACGGAGCGTCTGCGGATCGACGCCGCCGCAGACGTGCACGAGCGGCCAGCCGCCGATCGTGAGCGACGACTTGTACTCGTAGCCGAGGCGATAGCCGTAACGGGAATCGGTGAGGCTGGTCATTTCGTCCCCCTCTTGAACGTGAGCGGGAGCGAGACCGGACCCTGCGTCCACGTCCCGACCAGCTCGCCGCCCGCATTCAGCACGGCCGCGAAAGTGGCGCCGACGGCCGCCACGTCGACCGTCAGGTTCGATCCCTTTTGCGTCAACGCGACCGGAATCTCCACGTTGCTGCCGTCGAGGTCGAGAATCGTGCCGGTCGCCGTGCCATCCGCGTGGTTGGTCATCTTCAGCACCAGCCGTTCAACCTTGTCGCCGACCTCGATCGTCCCGCTCCAGGAGCCTTCCAGCTCCTTGCCGACCGGCGCGCTCTTGGGCGCCGGCGCAATCTGCGCGTCGCCGGTGCGCTTGAGGTCGAACGGGATGTTGTAGCCACCCTCAGCGGTGATGAATTCACCGGAGATGGTCCCGGCGTCGGCGAGCGTGCCGTGGAACAACCCGCCGCCGTTGGTGGCCTTGAGCTCGAACGTGATCGCGCGTCCGTTGGCCGACACGTTCGAGAGCGGCAGCCCCTTGACGTTTTGCGCCGGCTGACTGAACCGGCCGTCCATGGCGCCCTTGTCGTTCTTCACGAGATCGATCTCGACGCCGATTTCCCGCGCGCTGGCGCCGTTGAACGGCGGGACGTGGATGGCGCCGCTCCAGTGGCCGGACGGATTGGGCGTCGGCTGCGCGAACACCAGGGTGGCCGGCGCGATCAGCAGCGAAGCCGCGACCAGGAGGCGAGTGACAGTACGCATCTGCATGCTCCTTGAGAGGCGCGTCAGAAATCCTGACGCGCGAGGTTTCTGCTCGCGGCAAACAGCATCGCCGCCGACGCCGCCGCGCTGGCGAGCAGGCCCAGCCACGGCAATCCAGCCCCGCGGAAGTACATCTCGCCGTCCATCAGCCCGAAGAAGCCGTAGCGCGAGTAGTCGCCGAAGAACGGCTCGGCGATCCCGACGCAGGCGGCGAGGGCGCAGACGATCAACGCCGGCCGCCAGACGTCGCTGAAGACGGTCGACAGCAGGCTCGCCATGCTGAACAGCACCGCGGCAGCGAAGAAGGCGCAGGTGCCGTAGACCAGCACGTCGACCACGCTGAACGTCTCGCCGACGGCCGGTGAGAGCAGCGGCAACACGAGCGAGGGAAGGAAGGCGAGCGCGAGCAGCTCCGCCAGCCCGGTCGCGACGCGGACGCCGAGCAGCCGGTCGCGCGAGACCGGCAGCGAGAGTGTGAACAGCGCGCCGCCGCCTGACGCCTGGGCGAGCAGGCCGCCGGTGCCGAGCAGCGCCGCGAAGAGCGCCAGCATCTGCGTCATGTTCTGGCGCAGCCACTGGGCCCACACGTAGCCGCGGTAGGTCCTCGACAGCGTCGCCATCTCCAGGATCCGGCGTCCGACCTCGCCGGGGACATCGACTGACGGCACCAGCGGAAGCAGCTGTACCACTCGCGGGTAGGCGAGGACGGTGCCGACGGCGGACAGAATCAGGATCGCGAGGCCGATCGCGAAGCGCCACCGCGTCTCGAGCCACGACTTGTACCAGAGCATGTCAGTCCTCTCCGACGACGGTTTCCAGAAAGATTTCCTTCAAGGTGACCGGGACGATGTCCACTGAGATCGGGTTCAGCGCCCGCGCTTCGTCGACGATGGCGTCGGCGCCGCCGCTGGCGAGGACCGTGAGCACGCGCCCCTTGCGCCGCATCCGCCCGGCGCCGGGTGTGCGGAACGACGTGTCGGGCGCGTCGTTTTCGAAGACGAACTGGATGCGCCGGTAGCTCTCGCGGAGGTCGTCGAGGGCGCCGGTCACCACCGCCCGGCCGCGATCGACGATCGCAACGTGGTCGGCGATCTGATCGACCTCGCCGATCTGGTGCGAGGAGAAGAACACCGTCATCTCCTCGCTCGCGACGTGGGCGACGAGCGCCTGCAGGACCTCCTCGGTCATCGCCGGGTCGAGTCCCGACGTCGGCTCGTCGAGGATGAGCAGCTCCGCGCCGCGGCACAGCGCCAGCAGCAGCGCCAGCTTGGTGCGCGTGCCGCGCGAGAGCGCCTTGACCTTGCGATCCGCCGGCAGCTCGAACGATCGGCGATATCGCTGCTCGAGATCGGCGCGCCATTTCGGGAAGAAGGAGGCGGTGAAGCGGATCATCTCCTCGACCGTCATGTAGTCGAACAGGTCCTTGTCGTCGCTGACGAATCCAATGCGGCGGCGGACGTCGACGCTTGCCGCCGGCGGCTGCGCGGGCGTGCCGAAAACCCGCACGGTGCCGCTGGTGGGATGGGCCATGCCGAGCAGGACCTTGATCGTCGTAGTCTTGCCGGCGCCGTTGCGGCCGAGGAATCCGTAGATGGAGCCCGCCGGCACCTGCAGCGTCAACCCGCGCAGCGCCTCCACGCCGTCGTACTGCTTGCGGAGGTCGGACGTTTCGATGACGAACCGGTCACTCACCGTGAACTCCTGTCTTGGTCAGCGCCAGCGCCGCCTCGAACAGGCGCCGGATCTCCTCGTCGGTGACGCCGCGGGCGCGCAGCCGGTCCACCGCGGCGGTGACCAGGGTCTGGCCGGCGCGCAGCTTGTCGGTGGTCTTTTTGGCGCGGGCGTTGGCGGAGACGAAGGCGCCGGCGCCGTGGCGCAGCTCGATGACCCCTTCGTGCTCCAGCTCGCGGTAGGCCTTGGCGACGGTGTTCGGGTTGATCACGAGCTCCTCCGCGAGCGGGCGGATGCCCGGCAGCTGCTCGCCCGGGCGGAGCGCCCCGGTTTCGATGCCGTGCTTCACCTGCTCCATCAGCTGGAGGTAGATGGGCACGCCGGACGAGGGGTTGGGTCTGAGCAGCATAAGCAATCAGTAACTGTATTACTGAACTAGCACAGTGTTACTGTCTGATACGAAGCCGGCGGTTGTCAAGTTCCATGAAAAACAGGCCTAAAATCGGGCGATGGCGAAGCTGTACGACGAGCTCGCGGACTGGTGGCCGCTGATGTCGGCGCCCGAGGACTACGAAGAGGAGGCGGCGTTCTATGCGGCGGCGCTGGCCGGCGCGTGCGTCCGTCCGCCGCGGACGGTGCTCGAATTGGGCAGCGGCGGCGGCAACAACGCGTCGCACCTCAAGGCGCGATTCGAGATGGTCCTGGTGGAGCCGTCAGCGGGCATGCTCACGGTCAGCCGCGCGCTGAATCCTGAGTGCGAGCACGTGCAGGGCGACATGCGCAGCGCGCGGCTCGGCCGCCAGTTCGACGCGGTCTTCGTCCACGACGCCGTGGCCTACATGACGTCGGAGCCGGATTTGCGGCAGGCCATCGAGACCGCCTTCGTGCACTGCGCGCCAGGCGGGGCGGCGCTGTTTGCGCCGGATGCGATCCGCGAGACGTTCCAGCCGTCGACCGATCACGGCGGCCATGACGCCGGAGCGCGCGGCCTGCGGTATCTGTCGTGGACCTGGGATCCGGACCCTTCGGACACCAGCTACCTGACCGACTACGCCTACCTGCTGCGGATGGCGGACGGGACGATGCGCGTCGAGCACGATCGCCATGTGGAAGGCCTGTTCGCGCGCGCCGACTGGCTGCGGCTGCTGTCGGCCGCCGGCTTCGAGCCGCGCGCGGTGCGCTTCGATCATTCCGAGCTCGAGCCCGGGTCTTACGAGATCTTCGTTGCCAGCAGGCCCGCGGCTCAGGGGTAGGCGTAGTGCGGACCTTCAGGTCCGCCGTGTCGGGCAGGCCTGAAGGCCTGCACTACTTCGAATGGAATGTTCGGAAGCGGCTAGCCGCGACACCGATGGCTGTGAGAGCTCGCACTTCAATGCCTGGAGGTCGACTTCAGGTCGCTGAGCGGGATGATCACCGATCCCATCGCGCCGCTGCCGGCGTCGCGCAGCACCACGTGCAACTCGTCGGCGGTCTCGGCAAGGGCGACGTTTCGCTCGAAGCTGAAACCCTTCGTCGTGATCTGCTCGTAGCGCGCGGCCGGCACCTGCACATCCACGTTGCCGAGGGTGGTCTTGACGAAGTGTCCGTCGGGCGCACTCTGCGTGAAGGCGAGCGCGAGCGATACCGACCAGCCGTCGCCATCCTTCCAGATCGACAGGGCGTCGGGATCGACATGGATCGCCAGCGCGACCTCATGACTGTTCCCGGCTGACGTGACGGCCGGCGAGGCGTGCACGGTCACGCCCAGGCCGGCCGCGGCGAGAGGGCTGCGGGCTTCCGCGAGCAGATCGTCGTTCGGCTGCGCCGATGTCTTGGCGAAGGCAGGGAACGCGCGGTACCCGGAGCGGTGCCGAACATCGACTCCGGGCCTGTTGACCTTGATCGTGATTCGGCGAAACGATCCATCGAGCTTGTCGCGAGACGGATAGTAGCCGAGCACGTAGGTGAGACGGCTGTCGTCGATGGCCGAGCGGATGGCGGTTGCGATCGCGTTGCTGTTGATGAAGGCCCGGCCTCCGGTGTATTCCGCCAGCGCCTTCATCGTCTCGAAGTTGGGTACCGTCTGCGCGACGCCCCGCTCGGGGAGAACAGGTTTTGACGTCACCTGGCCTTTCATCGCGCTGAGTTCCGGCATCGTCTCCGCGGGCGCCACACCCGTGGTCGCCAGGCCACGGGCATCCACCGGGTAAATCGCGATGTTCGCATCGTCGATCGCCCGTGCTGCCCGGGCAACGGGGATGGCCATGGTCTCGTCCCTGACGCGGAAGGGCACGCCCGACGACACCCAGATCAGGCTCTTGCGGCCGCGGGTGCCGGCGAGATGAGCGGCGATCGCGATCAACGCGTCCATGGTGACGCCGACCCGATCCTGCGTCAGCTGCTGGGACATCGTGTCCGTCGTACGGGAAATCCACGCCGCCACATCGGGATCCTCGGGCGGCCGATCGGCGCCGAGCGGCCACGACAGCGCGCGCAGGAGCGACGCGCTGCTGCTCGTGAAGTCGTGCAGGATCCTCACCGTGCTGGTGTCGAGGGAGTAGAGCGCCACGCGATCCTCCGGCCGGATTTGCTGGAGGAACTTCGCGATCTGGCTGCGCGCCTGGTTCTGGTCGGCGAGCGTGGTATTCACGCGGTCGAACAGGATCGCCGTCACGCCGCCGCTGAGGCCCCGCTGGGGCCGGTTGCTGAACTCGCCCGCGGCACCTGCCGGCGGCGCCGCTCGTTCGGCAAGTCCCGCTGGCCCGGCATCGCCGCCTGCCGAGGTTTCAACGGAGAAGAAATCGATCGGATGCGTCTTGCCGTCTTCGAGCAGCGTGAAGTCGTCGCGGGTCAAGCCGGCGACCGGCCGACCGTTCCTGTCGTGCACCAGGACGCTGACCTCGATGAGGCGGGTATCGGCGCGAAACGTCGGCGTCTGGACGGGACCGCCGGGCGCCTGCCCGAGCGCAGCGGCCGTCGCGACGAAGCACGCCACTGCGATGACGGCGAGTGTGCGTCGCATACCGTTTAGGCTACACTCTCTGCCCAACGTGGTCCACGCCCAGCCGCCTAAAAATTTCACACATGGCGACATCCTGCGATGGCGCACGGTGGGCGGCCTGACCCTCGGCGAGGTCCAGTACGAACCCGGACAGCGGGTCCACCGGCACGTGCACGCCCACTCCAGGTTCGTGCTCCTGCTCTCCGGCGCGATCACCGAAATCCGCGGCGAGACGCAGACCCACGGTCCCTCGACGCTGCTGTTCCGGCGCGCGGGCGAGCCGCACGCGTATGTCGTCTCGCGAGCGGGCGCGACCTGTCTGATCGTGGATCTCGACGAAGACTGGCTCGCGCGCGCGAGAGTGCACGCGCCGGTGCTGCAGCAATCCGCGTCGTTCCGCGGCGGCTTCGTGCTGCATCTCGCCCATCGCCTGCACGGCGAGTTCCGGCTGCGCGACGAGGTTTCGCGCCTGGCGATCGAGAGCATCACGCTCGGCGTGCTGGCGGAAGCGTCGCGCCGGGCGGCCAAGGCGAGCGAGCGTCCCGCGCCGGAATGGCTCCGGCAGGCGCGCGCGCTGGTCGACGAGCAGTTCGCGAAACCGCTGCCGCTGGTGGACGTCGCGCGCCTGGTGGGCGTGCATCCCGTGCACCTGGCGCGCACGTTCCGCCGCGTGCATCAGATTACCTTCGCCGGCTACGTCCGCCACGTGCGCATCGAGTTCGCGCGCCGCGAGCTGGCCGCGTCGGGCGCCGCGCTGGGGGACATCGCCGTCGCGGCCGGCTTCTGCGACCAGAGCCATTTTTCCCGCCTGTTCAAGCGCTACACGGGCCAGACGCCGGCCGAGTATCGCCTGACGCTCCAGCCGCGCTAGTCGTCCGGGCGTACGCCTCTGTACACCGCTCGTCCTGAGCTTGTCGAAGGACGAGCCGCGGACGTGCTCATGGTTCGACAGGCTCACCATGAGCGTTTTCGGGAGCGTCGGTCTGACCGCAGGCGGCTAAGACCGTCCCATCACGTTGGTCGGGTGCAAGACGCCTGAGGGCGCCATGGGCCACGCTTGCGCATGGGCCTTTTCTCGAAGAAGTCGCTGACCGATCTGCACGCCGAAGCCGAGGGCGGCCTGTTGCGGCGATCGCTGGGACCCTGGAACCTCACCGCGCTCGGGATCGGTTCGATCATCGGCACCGGCATCTTCGTGCTCACCGGGACCGCGGCGTCGCAGAACGCGGGGCCGGCGCTGGTGCTCTCGATGATCATCTCGGCCGCCGGCTGCGCGTTTTCGGGACTCTGCTACGCCGAGTTCTCGTCCATGGTGCCGGTGGCGGGCAGCGCCTACACCTACGCCTACGCGACGATCGGGGAATTCGTCGCGTGGATCATCGGCTGGGACCTGATCCTCGAGTACGCGCTCAGCGTCGCGACGGTGGCGGTCGGCTGGTCCGGCTATTTCGTGAGCTTCGCCCGCGACATCGGCATCGTGATCCCTCCGGCGCTGGCGAGCCCGCCGCCCGACGGCCTGTTCAACCTGCCGGCGGCGGCGATCGTCTTCGTGGTGGCGGCGCTGCTGGTAATCGGCATCAAGCAGTCGGCCGACACGAACACCCTGCTGGTGGCGATCAAGTCGATCGTGCTCGTGGTGTTCGTGGTCGCCGGCGCGTCGTATGTGACGCGCGAGCACCTGACGCCCTTCATCCCGCCGAACCAGGGAGCGTTCGGCCAGTTCGGCTGGAGCGGCGTGCTGCGCGGCGCGGGCGTGATGTTCTTCGCCTACATCGGCTTCGACGCCGTCTCGACGGCGGCGCAGGAAGCCCGCAACCCGGCGCGCGACATGCCGATCGGCATTCTGGGATCGCTGGCGATCTGCACGGTGATTTACATGTTCGTGGCCGTCGTGTTGATCGGCATCGTGCCGTATCAACAGCTCAACGTCGCCGATCCGCTCGCGGTCGGCATCGACGCGACCGGCATCACCTGGCTGAGCCCGGTCATCAAGATCGCGGCGCTGTTCGGGCTGTTCAGCACGATGCTCGTCCAGCTGCTGGGCCAGACGCGGATCTTCTACTCGATGAGCCGCGACGGCCTGCTCCCGCGCGTGTTCGCGGTCGTCCATCCGCGGTTCCGCACGCCGCATCTCAGCACGATGCTGACCGGCACGATCATCGCCCTGATGGCGGGGCTGACGCCGATTGCCGTCCTCGGACAGCTCGTGAGCATCGGCACGCTCCTCGCGTTCGTGCTGGTGAGCATCGGCATCATCATCCTGCGCAAGACGGCGCCCGATGTGCCGCGCCCCTTCCGAACGCCCTGGGTGCCCACGGTCCCGATCCTCGGCGCGCTGATCTGCCTCGCGCAGATGCTGGGCTTGCCGTGGGCGACCTGGGAGCGTCTCCTGATCTGGCTGGCGGTCGGCTTCGTCGTCTACTTCTCCTACTCCAGGCGGTCGTCGCTCCTTTCGGCGGGACGGCTGGCTGCGGGCGGCGTACAATCGACGTCCGTCGATGGCCTCCGATGAATCGCAGCCTGCACACAAGCGGCGTCCGCGCTACTCCGGCAAGAACCCGCGCCGGTTTCACGAGAAATACAAAGAGCTGAACCCGGATCGGTACGAAGCGGACGTCCGGAAGATCGTCGATTCGGGAAAGACGCCGGCCGGCATGCACCGCGCGATCATGATCGACGAGGTGCTGCTCGCGCTGTCCCCGGCGGCGGGGGAGGTAGCGGTCGATTGCA
>Ga0097621_100002198_pt1 | contig 13362 bp, 16 predicted proteins | sample KBSMisM72_FD_73165 | JGI IMG/M metagenome (GOLD analysis project Ga0097621, IMG submission 73165) | Miscanthus rhizosphere microbial communities from Kellogg Biological Station, Michigan, USA - KBS Miscanthus M7-2 (version 2) (version 2) | ecosystem: Host-associated > Plants > Roots >... | reverse complement strand
GGGCTCTCCAAGATCGCCACCACGACGTACGACACGTGGAAGCGGATGAGCGACCAGCTCGTCATCACGAAGAAGCGGTCGGAGGAAACCACCGCGACCCTGCAGCCCTTCATCGCGGGACTCCGCGAGCTCGCCGACAAGACCGAAGCCGCGCGCGGCAAGATGATCGATCTGGGCGAAGCCCCGAAGAAGGGCAAGAAGTCCATCGAGGAGCTGCTCGCCGCGATGGCAAAGGGCGACAAGGTCGTCGACACCTTCCGCGAGCTCGCCTCGGTCGTGAAGACGGTGGGCGACAACGCGGACTTCGGCCGCGCCCTGGCCGCGCTCAACGCGCAGCTGCCGCCGCTCACGAAGGGGCTGAAGGACGCCGAGAAGAACCGCGACGCCGCATTCGGGCTCGACGCCGTCAAGAAGGCCTACCTGATGGTCGAGGCCCTCGGCGACATCACCAACATCTCGAAACTCACCGAGGAGCAGCAGAAGCAGCTGACCGACGCCGTGCGCAGCGCGCTCGACGTCTTCAACCGCATGGGCGTCGCCGCCCCAGAGGCGTTGCGCAAGGTCGACACGGTCCTCCTCACCAACCAGCGCCACTTCGAGATGATGCGGGACGCGTTTGCCGACATGGGCAAGCGGTTCACGGAGTTCGCCGACTTCACGAAGATCGAGTCGAAGGTCCCGCAGCTCGACTTCGGCACGATGCTGGGCTACGGCTCCGCCAGCAGCAAGCAGGACACGAAGGTCTTCATCGACGGCATCACCGACGCGATCAAGAAGATGGAGACGTCGGTGCGGCCGGTCTTCAAGCAGCTCGCGATCGACATCCCGCGGATCATGGGCGAGGCCTTCTCGCGCGGCGACAATATGTGGGCTGCCGCCGCCACCGCCGCCGCCGACATCTTCGCGAAGGCCTTCCAAGAGCGGCTCGCCCGCTCGAAGACACCAGGCGGTGAGCCGCTCACGGGCGGCGAGAAGCTGATGGGCCTCGCGGGCACCGGCATCAGCGGCTTCATGGGCGGCTTCTCGATGGGCACGCAGGGCGGCAAGATGAAGGGCGCGCTCGGCGGCGCAGCCAGCGGCGCAATGAGCGGCTTCATGGTCGGGGGTCCCATCGGGGCGGCGGTCGGCGGCATCGCGGGCCTCGTGGGCGGCTTGTTCGGCGGGGCGAAGAAGGCGAAGCAGGAACGCGCCGAGTTGGAGAAGAACAAGGCGGCGCTGCTCGAACAGTACGGCGGCATGAAGAACCTGCAGAAGCTCGCGCAGTCGCTCGGCGTCGACATCCAGAAAGCGTTCGACGCGAAGAAGCCCGCGCAGTTCACCGCCGCGGTCGAGGAGCTCAACAAAGCGATCGAGGAACAGAAGAAGCGGATCGAGGGACTCAACAACGCGGTCGAAGGCCTCAACACACGCGCCGGCATCTTCGGTCAGAAGTTCCAAAAAATCCTCGACGCCAAGCCGCCCGAAGGCGCGACGAAGAAACAGGCCCAAGCCTTCGAGACGGACAAGGCGCAGTCGCTCGCCGCGCTCGCGCAGAGCTCCGGCGACGAGTTCGACCGCCTCGGGCTCATCGCCCGCGACACGTTCGCCGGGCTCGTGAAGGAAAACGGCAACGCGATCACCGCGATGCAGATGATGGGCCCGACCTTCCAAACCCTCACCGACGGCGTCGACAAGTTCGGCCTGACCGCGAGCGCCGTCACGCAGGAGATGATCGACAACTTCAAGCTCGTGAACGACGAAGCGTTCAAGCCGCTGTTCGACACCATCGCCGCCGACGGCCAGGTGCTCCGCGGCCTGTTCGACGCGAAGGCCCTGTCCCCCGAGGGGTTCCAAGCCATCGCCGCCGACATCGGCGCGAGCATTCAGGGCATCGTCGACAAGGGCGGCGACATGAGCCGCACGCTCGCGCTCAGCCAGCCGGTCCTGCAGACCCTGTGGGAAGCGCAGCAGCAGTACGGCGCGGTCACCGACGACACGACCGCGTCGATCCTCAAGCAGGCCGAGGAGCAAGGGCTCGTCGGCGAAGCGATGAAGGGGACGAACGAGAAGATTCTCGACGTGCTGCTCGCGATCGGCAAGGTCCTCGGCGCGGACATCCCGTCGTACTTCGACGCGCTGAAGCAGCCCGCCGCCGACGCGGCGGCGAGCATCGAGGGCTCGTTCGCCAACATCGACATTCCGCCACTCGTGGTCCCCTACAAGTTCAAGCAGGAGGGCGGCGGGCTGCCGAGCGGCGACAGCGCGACGACGAGCGGCACGCTGAGCGTCCCCGCCCTGGCGGGCGGCGGCATCGTCAAACATCGCACGCTCGCGCTCATCGGCGAGGCGGGCCCCGAAGCGGTCGTGCCGCTCAACGGCAACGCGCTCGGCGTCGGCCCGCAGAACTACGAAACCACGATCTATCTGGACGGCGAGCAGATCGCCCGCTCCTCCGCGCGACGCATTCCGCGCATCATGCGGACGATGGGCGTCGGGCACTGAGGCCCGCATGGCTGACGCGAAGGCCCTGCCGCCTGCCATCCTGATCGCGGGCGTCGACCAGACGCGCAAGACGCGGGCGACCGGGTCCCTCCGCATCGAATACCAGCTCGGGGCCCGCGGCCGCGCGTCGGTCGAGGTCCTCGATCAGGACTCGACCGCGACCGCGTACCGCCCCACGCTCGATCAACGCGTCGAGGTGCGCAGCAGCGACGGCCGATCGCTGTTCCGCGGCACCGTGCAGGGCACCGAGGATCAGCCGCTCGGCGCGCCAGGCGTCGGCACGGTCACGCGCATCGACGCCATCGACGATTGGTTCGGTGCGGCGCAGCGGCGCGTGACGCGCGACTACGTGGCGGGCGCGACGTTGAAGTCCGTCGTCAGCGATCTCGTCACCACGTATCTCACGGCCTACGGCATCACGCTCGACCCGGCGATGGCGACCGGGCCGACCCTGCCGGCGAACACCTTCGATCAGGTCACGCTCGAAGAAGCCTTCAACCGACTCGTCGACTTGAGCGGCTGGCTGTATCGGCTGCGGCCGACCGGCGTCATCGAGTGGTTTGCGGTCGGGACGAAGACGCGCAGCTTCACGCTCTCGGCCGCGAACAAGAACATCCTCGGCCCGATCACGTGGACGAAGTCGCGCTACCAGTACGCCAACCGCATCATCGTCCGCTACGGGACCGGCCTCGTTGCCAAGCAGCAGCTCTGGCACGGCGCGCCGCCGAAGGTGCGGTTCAAGCCCGACTACCCGCCCACGTGGCCGATTGCCGACAACCACTGGCTCGCGTGGATGACGTACGTCGGCGGGCCCTACCCGGGGCCGCCGAACCCCACCACGCCACCGACGGGCGGCGGGCATGAAGCGATCGCCGACATCTCCACCGGCACCGCGCCGTGGTACTGGGACGCGAACACGAAGGAGCTCGTGCGGCATGTCGGGGTCCCGATTCCCGGCGGCAGCGCGCAGATCCCCGCGACCACGCATTACTTTTGGCTCGACTACAACGTCCAGTATCCGCTCACCGTCACCGCTGAAGCGGCGTCCGCGGCGACCCTCCCGTTTGAAGCCCTCATCGAACGCGCCGACATCTTCGACACGGCGCAGGCGCAGGCCTACGCGAACGCGCAGCTCGCGAAGTATCAGGTCGTCCCGCGCACCGTCACGCTGAAGACCCGCGCGGCCGATGACTTCCTCCCGGGCGACACCGTGCGGCTCGACGTACCCTCGCGCACGCTCCCGAATGCCCTGTGGTTCGTCACCGAAGTCTCGGTGACCATCGCCGACGACCAGGCCCCGATCACGACGCTCACGCTGCTCGAAGGCACGACCGCGCAGGCGTCGTGGCTGGACTTCTGGCGCGACATCGCGTCGAGCGGGTCGAGCGTCGGCATCTCGACCCCGAGCAGCAGCGGGTCCTCGCCCGTCGGCGGCACGGGCACGGTCAGCAACTACGGCGACCTGACACTCAACGCGGTGATCATCGGGCAGGGCGGGACTGGCATCGCGCCGCTGGACAATCTCGGCACGCTGACCGCGGTGCTGCACGGCAGTCCCTCCGGTCCTCCGAGTTGGGGCCCGGTGAATCTCGCCACGGATGTCAGCGGCATCCTCCCCATCATCAACGGCGGCACGGGCGGCACGAGCGGCGGCGGCAGCACGTTGCCGACCACCTCGAAGGGCGATCTGATCGCGCACGACGGCACGACCAATGTCCGCGTCCCGATCGGGACGGTCGGCCTCGTCTTGACCGTGGACCCCTTCGCGCCGACCGCGATGTCGTGGAAGAAATCCGCCGCGATGACGCTCACGACGAAAGGCGACCTAGCCGCGCACGACGGGGCGGGCGTGGTGCGCGTGCCGGTCGGCGCACCAGGGCAGCGGCTCACCGCCGACCCGGCGGCCGCCGCGGGCGTGTCGTGGCAGACCGTGACCGGCGGCAGCGGCGGCGGCATGAATCTCGACTACCTCGGGGACTACGCTCCGGGGCCCGTCTACAACGACGGCGACATCGTCATCGGCGCGGACGGCATCGCGTACATGTGCGTGGTCGACGGCACGACCACACCCCCGGAGCCGTGGCCGGGCGTGGGCATCTCGAACAATCCCATCGTCGACGCGAGCTATTGGGTCGTCTCTGGACACAGCACGCTGACCAACGAACGCGTGATGAGCGCGCTCGCGAACGGCTACGTGAAGTCCACGGGCGGCGAACCCTCGACCGTCGCGATCATTCCGGTCGCCGACGGCGGGACCGGCGCGAGCACCCCGGCCGCCGCGCGCACGAACCTCGGCATCGGCACAGTCGGGCCGATCAATCTGAACGGCGACGCGTCGACCTACTTGAACGGGACCGGGACGTGGACCGCGCCGTCGGGCGTGCCCGTGGGCGCGATCATCTTCATGACGACCCCCTGTCCCCCGGGCTACACCCGCGTCGCCGCGTGGGACGGCTACTACGTCCGCATGGGGCCCGCGAACGTCTCGGGCGGCGTGGCGACCCACACGCACGCCCCGGGGTCCTTCGCGTCGCAGGCCCACGTGCACGGCTCCAGCGCGCTCACCGTCGCCTCGCACTTGCATTCGTCGGGCACGCTCGTCGTGGCCGGACACACGCACAGCACGCCCGGGAGCACCACGCAGGGCCCCGGCGATCACAAACATGGCGTGTCGGGCACGACCGGCGTCAACTCCGGCGGCGGCTTCAACGCGGATCAAGGGAGCAATGCCACCACCCCGTTCCACAACCACACACATGGGTTCAGCGCGGACACGGATCAGGGCAGCGGCCACAGTCACACGGTGCCCTCGGGCACGTCCGGCAGCGCGGCTCCTGACGTCGCGGGCAACACGGGCAGCGCGACCGCCACGACGGTCGGCTCCACGGATTCGGCCGGGGCCCTGGCGATCACCGGGGCGTCCGCGTCGGCCGCGAACAATCCGCTCTACGTCGACTTCTTCGCGTGTCGGAAGGACTGACCGATGCTGCTCACCTTCGACGACGACTTGGGCAAATGCCATTTCGAGTTCTGCTTCGTCGGTTTCGTCCTCGGCGGCAGTCTGCTCGACAAGAAGGGCCTCACCATCCTCCGTCGAGAGATGCAGCTGTTCGAGAAGCTCGAAGCGATCAGCGAACTCAAACCGTGCGGCAAGAAGCTCGTGAACGGCGAGCCGGAACGACAGTTGATCTCTGGAGACGGCGCGCGCGAGCTGCACGTCGATGCGAGCGAGGTCGACATGCTCTACAACTACATCGCCAACGTGCCGTGGCAAGCGGGCTCGCCCGTGCGCCGCGCGCTCGAGACGTTAGATTGGTTGCAACAACATGGCCGGTCCTGATCCCGCGACGACTGAATGGGTTCCGATTTGGAATCCGATGTCTGCCGGCCCTGTCGGGCCGACGGGCCCGCAAGGCATTCAAGGCCCCACGGGACCGACGGGCCCCACAGGACCGACCGGCGCAGACAGCACCGTCCCCGGGCCGACGGGACCGACGGGCCCGAAGGGCGATACCGGCGCGACCGGCGCAGCCAGCACCGTGCCGGGGCCGACGGGACCGACGGGCCCGCAAGGCCCCATCGGGAACACCGGCCCCACGGGCGCAGCCAGCACCGTGCCGGGGCCGCCAGGCGCGACCGGCGCGACCGGGCCGCAAGGCGTCCCGGGGCCCGAAGGTCCCATCGGTCCGACAGGCGCACCGGGCCCGACGAAGATCACGAACCTCGGGCCGACCTACGTCACCGACCCGACCGTCATCGGCACTGCGCCGTTCCTGCGCGTCAAAGATCCGGCCACGACGTTCGACGGCCGCCTGATGCGGAACGTGCCGAGCGTGATCCTCAGCACGAACATGGCGTGGGACGGCGTGAACTTCCTCGCCGACGATGTCGCCAAAGGCAGCGCGGGGCTGTTCCTCGTCCAAGGCGCGAGCGAGTCGCTGCTGCAGTGGTACGACGCGCCCGCCGGGCCGAACCCAAAGGCCGTGTCCATCGGTCTGTCCATCGGCCGTGCCACTGGCATCGTTGAACGCGGGCGCAACGTCGCAATGGGCGATTGGATCGATGTCGCCTACAACGCGGCGAACTTCACGACGAACAGCGCGGCCGCGTGGACCGTCACCGCCGTGGAGCAAGTGACGCTGGCGTACACGCTCATCGGCAAGACGATGATCCTCTCGTTCTACCTTCAGCAAACCGGGCTCGGGAGTCCCGCGCCCACGGAGCTGCGGATCAAAATCCCCGGCAACTATCTCGCAGACAAAGCGCAACGCCCCGCGGTGTTGCAGTTCTTTGATTTGACGTGGACGAGCGGGGTCATCGCAACCGTTGCGGGCGGGAACTACATCGGCTTGCAGAAGATTGCGGGCGGGACATGGTCGGCCGGCAGTGCCAACCTGTGGGTCATCGGCCAGATCGCCATTCCGCTTCAATAGGAGGGCAGCATGAGCGTCGGCTTAGCCGTCACAAAGGACGAGATCGATGCGCGCGCCGGGGACATCAGCCGGCAGTTCCAACGGCTGTTCGGAGACGTCGTGACGCTGCAGCAGTACCTGCTCGCCACCCCCACCGAGACGCTCGTCGCGCTCGGCTACAGCGACCAGGACGTCGCCGTGCTGAAGACGGCATTCACCGATCTCACGGAGCTCGCAACCATCTGGAGCGGCAACGCGGCGCTCCCCGCGGCGAAGGACTTCCGCGCGTTCGTCAAACAGCTGTGGGGCGTCGGGGCCTTCTGAAGGAGGGACACCGTGATCGCACTCATCGTCTGGCTCATCGTCATCGGCGCGCTGCTCGGCCTCGTCGAGAGCAACGTGATCGTCATGCCGGCGTGGATGAAGTACGTCGTCCGCGTCGTGTGCATCATCGCGGTCGTGCTGCTGCTGGCCTACGGGCTGCTGCCGCTGCTGCCGCCGTTCCCGGGAGCTCGCTCTGTCCCGTAGGGGGGCTCCCGATACACATCGGTGACCATTTCGCGCGACAATGCGGACATGCCGACTCGGCAGGAAGACCTCATGCGTGCGCGGTGGCATCTCGCGGCAGCCCAACAGCTGCTCCGCAAGGCCCTCGCGCTGCGCGTGGTCGTCGCTGTCAATCGCGCGCTCAAGCTGACCGACGCGCTGCTCTCGCACGGCGCGCCCGGCCAGCCGTTCCTCGAGCTCGAAGCCCCGGACGACGGGGCCGCGGTCTGACGTGCCGCTCGCGCCGCCGCGGCTCTGCCCGGGCTGCGGGCACCTCACCACAGGTCCGTGCGGCCGCTGCCTGCGACGCAAGGACCAGGCGCGCGGCAGCGCCCGGGCCCGCGGCTACAACTCCGAGTGGACGACCCTTGCCCGCACGTTCCTGACGCAGTTCCCGTGGTGTGGGCAGCGCGCCGACGGGCAGCTGCACACCGAGCACAGCGTGTGCGCCGCGCGCGGGGCCCGCGTCGAGGCCCGGGTCGTTGACCATATACGGTCACTCCGTGACGGCGGGCCGTTACTGGACCCGCACAACCTGCAGTCGCTCTGCACGTCCTGTAACACCCGCAAGGGCTGAGCGTAGACTCTCCCGTGGCGCGCCGGTCGACGTGTGAACGATCTCGACTCCTACGCGCAAGCCGTCGTCCTCGGGATGATTCCCGGCGGCAAGTACCACCGCCTCGCCTGCGCACGCCATCTGCGCGACCGCACGCGCGAAGCCACCGACGACTTCCCGTTCGTCTTCGACTACCCGCGCGCGGACCGCTTCTTCCGGTTCGCCGCGCAGCTCCGGCACTACAAGGGGCAATGGGCCGGGCACCTGATCACCCTTGAACCGCATCAGCGGTTCCGCCTCGGGTCCATCTTCGCGTGGGTCCATCGGGACACCGGCCTGCGGCGGTTTCGCGCGGCCTACAACGAGATTCCCCGCAAGAACGGCAAGTCGCTCGAAGCCGCCATCGTCGGGCTCTACGTCACGTTCTTCGACGGCGAGGGCGGCTCGGAGGGCTACTGCATCGCGACCAAACGTGACCAGGCGCGCATCGTGTTCAACGATTGCAAGCGGCTCGTCCAGTCGAGTGGGCTGCGGTCCCGCATCGGCGTGCTGATGGCAAACCTCAACCACGAGCGCAGCGCGTCGAAGCTCGAACCGCTCGGCGCGGACAAGGACTCGACCGACGGCCTCAACCCGCAGCTCGTCATCATCGACGAGGCGCACGCGATGAAAGACCGCGGGCTGATCGACGTCATGGAAACCGCGACCGGCGCGCGGCGGCAGCCCGTCATCTTTTGGATCACCACCGCAGGCAACGACCCTGTCTCGCCGTGCGGCGACCAGCACCACTACGCGTGTCAGATCCTCGATGAGGTCATCCACGACGAGACGGTGTTCGCCTTCATCGCCTCCGCCGACCCGGAGGACCCGCCGTGGGCGGAAGCGACGTGGCGCAAGGCCAACCCGAACTACGGCGTGTCGGTCCTCCCGTCGGACCTCATCGCGCTCGCGACCAAGGCGCAGCACATGCCGCCGGCCGCCGCGGCGTTCCAACAGAAGCGGCTGAACCTGTGGATCAACACCGCCTCGCCCTGGCTCTCACTCGACGGCTGGCGGCGCGGGCAGCATGACGATTGGGATCTCGACTCGATGATCGACGAGCCGTGCTACATCGGCATCGACCTGAGCAGCAAGATCGACCTGACCGCCGTCGTCCTCGTGTTCCCGCCGACCGCCGACCGGCTCACGTGGCGGCTCGTCCCGTGGTGTCTGACGCCGGAGGACACGCTCGACGCCCGCGCGCATCGCGACCGCGCCCCGTACCGCACGTGGCTCGAGCCCGGCCGTCTGGGCCGCACCTTGCGGACCAACCCCGGCAACCGCATCGATCAGGACGTCGTCCGCGAGCTCGTGCTCGAAGCGGCCGCGCGCTACGACATTCAAGCCGTCGCGATCGACCCCTACAACGCGGGCAACCTGATGAAGCAGCTGCAGGACGACAGCTTCCTCGTGGTCGAGATTCCGCAGAACTTGCAGCAGATGAGTCCCCCGTCGAAGGACTTTGAGGCCGACGTGCTCGACGGGCTGATCGATGCGGGCGGGGACGCGCTGATGACGTGGTGCGTGTCGAACGTGATCGTGCAGGTCGACAACAAGGACAACATCTACCCGACGAAGAAGCGGAGCCGCGGCCGCATCGACCCGGTCATCGCGACTTTGATGGCACGCAAGCTCGCGACCGCCGGGCCGAACCTCGCCGACGACCCCGAGCTCGTCGTCGCGTGATTACAACAACAACACTAATAACAACAGTTCCGACTTCCGCAGCGCGGCGCGCACGACGTCGAGTTTCTGGAGCTCCAACTCGATGCGATGCTGCGCGAGCGCCACCCGCGCTTCGACCCGGGTCGGGAAGTACTTGCGCCACCGCTGACCGTTCGCATCGGCCCACTCAAGAAACCACAGGTGCAGCGGGTCGTGACACGGGCCGATGCGCGGCAGCTGCGCGGTCGTCGTCCGAGTCCGACGGCGTCGGCCCTGCACGGTCACTGCTTCAACGTCCTCTGCAGCTGCGCCATCGCGGCATCGAGCGAGCCGGGCACGGTCGGGTCGAACTCCGCGACGTCGAGGGCGAGGCGTCGGAGGTTCATGGGCACCGTCCTGCCCTTCGGCACGAGCAGCAGGATGGGCTTGTCGAGATAGACCGCGAGCCCCATCTGCAGCAGCGGGATGACCTCCTCGATCATCGACTCGTTGAACAGGCAGAGGAACCAATGCGACCCGTCGATCTGCTTCGCGTTCTCGCGCGCCGCCCGGCGGAGTTCCTTGCTGACCCGCGTCACTGCGGACGTCCTGGCGGCACCAGCGGCACCGGCTCGTCGAACTCGGTGAAGCCGTCGCCGGTCTGCGGCACGTGCACGCGGGTGCGGCTCGACGGCGTGAGGCCGAGCTCGGGCCACAACCGGGCGCAGCCCGCGAGCGCCTTCGTCGCGATCGCGATGTAGGGGTTCGGCATCGGGTAGCCGCTCGGCGAGAAGACAATCAGCCCCGACGCGGTCAGCTTCTCCACGGCTTCGAGGTACCGGCTCCACTCCAAGCAGAGCGCCATCAGCGCGGCGCGGTCGGCCTCGGTGATCTGCTTGCCCTGTCGGAGCATCGGCGCAAGCCGTCGCCACTCGTCGGCCGCGCGCACGACCGCCGCCACGGCCGGGGGCGGCGCGTCGAAGGTGTCGTCCGGGGCGGGCGGCTTCGGCTCGTCGGGGTTCCCCGGCCGCTTCCCCGGGTTCCCCTCCATCTGGCGTCGCCACGACGGCTTCGGTTTCGGGCCGCGCGTCACGCGGCCTCCGCCGGCTGGAGCTGCGCACAAGCGGGGTCGCGGGTCGGGCTGGGGCCGACAACCCGGGGGGGCCCGACCGGCCTCCGGGGTCCGCGTGGCCCCCTGTCTCGGAGGTCGGATTGGCCCGCCTGTGGGGCCTGTGGGAACGAGATCGCCGGGGGGGCCGGTAGGGCAGGGTAGGGGCCCGACCCGAGGCCTCTGAGGGCCGTCCGGTTCGCTCTGGGGCCGCGGACAGCCGGGGTCACGGTTTCGGCTGGGGCCGACAACCCGGGGGGACCCGGGTCGCCGGATTCCCCCTGTCCCGGAGGTCGGAAGGGCCCGCCTGTGGGGCCTGTGGGAACGTCTCGCCCGGGGGGCCCGGGGGGCAGGATGGGAGCCCGACCCGCCGCCTCTGAGGGCCGGGAGGTCGGGAACCCGGGGAACTTACCGCGCCTCGCCCGGCAGGCGGAGCACACGCGGATACCGCGCACGTTTGCCATACGTTGTGACCAACGCTTCGCCGATGTCGGAGTAGCTGTGTCCGGTCCGAATGCGCGCGGCCGCGAGCTTGGCCCCCGCGTCGCGCGGCACGCGGATCGACAGCACCCGCCGCGACTTGTCAGGGAACGGCGCGCGGGCCGACTCCGCGAACGTCACGGCGTCCGCGAACTGCAGTGCCAGGACCGCGAGGACCGCATTGCGGCTGAGCCCCGTCCGCTTGACCACCGCGGCGAGGCGTCGCAGCCCCGCCTCGGTGAAGTCCATCGCGAACGGCTTGGGCAGCGCCTTGGTTGCGAACACGGACCGACGCCCGGCCCCCGGCCGAGCGCCCCCATGCCCGCGTGTCGTCGTCGTATTCAACGACAACACAGTCGCACAGCGCCTCACGACGCGTCAACGTCGTCGTCGTCGTCGTCCTCCTCCTCGACCGCCACAATCGTGCAGCGCATCGGCAGCTCGCTGAGCGCGATGGGCCCGCTCGTGCTGGCGTAGTAGCCCTGTGCGACGAACCGCCCGCACCACTCGGCGCACGCCGCCTCCGCGAGCTCGCGCGTCGCGTAGTCCGTCGGCGCGATCGGGACGCCGTCTGGACTCATCACCCGGAAGCCGTAGGTCACGTCCGGTTCCCCCGCCTCGGCCACACTGCAGACAATCGCGTCGCCGACGATGACGTCGCCCGCCCGCAGCTTGCCCAACGACCCCGCGAGCACCGTCGCCCGCGTGTTGAACGGCTTGCCCTTCGACTTCCCGTCCTCGTCGACGAACATCACCGCCTCGGGCAGATACAGCGCCTCGATGTAGCCGCCGACCGCCGCCTGCAGCTCCTCGAGCTGAAACGACGCACCGCGCCCTGGCCGCAGCTCGCGCACTGGACCCACCGCCGGAATCACTGTCGCCATCAGTCCTTCTCCTTCTGGACCCATGAGGCCCGCCACCCGATCCCGAGCGCCGTCGCCATGCGGCGGATCGCCGCGTCTGACGAATCGCGGAACCCGCTCCAATCCATGCCCTGCGGCGGCATGTGGCCCGGGGCCCCGTAGGCATCCGTCAACGGCCAGCACAGGTCCCACGCCTGCTGATCGTCGCGGATGCGCGTGAGCACGAACGTGCGGAGGCGGCGGTCGAGGTCCTGTTCCTCCCCCTGCTCCCGCGCGTTCGTCGCCCGCAAGATGCGGTGGCAGTTGCGGCAGCTCACAAAGCTCCAGTCCCCGGCGACGAACTGATCGCCGGCGGTCCGGGTCGACTTACCCGCGCCACACAGCGCCGGGCCGTGGTGCACGGGCTCGGCGGCGTCCTGCCGACTCGCGAAGTGAATGACGGGCGTCATCGCGGCTCCTCCTCGATGTGCCACTTCGCGACGTTCACTTCGTGCCGCACACACCACACTTGCCACCCGCCCTCCTCCGTCATCCCGATGTTCAGGCGGCAGTACTCGGCCGGGGCCATCGGCCCCAACGGCTCGCCGAGGTGATCGACCCCCGCCTTGAACTCCTCCAAGCAGCGGCGGCAGTGGAAGTACATCCGAATGGTGTTCTCCGTCGTGCGCGCGTTGTCGTACATGACGACGACCTTCCGCGGCTCGCCGTGGTCGCCGTGCACGTCCGGCGTGACGGCCTTCTTCGCCGCCGTCTCCGACAGCGTCGGCTTCTTCTTGGTCATAGACGCTCCTCCACGACGGCGGCGATGCCCTGCTCCAACTGTTCGAGCGCCTTGGGGTCGTGGTCCTGCAGCCACGTCGCAATCGTCGGCGTCTTCGTGATGACAAGGGCGGCGCGCAGCAGCGCCGTCGTGCTGTCCAACTCGACACGCTGCAAGGGCGTCAGCTTCTCGCGCTCGGCCAACTGCTCCAACGACGTCGCGATGCTCTCGGCCGCGTGTGCGAGCCGCTTCATGGTCCCGTCGTAGAACGACTGACCCATCCGGGTTTCAAAAAACTGCGGTCCGTTACTCATTGCCACTCCTGTTTGCCGCGACGGCCTCGACCGCCGCGAAGTCCTCGTCCTCGTGCCGCGCGTCGTTGCACGGGCTACACAGCCACGCGCCGTCCGGCCACGGCCACAACGTCCAGTCCCATGTCCACGCGATGTGCGCGCCACACCGCGTGCAGACAT
>Ga0097621_100002196_pt1 | contig 13364 bp, 11 predicted proteins | sample KBSMisM72_FD_73165 | JGI IMG/M metagenome (GOLD analysis project Ga0097621, IMG submission 73165) | Miscanthus rhizosphere microbial communities from Kellogg Biological Station, Michigan, USA - KBS Miscanthus M7-2 (version 2) (version 2) | ecosystem: Host-associated > Plants > Roots >... | reverse complement strand
ATCGATATCCGCAACTACCCTTCGGAATTTGTGGTCTTTTCTTTAGGTTCGCATCTCGTGAAGACCCAAACTACATTCGCTCGATTCACGGACATGGATCCTGCGAATCCGGGAGCCTTTCATTGGTCATTTGCGCCTATTGCTATCAATCCCGAAGAACCGCACTATTCCGGCAAGGTCGTAATTCTCGTTGACGAGTCTTCTATGAGCCAAGCTGAGTACACGGCCATGGCTCTTCGTTCCGCACCGGGAGCTATCGTTGTTGGCAGTACAACCGCCGGAGCAGATGGCAATGTTTCCCCCTTCCCGCTTCCAGGGGGTATCCGCACCATGATTAGTGGTATCAGTGTGTTCTATCCGGATAAAACACCTACCCAGCGCGTGGGAATTGTGCCAAACATTGTGGTTAATCCAACAATTGCAGGCATTCGCAACGGTCGAGACGAAGTCCTCGAAGAAGCCATCAGGCAGATTCTCGGCGCCAATAGTTCGCCCGCTGCAATCAACGACCTACTCAAACATTGAGCGACAACTCAGATCACATCTGTTTGGTCCGCCTCCGATGGTCCCTGGCATCCCGGATCCCAGGATTCAAGCTGTTTACCCAGTCCGCCCGCGGGATCATATTCAAGAAGGTGAACTGAACAACTCGCACGAACGAGTCGCGACCCTCACTGGCTCCCCCGCGCGTCAACGGGAAATCCGGTTGGATTTCGGCTTGTGTTTCGATTTGACGCGCGCCGTGCTCGCCTTCGTCGCCAACACATCGGACAGTTCGTAGGCTTCCCGAAGCCAGTCAGTAATCGGTGCCTCCACTTCGTCACGGTGCTTAATATGAATGATGTGGTAGACCTTGGACTTTGACGCCCGGTCTGAACGTCGCACCTGAGGAGCCTTCAACGGGCGACCGAGGAAAACGCAGAGTTCGAGAAAATTCCTCTTAGGACGCACGAAGAAATAGCAGGACTTTCGCGAAAACATGATGGATTTGTGCGAAGCGTAAATGCGCTGATCGCCGAAGGTAGCAGCGGTTTCGCGTAGTCGTTCCCAAGCATCCCGCAGATCATCCGAGAGTTCTTGAGTTAGAGCCTCTTCCGTGGTCGTCCAGCAGTCGTGTTTCTCTCCGTCTTCGATCCACTGTTGGCAGTGGTAGCACTCTCGACCGGACATACTTAGGAATTGTACTGGCGATCATCGCGGACTGGCACCGCCTGCGTTAGCCAGAAGTTAGTTATTCTGCAAGCCCTCGTGCTCTGCTAAACTCTGCCTGATGCATCGTCGGCATAATTGCGTCTCGGTTCTTGGCATCCTCGCCATCCTTGCTCCGTTGCTGGCGTTGCAGCACCACCCCGGCAATCTTCCGGTTGGAACTGCTAATTGTGCGTCTGCTCCGTCCACGCCAAGAGCATCCTTCGAATGTGCACGCGACACCGGACTTCATCAATCGCATTCTGGCGGTTTTGATGGCGCGTCGGTATGCGCACATGTGGCATCGAGATCACGGGCGGCTTATGCCGTTCAACAGGCGAATGAGTTAGGGTTTGCGCGTGAGCCGCTCTACGGCTCTCTATTCCGGCGTCCTCCGCCGAGTCTCTCCTAAACACAATCTACCAAGAAAGTGCACTCACGCGAGGTAGGCAATCGCGAGCGTGTGTGCGTCCGTGTGCTCACGAGTTCGTTCAGGACTCAAAGACGCTACTTAGGAGATGCCCAAAATGGAACTCTTTAGAAATGCAAACTTCGATTTTCTTGGCAAGAAGTGGTGGTTCATACTGCCGTCGCTCGCGCTCATTAGTGCCGGGGTCGGCAGCATTGTTGTCCAGCACGGGCTGTTGTACGGCATTGACTTCAAGGGTGGCACTCAGACCGAAATCCGGTGGGACGGAATACCTCCCATCGGGAACATACGCAGCGCCATCTCTGCAAAACTGCAAGGCGTTACGGTCGTGGCAGCGCACGGCACAGGCAGTTCGAATGAGGTCATTGTCTCGACTGCACTCTCTCCACAGGAGAACGTAGTAGCGGTGCGGCAGACCATTGAAAACGCGCTTTCGACCATCTCAACACGCTATTCGATTCTTGACTTCCAAGTGATCGGGCCGCAGGTAAGCGAAGACCTACGCCATCAGGCAGTGATGGCGACGGCAGGGGCTTCGGGGGGTATGCTCTTGTACCTCTCCTACCGCTTCCGTCTCGGTTATGCCGTGGCTGCTGTTTTGGCGATGGGGCACGACGCGGTTATCACTATCGGGTTGTTCTCGCTTCTCCATCAGGAGATTTCTCTGACCGTGGTTGCAGCCCTGCTGACGCTGATCGGCTATTCGATGAATGACACCATCGTAGTTTTCGACCGCGTTCGGGAGAACCGCCGTGCCCAGCCCCGTGCTCCGCTCATTTCCGTTATCAATCGCAGCATCAATCAAACGCTCGGCCGAACAGTATTGACCTCCGGCCTGACATTGCTTACGGCATTGTCGCTGTTGCTGTTTGGCGGTTCGGTGCTGCACGGGTTCTCTCTCGTGCTGGTTATCGGCATTGTTGTGGGCACCTTTTCGTCCGTTTATATCGCCAGTCCTATTCTTCTCGCATGGGATAGGCGGTTTGACGGCGAGACGCTCGCGGGAGGTCTGCGATGAACAAGACGCTCGTTCGCAAAAGCCTATTGATTGTCGCGATTGCATTGGCGGCTGCGCTCGTTTTGCTTCGCAGACCGTTGAGCCTCGGTCTTGATCTGAGGGGAGGCACCAGCCTGATCCTCCGAGTCAATGTTGAGGGGACATCCACCGACAGAATCCGAGAGGTTGTCGAACAGACTAGACAGATATTGGAAAGCCGCATTAACGCTTATGGGGTGTCCGAGACCAGCATTCAGCTATACGGAAGTCAAGGCAATGAACTGTTGGTGCAGGTTCCGGGAGTTAGTGATCTCTCGCGAGTCAAGGACTTGCTCCAGAGCCGAGGAGTGCTGGAATGGTACTCCGTCGAAGGCGGCCCCTATAGAAGTCCAGCAGATGCCGCTGCGGAGTTCGGAGGTGTGGTGCCGTACAGCGACAAGCTGGTCGCGACGAGACCGTCGCCGAGTGGAGAGCGGATGTGGTACGTGGTACGTAGCCAACCGGTAATTCGAGGCACGGACTTGCGAGATGCCCGTACATCAGTGGACTCAACAGAACAACCAGTCACCACTTTCAACCTGACCACCGATGCTGCCAAACGGTTTCAGAAGTACACTGCAGACAGCATCGGCAAACGTTCGGCGATCGTCCTCGACGACGAGATACTAAGCGTGCCGGTGATCGAGGATGTGATTCGCGATTCTGGAGAAATTCGCGGCGCGAAGACCGTGCAAGAATCTCAAGACCTCGCTGTCAAGTTGCGTTCTGGCGCACTCCCAGCGTCAATCGAACTGATGCAACAGCACACCGTGGAAGCATCTCTGGGTGCCGATTCTATGCATCGCGGCTTGGAAGCTGGTTCTGCTGGTCTGGTGGCGGTCGTTGCAACTATGCTGCTCTACTACCGCTGGGCTGGCGCGAATGCGACACTCGCGCTCGCTCTAAATGGACTGCTGCTTCTCGCCGCACTCTCGTGTTTCGGAGCAGTATTGACCATGCCGGGAATCGCAGGTGTGGTTTTGACGATTGGCATGGCTGTTGATAGCAACGTCCTGATATTTGAGCGCATCCGCGAGGAACTAAAGGCGGGAAAATCCGTTAGGACAGCACTTACTGCTGGCTTTTCCAAAGCGTTTGCCACGCTCATTGATACTCACGTCACCACCGTGGTGTCGTGCGTTCTCCTCTTTCTCTTTGGGACTCCACCAGTGAAAGGGTTTGCAACAACGCTCGTCCTTGGCCTAATCACCAACTTGTTCACTTCGGTATTCGTTTCACGAGTGGCGTTCGATTGGGAGTTGGCGATGCAAGGGCGAGCCGCGAGGTTGAGCCTTGGGATGTCTGGATCAGCACAGACTTCTTAGGCATTCAACGGCAGGATTCGGAGGAGGAACCCTCAATAATCACCGCTGGCCAAAAAGGGCTGCCGCAGGGCAGCCCCAAGTGGTCTGTTTTCAATGGTCGATTTTTCGTCCGATGCTGGTTCGGCCGGGATACCTTCTGCACCGGAGAGAGGCTTCCATTCCTACGCAGCCGTAATCGCGCCAAGCTCCGCGCTACTCAGGCACATTTCGGCGCTGTGCACGATGCAGGTATCGTTCGATTCATGGGCATCGCGGCGAAGCGAGCGCATCTTGAACAACTTTCCAGCTTTCATCGCCTCTTTGAGTCCTTGCTCCTTTTCTGCATCTCGCATTCCAATACACGAGAAGATTGCTATCGGAGTGACTACCTGGGCGGAGTAGGTATCGCTGATCCGCGTGAACTTCGCCATGACGCCAGAACCGAGATTCGGGCTGGTGCCCATTCCAATACTCATGGTCAATGGGAGAACCAACCTGCCCCCATCGCGGAGGCTGTCCAACCATTTTGGGTGAGGGTGGCTTACGCCAGCATTGATAAGAATCGCATCCCTTTCGCCGGGGTCAACAGCAACTCCATCGCCGCTCACCACGGTCACGTGTGCGTATCCAGCGAGGTTCGTCTTTGCTCGCCCTGCGAGATCGGGATCGAATTCGCTAGCCAACACATCGCCGTCTGCCCCGACGACCTCAGCAATTATTGCGGTGTAGTAGCCAACTCCACAGCCTAGGTGGTACACACGATCCCCGCTTTTCAGTTCAAGTGCGTCGATCCATCTGGCGAGCCCCGCAGGTTCGCCGTTGTTCAGATCACGGGAAGAATCCAGAGATACCAGTAAGTTGTGATATAGATGGCGCGGATCAGCATCCGGAGTTTCGACGTACATTGGGCGACCCACTAGCCCCGATCCCATTGTTACGATCTTCCAAGGTCCCGAGCCGAGATACTTCTCCCGTGGTACATGGGCAAAAGCTTCGATCAGGGAACTCGACTGCACGTTCGCTGCTAATTTGATCCCCTCGGCATAGAAGCGGCGACATTCTTGGAGAGTCATGGAGGTCAGTATCCCACATCGCTAGAACTGCGACTATGCTCTCTGGAGCGCGAGCTTTCGAGCTACCCCGACAACACGGTTAGAATCGCAGTGGTATCTTGTACGTACCGAGCTTCGCGAGTAGTATCGTCAACAGACATGCGGCTAAGGCGCCATCGCGACTTTAGGACGGGGCTGGTTATCGGAGTCGTCATTTTGGTTCCGGTGCTGCTCCTCGTCGGATTCTTCGGGCAGCCTGTCTTCTTCGTCCCCGTACTAAAGATTCTCCTCGAATTAGTTTTGATCTCCGTCCCATTGGGCAGGATCGCTCTGTCCCGCCCTCGACTTCCGAACACCCCGTGTCTTACTGCATTATTTGATCGTCCGCCTCCAACCTCTGTGTAGCCGCTAGTCCCTCTTTTCATTACGACTTTGTCAAACGTGCGCAGCGCGATGTCCGGCGCTCAGTCACTGTGTCTTACGGCTGTGAGCCACAGCGGAAAGGTGTGTTGTGAACATGGATTTCTTCGACAACTTAGATCGTATGGTGCAGATCGGCATGGCGGTAGCAGTGGTCTGCATTGTTCTTTACGTCGTGATTGGACGAATTTGGTTTTGGAAAGGTCGCCGGGTCTACTGGTCTGCTTCTTCTGTAGGCAACGCATTGCAGCAGCTTCAGGCTATCGCAAGACCGTCAATTCAGTATGAGATCGAGGAGAAGCTCAGGGAGAGAGAAGAGGACGACGATCAGGGAGGCCCGGATGATCCGGGCACGTACTATCGTCGTTTGCGAGAAAGGATTGACCAGCAAGATCGGAATGGAGGAGGCACGGTGGCAGATGGCGAAGCAGGAGGCAAGGAGCTAGGCGGATAAGTCATGCACGCTCATCTGGTATCCCGCTTTTTAGACGCGCCCTTGCTCGCCCATCGTCATCTGCTGGTCATGGCATTGGCAGCATGGGTACTATTCAGCCTCTACTGGGATTTTCTCGGCAAGAAATCCGCTGCTACAAAGTGTGCCGAGACGCGGCACTCCCGTGCTTTCCACGTCTGGCTAACGAATGCGGCATTCTTGCTGGCTGCTGCGCCGTTGAGAGTCCTTGGTAGATTCGCACCTGTCTCTCACGCTTTCATGATTACTGGACTCTCTCTGGAGTGGGCTGGCTTGCTTTTCGCGATCTGGGCACGGCGTCATCTTGGCTCAAACTGGAGCGGGGAAATCTCTATCAAAGTCGCTCACCAATTGATCGAGTCTGGGCCGTACCGAGTGCTACGGCATCCTATCTACACTGGCTTGCTCGCGATGTATCTCGGTACCGCTCTCGTCATGGGCGAATGGCTGGCGCTAATCGGGGTTGCAATTGCCATCGTTGCGTATGTTCGCAAAATTCGACTTGAGGAGAAGAGTTTAGGAACTGCATTCGGGAGTTCCTACGAACAATATCGAAAGCAGAGGTGGGCAGTTGTGCCGGGGCTGTTCTGACCAGTCCATTTCACCGATGTTTTAGCAAGTAGGCGACAAACACAAGCACCAGCATGATGCCGAAAAGCAATGGATGATCCCTGACGTACTGCCATCTTCTTTTCGAGAACCACGTTTCGAATATTGCCATTGCTTTCTCCCTATGGGTAGTGTCGATCCAAAACACTCAAGGGACTACAACAATAGGCGAGACCCAGAACGCTACCTTACTCTCATTGGGATCAAGAACGCTCACCTGGCAATCGTAACGACCGGGCGTGATGCCGTTAAGCTTTATGTTGAAGCTGATGGGCGCTGTCCCGAGCCGGCTGGCTGACCCGGCGGTTGCGACTTTGACAGGAGTCTCAAAGACGTTCTTGCGATCGCGATAAAGACCAACATAGGCAATTAATGAAGGATTCGGAGCGTTCGGTGCAGTTGTGCCATTCTCGTGATACGCCTGCAGAAACACATTCAAACCCCGACGGGCGCTGAACACTCGTGTCACGCTGGGAATCAGTTTGCTTCCGTTCATAACCAGCGGATTCGCTGCCAATTCCTTTGCTTCGCTCTTGCCGCGCATAACGTTATACAGGGCTTCCTTTGCTTCGACTCGCTGGCTGCTTAGTACTACGGAACTGATCGGAATACGACTGCTCTCTTTGACCAAGTTTGGAATCACAAAAGTTGTCTGGTAGGTTCCAATCCTTCCCGTCTCATCGTCCCGCGCTAGAAATTTGATGGAATACCGCCCCGGAAAAAGTGTAAATCCAGAATCGTATTCAATCGGACGATGTCCCAGTTCGGCAGCTGTGGCATCGCTGAGTTTTACGTTGATGTAGTCACGCAGATTGCTTACCGTAATCCCACTGACCAGGTCTTTGACCTCGCAGACGAAATCGATGAGCGTATGTTCCGACCCAAAGCGTTTGGCTAAAGCCAGTTCACTTCCAGGGATTTTCACTACGAACGGCACGAAGTACTCCGCTCGGTTCAACTGAAAGTAGTCAATTTCCATGGCGATCGTTAGGTCGGTGATGGGATCGCCGAGCATGAGTGCGTCTTCCAATTGACGTTCCTTATCAACCGCCGTGAATCGACTGAATTCTTTGTTTGCGTAATAACCGTGACGGTAGTCCAGTTTGGCGCCAAGAGATGGATCGACCTTGATCTCGACACGCCTGAAATGCCCGTTCTGCGCACTATTTGTCGTGTAATAGCCCACGATGTAATAGTCGGAAATCGAACGTTGCGCTTGGACGATGCCACGCACCAAATCGTTGTTATCGAAGAATGCCTTGCCACCCGTGTCCGCCGCTAACGCGTACATGGTGTCTTGCGATTGCTGGAACTTGTCGCTCACCACCTGCTCGGCATTTCCTGAGTAGACATCCACTGTGCCAGGCGAGCTTTGGGTCGCATCTCCAATCGGTGCTTGGGCCACGAGCCCCCTTGCATCGATCATCCAGAAAGACACCCCCGCGCGAATAGCGGCATCAATCGTCGCGTGAAGCTGTGCCTGGTTGTCCATTCCGTTCAACCGCAGGCCGCTCGCAAAGTAGACAAGTAACTTTTTCTCGCTCGCTTGACTAAGCATTTTGGCAGCAGTCTGCAGAGCCGCAAGCTGCCGGTCAGTATTGAAGATGTTGAACTCGCTATCATCCTGCCCGAAAGCGGCACCGGTATCGGCACTGCTCGCGTCAGTAATGGATTCTGCTGAGCCCTGACCTTCGCCGACAATCAACGTCTGCAGAATACTGAGCAACCGGTTGCGTTCGGCTGTGAAGTCCTGCAGCACGTCCACCGCCCCCCCGGCATAACGCATAATCGAAATAAGGTCGGCCGAAGTCATCTGCGTCCGCACGAATTTCTCCGCCGCTGCCAGTGCCCTCATCTGGTCCTCGGGAGGCATGGCAGTCATGTCGAAGTACAAAACGATAAGGCGATGATCCCTGTAGGTCGAGCTGCTCGGTGGCTCTGGTGTGATCTGCGTACGCACAAGTGTTTTGTAAATCGTGATCTCTTCTTGATCGGTCGGCGCCACTGGAACAGGCGTAGCAGGTGAAAGTTTTTGATGCTCGCAGAAGCGGATCGTCTGCGCGGCACCGTCCTCGCTCACTGCGAAATCCTTCGCTGTCAGCCCGTCGATGAAATTTCCGTTCTTGTCCTTAACGACGACGTTCTCGATCACCAACTGCGAATTTGCTTTGAAGGTGTAGTCCGCGCTCTGGCCAGAGGTCGCGTTTGTCCCAACCTGCTGTGCCGCCGTCGACCAGCTCAAGAAGATGGCTACCGTTAAGACAAATGCTCTTACCTGCCGCATCAAAACCTCAATCTTCCTGTTACCTGCATACTCCTCATTGGTCTCACCGCCACGGGAGAACCGAACGTGGCGCTGTTGACGGTCGTGTCCCAGGCGGTAAAGACCGGGTGATTGAGAACGTTGATAGCGTCTGCGCGAACGTCTAGGTTCAATTTTGTACGGAACCGAAAGGTTCGCGAGAGCGATGCATCAAATCCGAATTGGCCAGGTCCCGTCACTGATCCTCGTCCAGCCGTACCCCATCGCCCGGTAATTGGCGCGCTATAAGCTGCAACGTTCAAGAACCGCCCACCCGATGCTGCATATACCGGTGCACCGGTCGGGTCAGGTCTGATAGTTCCGGTCACGCCCGTACCAGGCACTGCGGCGAGGAAAATCGGCGTCTGCTGAAGACCGGTGCCCACGGATAGTGCGGTCAGCACCGTCCATTCCTTGAAGAACCTTCCTCTCCAGCCACTCAACAGCGTGCCTCCGCCGAGCCCCATACCAGTTGTGTACTGCACTTGTGCTTTCAACAAGTGACGTTGATCAAATGCGGAAAGACCGCGTTCTGCCGTCAAATTAAGCCAGTTTTGTGCGATCATCGGCGGCGCCGTGCTTGTCTGCGACATACTGATGAAAGGATTCTGATTAGACTCTGATTGTTCTCGGCTCGATGTTGCACCCCGGCCGAGAGCTCCTACCTGCGCGTCGTCGTCGATTGCCTTCGCATACGTGTAGTCCAGACTTGCCGTAACTCCGCGACGTAAGCGCCTCCGCAGCTGCAAACGACCCGCTTGGCGGCTCGAATTGCCGCCCGACCTGGCATAAACAAAACCGAGTGGGCATGTGGAGCAGGGGTTTTGAGCGCCTGGAGCATAGGTATTGGGCAGAAACTCCTGCAACCCATCAGTACCTTTGATCCCCATATAGCTCGCGATCACGACCATGGCTCCCGGCAAGTCCCGCTGCATGCTCAATTGCCATACCTGTGCATAACCCACACGGAAATTCGGATCGATGCCAAATTGATCCGCAATGAAACCTGCGCAGTTGGGAAAACCGTTGGCCAAGGTTAGGTTACACGTTCCGCTGTTGGCCAGACTGAGACTGGTTGACAGCGGTGCCTGCTGCGCCATCATTTCTGCAAGCGGGAGATACACGGATGTGTCGTCGTAGATCCCGTAGCCCGCTCGCACGACTAGTGTTGACGCCGGAATCGGTCTCCACGCGATGCCAACCCGCGGCTGAAAGCCACGTTTGTCTGGCCAGATGAGCGAATTTGGATATTTCTTCGCGGTCAATGAGCCGGCAGGACTCATGGCCACAACCGGAGCCACCGACGAAAATCCCGGCGCAACGTCCAGATTGACAAGCCGTCCGAACAACTCCGAGATCGGAGCGCCGTATTCCCACCGAATGCCTGCGTTAATGCTAAGTTCTGGGCGCAGCCTCCAATCATCTGTCACGTACGCGTCGTAAACCGGTTCTCGGAAATATTTATCAGCGTTGCCAAAGGCCAGTGTGCTCGTATCCGGAATGCCGAACAAAAAGTCCGCGAGGTCAGAGCCGCTTGAGCTTCCGCTACCCGCATTCGCGCTGGTTGCGGCACCAGTAAATGTGAAAACACCGCGGGGATTCTGCTGCGTGCGTTCATTGAACTCCTGCTTGCGAAAATCGCCGCCGAATGTGAGCGTGTGATGCCAGCGTGTTTCAGAGACCTTAACGGAGAGCTCGTCTGTGCGGTTGCGATTGAATAAGCTTTCCGCGTCGCTCAGGCTGGAAATTCCGCTTGCGAAGCCGAGTGTTGGCGGGCCCCACTCCGTGGGGTGCTGGTCATTCCCCAATATTCCCGCGTCGCCAGAGACATTCTCACGATTGGCGAATTCTGGATGAATCGACGTACGCAGGCGAGTAAAGCGGTACCCCACTAACACCAGCCATTCGTGACGGTACAGGTGCGACCAGTTGACACGTGAATCGATACCCAAAGTGCTTGTGGTGTCCAGAAAATGAAAAAGGTTCGTGTTATCGGTTCGCGAACTCTGCATGCTTACGCTGCCATAGATCTGGTCTTTTCGGGCAATCGACTTATCAAGCCGCAGCTGCAATGCATCCAGGTGGTCGTTGTTGAGCACCTGAGTCTGATAGTTGTAACGTGATTGCCCCGAAACATTGGGAAGCGGATACAGTTTGAGAAGAGCTTGGGCTTGCGGACTTACCGGAATCTGCCCGGTCACTGGCAATCCGCTGGCCGGATCATAAATTGTGACCGGCTGGCCTTGCGCGTTTCTTAATCCCGAAAGATCGCCGATCCGCTCGGCAGGCGTGGGTACAAGCCCTGACTGGGTAACGGCATTTCGGTCCCGCATGCGCTCATACGCAAAGAAAAATGTGGGCCCATGGTTCAGCAGGTGCGGAATTTTGAGCGGACCGCCCAGTGTGAATACACCTGTGAGCTGACTATACAAAGGTTTTGGCAAGGACAGACCCGTTAGCGAGTCTGGGCGAGCATCGAGCACCGAGTTACCGAAAATCGCCCCGATCCCGCCCGTGTACAACTCTTTAGAGCCAGGACGGCGATTTCCAAAGCCAGGAGGCAAGCGGAATGGCGAGGTCGAAGCATTATTGGCACTTCCGTTGATAACCAGGCCCTCGTCTTGCGGGTGCTCGTTAAATTCCTGTGGGGAGGATGGAGCGTCAGAATCACTCACGGAATCGCCTGGTCCATTCTCAGTACGGGCGGACAATTCCGGTGTCGTTTGGGTAGACGGGCTCACCTCGGCTTTAGGAGCAATTTGCGCCAAAGGGAGGAGTTTCAATTGCCAGCTGTTATGCGGCGCGTCTGGGCCAATCGTCGCATCGGCATCAATCGGCACGAAACCTTGCATGTCGATATGAATTTTCCAGGGCCCGTCTGCAACGTCGGGAAATTCATAAAGACCCTGCCGGTCCGTTATCGTGGCAAATCGCTGGTCTCCACGCGTCAGAACAACGGTCGCGCCAGGTACCGGCATGGCACCACAGAACACTTGGCCGTGGTATTCAGACCCGTGTGCCAAGGAACTGAGCTGCAAAACCGCGATACAGAGGAACTGCAGCAGCCTACACTGTGCTCGCCTCCACAACGTCATCGGCCTCTAGTTAGGGGAAGGCTTTTCAAGGTGGTCAAGTACGAGTACGGGCACTGGAGCTTTGCCCGACTCCAGCTTCAACCCAATCTGTTCCTGAATCGCAGTAAACAGCGGCGGCGGAGCATCGGCCGCGTCGCTCGGAGGAGGCACTTTTATTCCCATCCCGGCGAACTGCGATTCATCGGGCGTCCACTTCAGGTTGAAGTCCCATTTGCCTTCGAGGCCAGTCTGGTCGACGACAGGACGATCCAGCACGGCCGACTGCATCAAGTGGACAAAGTTCCCCATGGTCGCATTCCGCACCGTAAGGTACCCGAGTTGTCGGAAGAAAAGCGCAGGTAGGCCGTTTGGATCCCCTTGGCTTTTTGTGAGTTTGGGACCATTTTTTGCAACTGTGAGGACGTAGGCCGACATCTCTTTTTTGTCCTCGTGAAACTTAAGCTGGAATCGGTCCGCAAGCAGCTTCTGAACCATGGTTTTTAGTTGTTTGTCATTCGGTGTGCCGGGAGCATCGGGTTGCGCATCGATATCGAATTTGTCTGACTCAACCCACGCTGCTGCGTTCACAACCTGCTTGGCTTGCACATCGTAAGCAAAGTTGATCAGGTCTGCCGTTGTTGTGTTCACCGTGGTAAAACGAGCTCCGCGAACCAAAAAACTTCTTCCAGGCTCGTCCGGTTTGCTCGGCTTGATGGTGGCGACTTCAAACGCTGGATTTGCGTCCGCTGCCATGGCCGGCAACTTCGGTGGAGGTTCCGGGATTGACCACTCCGTAGCCGGGGTCGCGCGAGCTAAGACCAGCGGCAATGAGCCCGGCCCCTGCTTCCACGTCCCCGTGATCGAGTTGCCATCAGCCGACATCTTGCCTTCGTAACTGCCGTCGATCATTTCAATCGCATACTTCAGAATGCCTCCTTCAAAGCTCACCGACGATGCGGGAATCGCCTGGCCGCCCTGATCAATGCTGTACAAAGTAGCCTTTAGATTGTTGGGAGCTGTGCCCGTGATCTTCAGCACTGTCCGCAAGTCTTTTTGAGGTATATGCAGAGTTCCTTGCCATGTCCCTGCGATCTCGCCCTTTTGGGCAGCGACCTGTGCCTGCAGCTGTTCTCGAACGACGCCAAAAAATATGGGCACGCCGATGGCCAGGATCGCAGCCGTGCTCAACACCAATTTTCGACTGAAATTGAGCTTGCGTCCGACCTGATCCGCCAAGATGTGACTGATCCGCTTCTTCAGATCGGAACCGGCCACTCCCGCGACGCACGGCAATGGCACTTCGACGCAGAACTTGCATACGCTCAAAATGCTTTCGGCATAAGCAAGAGCATCGCCTTGGGACCGCAGCACGGATTCGTCGCAAGCCCTCTCTCTTTCATGGACTAACGCGAATCCGATGCCCCACACCACAGGGGTAAACCAGAACAGCGCCTCAATCAGCATATGCAGTGCTGCC
>Ga0097621_100002195_pt1 | contig 13367 bp, 12 predicted proteins | sample KBSMisM72_FD_73165 | JGI IMG/M metagenome (GOLD analysis project Ga0097621, IMG submission 73165) | Miscanthus rhizosphere microbial communities from Kellogg Biological Station, Michigan, USA - KBS Miscanthus M7-2 (version 2) (version 2) | ecosystem: Host-associated > Plants > Roots >... | reverse complement strand
CGCGCCACCTCGTCGGGGTCTGCCGTGGGCGGTAGACCGCTCGGGTTTGCGCTGGTCGAGGTCACCGGACAATCGGCCGCCGCGGCCAGGGCGCGCGCGATGGGCTGATCGGGCACCCTGATAGCCACTGTCCCGCCGTCCGCCATCACGCGCACGTCCATCTCGACGGCGGCCCGAAGCACCAGCGTCAGCGGCCCTGGCCAGAACGCGGCGGCCAGACGTTCCGCCAGCGGCGTCATCGTCGTCCATGCGCGGACCTGACCGACGTCGGCGGCGATGAGGGGAATCGCCTTGTCGAGCGCGCGCCCCTTGAGGGAGAACAGCTTCGTCACGGCGCCGGAGTTGGCGGGGTCGACAGCGAGACCATACAGCGTGTCAGTGGGATACGCGACCACCAGGCCGCTCCGCATCGCGGCGACCGCAACCTGCACCGCCGCGTCCCCGTCACCGGCCACCCTCACTCGCGTCACCTGCGCTCCCGCTCATTGACAGAAACACATCCGCTCCCGGACGATGGGAGCACACGTGGCGAAGAAGAAAACGCGCGCCCGCACGCCGAAGCTGCCTCGCGTCCCGCTCCCCCGCCAGACGGGCGGACGTCACGAAGACAAGACCCGGCGGCCGTGGCGCGAGCGTAAGCACAAGAATCGACCGGACGAGAACTGACCTACGCGTCCTCCATCGCCGGACTGGCGGCGACCGTCGACGGCTCTTCCATCACCTGCCGCACTGCGACACCAAAGATCAGCAACAGCGCCGCATCCACACCGAAGACGACGCGAATGCCCGAATGCGCCAGGACGCCCGCAATCATCGGGCTGATGGCCATGCCGATGAGCGACGCGCTCGTCAAAAACCCGAAGCTGAATGCGCGGGCGCCTTCCGGTATTGCCGCAGCGGCAGCGGTGTAGGCCGCGGTCATGGCGCTGCCGATCGCCACCCCGAACACGAGCGCCGCCGCGCCGAACGTCCATACGTCCCGGGCCAGCACGAGTCCGCTCGCCCCCAGCGCCGACACCACCGACGCCGTCGTCAGCGTACGCCGGCTGCCCCATCGTCGGAGAAACCCCGCGCAGAGATGATGGCCGAATGCCGCGGCGCATGCGAGCGCGGAGAAGATCACCCCCGACGCCGTCGCGACACGGGCCTCCGCGACGCCAATCGCTGGCAGGTGTAATGGCAACACGGGTCCCAGGCTGCGGTCGATGAAGGTGAAGCCGAAGATGAGCGCCATCAACAGCAGGAAGTTCTCGAAGGACACCACGTTCCTGAACGCGACCCGAGGTGTGCCGTCGACGTGCGTCTCGAGCGGTCGCTGTTCCGGCTCGACGTACAGGACCAGCATGAGCACGAACGCGACCAGATAGAACCCTGCGGTGACGACGAAAGCGTTGCGAAGCCCCACGAGTCCGACGACGCCCGCGCCGATGACCGGCCCGAGCGCCGGACCGAGGCGTTGCGCAGTCTGCACGAGCCCAATCGACTGCGCCATCCGTCCTTCAGGCGCCGACTCCGCCGCCATCGCCAGCGAGAGCGCCCCGTAGCCGGCGAAAACGCCCTGAACGACCCGCAGCGCCACCAGATGCCATGGCGCCGTGACAAACCCCATCGCGGCCATCAGGACAACGAATGCGGCGAGCGATCGCAGCACCATGAACTTGCGGCCGTAGCGATCGGCCAGCCGTCCCCACGCCGGTGCCAGAAGCGCCGTCATGGCCGGCGTCACGCCCAGCGCCACTCCCGTCCAGACGGCAATGCGGCCGACGTCGGTCTCGCCCATCTGCTGGATGTAGATCGGGAGAAACGGCATCACCACGGTAAAGCCTGTGAAGCCGATGAAGACGGCGGCGACCAGCGCGGCGAGGTTGCGGCGCCAGTCCGGCGGCGGGGTACGAAATACGAACGGCGGGTTGGCGTCGGCGGTAGCCATCGCCGTCAGAACCGGATCGTGACGTTGTCGTTTTCGGCCGAGTGAATCGAATCGACGAATCGGATCTGTCGAGGCGAGGTCTGCATGACGAGCGACGCCGTGCGCGTTCCGTCGTGGAAGAAGCGGACCCCTTTCATCAGCGCGCCATCGGTGACGCCCGTGGCCGCGAAGATGAGATGGCGCCCGGGCGCGAGATCGTGCGCGTTGTAGATCCGCTTGAGGTCGGTGATGCCCATCGCCTGGCACCGCGCCTCGTCCTCGGGCGTCCGCACGACGAGCCGCGCGTAGATTTCCCCATTCAGGCAGCGCATCGCCACCGCCGTCAGCACGCCTTCCGGAGCGCCGCCGGTACCCATGACCGCGTGCACACCGGTTCCGGCGACGGCAGCGACGATGGCCGCGGAGAGATCGCCGTCGCCGATCAGCTTGATGCGGGCGCCGGTTGCGCGTATGTCGGCGATCAACTGCTCGTGGCGCGGGCGCTCGAGAACGGTGATGACGAGATCGTCCACGTCACGGCTGAGTGCTTTCGCAATCGCGCGCAGGTTGTCGCCGACTGGCGCGTCGAGATCGACCACACCGCGGCACGGCTGCGGCACGATCAGCTTCTCCATGTAGAGGTCGGGCGCGTGCAGCAGACCGCCTTTCTCTGAGGCCGCAAGGACGGCGATTGCGCCGGGCGCGCCAGTGGCACACAGGTTGGTGCCCTCGAGTGGATCGACGGCGATATCGATCTGAGGCGCGCCGAGGCCGCTTCGGCCGGTCACGCCGTTGGCGAGGCCGACCTTCTCGCCGATGTAGAGCATCGGCGCCTCGTCCCGCTCGCCTTCGCCGATCACGATCGTCCCGTCGATCGGCACGAGGTCCAGCTCGTGCCGCATGGTGTGCACCGCCGCGGCGTCGGCCTTGTGCCGATCTCCCTGACCCATCGTGTGCGCGCAGGCGACAGCCGCCTGCTCGACGACGCGCAGGAACTCGAGGGAGAGATCGGTGTCCATGACGGATTGCCGGTTGAGTCGCTACTCCGCTGGATGCCAGGCCGGCAGCGAGCAGCGCGTCGGCCTGTCCTGCCGGTAGCCGAGCACATAGTCGGCCTGCATCAGCGTGTGCACTTCGCGCGTGCCCTCGTAGATCACGGCGCCCTTGCAGTTTCGATAGAAGCGGCCGACGGGATACTCGTCCGAGTAGCCGTTGGCGCCGTGGACCTGCACCGCGTCGCCAGCCGCGCGCTCGGAGGCCACCGTGCTGAACCACTTCGCGAGCCCGGTCTCGCGCGTGTTGCGCTTGCCGGCGTTCTTCAGATATCCGGCGCGCAGCCACAGGAGCCGCGAAACCTGGTAGTCCGACTCCATGTGCGCGATCATCTGCTTCACGAGCTGGTGCTCGGCGATGACCGTCCCAAACGTCTTGCGCTCGAGCGCGTACTTGGCGCTCGCGTCGCGACAGGCGCGGATGAGACCGGTCGCCCCGGCGGCAACGGTGTACCGTCCCTGATCGAGCGCAAACATCGCGACCTTGAAGCCCTCGCCGACGCGGCCGAGCACGTTCTCCTCGGGCACTTCCATCTCGTCCATCTTGAAGTAGCCAGTATTGCCGGCGAGGATGCCCCACTTCTCCTTGAGGGTGCCGCTCGAGAATCCCTTGAAGGCCCGCTCGACGATGAACGCGGTGATGCCGGACGGATCGCGCTGCTTCTTCTTCTCGAGATCCGACCACGCAAAGACGATGAAGTTGTCGGCGACATCGGCGAGCGAGATCCACATCTTCTCGCCCGAGAGGAGGTAGCGATCGCCCTTCTTCACGGCGACGGTCTGAATGCCGCGGACGTCACTGCCTGCGGCCGGTTCTGTCAGGCCATAGGTCGCAATCTTCTTGCCCTGCGCCTGCGGAACCAGGTACCGCTGCTTCTGATCCTCGGTTCCCCACGTGAGCAGCGACAGGCAGTTGAGGCCGGCGTGCACGGACATGATCACGCGGAGCGACGTGTCGACGTACTCGAGCTCCTCGCTCGCCAGGCCCAGGCACAGGTAGTCCATGCCCGCGCCGCCGTACTCGACGGGCACGGAGATGCCCAGCAGGCCGAGCTCGGCCATCTGCGGCAAGATCGTCGGATCGAAGGTGTGGGCGCGGTCGAGGTCCTTGATCTTGGGGGCCACTTCGCGTCCCGCCCAGTCGCGCACGGTCTGCTCGAGCAAGCGCTGTTCTTCGGTCAGCTCCAAATCAATCATGGCAAGTCGGCTCGGACGTGAAAGGGTGGATGGCGTCGTACAAGGGGACCTGGCCTCCGATGCATCGGAGGGCCGGGGTATCGTACTACAGCCCCTACCCGCGGTCGATTCGGACGGCGGCGCCGCGTCCCAGGTGGAGAAGGTCGGCCGCGCTGCCGCCGTTCACCGCCAGCTCGAGATGCTCCGAGCTGCCGAACAGCGCACAGACGCTGCCGGTCGGAGCCTCGGCATAGGTCGCAACCAGACGATCGACGCTCTGGCCGTCCACGGCGATGCGGACCTCACCTTCATGCCGGAACTGATCGAACATCCGCCGGTCGATGTTGCTCACGAGGTTGCCGAATCGGTCGACGAGCACGACCTCGCCTCGAATCTGCGACGGCTCGACCTGCGGTTCAGGCAGGTCGATGGTCTGCCAGGTCGTCACGGGGCGGCCCATCGCCGTCGGCTCGGTGCCCCGTGCCAGCCAGGCGGCGGCCGGCGCAAAGCGATCGCGTCCTTCGAATGTCCGGCTCACGGTGGGCCGGGCGTACCGCCGTTCCGTCAGCTCGACGACGCGCTTGGGTTTGTGATCGCGGAAGACGGCGGTGAGCACGCCGTTATCCGGCGCGACGAACCGGTAGTCGCCGACTTCGGCGACCAGACCGCGCCGCGCGGACCCAACACCCGGGTCGACGACGACGAGAAAGATGGTGCCCTGCGGGAAATACTTGTAGGACGCGGCGAGCTCGAGCGAGGCGGTGAGGACGTCGTGCGGCGGGACTTCGTGGGTGATGTCCACGAGCGTGGCGTCGGGCGCCAGGCCCAGGACGACCCCCTTCATCGTGCCGGCGTAGTGGTCCCGGGTTCCGAAGTCGGTGAGCAGGGCGACGATCGGCCGCGCCATGGCCTGGACCTCCTTCGCATCCGCAAGGGTGAGCACGGCCCGCTCGGGCGGCGCTCGGGATCAGGTGGCTGATCCGGCGGACGCCAGGTAGGCCGGCTTGCGGAACAGAATCTCCCGAATGTTGGTCTGCAGCAGGAACGAGTCGGTGACGCGCAGGCGCTCGAACAGCCTGATGATGTCGCGGTTCTGCAGCACCCGCGACCGCGTGCGGACCGACCCGTAGGGCCGATGACGAAGGTTCTGGTCGTCGACCACGACGTACTTCACGAACGTCGCATCGCGACTGGAGGCGGTGCTGAAGAACCCGAGCAGCGCACCTTCAGACGCCAGCACTCGGCTCAGCTGGGCCGCCAATGCCTGCGCGACTGGCGGCTCCAGGAAGTCCAGGAGGTCCCAGCACAGGATCCCGTCGACGCTGCCGTCGGCCTGCGGGAACCTCTTGGCGAAGAAGGCGGCCAAATCGCCGCCTTTCCCCTCGCGGTCGTGCCGGTCGATGTCGGCGTAGAGATCCTCGACGAAGATCTTGCACCCGAGCTGCTCGCCGAAGTACGAGACGTTGGCCCCGATGACCGGGCCAAGGTCGAGCAGCACGGGATTCGGCCGGCTCGTCAGCGTCGCGAGGAACTTCCGCAACGCCTTGGTGGCGTACACGGTTCCGGAACCGGTGGGCTCAGATCGATCCTGTGGCCCACTCGCTTCCGGATCCCGGCGCGTGCCGCCGATCCGGCCGAGTAATCCCCCCCAGGGTTTTCCGGTCGGCTCACCCACCGCGTTCGCCGTCCGACTAAACCCCCACCTTTTGCGGGCCGGGGTTCGCCACCGGACCAGTGCCCGACATGGTCGGTGCTGTCCCGGCGACTGGCTTCGGTTCGACCTTCAGCGTCTCCTGCGGCTTCGCGCCGCCGGCCGCTGCGCCGCCGCGCTTCATGTCGACGCTGCCGCGGAAGTGCGCGCCCTCGGCAATCGCCACGCGCGGCGAGACGATGTCTCCGTCCACCGAGCCGTTGTCGCGAATCTCGACCTTCTCGGTACTCGTGATGTTGCCGACGACTTCGCCGACGACGATCACCGCTTTCGCGAACACCGAGGCGCGGATCTTCCCGTTGGGGCCAATCGTGAGCACGTGGTCGCGGAGTTCGATCTTCCCCTCGACGTGGCCTTCGATCGTCAGATCCTCGCTTCCGTTGAGCTCGCCCTTGATGACGACAGACTTGCCGATGTGCACGACATCCCTCGCTCCCGCCCCGCGGGTTTCAATATGCGACGTCACGGTTGGCGCGCTCGCAGCCGGCACAACCGGCGGCGGCGGAGCCGGAGAGGGCGGGGTCGGCGGCTTGACCGCCTCGTCTCGCTTCCACATGTCAATGACCTCCACGGCGCTACAGTCGCGATCAGGGCCGTGCGCGACTGCCGTTCGTTGGGTTCGGGGCGCCCGTGCCAGGGAACACGGCAGTATGGCATCCCGGTCCGAGGGTTGTCTAGTCGCTTTTTTTGCTGCGGGTTAGCGGCGATGCTATGATCTTTCGTACCGTGTCTGGCTACTTCGATCACAACGCCACGACGCCGGTCGCGCCGGAAGTCGTGGAGGCGGTGGCGCGCGCGCTTTCCGAGACTTACGGAAACGCCTCGAGCGTCCATGCCTACGGCCAGCGGGCCAAGGCCGCGCTGGACGACGCCAGGGGCGCTCTGGCTGCCCTCGTCGGCGCCGAGCCGGCCGAGGTTGTCTTCACCGGCAGCGGCACCGAATCCGACAACTTCGCCCTCCGCGGCAGCGTCGAGGCGCTCTCCGCCCGCGGACGCCGTCGCGTGATCACCACGGCCATCGAGCACGAGGCGGTGCTCAACACGGCCCGTCACCTGGTGAAGCGCGGGTTCGAGTTGACCGTCCTTCCCGTCACTTCCGATGGCATCGTCACCGTCGAGGGCCTTCGGGGCGCGATCGGCCCCGATGTGGCGCTCGTCTCGATCATGCACGCCAACAACGAAATAGGGACGATCCAGCCGGTCGCGGAGCTCGCCGCGGTCGCGCACGAACACGGCGCCCTGATGCATACCGACGCCGTCCAAAGCGTCGGCAAGATCCCGGTCGACGTCCGCACGCTAGGCATCGACTTGCTGTCCCTCTCCGGCCACAAGTTCTACGGCCCCAAGGGGACGGGTGCCTTGTGGATGCGGCGGAGCGTGCGCCTGGCGCCCCTCCTGACGGGCGGCCGCCACGAGCGGAACCGCCGAGCTGGGACGGAGAACGTTCCGGGACTCATCGGCCTAGGCGTCGCGGCCACGCTGGCCGCGCGGTCCCTGGCCGTGGAGAGCGATCGACTTTCCGGGCTGCGCGACCGACTCGAGCGTCAGGTGCTCGCGACCGTCGCGGGCACGATCGTCAACGGCGTCGGCGCACCGCGCGTGCCCAACACCAGCAACATCGGATTCACCGGCGTCGAGGCGGAGTCGCTGCTCATCGCGCTCGACCTCGAGGGCTTCGCTGTCTCGACCGGCTCGGCGTGCTCGTCGGGTACGCTCGAGCCGTCGCACGTGCTCAAGGCCATGCATCTGCCGAACGGCCGAGCGCAGAACGCCATCCGCTTCAGCCTCGGTGCCGGCAACACGGCCGAAGACGTCGACCGTCTTTGCGCGGTCCTGCCCGGGATCGTCTCGAAACTGCGTTCGCTCACGCGCCTGCCGGCAGGGGCGCGCCCCTAACTCCCGTGTCTGCTCCTCGCCTTGTCGTCGCCATGTCGGGCGGCGTGGATTCGTCGGTCGCCGCCGCCCTGCTCCACGACGCGGGTGTCGAGGTGGTCGGCGTGTCGATGCAGCTTTACGACCAGCGCGAGGGCGCGACCGAGACGTTCGGCCGCTGCTGCTCGCTGGACGACCTGCACGACGCCCGCTCCGTCGCACAGACGCTCGGGATTCGGCACTACGTGCTCAACCTCGAACGGCCCTTTCGGGAGAAGGTGATCGACAACTTCGTCGCCGAGTACGCGGCGGGACGGACCCCGATTCCCTGCACGCACTGCAACACGGACCTGAAGTTCGCGACGCTGGTCGATCGGGCCGCCGGGTTCGGCGCGCCACGCGTCGCGACCGGCCACTACGCTCGCATCGGCGTCGAGGCCGACGGCCGGCGGCGGCTGCTGCGGGGGCGCGATCGCTCGAAGGACCAGTCGTACTTCCTCTTCGGTCTGACGCAGGCGCAGCTGGCCTGCGCCGAGTTCCCGGTGGGAGACATGAGCAAGGCGGACGTGCGCGCCTACGCCGAGCGACGCGGCTTGCCGGTGGCGAACAAGCCTGACAGCCAGGAGATCTGCTTCGTTCCGAACAACGACTACGCCGCGTTCGTGACGCGCGAGCTCGAGCGCGTGCCGGCCGGTGGCGTCATCGCCGACACCGCGGGCCGCGTGCTCGGCCGTCACGACGGCGTGCACCGCTATACCGTCGGCCAGCGGAAGGGCCTCCGCCTCTCGGCGTCCCAGCCGCTCTACGTCACGAACATCAGCGCGGCGGACGCCAGGATCACCGTCGGATCCCGCGCCGATCTGGAGCGGATCTCGTGCGAGGTGGACTCGGTGAACTGGGTGTCAGGCGAGGTGCCGAAGGGACCGATCCGGACACGCGTCCAGATCCGGCACCGGCACGACCCCTCTCCCGCGCTCGTCACGCCACGTGACGACGGCGGCGTACACGTCGTGTTCGACGCGCCCGAGCGCGCGATCACTCCCGGCCAGGCCGCGGTCTTCTACGAGGGAGACGAAGTGGTTGGGGGCGGGTGGATTGGGAAATAGAGAATAGGGAATAGGGAATAGGGAATAGGGAATAGCGAAATGGAGCGATTGGCTGGGGCAGGTCCGTTTTGTTTCCCTATTCCCCTATTCCCTATTTGTTTTCTATTTCTCCGCGTGCGCTGCGTGTTTCTCGAGATGCGCCGCGTGCTCGAGGAAGCGCTCCGCGTCGATCGCGGCCATGCAGCCGGACCCGGCCGCAGTGACAGCCTGCCGGTACGTGAAGTCCTGCACGTCACCGCAGGCGAACACGCCTTCGACGCTCGTCTTCGTCCCCGACGTCACGATGTAGCCGTTCGGGTGCAGATCGAGCTTCCCCTTGAACAGCGAGGTGTTCGGCTCGTGGCCGATGGCAACGAAGACGCCGTCCACCGGCAGCTCGGTCAGCTCACCAGTTAACACGTGACGCAGGGTGACGCCGGTGACTTCGCCCTTTTCGGCGTCATTGATATCGACGACTTCGACGTTCCAGACGAACTCGATCTTGGGGTTCGCCAGCGCCTTGTCCTGCATGATGCGCGAGGCACGCAGCGTCTCGCGTCGGTGCAAGACCATCACCTTCGAGGCAAACCTCGTCAGGAAGAGCGCTTCTTCCATGGCGGTGTCGCCGCCGCCGACGATCGCGACCGGGCGCTGTTTGAAGAACGCGCCGTCGCAGGTCGCACAGCTCGACACGCCGCGGCCCACCAGCTTCCGTTCCGAAGGAACCCCCAGCCAACGCGCCGAGGCGCCCGTGGCGATAATCAGGCTCTGCGCGCGGTAGTCGTGCTCGTCGGTCTTGATGTGGAACGGCCGATGCGCCAGGTCGACGGAGACGACGCGTCCCGAGATGATTTTCGCGCCGAACTTCTGCGCCTGGGCACGCATCTCGTCCATCAGGTCCGGGCCCATGATGCCCTCCCGGTACCCGGGCCAGTTGTCGACCATCGTGGTGATCATCAACTGACCGCCCGCATCGAGCCCCTCGATTACCAGCGGATGCAGGTTCGCCCGCGCCGTGTACAGCGCGGCGGTCAGGCCGGCGGGACCCGACCCGACGATCACAACCGGCAGGACGTCGTGATTCACAGATGCTTCTCGATCAACGACGAGAGCTGATCCCGCGTGAACTGCGCGCCGACGACCGAGTCGACCACCTGGCCGCCCTTGAAGATCAACAGCGTCGGGATGCCGCGCACCGAGTACTGGGCCGGCGTGCGCGGGTTGTCGTCCACGTTCAGCTTGCCGATGTCCACGCGGCCGTTGAAGTCGGACGCCAGCTGATCGACGGTCGGCGCGATGCGCTTGCAGGGGCCGCACCACTCCGCCCAGAAGTCCACCAGCACGGGCCGCGGCGACTGCAGGACGTCGGCGGAGAAATTGGTGTCGGTAAACACCTTCACGTTCTCGGAAGCCATGGGTTCTCGTCGCTCCTTACGAATAGCGGTCCTACGCACCATCATCGCCCACAAGCCGGTCCGTACGCCAGCCCTTGTGGTGCCGACATTCAGTGAGATGCCGGCAGGTGTCGTTCCGGGGTACAGTGAAGCGATCCGATGGCTGAAACGCCCCGTGTTCCGCAGCGTCCCGAACCGCGCGACCTGACGGAGCTCCGCGCGCTTCGCACCACGCAGCCAGAACTGGCGCCGGCGATCGATTTGCAGATCGAGCTGATCGAGTTGCTTCGGCGGTTGCGCGTCCGCGTGCCGACACCGATGGCGCCACTCGGCGTCGAGGCGGCCCGCGCCCGCCTGAGCGCGGGACGCCGCCTGCTCGAATTGTCGGAGATATCGCTGGAATGGGCGGATTTTCGGCTGATACTCCGCCAGGCGGCGGACGTACTGCGGCGCCACGACTCGCTGGACAACCAGGACCACGGCCCGATCGTCGCGGTCGCCCGCGAGTCGGACGGGCTGGTCGCGCTGGTGACCGCCTGGTACGCCGAGACCGGTGTGCCGCCGGCTGACAGACCAGAGCTCGCCGCGCATCGCCAGCACCTGCCCGCAGCTCTCGACCAGGTTCTGTCCATCGCGATTCGGCCATTCCTCGCGCGGGCGGCAGAAGTGGCCGTTCAGTCCGCGCCCCTCGCGGAATGGGGACGCCCCTGGTGTCCCTGCTGCGGCTCGGAGCCCGAATTCGCCGCCGTGATCGCCGACGACGTGCGGGTGCTGACGTGCGGTCGCTGCGAGGCGCGATGGCCGTGGCTGTTCGTGGGATGTCCGTGGTGCGAGACCCGCGACGCGAGCCAGCTCGTCACGCTCGCGAGCCCGGACCGAAAATACCGGGTCTACGGCTGCAACAAGTGCCACCGGTACTTGAAGGGGTATGACGCGCGCGGCGGCCGTCGGCAGGTGTTGCCGGCCGTCGACACGATTGCCACCCTGCCGCTCGACGCGGCAGCGATGCAGCGCGGATTTGCTGGTTAGTTCTGGGGCTGCGCGGCGACCGCCGGCAGCAGATTGAACTCGGACGCCTTGGAGCTGAGCCAGTTGAACAGGTGCCGCGTCTCCATGAAGCGGCCCGCGTTCGACCGGGCGCCGAGCACGACCACAGCCACTTCCTGACCCGACTGCGGCAGGCGCAGCAGCGTCGCCAGGCAGTAACCCGACTTCGTGATGAAGCCGGTCTTCCCCGCCAGCACGTCTACGTCGCCCTTGACCACCAGCTGGTTCGTGCTGTGGATGTTGATCACGCGCCGGTTGGTCAGCACGGTGTAGTAGGGCATCCGCATGATCGACGAGACGCGCTCGTCGTTCGAGACGAGCGTGATGAGGCGCGCCATGTCGTAGGCCGACGAGACGTTGTCCGACAGCAGGCCCGACGGATCCGTGTAGGACGTCTGGGTGAGCCCCAGGTCCTTGGCCTTCCCGTTCATCCGATCGATGAAGCCCTCGCGGCCGAGCGACGACGTCCGAGCCAGCGCCCGAGCGGCTGCGTTATCCGACGCGACCAGCATCAGGTGCAGGAGGTCGTCAATCGTCAGCTTCTCGCCGGCCCGCACGTAGGTGTGGTTGGCGTGGCTGACGTCCGAGCGGTCGATGACCACTTCACGCGTCAGATCCGGGTTGCTCTCGAGGAGCACTTCGGCCGTCATGACTTTGGTGATGCTGGCGATCGAGCGGGGGTTCTGCGAGTTCTCTTCCCAGAGGACCTGGTTGGTCTCGGGGTTGTAGATGATGGCGGCCTCGGCCCGGATATCCGGGACGACCTCGCCCATATTGTTGGTCTTGAAGCGGGGTTCCGAAACCTCGCGCCACTGCCGGGCGCGGGCCGCCGACTTCGCGCGGGCGAGTCGGGCGCGTCGCGTCCGGGCCGTCTGGGCGGTGTACCGGTTGGTGTGACGCTTCTTGGCAGTCGAGCTGGCACTAGTTGACGCTTTGACGGACGTCGCCGCTTCGATCGAAGCCGTTGTCCCGACAAAAAGCAGGCCGAGGCTCAGGGCCGCGAGCACAACACGAGCAGACGAACGGATCCGGACGTCAACCACCGGCGAATCCCCCTTCGCGAACAACCAATTGCCGTACTAGGGTAATCGGTATCGTAGCAAACAATCTATAGAGGGCAAAGGACTTTTGCATTGATCCATCGCAAATCCGTCTGCCCTGCGGCGGAACTCTTTCTGGGAGCCGACTCAGGGGGTCCCCGAAGCGGCTACCAGAACCACTAGCAAGGCGCGTTCCGTCCCGAGGACCGACCCGGTGGTCGTAAAGCTCTCGTCCGGCGAGTGCGCCCCGCGACTGATGCCGCCCGCGCCCAGCGTGACGGCGGGAATGCCGCGGCCCATCGCGACGTTCGAGTCCGTCGATCCCTCGGCCAGCGTCACGGATTCGCCCAGCGCCTGCGTGAGCGCAAGCGTGGAGATCACGAGCGGGTCGCTGTCAGGTGTCCGGCCGGTCGGACGCATCCCGGTCCGCTCCACTGTCGCCGTCACCGGTGATCGCCCGCCCCACCGCAGGTTCTCGTCGGCGACGGCCTTGTCGACCGCCGCGCGAAACCGCCGATCGAGCTCGGCGAGCGCCGGCCCGTCCGACGACCGGAGATCGACTTCCATCCACGCCTGCGCCGCGATCGCGTTCACCGACGTGCCCCCGCCAACCCGCCCGACGTTGAACGTGGTCCTCGGGTCGGTCGGGACCCGGAACTCTGAAATGGCGTCGATCGCGCGACCCATCGCGTGAATGGGATTCGCCATCCCGAAGCTGCCGTAGCTGTGGCCGCCGGGCCCGGAAAACGTGACCTTGTAGCGCAGGCTCCCGACGGCCTTCGACACCACCGACAGGCCGCCGCCGTCGAGCGAGATGAAACGGCCGATGCCGTCCATGTGGTCGAACAGGTACCGGACGCCTCGGAGATCGCCCAGGCCTTCCTCGCCCACCGTCGCGGCGAAGGTGACCGGTCCGTCCGTCGTCACCAGGCCCGCGCCGGCGACTCGTGCCAGAGCCACGAGGACGGCAAGCCCACGACAGTCGTCGCCGATACCTGGCCCGCGAAGGGTATCGCCCTGCCGGCGGACCGTCACGTCGGTCCCCGGCGGGAAGACAGTATCCAGGTGGGCGCTGACGACG